>Ga0181584_10000832_pt1 | contig 22679 bp, 24 predicted proteins | sample 071ome_30_FD_132462 | JGI IMG/M metagenome (GOLD analysis project Ga0181584, IMG submission 132462) | Coastal salt marsh microbial communities from the Groves Creek Marsh, Skidaway Island, Georgia - 071406AT metaG (megahit assembly) | ecosystem: Environmental > Aquatic > Marine > Intertidal... | reverse complement strand
CGCCGCACCGGCGCGGCCAGGCAACGAGACCTGGGCTTGTGACATGCCGGCGAAGATGTCCGGCCAGCAGCGCATAGGCCAGCGCGTTCGCCCCGCCAAGCCCGACAAACGTGGCGATCACCACAGCGAATTGCGGGCCGGCCGGCGCGCCTGTATCGATGAATTGCGGCACGAAGGCGATGAAGAAGCCGATTGATCTAGGGTTGAGAAGGGTGACAAGCGCGCTGTCGCGGAACGCCGCCATATGTGAACGCGACGAAATCTCGGCGAGATTTACTGATGCCGTGCTGGCGGATCGGATCATCTGCCACCCCATCCATGCCAGATAGATCGCGCCGGCCCATTTCATCACGGTGAACAGCAGCGCCGAGGTCGCGAGGATCACGCCCAGCCCCAACAGCGTCGCCGTCATTGCCAGCAGATCGCCAAGCATTACCCCGGCCACCACCGCCAGGGCGACTCCGCGCCCCTGCGCCAGCGCGTATGACAGCACAAGCAGGATTGTTGGCCCCGGCGTCGCCAGCAGGATGGCCGTGGCGAGAAGGAAGGGAAGGAACAGTTCAAGAGACATGCTTGTCGCTTCAAATAACGTTGACAAATTGTCGACACTTTATCAACGTTATTGTTCTGAGCATCAACATCATCAGGCAGGCATATCATGGACGGCGCAGCGGCAAAAGCTGAAGGGGTCAAACTCGCGGGCTGGCAATTCTGGATCGACCGTGGCGGCACCTTTACCGATGTGGTCGGGCGGGCGCCTGACGGCACGCTCCATACGCACAAGCTTTTGTCGGAAAATCCCGAGGCCTATCAGGATGCGGCGCTGCAGGGTATCCGCGATCTGCTGGCATTGTCCGATGGCGCACCAATTCCCGAGTCCGCCATCGATGCGGTCAAGATGGGCACCACGGTGGCCACCAACGCGCTGCTGGAGCGCAAGGGAGACCGGACCCTGCTTGTCGTGACCGAGGGGTTCCGCGACCAGTTGCGGATTGCCTATCAGGCGCGCCCGCGTTTGTTCGACATGCAGATCACGCTTCCCGAGATGCTGTATGAGCGGGTCGAGGAGGTGCGCGAGCGTATCGACGCCGGTGACCGCGTTCTGACACCGCTTGACCTTGATGATTTGCGTCCGCGCCTGCAGGCGGCCTTTGATGACGGTATCAGGTCGATCGCCATAGTGCTGATGCATGCCTATCGTGTTCCCGATCATGAATTACGGATTGCCGAACTGGCTGGCGAGATCGGCTTCACCCAGATTTCGACAAGCCATGGCACCAGCCCGATGATCAAATTTGTCGGGCGCGGCGACACCACCGTGGCGGATGCCTATCTGTCACCGATCCTGCGCCGCTATATCGATCGCATTGCCGGTGCTCTTGGCGGTGTGAACCTGCAATTCATGCAGTCGAATGGCGGACTGAAGGGGGCCAGCCTGTTCCAGGGCAAGGACGCCATCCTGTCAGGGCCGGCAGGTGGCATCGTCGGTGCGGTGCGTACCGCCGAGCAGGCCGGCTTCGACAAGGTCATCACCTTTGACATGGGTGGCACCTCGACCGATGTCGCGCATTATGAAAACAGCTATGAGCGCGTGTTCGAGACGGTTGTCGCCGGCGTGCGGATGCAGGCGCCGATGCTGCTGATCCATACGGTTGCCGCCGGTGGCGGGTCGCTGTGCCAGTTTGATGGCGCGCGGTTCCGCGTCGGGCCGGAAAGCGCCGGCGCCAATCCCGGTCCGGCCTGTTATCGACGCGGCGGACCACTGGCGGTCACCGACTGTAATGTCATGCTTGGCAAGCTGCAGCCTGACTTCTTCCCACATGTCTTTGGTCCGGATCAGGACGCGCCGCTGGATGCCGCGGCGGTGCGCACGAAATTCGCCGCGATGGCCGATGAGGTCGAGGTGGCGACCGGCATTCGCCGCACGCCCGAGGAGCTTGCCGACGGGTTCCTGCGGATCGCGGTCGAGAACATGGCTAATGCGATCAAGAAGATCTCCGTACAGCGCGGCTATGATGTCACCGACTACGCGCTGCAATGTTTTGGCGGTGCTGGTGGCCAGCATGCCTGCCTGATCGCCGATGTGCTTGGCATGAATACGGTTCTTGTGCATCCCTTTGCTGGTGTGCTGTCGGCCTATGGCATGGGGCTTGCCGATGTACGGGCACTTCGTGAGCGGACCATCGAGGCACCACTGACCGACGCGCTGGTGCCGCGGCTCGTGCGCGAGCTTGACGAACTCGCCGCCATTTCCAAGGCCGAGGTGGCCGGTCAGGGGATCGCCGCCGACCGCACCGAGACACGGCGCTATGTGCATCTTCGCTATGACGGGTCGGACACCGCGCTCGAGGTGCCCTATGGTGCGGTTGACGAAATGGAAGCTGCCTATGAACGTGCCTACAGGTCACGTTTCGGCTTTCTGATGCCAGGCAAAAAGGTGATCGCCGCGACCATCTCGGTCGAGACGATCGGCCTGACCTTCGATGTGGAAACAGCGCCGCATATCGCGAAGACCGATGCGGGCGGCGCACAGATAATGGTTGATGCCTATATGGGCGGTCAGCCGGTCACCGCACCGGTCCATTACCGTGACGCGATCCCGGCTGGTGGCAAGGTTGACGGGCCGGCGCTGATTATCGAGGCGACGGCAACGACGATTGTCGAGCCCGGCTGGCAGGCCGAGATGACGGAAATCGGCAATCTGGTGCTGCGCCGCGTGGTGGCGCGGCCAGAACGGGTCGCCATCGGCACCGACTGCGATCCGGTGATGCTTGAAGTGTTCAACAACCTGTTCATGTCGATCGCCGAGCAGATGGGCTACACGCTCCAGAACACGGCGCTTTCGGTCAATGTGAAGGAGCGGCTTGATTTCTCCTGTGCCATCTTCGATTCCACCGGTTCGCTGATCGCCAACGCCCCGCATATGCCGGTACATCTCGGCTCGATGGGGGAATCGGTACGGGCGGTGCTTCGCGACAATGAGGGCAGCATCAGACCGGGCGATGCCTATGTGCTGAACAACCCCTATAATGGCGGCACGCATCTTCCCGATATCACTATCATCACGCCGGTGTTCGAGAATGACGGGATCCTGTTTTTTGTCGCCTGCCGGGGGCACCATCCGGATGTCGGCGGCAAGACGCCGGGATCGGCGCCGCCTGATTCGGCGCATATCGACGAGGAAGGCGTTCTGATCGATAATTTCAAGCTTGTCGACCAGGGCATCTATCGCGAGGCGGAGATGATCGAGGTGCTTGAGGGCGCGCTGTATCCGGCCCGCAATGTCGAACAGAATATCGCCGATCTGCGGGCGCAGCTTGCCGCAAACGAAAAGGGCGTCCAGGAACTTCAGAAGATGGTCGCGCAGTTCGGCCTCGATACGGTTCTTGCCTATATGACCCACGTCCAGAACAACGCCGAGGAATCGGTGCGGCGGGTGATCGACGTTCTCAGAGATGGTGAATTCACCTATCCGATGGATAATGGCCAGCATGTGAAGGTGAAGATCAGCATCGACCACGAGAACCGCGCAGCAACGGTTGATTTCACCGGCACCAGCCCGCAGGGCGCGAATAACTTCAACGCGCCGGCCGCGGTATGCCGGGCGGCTGTTCTCTATGTTTTCCGGACGCTTGTCGATGACGACATTCCGATGAATGAAGGCTGCCTGAAACCGATCACCATCATCCTTCCCGAGGATTGCATGCTGCAGGCGCAATATCCGGCGGCGGTGATCGCCGGCAATGTCGAAACCTCGCAAATCGTTACCGACACGCTCTATGGCGCGCTCGGCGTGATGGCGGCGGCGCAGGGCACGATGAACAATTTCATCTATGGCAATAACACCTACCAGTATTACGAGACGCTGTGCGGCGGGTCGGGCGCCGGACCGGATTTCGACGGGTGCGACGCTGTCCATACGCATATGACGAACAGCCGCCTGACCGATCCGGAGATATTGGAATGGCGCTATCCGGTGTTGCTGGAGAGTTTCGAGATCCGCACCGGGTCGGGTGGTGCCGGCCGGCATCGTGGCGGCAATGGGGTGCGACGGCGCACCCGTTTCCTTGAATCGATGGAGGCGGTCATTCTCGCCAACCACCGCATTGTGCCGCCCTATGGCATGGCCGGCGGGGATGATGGGGCTGTCGGCCGCAACTGGGTCGAACGCACCGATGGCAGTATTGAAGAGCTGACGGCGACCGATCTTCGCCAGATGGCACCGGGTGATGTTTTCGTGATCGAAACGCCGGGTGGCGGTGGTTTTGGCCCGGCCGAAGAGTGAGTGTGAGGACAGGCGAATGGGCATTGAAAGACAGGAAGGACGGCGGATCGTGTCATCGGCGCATCTGGTGTCCGACAAGGCTGCCGAGCTGAGCGAGGTTGAATATGGCCTGATCGTCGCCAGCAATGCCTTTGGGCTGTGGATGGTACGCGGCACTGCGGCGGCGCAGGCGGATTTTCCGGAGATGGCCGACCTTGGCGTGATCGACATTCTGAGCCTGCATTCTGTCAATCACCGGGGACGTGCCAAGAAACTCGCCGATATCTGCTTCAAGCTGAATGTCGAGGACACGCATGTCGTCAACTATGCCCTGAAGAAATTGATCAGGGCCGGGCTGATCAGCGGCGAGAAACAGGGCAAGGAGGTTCTTTATTCGACGACCGATCGTGGGCGTGACCTGATCCGGCGCTACCGCGCAATTCGCGAGGCCTGCCTCGTTGATGCCTTTTCTGCACTTGGTGAGGTTGATGCCGACAGCCTGTCCGAACTGGCACGCCAGCTGCGCGTGCTGTCAGGATTGTATGACCAGGCGGCACGCAGCGCGACCAACCTGTGACCCCGGGAGAGCGTGGATGACCGAAATGATGCAGGCAGTTTGGTATGAAGCCAATGGCGCCGCCGTGGATGTACTTGTCTGTGGCGAGATGCCGGTTCCCGCACCGGGTGCCGGCGAGGTGCTGGTGCGGCTTCACGCCTCCGGAGTCAACCCGTCCGATGTCAAGGCGCGGGCCGGATCGCGGCCGATGGGCTTTCCCCGGATCATCCCGCACAGTGACGGTGCCGGAACAGTTGAGGCTGTCGGTGGCGGTGTCGATCCGGCCATGGCCGGATTGCGGGTGTTCGTTCGCAATGGCCAGTGGCGGTGTGCCTTCGGGACGGCGGCGCAGTTCATCGCGGTTGACGCTGGCTGTGTGCATCCACTGCCTGATAATGTCGGCTTCGAGACCGGTGCCGCGCTCGGCATTCCGGCGCTGACGGCGGCCTATGCGGTGCTGAAGGACGGCCCGGTTGCCGGTCAGACGATTCTTGTCCATGGCGGAAATGGCAGTGTGGCGCGGCTGGCTGTGCAGATTGCGGTTGATTGCGGAGCCACTGTGTTGGCGACAACCGGCGATATGGCGGGCGCTGGCAGAATCACCGCAGCAGGCGCAGCACGGGTGTTCGATTATCGCGACCCGGATCTTGTGACGGCGGTGATGGCAGCGGCCGGAACAACCGGGGTCACGCGGATCATCGATCCCGAATGCGGCATGAATATCGCGACAAGCATCGACATCATTGACGAAAAGGGTGTCATTGTCGGCTATGGCTCGGTCCAGAGGCCGACGCCGGAGCTGCCCTTCCTGAAAATGATGTTCAAGAACATCACCCTGTCCTCGATTCTTGTCTATCTGCTGGAGGCCGAGGAAGCCGCTGCCTATGCCGCTATCATTGGCGATATGCTGACCCGGCAGGTTCTGGACGTGCCGGTGCAGGAAATCCTGCCACTGGATCAGGCGGTGCGCGCGCATCAGCTGATTGAGGCCGGCAACCGGACCGGTGCTGTCATCCTGACAATGGATTAGCCGGTCCTGCAGCGGCTTGTATATTCGCGCGCCAGCGGCTACATCTGACGGGCCTTTTTGATCCGTGGAAATGACTCGCATGTCCTCTGACAAACACCCCAAGCAACCTCTGCGCGTCGGCATTGCCGGCCTTGGCGTCGTTGGCGGCGAAGTGGCGCGCCAGCTCAGCCATCGCGGTGCCGATATCGCGGCTGTCGCCGGAAGGCCTTTTGCCATCACCGCCGTCAGCGCGCGCAGCCGCAATACTGATCGCGGCTTTGACATGACAGGCATTGCCTGGGTCGAGAACGCCGCTGACATTGCTGCCCGCGACGATGTCGATATCGTTATCGAGATGATCGGCGGCGAGGAAGGGGTCGCGCTGGAGCTTGTCCGCGGCGCGCTGTCGTCCGGCAAGCATGTGGTCACCGCCAACAAGGCGCTGCTGGCGCATCACGGGAGCGAGCTTGCCGGGCTTGCCGAGTCAAACGGAGTCGGTCTGATGTTCGAGGCCGCGGTCGCCGGCGGCATACCGGCCGTGAAGGCGCTTCGCGAGGGGCTTGCCGCCAACAGCATCAGCCGCGTGTCTGGCATTCTGAACGGCACCTGCAACTATATCCTGACCCGCATGGAGCGGACTGGCGAGGCGTTCGCGGATGTCCTTGCCGACGCGCAGAAGCTTGGCTATGCCGAAGCCGAACCATCGCTTGATGTTGACGGGATCGATGCGGCGCACAAGCTGACCATTCTCGCCGCGATCGCGTTCGGCCAGACACCGCAATTCGGCCATGTGGCAATTTCCGGCATCCGTGATGTGTCGGCGGTGGATTTCGCCTATGCCGCACAACTCGGCTTCCGGATCAAGCTTGTCGGGGTCGCCGAACCGGGACGGATGCCGCGCATGCAGACCTGTTTGCTTCCTATCGCGACGCAGCTTGCCAAGGTTGACGGGGTGCTCAACGCCGTTGCCTTCGAAGGTGAGCCGGTCGGCGCCACTGTCCTGACAGGCCCCGGTGCCGGTGCCGGCCCGACCTCGTCGGCTGTGCTGTCCGATCTTGTCGATATAGCCACTGCTAGGATTCCCCATTGTTTCGGCCGGCCGGTCGGATCGCTGCTGGACGGCAGCAAGGTCGAAAATGGCGGCGGACCAGATACGCCGTTCTATGTGCGGCTGATGGTCGTTGACGAGCCGGGGGTTCTGGCCGATGTGACCTCGGTTCTGCAGACCCATGGAATCTCGGTGGAATCGCTGCTGCAGCAGGGGCGCGCGCCGCAGGATGTGGTGGCGCTGGTGATGACCACGCATGAGGTTTCAGTTGACCGGTTGATGAAAGCGCTGGACGAGATCGAGTCCCTGTCCTGTGTTCAGGCGCCGCCAGTGGCGATGCCCGTTCTGATCGCCGATCAGGAGGGGTGATTGGACGGCAGGGCGGCCTTTCTCGGTGTCGAATCGTCGCTGACAAATGCGCGGTGGGAGCCGGCGCAATCGATCCGCGAGGGAGATGAGCTGGACCGCCACGCCGCCGCCATTTCCCAGCAATTTACCGACATGCCGCTTCCGGTCAGCAGAATCCTCGCCGGCCGTGATCTTGGCGATCTGACGATTGACCAGTTTCTGGAACCGAAGCTTCGCGACCTGTTGCCCAACCCGTCACGCTTTCGCGATATGGACCGCGCGGCAGCGCGGCTTGCCGATGCCGTCGAGGCCGGAACGCCAATCGGGGTCTTCGGGGATTATGATGTTGACGGGGCGGCGGCGGCGGCGCTTCTGGTCAATGTGCTTGGCATGCTTGGTCTGGTGGTTGATGTCCACATTCCGGACCGGATGCGCGAGGGGTACGGCCCCAATGCGGCCGCCCTCCATGCGCTACAGGAACGCGGTGCCGGGCTGATTGTGACTGTCGATTGCGGGATCAACGCGCATGCGCCACTTGCCGCCGTGGCTGAAACCGGCATGGATGTGATCGTCGTCGATCATCACCTTGCCGGGCCAGAACTGCCACCGGCGCACAGCGTTATCAATCCGAACCGGCTGGACGAGGATGGTGCCTATGGTCATCTCTGCGCTGCCGGTGTGACCTTCATTCTTCTTGTCGCACTGTTGCGCGAACTGCGCGGCCGGGGGGTGTTCACCGACGTGCGGCCGGCGCCGGACCTGATCCGCCAGCTTGATATTGTCGGGCTCGCCACCGTCTGTGATGTCGTGCCACTGACCGGGGTCAACCGCGCCTTTGTAGCGCAGGGGCTGAAAGTGCTGGCACAGCGCAGTAATATCGGTCTGGCCTGCCTCGCTGACCAGGCTGGTCTCAACGCGCCGCCAGGCGGCCATACATTCGGCTTTCTTCTCGGGCCGCGAATCAATGCCGGTGGACGCATCGGCCAGTCCGATCTCGGCGTGCGTCTGTTGTCAGCGCATGCCGCCGACGAGGCTGGCGCCATCGCCGCCTCGCTTGAAGAGCTGAACAACCGGCGGCGTGAAATCGAACAGGAAATCCGTGCCCATGCGATGGATCTGGCGGTGCAGCAGGATGCCAGCCCGGTCGTTCTTGTCGGTCACGAGGTGTGGCATGAAGGCGTCATCGGGATCGTCGCCGGGCGGCTTCGCGAGGCACTTGGCAAGCCGGCCTGTGTTGTCGCGCTCGGTGATGGTGCCGATGGCGGGACCGGCATTGGCAAGGGCTCAGGGCGGTCGATCCCCGGGTTCAGGCTTGGCAGCGCCGTGATCGCGGCGCAGCAGGCCGGCATCCTTGCTGGCGGGGGTGGACATGACATGGCAGCCGGGTTTTCCGTCGAGGCGGATCGCATGGCGGAATTCCATGATTTTCTCTGCCAGCGCTTTGAAGCCGAGATTGGCGGCGCGGTGCCGCGTCCGGTGCGCCAGGTGGCAGGCCTGTTAAGCACCGCCGGCGTCTTGCCCGAACTTGTCGACTGGCTTGACCGGCTCGGGCCATTCGGAAGTGGCAATCCGGAACCGCGATTTGCGCTTCCCGACTGTCGGATCGGCTATGCCAAGGCAGTGGGGCGCGATGGGGCGCATGTTTCCTGCCGCCTTGATGACGGTAGTGGTGGTACCTTGTCGGCGATCGCATTCCAGGCTGGCGGCACGCCGCTTGGCGAGGCATTGCTGGCGGCGCGTGATGGCACACCGCTGCATATTCTGGGGCGGGTAAGGCGCGACCATTTCCGTGGTGGACAGGCCATGCAAATTGAGATCGAGGATGCCGCGCAGCGCCTGTCCTGAACTGTCTGACGGGAAACCTCCCGGTCGTGTCATCGGAGAAAAAATCGGGTTGATTTGCCTCGTCGTTTTGACTAAACAACGTTTCAAGCACAGCGTCCCGTTCGTCTAGGGGTCTAGGACACCGCCCTTTCACGGCTGCAACACGAGTTCGAATCTCGTACGGGATGCCATCACCTCTGAAACCTCCCGGTTTCGGAGGTTTTTTTTGCCCTGATAGGGTCCGTTGATAGGTTCCGGGCCCGGTTTGGTGCCCGTGCCCAAATTTGCTGTCTGATTTGCTGACTGATTTGCTGATTGCGGTCACTGGCGGAATTTGGCACCGTCAGGGCAGATACTGACCGGCGTGAGACCAAGGGCCATGGAAACAGCCGCTGACCCGACCGGGGCGGAAAATGTTCAGGGTAGCACCGTTGCGCCCGGGGAATGGCATTACGCGCCTGACCTGCCGATCGAGAACAATCCGCTCTTCACCTGGCCGTGGAACTGGCGCCGCATTGCCGCCTATCACCGTGACTATTGGCTGACCCTGTCCGAGGTCAGTCTGTTCCTGATCATCGCCGTCGGCGGGTGGGCGCTGCTGGCGCCATGGTTTGGCGACATGACAACCCTGTCGGCGGGGTGGGTCGGCAGTATTCTGGCTTTGAATTACGGCCTTGTGATTCTCGTTGCTGGTGGCTTCCACCTGTTCTTCTACACGCTGCGCCGGCAGGGGGATGATCGCAAATATGTCGCCCAGTTCGGTCATCGTGGCGGTGGCCGCTTCACCTTTGGCAGACAGGTTCATGACAATATGTTCTGGTCACTGGCAAGTGGCGTGCCGATCTGGACAGGCTATGAGGTGCTGCTTCTCTGGACGCATGCCAAGGGGTGGGCGCCGGCTATTTCCTTCACGGCCAACCCGGTATTGTTCATTGCCCTGATCCTCGCCACCGGCCCCTGGGTGGCGTTTCATTTCTACTGGGGGCATCGCCTGCTTCATACCGGTCCGTTCTATCGCCATGTGCATGCGCTTCACCATCGGAATGTGAATATCGGGCCATGGTCTGGAATATCCATGCACCCGGTTGAGCATTGTATATATTTCAGCTCCTTGCTTGTTCATCTTATAGTACCGTCTCATCCTGTGCTGGTGATGTTTCATGGCTATATGCTGGCGCTTTCGGCGATTTTCGGACATACCGGTTTCCACGAATTGCTGCTTGGCAAGAGCCGTCGAATGATGGTCGGTCACTTTCACCATCAACTTCACCACCGCTATTTCGAGTGCAATTATGGCAGTGTCGATTTCCCGCTCGATGCCTGGTTCGGCACTTTTCACGATGGTAGCAAGGCGGCGCGACAACGGCTGAAGGAAAGGCTTGGTCCAAGATGACAGAAGCGGCAAGGGACAGGGTCGAGACACATCGGGAATCATCTTCAGGCGGCGCGTCGCATGTGATGCCGCGCTGTCCCGCCTGCGGCCAGCCGGAACAGCTTGTCTGGGTTCATGGCCATGGCCAGTGCGCGCATTGCAACATGAATGTAATGCCCTGTTGTGACGGTGCGGTCTGCGAGACAGATTGACGTCGGTAGTTCAGCGGCGCGCCATCGCTTGCGGCATCGCCCCGCAGGGCAGGAGCGCGATTTGGTCTTGCATGGCGTGAGGGGCGGGGTATAACCCGATGATCCATCAACCGGGGGACCTGACCATGGATGCGAATATCGGACTTATACTTGTGATCGGCTTTCCGCTGGCGCTGTGCTTCATGCTGTGGCTTTTCGGCAAGGTATCTGTACGGCCTGATTGATTCGGCCGCTTGTTCAGGCGAGATGTGTTGCGGTGAGGCCGGCTAGCCGTCGGCCTTGTCGGCCAGTGCCGCCTTGCCGGCATCAAAAGCCAGCGTCACGCATTTATGTCTGTTACGGATCGCCCGAACAGGCGCAAACGCAGTCATGGCATCCGGAATGGCGACCGTGTCATCGCCGGCGATCCATTTTCCCAGATCATCGCCAAGTGACGTCAGGGCGCTGGCGGGAAGCCCCGGCGCCAGTTCAAGCAACAGGCCGGCTCCGGCCTCGCACAGGGCGCAACCACGCACCGTTGTCGACGCCGCGGCAATGCTTCCAGATTCCACACGAAGCCTGACCTCGACCCGGTCACCACAGGTCGGGTTCGAAATCATCGCATGATGGGTGGCATCGCCGAGCTCGGATGTCTGGCGAACCACTTTCGCAAAACCCAAGATGCGTTCCTGGTAAAGTTGATCCATTGATGACGCCTAGCAGGCCGCAACCGGCGCGGTCAATGCGCTGTAATGTCCGGTGGGCGTTGACGGTCAGCCGGCATTCACAAGCAGTATGGCGACGCCACCAATGGCGGCAAGATAGGTCACCAGCACCATCCAGTGAATTCCGTTATAGACATTTTCCTCCGGAACATGATCCGGACGCGGCTTGCTTGCAGCCATGGTGAAACCCCCTGTTTTGACACCCGCAGCCGACACGCTGCATTGGTTGAAAATAATACTGAAAATGGCTGTGCTATTCAACCGCGCCTGTTCTTTCAATTTGCCCTGTTTTCGGATTGAAGTGCCACGCCCCGCACTCTAATATCGTTGCAGTTGGGGAGATATGCGTGGGCCGACCTGTTCGTAATATTGTGCTGTTTGTGGTGCTGTTAGTCGCCTGGCTGCTGATGTCGGGCCACTACACGCCGCTTTTGATCGGCCTTGGCATTGCCAGCTGTGCGCTGGCCACCTGGCTTGCCGACCGGATCGGCGGCACTGACGAGGAAGGGCTGCCACTTCATATCATGGCGCGCCTGCCGGCCTATCTCGGCTGGCTGCTCAGGGAAATCATCACCTCGAATATTGCAACCGGTCGGTTGATTCTGGCGGGCCGGGCGCGGCCGGTGATGTTCATGACGCCGGCAACGCAGAGATCCGCCGGCGGTCTTGTCACCTATGCCAATTCGATCACCCTGACCCCGGGGACCGTGACCATCGAGGTGGAAGACGCCGATGGCGACAACCCGCAGTTTCTTGTCCATGCTCTCGATGCGTCCTTTGCCGCCGATGTCGAGAGTGGCGAGATGGATCGCCGTGTGACGGCGCTGGAAGGCGGGGGCGGCGCATGATGTTTGCGGGTGGACTGGCCGCCTGCGCTGTGGCCCTTGTGATGGCGCTTGTGCGGGCGATGAAGGGGCCGACCGCCTTTGACCGCCTGCTTGCCGTGAATGCCACCGGCACTGTCGTGATTCTTGGCATAGCCCTGCATGGCTATGTGATGGGGCGGCCGGAATTTGTCGATATATCGATCCTTTACGCCATCATCAATTTCATCGGCACCTTCGCCGTCCTGAAACTGTTCGACACCGGCGGGCTTGGCGATCGTGGGGGGCGCGCGCGGCCTGATCTGCCACCGGGCCAGGATGGTGGGGCATGACGGGTCTTGTCGACATTCTGTCCGGCCTGTGCATCGCCGCCGGCGTGATCGCCCTGATTATTGGTGCGTTGGGTTTGATCCGGTTGCCCGATCTCTACAGCCGGACACATGCTGTCGGCATGATGGATACGGCGGGCGTCGGGTTCATCATTCTCGGCCTGATCATCCATGAAGGCTTCACGCTTGTCAGTGTGAAGCTGGCCCTTGTTGGCATTTTCCTGTTCTTTACCAGCCCGATCGCTACACATGCGGTGGCGCAGGTCGCGCATCGAAGCGGCCTGAAACCGGTGACCGAGGACAATCCGGAGGATCAGTCCTGATGGCTGGCTACCTCACCAACATTCTGCTTCTCGCGCTGCTTGTCTTCATCCTGGTTCTGGTGATCCGAACGCGGCGGTTGTTCCCGGTCGTTGTTCTTGCCGGGGCCTATTCGCTGGTTTCGGCTGCGATGTTCGTCAATCTTGATGCGGTCGATGTCGCCTTTACCGAAGCTGCCGTCGGTGCCGGTATTTCCACGGTGCTGTTTCTGGCCGCGATGGCCTATCTTCCCGCGGTCGAGAAGACGCCGCCCGAAGCCAAGGGCATCTCGCACATCTTGCCGGCGTTGATCATCTGTATCATTGCCGGCATGTTGCTGGTTGCCGCGGCGGTCGAACTGCCACCGGTTGGCGATCCGACCGCGCCGCCACATATCCATGTCGCGCCGCGCTATCTCGAGGAAAGCGGGTCATTCCTGCATATTCCCAACGTCGTCACCACGGTGCTGGCAAGCTATCGCGGATTCGATACGTTTGGCGAGGTGGTTGTTGTGTTTACGGCTGGCCTCGGGGTGCTGGTGCTTCTGGCCGGGTTTACCCGCACGGCGCGCCTCACAAAATCCGACAAGACCGGGGCGGATGACGGGGAGGGCAGCGATGCGTGACAACCCGATCCTGCGCGTGACGGCAAAAATCCTCTTCGCGCCCATCATCATTTTTGGCCTCTATGTCCAGTTTCATGGCGATTACGGCCCTGGTGGAGGCTTTCAGGCCGGGGTTATCATCGCGGCGGCCTTCATCCTGCATTCGCTGATTTTCGGGCTTGAGGCCGGGCGGCGGCTGGTCCCCGCATGGGCAAACCTTGCGATGCTGGCCTTCGGCGTGCTGATCTATGGCGGGGTCGGTGTGGCCGGCATGATGCTTGACGGCCTGTTCCTTGAATATAATGTGCTGTCCTATGACGCCTCGAAGGGCCAGCATTACGGCATCCTGCTGGTCGAATTCGGTGTTGGCCTGACCGTCACCGGCGTGATGCTGGCGCTGTTCCACGCCTTCGCCGGCTTCATTGAATCCGATTACGCCGCCACGGAGGATGAGTGATGACCGGCTCCGTCGTGCAGATCCTGGAAAGCTGGAATTACCTCGTCGTCATCGCGCTGATGATGGGCGGGCTGTTCATCGTCATTTCGCAGAACAATCTGGTTAAAAAGCTTGTCGGACTGGCGATTTTCCAGACCTCTGTCTTCATCTTCTATATCAGTGTCGGCAAAATGGCGGGCGGCACCGCGCCGATCCTGATGGACGGTGCTGACAGGCTTTACTCCAACCCGTTGCCGCATGTGCTGATCCTGACCGCGATTGTTGTCGGTGTGGCGACAACGGCGCTGGGGCTGGCGCTGATCCTGCGGATCCACGCCGCGTTCGGCAGCATCGAGGATGACGAGGTGCTGGCGATGAAGGCCGAGGCGGCCGAACCACGCGCGCGTCGCGGCGATGATGTGACAGGAGGGGGCGCATGAGCCTTGCCCAGATCATCGCCAATTTGCCGGCGCTTGTCGTCGCCATTCCCCTGCTGCTGTCTCCCGTCGCGGCGATGACGCCGGTCGCCGGGCTTGCCTGGCTTCTGGCGGTTCTCGGCAGCGGCGCTGCCTTCCTGTGCGCGCTGTTGCTGCAGGGCGCGGTGACAAGTGGTGAGAGTTTCAGCTATTTCCTCGGCAACTGGCCGCCCCCCTGGGGGATCGAGTTTGTTGTCGACGCGCCATCAGCCTTCACCGTGCTGGTGATGTCCGGGTTGGCCTTTGTCGCGACCCTGTTCGCGCGTACAGCATTGCTTGCCGAAATCGCCGAGGCCGATGCCGGCAAGGCTTATGCTGCCTGGTTGCTTGCCTGTGGCGGACTGTCCGGCCTTGTGATGACCGGCGATGCCTTCAACCTGTTTGTCTTCCTTGAAATTTCCGCGCTGTCCTCGGTCATTCTGATCGCCCTTGGTGCCGGGCGTGACAGGAGGGCCCTGATCGCCGGCTACAACTATCTGGTGATCGGCGCTGTCGGTGCGACCTTCTATGTCATCGGGGTGGGGTTCATCTATGCCGTGACCGGATCGCTGAACATGGCCGACCTTGCGGTGCGAATCCCCGAGGTGCCGCAGACAACGGTGGTGATGGTCGGCTTCGGCTTCATGATGGCCGGTATATTGGTCAAGGCGGCGATCTTCCCGGTTCATGTCTGGTTGCCGGCGGCCTATGCCTTTGCGCCCTCGGCGGTGTCATCCCTGCTGGCGGCGATCGCGACAAAGGCGGCGCTCTATGTGATGGCGCGGATCGTCTTTGATATTTTCGCCGGCATGCCCGAGATGATCGGGTTCGCGCTTGAATTCGTTCTCGTGCCGCTGGCGCTTGGTGGTATTTTCATCGGCACCATCCTCGCCATCTATGAGAATGACATCAAGAAATTGCTGGCATTCAGCTCGGTGGCGCAGATCGGTTATATCGCGCTTGCCTTCGGGGTGTCGACGACTGCCGGCATTGCCGCCGGGTTTATCCATATCGGCAATCACGCGCTGATCAAGGGCGGGTTGTTCCTCGCCGTCGGTGCCTATGCGGTGCTGCTGGGGCGGCGGATCAACCTGACGCAGATGGCCGGGCTTGGCCGGCGCATGCCGATCACCACGACGGCGTTCCTGATCTGCGGGCTGAGCCTGATCGGCCTGCCGCTGACCGCCGGGTTCATTTCGAAACTCTATCTGGTGCGGGCGCTTCTCGAGGCCGAGATGATGATTGTCGTGGGGCTGGTTCTCGCCAGCAGCGCATTGTCGGTCGCCTATCTGTGGAAAATCGTCGAGGTGCTGTGGAAGCCGGCCGCGCTTATCGCGCCGGTGCGCGAGGCGCCTGCACTCTATCTGCCGCTGTGGATTCTGGCGCTTGGCAATCTGTGGTTCGGCGTCGCACCGGCACCGCTGGTTGACGCGGCAATGCGCGCCGCCATGCAGTTCACAGGGGGGATGTGATCATGCTGATGCAGCCCCAGACAGCGTTGCTTGTCGGCATTTTTGCGCCGCTTGTCACCGCGTTGCTCGTGCCGTTTCTGGCTGTCAGGTCGAACTGGCGCGATATCGCCGGGCCGGTTGGCGCGCTGGTGACTTTTGTCGCTGCACTCGAGGTGACAGCAGATGTGCTGGCCGGCGGCGTGCCGACATGGGTCGCGGCCGAACTCGCGCCCGGGCTTGACCTTGCCTTCCGGGTGACTCCGCTTGGTGCGATTTTCGGGCTTGTCGCCTCGGGCCTGTGGATCGTGGCGGCGGTCTATTCGGTCGGCTATATGCGCGGCAACCATGAAAAGCACCAGACACGGTTCGCCGCCTTCTATGCGGTGGCCGTGCATGCGGCGATGGCGATTGCCTGGTCGGGCAATCTTCTCGTGCTGTTCATCTTCTACGAGATCCTGACCTTCTCGACCTTCCCGCTTGTCACCCACAAGGACAGCCGCGCGGCGCGCGATGCCGGTCGCCTCTATATGAGCATTCTTGTTGGCAGTTCGGTGATCCTGCTGTTGCCGGCGGTGATCTATGTGTGGCTGATGACCGGGCGGCTTGATTTTGTCCCCGGGGGTATCTTGAAAGACGCCATTCCCGCCGCCGCCGCACCGTGGCTTCTGGCGGCCTTTGTTTTCGGGGTCGGCAAGGCGGCGGTGATGCCGCTTCATCGCTGGCTTCCAGCGGCAATGGTGGCGCCGACACCTGTCTCCGCGCTGCTTCATGCGGTGGCTGTCGTGAAGGCTGGTGTGTTCACGATGTTGATGGTGGTGGTCTATATCTTTGGCATTGATTTCCTTGCCGAGACGCGAGCCGCGACATGGCTGGTCTGGTTGACCTGTTTCACCATTCTGGCGTCAAGCTGCGTGGCCATCACCAAGGACGATCTGAAGGCGCGTCTTGCCTATTCGACGATCAGCCAGCTGTCCTATGTTGTTCTTGGCGCTGCCATCGCCACCCAGGTGGCGGCCACAGGCGCGGCGCTTCACATCGTCATGCACGCGGCGGGCAAGATCACCCTGTTCTTTGTTGCCGGGGCCATCTATGTGCAGGCGCACATCACCAGGATTTCCGAACTTGACGGGCAGGGGCGTGAGATGCCCTGGCTGTTCGGGGCGTTCTTCCTTGGCGCACTGTCGATCATCGGCATTCCGCCACTTGGTGGCAGCTGGTCGAAATTCTATCTGATGGCGGGCGCGGCGGATGCCGGACTGGTAATGGTGCTTGCGGTTCTCAGCCTGTCCTCTCTGCTGAATATCTACTACCTGCTCGACCCTGTGGCGCGTGGATTCTTCAAGCCGAAGGTCAAGGAGGTAAAGGTCAACCGGCATGTTCTGACGGTCCTGCCACCTGTGCTGACGGCCGCGCTCAGCGTGGCGCTGTTCTTTTTTGCCGGCACATTCCTTGAACTGGCAGAGGCGATGGTGACGCGATGAGCGGACATAGCGAAGAGTCGGCGCGCCTCGCGCTGATGGGAAAATGGGCGACATGGGTGCTTTTGGCGGCCGGCGCGGTGCTTGTGGTGCTGGAATTCGTCATTCACCGGCATGGCGAGATCGCCGCCGAGGATATTCCGCTGTTCCCGGCTGTCTATGCCTTCGTGATCTGCGTTGCCATCGTTGTTGGCGGTATCTGGCTGCGGAAGATCGCCATGCGGGACGAGGATTATTACGATGATGAGTGATATCCTGACCAGCATGCCCACCAGCATGCCCCCCGGCTTTGTGATGATGCTTGCGGCACTGCCGGTGATCTTCGTGCCGCATCACCTTCGCCAGATATTCATGCTGGCGGTGATAGGGATGTCGGCATGGAGCCTGACGGCCGGTGCCGGCGATCACTGGGTTGTCGGGCTGATGGGGCTGGAACTGGTGCTCTACCGGGCCGACCATCTGAGCCTGCCTTTCGCCATCGTCTTCCATATAGCGGCGGCGCTGAACGTCTTCTATGGCTGGCATGAAAAGCGGGTGACCGACCATGCCGCCGGAGTCGCCTATGCCGGCGCCGCAATTGCGGCGCTCCATGCCGGGGACTTGCTGACGCTTTTCATTTGGTGGGAGGCGACGGCCGTTACCTCGGTCTTCCTGATCCTGGCTTCCGGCACACAGCGTGCGCGCCATGCCGCGATGCGCTATCTGATTGTTCAGGTGTTGTCAGGTGTGCTGCTGCTGTCCGGCGCGGCGATGATCTATAGCGAGACCGGCTCGATGACCTTTACGGCGATGGAGCTCGGGTCACTCGCCACCTGGCTTGTCTTCATTGCCTTCGGCTTCAAGGCGGCGTTTCCGCTGCTCAATGGGTGGCTTCAGGATGCCTACCCCGAGGCCACAGTCGTCGGGACCGTGGTGTTGTCCGCCTTCACGACCAAACTTGCCATCTACGCGCTGGCGCGTGGTTTCGCCGGTACCGACCTGCTGATCGTCATCGGCTGTCTGATGACGGCCTTTCCGGTATTCTTCGCCGTCATCGAGAATGACATGCGGCGGGTTCTTGCCTACAGCCTCAACAACCAGCTTGGTTTCATGGTGGTTGCTATCGGCATCGGGACAGAACTGGCGATCAATGGTGCGGTGGCGCATGCCTTTGCGCATATCATCTATAAAGGCCTGCTGTTCATGAGCATGGGCGCGGTGCTGTACCGTGTCGGTACCATCAAGGCGTCCGAACTTGGCGGACTCTATCGATGTATGCCCTGGACCACGGTGTTCTGTATTGTCGGGGCGATGTCGATCTCGGCCTTTCCGCTGTTCAGTGGTTTTGCCGCGAAATCGCTGATCATGTCGGCGCTCGGCTATAAGGGGCTTGTCGTCGCCTATCTGGTGCTGCTGGCAGCCTCGGCAGGCGTGCTTCATCATTCGGGAATCAAGATCCCGTATTTCGCCTTCTTCGGCCATGATGGCGGTCACAAGGTCAAGGAAGCCCCGTTCGGCATGCTGGTGGCGATGGGGCTTGCCAGCGCGCTGTGTATCGGTATCGGGTCGTTCCCGGCGCTGTTCTACCAGCTGCTGCCCTACAGCATTGATTACAACCCCTATGATGCCAGCCATGTTGTCGGACAGCTGCAACTGCTGATCTTCTCGATCCTCGCCTTCACCTTCCTGATGACGTTCAAATTCTACCCGCCCGAGCTTCGTTCGACCGTGCTGAACACGGACTGGCTGTATCGCCGCGTCGCGCCGGCCATCGGACGGCCGATCCTGTCGGCGATCATGGTGGTGTGGGGCAGCGTCATCGCTGCCATCGCCGGCTATCGTGACGCCATTCTCGAGGCGGTGGAACGGCTGATGCACGCCCCCATCACCGGCCCCACAGTGCCGGGGCGGGCGGTGATGGTGCAGACACTGGTTCTCATCGTCATCCTTGCGATCGGTTATCTCGTTGCCGGCTGAGTGTCGTTGGCGGCTGGCGGCGCTGCTGCTGGCGCTGACTCTGGTCAGTCCGTTCACGCCGGCAAGTGCGACGGACCGGCCGGCCTTCGACACAGGCATGGTCCGGCTTGATCGTGGTGACGGTGTGATCCTCGATTTCGATGTGGAGATCGCGCGCACCCCGCGGCAATGGGCATTCGGGCTGATGTATGTGACCGCGATGCCGGGCGGGCAGGGGATGCTGTTTGTCTTTCCAGATATGGCGCCGCGCAGCTTCTGGATGAAGAACACGCTGATCCCGCTCGACATGCTGTTCTTCGATGATGAGGGCGGTCTTGTATCAGCCTTCGAGAATGTTCCGCCGCAATCCCTGCAGTCGCGCCGGTCGGCGGGTGATGCGCGATTTGTGCTGGAGTTGAATGGCGGCACCATGGCTGGGCAGGGCATTGTCGGCACGGCGCGGCTGCTCCGCACCCAGAATGATGGCTGGTAGCGACTTGTCGCATATGCAATGGGCGGGTGCGAAATGGGCTTGATTAAAGCCGGTCAACCACATACAAACAGCCGCGTCGGAGTGTAGCGCAGCCTGGTAGCGCATCTGGTTTGGGACCAGAGGGCCGGGGGTTCGAATCCCTCCACTCCGACCATTTTCTTCCCAAGAAATCGAACAGTTGCGCGGGGGACGCGCAGGCTATTCGTCCAGCATCTCGCCGCTGCCGCCCATCTCGGCCGGGAAATCCCTGAATTTCGGAAGGCCGTCCCGGACCGGCAGGACCGTGCTTTCGTAATTCACATGCGCTGTCGGGGTGAAGGTGAAATCCTCGATCACCGCCGCATAGACATCAATGATGCCATAGGTGTCGCGGTGGTCGGTCAGGACATGCCCGCCGCACTTGTCGCACCAGCTGCGGTCATGCCCCTCGGCCTGTGCATAGGAGCGCAGCGAGTCGGCACCCTTGGTCACGGTCACGTCCTCCGGCTTGAAAAGCGTCGCCCCGTTCACCGGCGCCGCCGACCAGGCGCGGCAGACCTTGCAGTGGCATACCATCATGGCAATCGGGTCGCCCGCAATCTCGACCTCGACCTCACCGCAGAAACATTTGCCCTTATGCATTGCCATCGTTCGCCTCCCGCAAATTAATTCAGATTTTACTACATTAACATATCACAATATATGCAGGGGCGATCTGCTAATGTGTCGGGTCAGCTTGCAGACAATCTGGGGGCTTGACGGACCGCTGCGGACATAAGATAGATGGGGTGTGTTCTGGCGCTTTCGTGGGGGAATGAAATGGCACGCGCGCGTATCTACAGGCCATGCAAGACGGCGATGCAGTCGGGGCGGAACGCCTCGGTCACGCGTGGCCATGAATGGGTGTTGGAATATCCGCGCAGCGCGGTGGTGAAGCCCGATCCGCTGATGGGCTGGCAGTCCTCGAGCGACACTGCGCGCCAGGTGCGGGTGCGCTTTCCCGATCGTGACAGCGCCATCGCCTATGCCGAGGCACACGGAATCGCCTATCGCGTGACCGAACCGAAATCCCGCCGCGTGAAACCAAAGGCCTATGCCGACAATTTCGCCTTCACGCGCAATGGTGCCTGGACCCACTGAATGCCAGCGGCGTCAGCCTATTGTTCATCCAGATCCAGTTGCATATAGACGACATCCAGAAATTTGCCGAACTTGAAGCCGATTTTGCGCGCCGTCCCGATATGGCAAAAGCCATGTGCGCGGTGAAGTTCGATTGACGGCGTGTTTCCGGAATCACCGATCACCGCCATCATCTGCCGGTATCCCTTTTCACGTGCGCTTATGATCAATGCCTGTAGCAGGGCGCGGCCGATGCCGCGTCGCGAGGCATCGGGATGAACGTAGATGCTGTCCTCGACAGTTAGCCGGTAGCCGTTTCGTGCTTTGTGGGGGCCAGCATAGGCATAGCCGAGAACCGTGCCGTCAAGCTCGGCGACAAGGACCGGGTATCCGCCGGCAAGAAGATTGTCGATGCGGCCGGTCATTTCGGCCAGCGTTGGCGGTTCGGTCTCGAAACTTGCGCGGCCATACAGGACATGATGTCCATAAATCTCTGTGATGGCGCTGATATCGCCCGGGCGGGCCGGGTCAAGGCTGCGAATGTTCACCATGATGTCAGCCTATGCCGCATGATGACGGTCGGCAATCCGCGGTCATCGATTTCTGGACTTTATGTGTCAAATCAGGCAAAGAATGGCCGCAGGCGGCGCGCGCGAGCTCTCGCCGACACATGGCACCGGTTCCGTAGCTCAACTGGATAGAGCAGCTGACTTCTAATCAGCAGGTTGGGGGTTCGAGTCCTCCCGGAATCGCCATGCTTGCAAGCGCTGAAACGCCTACAGCCCCTTAGAAACTGCCTGTGTCGTGTGTTGTCGATGGTTTGAGTCTATCGACAGGTTAGGTGGTTTGTCACTCGAAATCAGGGGCCAAGAGTGACCGAAGAGTGACCAGCGAGTGACCGACATCCTGCCTTGATTGGGTCCCATGAAGACAAACACCACCCCCGGTGGGTTCGACGAACAGCGGTTTCAAAAAGGGGGACTAAAGGGGGCTTTGGTTGTTGTTTTCGGTTCGTTCGCCTAATGACGACAGAAGCTAGACGGCCTCGACAAGAGGCTCTGGCGACTTGAGGCCATGGTCATGGCGTCGACGCTGTGTGTCGTCGTGGCAGCGGTATCGTTGTTTATGAGGTGAAGTTAGCCACCTCGGACGGACATCGTCGCTAAGGCCCCCATCAGCACAATGATGAAGTAACCACCCCAACCCATATCCTTGCCCATCCAAGCGGGGTTGTTCTTGCCAGCAATCGTCCACGCTATCCAAGCAGCAACGGTCACGACCAATATGACTACTTCTTCCATCACTGATCTCCTAGGCGTCCGAGGCTACCACAAATGACCAAACTCATCTTCGCTAGAAACCGTTTAGGACGACACCCTCGCAAACACCAGAAATAGTCTGGTTGTTTTCCCTAGCAGCATCATCACGGACCATGCTCAAAGCGTCGTGTGCTGTCTTCGCATCAGGCCAAATGGTCATGCTTCTGGCAGTGGTCTCGCTTGTCAGAACGTAGAACCAGTGGATGGCTCCAGCGCCCTTTATTTTCGAGATGTAATCCTCAGTCTGGTTCTCGAAGTTTGGCTGAGTGTCGAAGGTCCAATCTGCTGATGTCGCGTACATACGTCTCTCTCCCGTGTCTGTTCCATTTGCTGATATCTCACACTGAAAGTTACCACAAATGAGCAAACTCGTCTTCGCCCTGATCATGATGATGGGGACACACACGATCTAGCTGCGACTAATCCGACAACCACTCCTCCATCAACTGCCGCATCCTTTGGCTGGGAAGGTAGAGGGTGATTGGCTGTCCGTTCCTGACCCTCGACCTCCAGACCCACTGGATCAGTTCAGTGAGGGCGTAGGCGTCATAAAACGCTCTTGAGTTATCTTCCAACCACCGAGCCACGTAGGGGTTCAGGTGCTGGTCGTAGAGGTAGAT
>Ga0181584_10000818_pt1 | contig 22865 bp, 20 predicted proteins | sample 071ome_30_FD_132462 | JGI IMG/M metagenome (GOLD analysis project Ga0181584, IMG submission 132462) | Coastal salt marsh microbial communities from the Groves Creek Marsh, Skidaway Island, Georgia - 071406AT metaG (megahit assembly) | ecosystem: Environmental > Aquatic > Marine > Intertidal... | reverse complement strand
GGTGTTTGACCGGGTATCGGGCATGTCATTTTCCGGCTCAGAGATTGCCCGCCAGCACGTCATGCGTTAGGACAGTGGCAGGAGTGGCGCGCGACAGTTTCGGCCGGCAAGGGGCCGGCGGCGGAAGCGCCAGAATGCAGGGCAACAGACGATGAAGCTGAATCCGGATTACAGGCTGTTTGACGGCAATATGTTCGTGCAGATGCGGGCCCTCCTCGCCGATGCCGCGCCACCGGCCGGGCGTGATCTTCTGGACATGTCGATCGGCGAGCCGCAGATCGCCGGCGGCGATCTGCTGATGCGCAGCATGTTGACGCATAATGAGGGCTGGCAGTTCTATCCGAAGGCCACCGGTCATCCGCGCTTCACCATGGCGGTGGAGTCCTATATCGCACGCCGCTGGCCCACGGCTGCCGGCCTTGTCGACCTTGAAAAACAGATGCTGCCGGTGCCAGGAACGCGCGAGCCGCTGGGCCTGATGGGCGGACTTGTCAAAGGCACAAAGGACAATGCGGCAGCCCTCGTTGCCAACCCCTATTACCATGCCTGGCGTGCCGGCGCGCTGGCCTCCGGTGCTGAAATCCTCTATCTCAACGCGCATGCCGGGTCCGGTTTCGTCCCCGACCTTGGGGCGCAACCGGAGGATGTGTTGGCCCGCACCAGCATTGTCTATCTGTGCAGCCCGACAAACCCGCAGGGCGGCGTGATGTCGATCGCGCAGATCAAGGCGGCCATAAAGCTGGCCCGCCAGCATGATTTCCTGCTGGTGATGGATGAATGCTATTGCGATATCTGGCGCGACGCCCCGCCGGCCGGCGCACTGGAGGTGGCGGCGACGCTGCATGCCGAGGAAGGTGGTGATGCCGCACAAGACCCGCTTCGCAATCTGGTGGTTCTGAACTCGCTGTCAAAACGCTCCAGCGCGGCCGGGCTGCGCGCCGGCTTTGTGATCGGCGATGCCAGCGTGATGGCGCTGTATCTGAAGGTGATCGCCAATACCGGCTCGCTGGTGCCGACACCGTTGCTGCTGGCGGCGGCCGATCTGTATGATGATGACAGCCATGTTGCCGCAATTCGGGCACATTATGACCACAGCTTCGCCCTTGCCGTGCGCCATCTTTCCGTGACGCCGCCACCGGGTGGTTTCTTTTTATGGTTGCCGGTGGCCGATGACCGGCAGTTTGTCTGGCGGTTGATGCAGGAACAGGCGGTGCGGGCCATGCCGGGGTCCTTCATGGCCGAGGTCAGTGACGGGATCAATCCGGGCGCCGGATATGTACGGCTGGCGCTGGTGCATGATCATGAGCGCACCGAGGAAAGCCTTGCCAGGGTGGCGGCGCTCTATGATGCCGACAGCCGCGGCGCGGCATAGACGGAGGCGATAATCGACGCTGAGGCAAAAAGCAGGATCCTGTCTCCGGCCCTGATCGGTTTTCTGCGCCGCCGGGCGATGGAGTGTGCCGGGCTATGCCTCGTCATTATTGGCGCGGCGCTTACAGCGATGCTGGTCTCGCCGGGACGTTATGATCCTTCCTTCAGCGCCTTCTCCTCCGGCGATGTCCAGAACTGGTTTGGTGCCCTTGGCTCAACCATCGCCGGCGGGCTTCGCGTCAGCCTGGGAACGGCAAGCTTCTTTCTGACCCTGCTGCCGCTTGGCTGGGGCTACCGGATGATGCGCAAGCACCCGATGCGCCATAATATCGTCCGCCTCTGTCTTGCGCCGGTGTCACTGTTGCTTCTGGCCGCCGGTTTCTACGGACTTTCGGGTGCGGATGGTAGCGCCGCCGGCGGTGCTGCCGGAGTTGTCCTGACCGGACTGACCCTGCCGCATCTGCCACCGATCAAATCATTGTTCGGGCTGAACAACGCACATTATCTTGGCACCGGATATCTGATCGTCGGTCTGTTGATATGGTCCTGGTGCGCGACCCTTTCACGCCGGCAATGGGGCCTTGTCGCGGCGCCGGTCCGCGCGGTGGCGGGCATGCTGGCGCGCCGCCTTGCCGTGCGCCGCGAACAGGCCGATGCAGACGAGACTGACGCGCCGCCGCTGACGCTGACCGAACCCGAGGCGCCAGCGGCGCCAAGGAAAAAGACACCCCGCAAAGCCTCTCGCAAACGCAAGGAACCGACGCTGCTTGCCGGCGCGGCGGCCGACAGCAGTACGGCTTCAACCCGCCGCACCGCCGGTCAGGGGCGGCTCGATCTGGATGGTGACGGGCAGTTCCGTCTGCCGCCGGGCAAGCTGCTGGCTGCCCCCGGCAAGGCGGCCTCCGGCCCGTCGAAACAGGCGCTTGATGAAACGGCGGCGCAGCTTGAACATGTTCTTGGCGATTTCAGCGTGAAGGGTGAAATCACCGAATCCCGCTATGGTCCGGTGGTGACTCGCCATGATCTGGTGCCGGCGCCGGGCACGAAGTCGCAACGCGTGATCTCGCTTGCCGATGACATCGCCCGTTCGATGAGCGCGGTCTCGGTTCGTGTCGCCGTGGTGCCGGGGCAAAATGTGATCGGCATCGAGTTGCCGAATGTCGACCGGCAGATGGTGGTGCTTCGTGAAATCTTCGACCACGCTGCCTGGCAGGATGATGGCGGCGACCTGCCGATGGCGCTTGGCAAGGACATCGCCGGCGCGCCGGTGATCGTCGATCTGGCGAAGATGCCGCATCTTCTGGTCGCCGGCACCACCGGCTCGGGCAAGTCTGTCGGCATCAACGCGATGATCCTGTCCTTGCTGTACCGCCATACGCCGGAGACCTGCCGGATGATCCTGGTCGATCCGAAAATGCTGGAATTGTCGGTCTATGACGGCATTCCGCATCTTCTGAGCCCGGTTGTCACCGAACCGTCAAAGGCTGTGACAGCACTGAAATGGGCGGTCCGCGAGATGGAAAACCGCTATCGCAACATGGCCAAGCTCGGTGTTCGCAACATCGCCGGCTACAACCAGCGTGTTGCCGAGGCGCGGGCCGATGGCGAGGTGCTGACAAGGCGTGTGCAGACGGGATTCGATGCCGAGACCGGCAAGCCGGTCTTTGAGGAGGAAATCCTCGATCTGGCGCCGCTCCCCTTCATCGTCGTGGTGATTGACGAGGTGGCCGATCTGATGCTTGTCGCCGGCAAGGAAATCGAGGCGGCGGTGCAGCGTCTGGCGCAGATGGCGCGCGCCGCCGGCATCCATGTCATCATGGCGACGCAGCGCCCGTCGGTCGATGTCATCACCGGCACCATCAAGGCCAATTTCCCGACCCGCATCAGTTTCCAGGTCACCTCGCGGATCGACAGCCGGACGATCCTTGGCGAGCAGGGCGCCGAACAGCTTCTTGGCCGTGGTGACATGCTGTTCATGGAAGGTGGCGGGCGCGTGATGCGGGTGCATGGACCGTTCGTCTCCGACAATGAGGTCGAGGCGGTGGCGAACTTCCTTCGCAAGCAGGGCGAACCGGATTACAACGACAAGGTCGTCGCCGAGGAGGAGGAGGCCGGGGCGACGGCTGGCGCCACCGGCGATCTTCTCGGCGAGGGCAGCAGCCTCTATGACCAGGCGGTGCAGCTTGTCGTCCGTGAACAGAAAGCCTCGACAAGCTTTGTGCAAAGACATCTGAAGATCGGTTATAATCGGGCCGCAACCATCATCGAGGAGATGGAAGGCAACGGCATCATCAGCGCCGCCAACCATGTTGGCAAGCGTGAGGTGCTGGTGACCGAAGGGGATGGGCAGTAGATGACTGTGATGGTCGACAGATGCCGGATGTCACGGCGTGGCGGGGGTCTTTGCGGGCTTGTTGCCGGGGTTTTTACCAAGGCTTTTACCCGGGTCTTTAGCGGGATCCTGGCTGGCCTTCTTGGCGTCATGCTGATGTCGGCCGGTCTTGCCGCATCGAACGATCCGGTCGCGCGCGCCGAGGCCTGGTTTGACGGCATCAGCACGATGCGCGCCGATTTCATTCAGGTGGCATCCGATGGCACCAGCGCCACCGGTGAGCTGCATCTGCGCCGTCCACACCGGATGAAGGTGATCTATGATCTCGAGGAACCGCTGATCCTGCTGACCACGCCGGTATGGCTTCATGTTGACCGGCCAAAGGACAAGACGGTGACAAGCTATCCGATCAGCGAGACGCCATTGTCGTTGATCCTGCAGGACGAGGTGCTGCTGCGCTCGAAGGATTTCACGACCACGCATGTCGTGCAGGACGGAATCACGCGGATCACCCTGAAGCGCGATGTCGGCGAGGCCGCCGGCGAGCTGACCCTCGAATTCACCAACCGGCCTTTCGAGCTGCGCCGCTGGACGATCCGCGATGCGGCCGATGTGGCGACGACAGTGACGCTGCAGAACATGCGTTTCGGCCATAAATACGAAAACAAGTTCTTCGCGAAATCCGACTATCCTCTTTCCAACTGACGCTGGAAATGCGCCTATCCGAAGGAACCGCGCAGGAGTGAGGCCACTTCGGCCGCGGGTGTCGCCCAGTCCCCGGGTGTTTCCTGCCGGAAAAGGCTGACCGACCGGTACCAGTTGCTTTGTCGAACGTCCGCGCCCCATCGCCAGTCCGGTATAAAAGCAAGGAGTAAGCTTGTTTTGATACCGAGCGCGCCGGCAAGATGGGCGACCGAGGTATCGACTGTCACCACGTGATCCATTAGCGAAACGAGACCTGCTGTTTCACTGAAATCATGTAGAAATTCGGTATGAGAATGCAGGTTGGAACGGGTTGCAAACAGGTCCAGCTCGTCTTGGCTCAGGTCGATACCAAGAAAATGGTAATCCGCTCCATCCGGCAACGCTGTGAGCAACGTCTTCAGATCCATGCTCCGATTCTTGTTATTTTGATGGTCCGGATTGCCCCGAAAGGCAAATCCGACGCGCGGCCTCTCCGCGGGTCCAAGACGTTTGTGCCATATGGACGTGATCTGCGAAGGCACTGTGAGATATGGCTCTGGTGCTTCGGACGGCGCCAGGTTCTTGCCCAGAAGGTAGGGCAGGCTCATCATCGGGCACTGAAAATCTATCGCTCCGTCTTCACCAACAGACATTTTTTCCAGTGAAGTGACCTTGAAATCGACTGATTGCCGCGCAAGCAGCGATTCCAGTGGTTGCTGCACTGCAAGCAGCACGGTGTCTGCCAACGGTGTAAGATGTTCCAGATATCGAAAGAACATAAGCGTATCGCCAAAGCCCTGCTCGGCATGAACCAGGAGTGTTTTTCCTTGCAAAGGCGTCTTTCCGTCCCATTTCGGTGCTTCGCCCTTGTAGCGATAATCAACAGGAACAGACCGGCGGGAATCGAAACGACATTCGGCGTATGGCCAGGCAAGGTGCAACTTATTTTTCAATGCAAGCGCAACGAACTTGTTGAAACTGGCATCGACCATGTTTGCGCCAATCTCCATCGCGGCGTCAAAATGCCGGATGGCGTCGTCAAACCGTCCGAGAGACAGGTAGGCCAGCCCCAAATTGTCATGCGTGGATGCCGACGTTCCATTCAGGTCCAGACTGCGCTTGTATAGATCGATTCCTTCCGGGGCTCTCCCCTGCTTTACCAGAACCAGACCAAGATTATTCAGGGCATTGGTGAATCCAGGATTGATCTCGAGAGCTCGGTGATAACACAGAGAGGCGTCTTCCCACCTTTCAAGGCGTCGGTAACAAATGCCGAGATTATTATGTGCCTCTGCGTTCTCTGGATTGGCGTCGACCGCCTTGCGACCTGCCTTGAGCGCCTCTTCAAATCGGTTAAGGCGGATCAAGCACACGGCCATGGCATTAAGATTTATGGCATCATCAGGTGTGAACTGCAGGCTACCGTCAACAATCTGAAGTGCCTCCTCGAACTGAGATTGCGCCATCATCCGGTTCGCAAGATTGGCCCGCGCTTCCAGGTAGTTCGGTTTGAGGTGAACGGCCCGCGTGAATGCCTTTATCGCATTTTCCTCATGTCCGATGTTTGTTGCGGCAACCCCGAGAAGGTTCAACAGGAAGTGTGCGTTAGGAAACCGCGATGCCAGATTGTAAGCCTGTTTTGCCGCCTCCGTAGCCTCTCCCCGGCTTAGCAGCTTGCCAATATGCTCAAGATCTTGCATTGGTGGATGGGTGGCAGCAAAATTGCTATCAGCAATTGCCGACCGGCTAAGCAGATACCCCTTCCGGGCGTGGGCATTTTGTGGAAATTTTTCGAGTGCTTGTCTGTATAGTTCTCTGGCGTCTGAAAAATGTTTGCCTGCAAACGCCTTCTTGGCCTTTTTAAGCTTGCTCTCCAGATTGAAAGACACGACAACCACCCATAGGATGTAAAGGGATACGCAATTACATTATCAGCTAGTTTCATCTAGAAAGAAACGAGGCTGAAACGCTTGGTGATGATGTGATGGCTGGTCCATAAATTGCTAGCGCAACCGTAATCAATCACAATTCTATCTTATCAACCCTCGGAAAATGTGGCCATGCGTTTAGCAACCTGGAACATCAATTCGGTGCGTTTGCGGATCAATCTGGTAACAGACTTCCTGCGCGCCGCCGACATCGACGTGCTGTGCCTTCAGGAAACGAAGACCGAGGATGCGCATTTCCCGGCGGCGGCACTGGCCGAGGCCGGCTGGGCGCATCACGCCTATCGGGGCGAGAAAAGCTATAATGGAGTGGCCATCATCTCGCGTCTGCCACTGTCGGAGCCGGGCCATATGGACTGGGCCGGGCGTGGCGATTGCCGCCATATCTCGGCGCGGATCGATGATGGGCCGCTGGTGCATAATTTCTATGTTCCGGCGGGCGGTGATGTGCCGGATCGCGAGGCGAACCCGAAATTTGGCCACAAGCTGGATTTCATTTCCGAGATGACCGGGCATTTCGCCGCCAATAACCCGCAGAACGCCATTCTGGTTGGCGATCTCAATATCGCGCCGCTGGCCGAGGATGTCTGGTCGACAAGGCAGCTCCGCAACGTTGTCAGCCATACGCCGGTCGAGCGCGAGGGGCTGCTGCGCCTGATCGAGGATGGCGGGTGGCATGACGTCGTCCGGTCGCATTTCGGACCTGAGGAGATACTCTATTCCTGGTGGTCCTATCGCGCCCGTGACTGGGCGGCGAGTGATCGCGGGCGCCGTCTCGACCATGTCTGGACAAGTCATGATCTGGCGGACAGCATCCGGTCGGTATCGATCGAGCGGCATCTGCGGGGCGTGGAAAAGCCGTCGGACCATGTGCCGACGGTGATCGAGCTTTAGCTCCGCACCGCTTTTCATTCGCCGTAATTTGGCGTATAGGCTGGCCATGACGGAATTTCTGAAAATGCACGGTCTCGGGAATGATTTCATCATTTTCGACTGGCGGGATGGTGGTTGGCGTGACGGCGGCCCGATGCTGATCGGCGCAACCGCGGCGCGGGTGCTTGCCGACCGCCGCCTAGGGATTGGCTGCGACCAGATTCTTGTCATCCGCGAGTCGGGGACCGCCGATATCCGCATGGACATCCTGAACCATGACGGATCCTCATCGGGCGCATGCGGCAATGGCACGCGCTGCGTCGCCGATTATGTGATGCGGCAGACCGGCCGCGATGAGCTCAGCATCGAAACCGATGGCGGCCATCTTCGCGCGCGGTTCGACGGTGGCGACCAGATTGCCGTCGATATGGGCCCGGCGGCCACTGGCTGGCGCGAGGTGCCACTGGCGCGTGAGGTCGATACGCTGCAGGTGCCGCTTGGCCTTGACGGGCTTGGCGATGCTGTCTGCCATTCGCTTGGCAACCCGCACGCTGTTGTCTTTGTCGATGATGCCGAGGCGGTTGATCTTCGGCGTCTGGGGCCGCTTGTCGAACATGACGCACTGTTTCCGGACCGGGTCAATCTGTCGGTTGTCAGCCGGATTGACGAGGGCGCCTTCAGGATGCGGGTCTGGGAACGCGGTGTCGGGATCACCATGGCCTGCGGCAGCGGTGCCTGTGCGGTCGGCGTGGCGATCGTCCGGCGTGGCCTGGGGCCACGACGCAACCGGATCGTCATGGATGGCGGCGCTGTTCAGATCGACTGGGACGAGGCCAGCCGCCATGTCACGATGACCGGGCCGGTGACGTATGTCTGTCAGGGCACTTTGTCACCCGAACTGGACGCCCTTCTGGAGACATCACGGCTGGAGAGGATCGATGGCGCAACGTAACGCGCCGCGGGTCGAAACCTTCGGCTGCCGGCTGAATATCTGGGAATCCGAGGTGGTGCGTGACCAGGCGGCATCAGCCGGGATAAATGACGCCATCATCTTCAACACCTGCGCGGTGACGGCCGAGGCCGAACGCCAGGCACGCCAGGCCATCCGGCGGGCGCGCCGCGACGACCCGGCGGCGCGGATCATCGTCACCGGCTGCGCCGCCCAGATCGCCCCCGACACATGGGATGCCATGCCCGAGGTCGATCATGTTGTCGGCAATCATGACAAGCTGACGGCGCCGGTCTGGCAGTCGCTGGCGGCAGGCGGTGAGGCAATCATCGTCAGCGATGTCATGCAGGTGCGCGAGACGGCGACGCACATGCTTGACGCTTTCAGTGCGCATACACGTGGATTTCTGCAGATCCAGCAGGGATGCGATCATCGCTGCACCTTCTGCATCATCCCCTATGGCCGCGGCAATAACCGTTCGGCCGGGCTTGGCCAGATCCTCGAGGCGGCGGGCCGTCTTGTCGATGGCGGCTGCGCCGAGATCGTGCTGACCGGTGTCGATATCACCTCCTGGGGAAGCGATCTGCCGGGCCGCCCGCGCCTTGGTGAGCTGGTTCGCGAGATCCTGCGCGCGCTACCGCGCCTGCAACGGCTTCGCCTGTCCTCGATCGACCCGGCCGAGCCCGACTCGCAGCTGATGGACGTGCTGGCGGCCGAACCGCGGCTGATGCCGCATCTGCATCTGTCGGCGCAGCATGGGGATGACACAATCCTGAAACGGATGAAGCGGCGGCATCTGGCGCGCGACGTGGTGCGGTTCTGCGACGAGGCGCGGCGGCGGCGGCCGGATGTGGTGTTCGGCGCCGACCTGATCGCCGGCTTTCCGACCGAGGGCGAAGCGGCGCATGACGCCACACTGCGCCTGATCGACCGGGCCGGCCTGACCTATCTCCACGTATTCCCGTTTTCGCCACGCGCCGGCACGCCCGCGGCGCGCATGCCGCAGCTTGATGGCAAGCTGATCCGGCAGCGGGCCAACGCCCTGCGCGCGCATGGCGGGCAGCGGCTTGACAGATTTCTCGACAATGCGGCGGGAAGCCATGACCAGATTCTCGTGGAATCGGGCAATGCCGGCCATGGGCGGAATTTTGCCAGGATGCGGCTTGAGGGCGAGATGGCATCGCCGGGGCAACTTCTCGATGTGACGGTGCTTGCACGTGACGGGCAGCATCTCAAGGTGGTAAGACGGTAACATGAGCTGGTTGAAAAAACTGACCTCGGGGCTGAGCAAGACCAGCGCCAGGGTGACATCGTCACTGTCGTCGCTTCTTGGTCGCTCGTCGATTGATGCGGCCTCGATCGAGGAGGTGGAGGACGCGCTGATCAGCGCCGATCTTGGCACGGCGGCAGCAGCGCGGCTGGCTGAACGGGTGCGCCGTCACAAATTCGATGGCGAGGTGACGGCGCAGGCGCTGGCTGCGGCACTGGCGGACGGGATCACCGAAATTCTCGAACCGGTGGCGGCACCGCTTGTCCCGCAGCCCGGCAACCGGCCGCATGTGGTGCTTCTTGTCGGTGTCAACGGGTCGGGAAAGACCACGACGGCCGGCAAGCTGGCCCAGCAATGGCGCCGGGAAGGCAAGTCGGTGATGCTGGCCGCCGGAGACACGTTCCGCGCCGCCGCCATCGAACAGCTGCAGATCTGGGGAGAGCGCACCGGCACCGAGGTGATCGCCGGCACGCAGGGCGGTGATGCCGCCGCGCTGGCCTATCAGGCGCTGGAACAGGCGCGCGCGCAGGACACCGATATCCTGATCATCGACACCGCCGGCAGGTTGCAGAACCGCACCGAACTGATGGACGAGCTGGCGAAGATCGTACGGGTGATCCGCAAGCTGGACGAAACCGCGCCGCATGATTCGGTGATCGTTCTCGACGGTACGGTCGGCCAGAATGCCCTGTCCCAGGTCAGCGCCTTTCAGGACATTGCCGATGTCAGCGGGCTGATCGTCACCAAGCTTGACGGCTCGGCGAAGGGCGGGGTGGTGATCGCGCTTGCCGAAAAGTTCCAGCTTCCCGTGCATGCTGTCGGGGTTGGCGAGGGCGCCGATGATCTGCAGCCTTTCGAGGCGCGTGACTTTGCCAACGCCCTTGCCGGCGTGTCGAGCGAGACGTGATTGCGGATTTGTGGTCAGGGAAACAGTGTCGCACTCCGGCCGGCCAGCCAGTAGGCCGCCAGTCCGACATATTCCTTTACCCATATCCGTACACTCGCTGTCCCCACCCCCATATCATAGACAGAGGCTGATGTTGTGCCGGTCTGGAAATCCACCGGATAGGGAATGATGTTCTCCCATCCGGCGGCGGCGAAAGACCCCATTGCGCGCGGCATATGCGCCGCCGAGGTGACGAGCAGCCAGCGCGACCCCGGCTGCGGCACCGCCACCGTCAGGCTGTTGACGGCGTTCTGATAGGTGTTGCGGCTGGTGGATTCATAGATGATGTCGTCATCCGCAACGCCAAGCTCGGCAATCAGCTGGCGGACGGTTTCGGCCTCGCTCCAGCCGGTCGGTGTCAACCTGCCGTCATAGCCGGTGAACAGCAGCGTGCTGCCCGGGTTCAGGCGATGCAGCATCAGCCCCTTTGTCAGCCTGTCCGCAGCGCGGGTCTGCTGCGGCTGGTCCCGGCTCTGCGAGATCTCGCCCCATGCAGTATGGCCGCCAAGAACGATCACCCCGTCAACCGGCGGGCCGGTCAGGGCCGGGATGTCGTGACGGTCCTCCAGATATCGCAGCGGTGCCGTTGACAGCGGCAGGAAGCCATAGAGCAGTGGCAGCAGCAACGCCGCGCCGACGCAGCTCTTCATGATCCGCCGCCGTCGACGCCAACGCATGATCAGCGCCAGCACCAGCAGCAGATAGGGCCAGACCAGCGGCTCGACCAATATGGCGAGAAGTTTCGAGACTGTGAAAAACATCCCCCATTCTTGACAATTCTGCTGAAAAAGCGCAACACACACCCACATCACGCCATCGCTGGCTGCCAGACCCTCGCGGGTTCCGTCCGTCCTTGAAGTTTTCGAGCACGGATGCCACAGGCGCATGCGGCATGACGTGATGGGCAGGGCAGATGCCGGTCACTGGCCGGTGCAGGATCAACAACAACAGGGCATGCGCCATGTTTGACAGTCTGAAGGACAAGCTGCAGGACGTTTTCAGCGCCCTTGGCAAGCGCGGCGCACTGCGCGAATCGGATGTCGATGCCGCGCTGCGCGAGGTCCGGCTTGCGCTGCTCGATGCCGATGTCGCCCTGCCGGTTGTAAAGAGTTACATCGCCAAGGTGCGCGAGCAGGCGGTTGGCAGCGATGTGCTGAAATCGGTGCGGCCCGACCAGCAGGTCATCAAGATCGTCAATGACGCGCTGGTCGAGGTGCTGGGCAGCGAGCCGGCACCGCTGAACATCGCCGTGAATCCGCCGGCGGTGATCCTGATGGCCGGCCTTCAGGGCTCGGGCAAGACCACCACCGCTGGCAAGCTGGCGCTACGCCTGCGCTCGCGCGAGCGCAAGAAGGTCATGCTGGCCTCGCTCGACGTGACGCGCCCGGCGGCACGCGAACAGCTTCGCATTCTTGGCGAGCAGGCCGAGGTTGGCGTGCTGCCCGAGGCGGATCGCGAATCCCCCGCGCAGATTGCCAAACGGGCGCTGCAGGCGGCGCAGCTTCAGGGCTTCGATGTGCTGATCCTCGATACCGCGGGACGGGTCACGATCGATGAAGGTCTGATGGCCGAGCTTCGCGAGGTCAGGGCGCTCACCAATCCGCATGAGGTGTTGCTTGTCGCCGACGCGATGACCGGTCAGGACGCGGTGGCCACGGCAACGGCCTTCAAGGAGGCTGTTGATATCACCGGCATCGTGCTGACCCGTCTTGACGGTGATGCGCGCGGCGGCGCGGCCTTGTCGATGCGCGAGATCACCGGCTGCCCGATCAAGCTTGTCGGTGTCGGCGAAAAGCAGGACGCGCTGGAGGAGTTCGATCCGGCGCGGATGGCCGGCCGCATCCTGGATATGGGCGACGTCGTCGCGCTTGTCGAAAAGGCCGCCGAGACAATCGAGGTCGAAGAGGCCGAGCGGCTGGCCAAACGGATGGCCAAGGGCCAGTTCGACATGAATGATTTTCTCAGCCAGCTACGCCAGCTTCAGAAGATGGGCGGTCTTGGCGGGATCATGGGCATGCTGCCAGGCCTCGGCAAGATGCAGAAGCAGATCGCCGCCGCCGGGATCGACGATTCGATGATCCGCCGCCAGGAAGCCATCATCCTGTCGATGACGAAGAAGGAACGCATTTCAGTGGGGCTTCTCAACGCCTCGCGCCGCAAACGTATCGCCGCCGGGTCCGGCACCTCGGTTCAGGAGGTGAACCGGCTGGTCAAGCAGTATCAGGAAATGGCGCGGATGATGAAGAAGATGGGGGGCAAGACTGGCGCTGCCGCCATGAAGGCCCTGATGGGCGGCGGCATGCCCGGCGGCATGCCCGGAGGTGGAATGCCCGGTGGAATGCCCGGTGGAATGCCGGGAGGGCTTCTCGGAGGTTTGAAGGGTGGCTTGCCCGGCCTTGGCGGGGGACTGCCCGGCCTTGGTGGCAAGCCGTCCGGCAAAAAGAAGTGAATATCCAGAATGAACAGCCATAAATCGTTGCGAAAGGACCAATAATCATGGCTTTGAAAATCAGACTTGCCCGTGGTGGCGCGAAAAAACGCCCCTTCTACCGGATTGTCGTGGCCGAGGCTTCGGCGCCGCGTGACGGGCGTTATGTCGAGCGTGTCGGCACCTACAACCCGATGGTACCGAAGGATCATGAACAGCGCGTCACGCTGAACGCCGAGCGGATCACCCACTGGCTTGGCCAGGGGGCACAGCCGACCGAGCGTGTGCACAAGATGCTTGCCGCGGCCGGCCTTGCCGCGGCACCGGTGATTCGCGAACAGCCGAAGAAATCGGCCCCGGGCAAGAAGCGCGCCGAGCGTGAGGCCGAGGCTGCCGAGGCCGCTGCCGCCGCTGCTGCCGAAGAAGCCGCTGCTGCCGAGGAAGCCGCCGCCGCTGCCGCTGAAGAGGCGCCGGCCGAAGAGGCTGCCGCTGACGAGGCGCCGGCTGAAGAGGCTGCCGCTGACGAAGCGCCGGCTGAAGAGGCTGCCGCTGAAGAGGCGCCGGCTGAAGAGGCTGCCGCTGACGAAGCGCCGGCCGAAGAGGCACCTGCCGAGAAATCATGAGCTCGGGCCGTCTGGCGATCGGCGCGGTTGCCGGCGCGCATGGGGTGAAGGGCCAGTTCAAGGTGAAACCCTTCACCGCCGCGCCGCGTGACATTGCGGCCTACGGTCCGGTCTGGGCCGGCGAGCGTCAGCTGAGCCTGTCCATCATGGGCATGACCGGGGCCGGCATGGTCATCGTCAAGGCGGCCGAGATCAGCGACCGTGACAGTGCTGCGGCGCTTCGCGGCACTGAACTGGAGGTTGAGCGCACGGCCCTTCCCGAGGCAGACAGTGATGAGATCTACCATGCCGACCTGATCGGGCTTGCTGTGGAGACGGTTGGTGGCGAGATGCTGGGAACGCTGGTGGCGCTTCATGATTTCGGTGCCGGCGAGATTGCCGAGGTCAGGCCGGCAAAGGGGCCGACGCTGATGCTGCCGTTCGATGCGGAGTTCGTGCCTGATATCGACCTGGCGGCGCGGCGTTTGGTGGTGGCGCCTCCCGACGGATTGCTGGACCTGACAGATGGCATAGCACCGGCAGAGGACAGGGCACCGGCCGATGACAGGGCACTGGCAGGCCGGGGTGCCGGCAGGCGGAGTGATACAGATGGCTGAGCAGACCTGGCAGGCGACGGTGCTGACGCTGTTTCCGGGGATGTTCCCCGGGCCGCTTGGTGAGTCGCTGGCCGGGAAATCGCTGAAGGAGGGTATCTGGGCGCTGAAAACGCTGGACATTCGGCAGTTTGCGCGCGATAAGCACCGAACTGTCGACGACGTGCCGCTTGGCGGTGGTGTCGGGATGGTGTTGAAGCCGGATGTCGTGGCGGCGGCGCTTGACCATGTTGCCGACGCCCCCGGCCCGCGGATCTATCTGACGCCGCGTGGACGGGTTCTGGACCAGCCGCTTGTGCGTGAACTCGCCGCTGCCGATGGCGCGGTGTTCCTGTGCGGACGGTATGAAGGCGTTGACCAGCGGGTCATCGACGCGGCCGGGATGATGGAGGTCAGCATCGGTGACTTTATCCTTTCGGGGGGCGAGGTCGCGGCGCTGACGATAATGGATTCGGTGGTGAGGCTGTTGCCGGGCGTGATCGGCAAGGAGGCGAGCCACCACGAAGAAAGTTTCGAGACCGGGTTGCTGGAGCCGTCGCTCTACACACACCCGCGGAACTGGAACGGGATTGAGGCGCCGGAAATACTGGCGTCGGGCCATCATGGCAGGATCGCCGAATGGCGTGCCGGGGAGGCCAGGCGGGAGACGCGCAAGCGCCGACCGGATTTATGGGAAAGGTACCTGCGGGCGCAGGCACAGGAAAACGAAGCGAAGGAATAGGGCGATGAATATCGTTGACCGCATTGGCAAGAAGCAGATGGAAAAGGTGCTGGCACAGCGCACCATCCCGGAATTCGGCGCCGGCGACACGGTTCGCGTCGACGTCAAGGTCGTCGAGGGATCGCGTGAACGCGTCCAGGCATTTGAAGGTGTGTGCATCGCCCGCAAGAATGACGGTGTGAATTCATCCTTCACCGTTCGTAAGCTGTCCTATGGCGAAGGCGTCGAGCGCGTCTTCCCGCTCTATGGACCGCAGGTGGCAGGCGTGACGGTTGTCCGCCGTGGCCGCGTTCGCCGCGCGAAGCTGTATTATCTTCGTGGCCGGACCGGCAAGGCCGCCCGTATTGCCGAGAAAACAACAACCCGCGAGGCGTCCTCCTCCTGACGGCGACGTCCGGCCAGGAAGATGACCTCGCCGGCAGCCTTATGGAGGACCTCATGTCGGCGCCAAAGACCCTGTTTGATAAAATCTGGGATGCCCATGTCGTGCATCGCCAGGATGATGGCACCTGCCTGATCTATATCGACCGGCACCTTGTTCACGAGGTGACAAGCCCGCAGGCGTTTGAAGGTCTGCGCAATGCCGGCCGCAAGGTGCGGGCACCGAACCGCACGCTGGCCGTGGCCGATCACAATGTCCCGACGACCGACCGTTCGGTCGGCATCGAGGATGAGGAATCGCGCATCCAGGTCGAGGCGCTGGCCACCAATGCCGCCGATTTCGGCGTTCCCTATTTCGCCATGGATGACGTGCGCCAGGGCATTGTGCATGTCATCGGTCCGGAACAGGGTTTCACCCAGCCGGGCATGACAATCGTCTGTGGTGATTCGCACACCGCGACGCATGGCGCCTTCGGGGCGCTGGCTTTCGGCATCGGCACCTCGGAGGTCGAGCATGTGCTGGCGACGCAGACGCTGATCCAGAAGCCGGCAAAGAACATGCGCATCACCGTCGATGGCGATCTGGCGCCGGGAGTCACGGCGAAGGATGTCATTCTGGCGATCATCGGCAAGATCGGCACCGCCGGCGGCACCGGCCATGTCATCGAATTCGCCGGCTCGGCCATTCGTGAGCTGTCGATGGAAGGCCGCATGACGGTCTGCAACATGGCCATCGAGGGTGGCGCCCGCGCCGGCATGATCGCGCCGGACGAAAAGACCTTCGCCTATCTTGCCGACAAGCCGATGGCACCGAAGGGCGAGATGTGGGAGAAGGCCGTCGCCTATTGGCGCTCGCTGCCATCCGACGAGGGCGCAAGCTATGACACCGAAATCGTTCTGCCGGCTGCCGAGATCGCGCCGACGGTGACCTGGGGCACCTCGCCCGAGGATGCGTTGCCGATTACCGGTGCCGTACCCGATCCGGACAAGGAAAAGGACGAGATCAAGCGGGCGAAGCTGCAGCGCGCGATCGATTATATGGGGCTTGCCCCGGGTCAGAAGCTGACCGATGTGAAGATCGACACGGTGTTCATCGGATCCTGCACGAACAGCCGGATCGAGGATCTTCGTGCCGCTGCTTCGGTGGCCTCGGGCCGGCAGGTTGCCGAGGGAATCCGCGCGATGGTTGTTCCCGGCTCGGGCCTTGTCAAGGAACAGGCCGAGGCCGAGGGGCTGGACGCGGTCTTCACCGCGGCCGGGTTCGAATGGCGTGAGCCGGGATGTTCGATGTGCCTTGCGATGAATGCCGACAAGCTGTCCGAGGGTGAGCGTTGCGCCTCGACCTCGAACCGCAATTTCGAAGGGCGGCAGGGACGTGGCGGACGCACCCATCTGGTCAGCCCGGAAATGGCAACAGCCGCCGCGATCACCGGATATCTGACCGATATCAGGGATATGCAGGGCTAGCACGGGGAGACGAGAGATGCAGAAATTCGACAAGCTGACCGGCATTGCCGCGCCGCTAAACATCCTGAATGTCGACACCGACATGATCATCCCCAAGCAGTTCCTGAAAACGATCAAGCGGTCCGGCCTCGGGGCCAATCTGTTTGACGAGATGCGGTTCACCAAGGAAGGTGCCGAGATCCCTGATTTCGTGCTGAACCGGGCGCCGTATCGCGAGTCGCAGATTATCGTTGCCGGTGACAATTTCGGTTGCGGGTCGAGCCGTGAGCACGCCCCCTGGGCGCTTCTTGATTACGGCATTCGCTGTGTGATCTCGACCAGCTTTGCCGACATTTTCTACAATAACTGCTTCAAGAACGGCATCCTGCCAATCATCGTCACCGCCGATGAACGCGACGCGCTGATGGCCGATGCGCAGGACACCGAGAATCCGGAATTGTCAGTCGATCTCGTGGCGCAGAAGATTAAACGTCCGAACGGTGTCGAGATTTCCTTCGAGATTGATCCATTCCGCCGGAAATGTCTTCTGGAGGGTCTCGATGATATCGGACTGACGATGGAAAAGGGCACCTCGATCGACAGTTTCGAGGTGGCCCGCGCCGACGACAAGCCCTGGCTCTAGCCGCGGGCATACACAATCTGAACAAGGGCAAGGATGGGCGAAATGGCGTCGAACCGAAAGATCATGGTGCTGCCTGGCGATGGTATCGGCACCGAAATCATGCAGGCCAACATGCGGATCATCGATTGGCTGGCAAAGCACAAATCGATCAGCTTCGACATGCAGGAAGGCCTTGTCGGCGGCGCTGCCTATGACGCGCATGGCACCCCGCTGACCGACGAGACGCTCGCCGATTCGATGGCCGCCGACGCGGTGCTGTTCGGCGCTGTCGGCGGGCCGCAATATGATGATCTGGCGTTCGAGCTGAAGCCGGAGCGTGGTCTGTTGCGGCTTCGTAAGGAGATGGACCTGTTCGCGAACCTGCGGCCGGCGATCGTCTTCCCGTCGCTTGTCGAGGCATCGACGCTGAAGCCCGAGGTGGTGTCCGGCCTCGATATCATGATTCTGCGTGAACTGTGTGGCGGGTCCTATTTCGCCGAGCCGCGCGGGATCGAGGATTTGCCCGACGGCACGCGCCGCGGGTTCGACACCAACGCCTATACCACGCCCGAGATCGAGCGGATTGGCCGCGTCGGCATGGATCTGGCGCGCAAGCGCAACGGCAGGCTGACCTCGGTCGAAAAGGCCAATGTCATGCATTCCGGTGTCCTCTGGCGCGAGGTGATGACCGCGTTGCATGCCGCCGAGGGTGACGGCATCGAGCTTGGTCACATGTATGCTGACAATTGCGCCATGCAGCTTGTTCGCAACCCGAAGCAGTTCGACGTGATTGTCACTGACAATCTGTTCGGCGATCTGTTGTCGGATTGCGCGGCGATGCTGACCGGCTCGCTTGGCATGCTGCCATCGGCATCGCTTGGCGCGCCCGACCCGGAAACCGGCCTGCCGAAGGCGATGTATGAACCGGTCCACGGCTCGGCCCCGGATATCGCCGGTCAGGGAGTCGCCAACCCGCTGGCGCAGTTCATGAGCTTTGCGATGCTGCTTCGCTACAGTTTCGACCAGGGCGCCGAGGCGGACCTTCTCGAGGCGGCCGTCGACAAGGCGCTGGCCACCAGCCGCACCGGTGACATCATGACGCCGGGCTGCACGCAGACCGGCACCGACGGCATGACCGATGCGGTGATCGACGCGTTGGACCGGCTGGCGCGCTAAACGCCTCGGCAAGGCAGGATCATATTAACACCCGGCATAATGTTCGGGGTCATGAAGACGAGGATGACATGGGATATCGAGTAGCTGTTGTCGGCGCCACCGGTGCCGTCGGACGCGAAATGCTGCAGACGCTTGCCGAGCGCAACTTCCCGGTCGACAAGATGCATGCGCTGGCATCGTCGCGCTCGGCCGGGCGCGAGGTGTCGTTCGGCGAGGATGAGGTGCTGACGGTGACCGCGCTGGACAAGTTCGATTTCGGCGAGGCTGATATCGCGCTGTTCTCGGCCGGTGGCGGCACGGCCAAGGAGGTCGCGCCGCGCGCCGGTGAGGCAGGCTGTCTCGTCATCGACAACTCCTCGGCCTTCCGCATGGATGAGGACGTGCCGCTGATCGTGCCGGAAGTGAATGCAGACAGCGTCGATGCGGCGCTGCGCGGCAATGGCGGGCGCAACATCATCGCCAACCCGAATTGTTCGACGGCGCAGCTTGTCGTCGCGCTGAAGCCGCTTCATGAGAGCTTTGGTGTCAGGCGGGTCGTTGTCTCGACCTATCAGGCGGTGTCGGGGGCCGGCAAGCCGGCCATGGACGAGCTGTTCAACCAGACCCGCGGCATCTATGTGAATGACCCGGTACGCCCGGAGAATTTCACCAAGCAGATTGCCTTCAACGCCATTCCGCATATTGATGTCTTTCTTGATGACGGTTTCACCAAGGAAGAATGGAAGATGACCGCCGAGACAAAGAAGATTCTCGATCCAGCGATCGAGCTGGTGGCGCATTGCGTCCGCATCCCGGTCTTCATTGGCCATAGCGAGGCGGTTTTCATCGAAACCGACAAACCGATGACCGAATCGGGCGTTCGCGAACTGCTGCGCGAATCGCCGGGGATCTCGGTGATCGATCACCGTGCCGATGAAGGGTATGTCACGCCGCATGAAGCCGCCGGCGAGGATGCCGTCTTCATCAGCCGGATTCGCAAGGACCCGACGGTCGAGAACGGCATGGTGTTCTGGTGCGTGTCGGACAATCTGCGCAAGGGCGCGGCGCTGAATTCGGTGCAGATCGCCGAGCTTGTTGCCGAACGCGGCCTGTCTGGTCGTTAGGGGCGTTTCGTCAGGGTCTGGCCGTCAGCTTTGTGTCCGGTCCGTCAGTGCGGCCACATGGCCGAGATACTCAAGCAATGCCAGATCGCGCGGCGAGGCGCTTGCCGCAATGATTTCCTGCGTGGTCCGGCTGGCTGTCTCAAAGGCCGGTTCAAGCGTCACGCCCCGTGCCAGTTGGCCGGCCAGAATGGCGGTCAGCAAATCGCCGCCGCCAGCCACATTATGCCCGTTGCTGCCGGCCGCGCGCCAGAGGCTGTCGCCTGACCGTGGCACCGGCAGATCGCCGACACCGGCCGGCCCGTTATCAATGCCGGTGGCGATGACGGCCTGCAGCCTGTGTGTTGTCACCAGCTGCCGCGCGGCGGGTTCTGCCGTGGCGAGGCAAGACACCGGCATCCCGGTCAGAAAGCCAAGCTCGAACATGTTCGGGGTGATGATGTCGGCGCGGGGCAGCAACCTCTCGATCATCGCCTGTGCCAGTTCTTCGGACAGATAGAGCCGCCCCCTGTCGCCAAGGACCGGGTCGAGAATATAGCTGCCGGTGCTGGCGGTGCGCCAGGCATCGACGAATCCGGCGATGGCGTCGGTCTGCCCGACCGAACCCAGATAGCCGGAGACCACAGCCGCGATCTGCCCGATCTCGGTCATCTCGCCAAGACCGGCAAGGACATCCCCGACAATATGATCTGGCACGGCATCGCCCACCCGGCGCCCATAGCCCGGATGTGCCGCCAGCATCACCGTGGGAACAAGCAGCGGCGCGAGGTCAAGAGCGGTCAGAACCGGACCAACGACATTGTTGCCGACAAAGCCGACAGTGACCGAGGAGTGAATAGACAGCACATTCTTCATCACCCGGGAGTTGTCCTCGGAATTTTTCGATTAGGCAAATGAAATCTTGTGCCGCCCCCGCGCCACGGCCGGGCAGCGTCAATATGCGGCGTGCTTTCGCATTGACTATTGTCGGCATGACACCCTAAAACTCTTGGGAAGGTGCTAATTCAAACAGGAAGACCGTGATGGCGAGACAGCGTCCGTTGTCGCCGCATCTGCAGGTTTATCGCCCGCAGTTGACGTCGATGATGTCGATCACCCACCGCGCAACAGGGGTTGCGCTGACCACCGGCACGCTGGTGCTGGCGGCATGGCTGGTCGCGGTGGCGCTTGGCGGTGAGTCCTACGCCATGATGGCCAAGGCTGTGGCGCATCCTTTGGGGCAATTTGTCCTATTCGGGTATTCGGTGGCGCTGATCTACCATGCGATGAATGGCGTCAGGCATCTGTCCTGGGATCTGGGGTTCGGGCTGACCATTCCTGAAGTGTATCGCAGCGGGCATATCGTGCTGTTCCTGACGTTCCTGCTGACGGCATGCCTGTGGCTTGCCATCCTGGCTTAAGGGGGAGAGGCCATGGCTGATCATCCGGCAGGCATTGTGTATCGGCGACGCATCCCGGGACTGGGGCATTGGCGCTGGCAGCGATACAGCGCCGTTGTTGTGCTGCTGCTGATGATCTATTTCGTGATCACGCTGGCAAGCCTCGGTGCCCTCGATCATGCCGGTGCGCTGGCGCTGGTCGGCCATCCGGTGAACGCGCTGGCGCTCGCCGGGCTTGTCACCATCGGCCTGTGGCACGGCATGCTGGGCTTGCAGGTGGTGATCGAGGATTATATTTCGGTGCCCGGTGGCCGCCATGTCGTTCTCGGCATTGTGCGTGTGGCGGCGGCGCTGGTCGGCATGGCAAGTCTCTGGGCCATCGCGAGCGTCGCGCTGTGATGGCCTCCGGTGAACGGCGCGCGGCAACTGACCAAGGACAGGAAGGGTTGACCTGATGTCGGCTTATGAAATTACGGATCATCACTATGATGTGGTTGTTGTCGGCGCCGGCGGTGCCGGGCTGCGCGCGACGCTTGGCATGGCGGCGTCGGGGCTGAGCACGGCCTGTATCACCAAGGTGTTCCCGACACGGTCGCACACGGTCGCGGCGCAGGGCGGCATCGGCGCCGCGCTGAACAATATGGGCGAAGGCGACAACTGGCAGTACCACATGTATGACACCGTCAAGGGGTCTGACTGGCTTGGTGACCAGGACGCCATTGAATATATGTGCCGCAACGCGATTCCGTCGGTGATCGAGCTGGAAAATTACGGTGTGCCCTTCTCGCGGACCGAGGAAGGCAAGATCTATCAGCGGCCCTTTGGTGGCCATACACTTGATTACGGCAAGTCGATGGCGCGCCGCGCCTGCGCCGCCGCCGACCGGACCGGCCATGCCATCCTGCACACGCTCTATCAGCAATGCCTGAAGCACAAGGCGCATTTCCATATCGAGTTCTTCGCGCTTGATCTGCTGATGAACGAGGATGGCGAATGCGCCGGCGTGATCGCGCTGTGCATGGAAGACGGCACGCTGCACCGGTTCTGGGGCCAGCAGACGGTCCTCGCCACCGGTGGCTACGGGCGCGTCTATTTCTCCTGCACCTCGGCGCATACCTGCACCGGCGACGGCAATGCGATGGCGCTGCGCGCCGGTCTGCCGCTCCAGGATATGGAGTTCGTGCAGTTCCACCCGACCGGTGTCTATGGCGCCGGCGTGCTGATCACCGAGGGCGCGCGCGGCGAAGGCGGTTATCTGACGAATTCCGAGGGCGAGCGTTTCATGGAACGGTTCGCGCCGACGGCCAAGGACCTTGCCAGCCGCGATGTGGTCAGCCGGGCGATGACGATCGAGATCAATGAAGGCCGCGGGGTTGGTCCGAACAAGGACCACATCATGCTTCATCTGGAGCATATCGACGCCGATACCTTGCATCAGCGGCTTCCGGGGATCACCGAAACGGCGCGGATCTTCTGCGGCGTCGATGTCACCCGCGAGCCGATCCCCGTTCTGCCAACAGTGCATTACAATATGGGCGGCATCCCCACCAACTATCACGGCGAGGTGATCTCGGTGAAGAATGGCGACGAGAACGCCATCGTGCCGGGCCTGATGGCCATTGGCGAGGCGGCCTGCGTGTCCGTGCATGGTGCGAACCGCCTTGGCACCAATTCACTGCTCGACATCGTCGTCTTCGGACGCGCCGCCGCGCATCGCGCCGCCGAGACCTGCACACCGGGCGGCACCGCCCGCACAGCGCCGCAGGCGGCGACCGACAAGGCGCTGGAGAGGTTTGACCGCATGCGTCACGCCAAGGGCGGTACCGGGGCGGCCGAGATCCGTCTGAAAATGCAGCAGGTGATGCAGAAACACGCCGCCGTGTTCCGGTCGACCGATACCCTTGCCGACGGCGTCTCGAGCATGGACCGTGTCGCCGCGCAGATGGGTGATATCGGGATCAGGGATCAGTCGCTGATCTGGAACACCGACCTCATCGAGGCGATGGAGCTGGAAAATCTGATGGG
>Ga0181584_10000816_pt1 | contig 22887 bp, 11 predicted proteins | sample 071ome_30_FD_132462 | JGI IMG/M metagenome (GOLD analysis project Ga0181584, IMG submission 132462) | Coastal salt marsh microbial communities from the Groves Creek Marsh, Skidaway Island, Georgia - 071406AT metaG (megahit assembly) | ecosystem: Environmental > Aquatic > Marine > Intertidal... | reverse complement strand
GCATGGGACCTAGAGGCATGGGACCTAGAGGCATGGGACCTAGAGGCATGGGACCTAGAGGCATGGGACCTAGAGGCATGGGACCTGGAGGCATGGGACCTAGAGGCATGGGACCTGGAGGCATGGGACCTGGAGGCATGGGACCTGGAGGCTCGGACACGCGTGGTATGAATCGTATGGATCAGCCAACTGCTCCAAAAGATACAGAGACTCAGGAAAGGCCGCATCGGCGCGAGACAGCATCGGATGAAGGACCCCGTGGCAGAGGAACCCCCGAGGTCCGCGGCCAAAGAGACCGCGATGAGCGTCGCTCAGAGAACAGTCCTCAGAGAGGCCGGCGTGATGCGGGTGAGGAATCGAACCGTGATCGTAGGGAGAGCACTGAGAAGGAAACTTAGGTCTGATCGATTGTCCGACATTTCTATCGTTCTTCGGTTCGCGAACGTCTCCTCGAGGGATGTTCGCGAACTTTTTTTAGACAGTTCTCTCTTTGTGTCGAGGCCAAGGAAGGTGCTCATGTGGAAGAACCCTTTTGTTCATCGCTTGGCCTTAGAAGGCGTCCCATGCTCAGCCCTTGAACAAGAACGGAAAATAAAACCACCGCATAGGTGGCTACCAGAATGAGATCTCGTTCTGGGCCCGAAGGTAAGGCCAGGGCCAGAGCTACTGAAATCCCTCCACGAAGTCCCCCCCAGGTTAAAATGGAGACGGCTCTTGGGTGAAAAGTCTCACCCCATTTTCTAAGGCATGCTACCGGGAGCCAGACGCAGGTCAGGCGACAGGCAAGGACCAGAGGGATGGTCGCCAATCCAATCCCAAGATAGATCGGATTGAGTTTCAGGATCATGAGCTCCAGCCCGAGTAGCACAAAGAGCACGGCATTGAGGATTTCATCAATAAGCTCCCAAAAGGTGTCCAGATGTTCTCGGGTGGTTTCCGACATGGCCATGACGCGACCGATGTTTCCCATCATCAGGCCGATGATGACCATGGCCAGAGGCCCGGACACGTGAAGCTGCATGGCGATAGCGTATCCTCCCATGACCAAAGCCAGAGTGATGAGGACTTCAATGGAGTAGTGGTTGACTTGCTTGAGCATGCGGTAACCCACGTAGCCGAGCAAGAGCCCAAGGACGATGCCTCCACCGGCTTCCATGACAAAAAGGGATAAGACCTCCTTCACTCCCATGGAATGGTCAGGATCCAGGGCCTCAAACAAGGCCAGAAAGACCACGACTCCTACTCCATCATTGAAGAGGGATTCACCGACGATTTTGGTTTTCAATGACGGAGGGGCTCCCATTTTTTTGAGTAAGCCAATGACGGCGATGGGATCGGTAGGCGAAATCAAGGCACCGAAAAGTAAACAGTAAATCCAGGGGAGTTCGATCCCGAAAAGAGCAACCAATCCTTTGGTCAGGCTGCCAACCAAAAGTGTTGAAAGTATTACCCCCAGGGTTGCCATCCATGTGATGATCCTGGCTTTGGACAGAAGATCCTCCAGGTTCATGTGAAGTGCGCCTGCAAAGAGAAGAAAACACAGCATGCCCTCCATGAGTGCTTTCTCAAAATTGATTTGAGCCATTCCCGCTGTGGCAGTAGAAGCGACCTCAAATCCCATCCACCCCAAACCAAGCATGACGACTGAACACACCGAAGTGATGGCCATGAGCCCAATGGTGGTGGGAAGATTTAACCAACGGTGATTGATCCATCCGCAAATGGCGGCAATGGAAAGCAGCAATGCGCTTAATTCAAAAAGGCTCATGAGCAGGGTTGGGTGAAAGCATCCATCTGTGTCGAGGGATGTGTTGCATCCTCTTGGTTTTGGCAGCCTAACCGAACCCTAAGGCAGGTTCAAACGCTGGTTTCGAACCCTTGTGAATCGAAAAAAATACCGGAATGCCCCATGCGGAGCACTCCGGCTGGTTCAACGATCGGTGTCCTGTGCCCTATCGGGCCAGGTAAAACTTGGCAGGTGCCTCAGGTTGAAGGGTGTAGGGGCTGGAGGCGTTGTCTACCGGGGTAAAGGGTCCAGTGACCTGATCGGATGACTCCAAGGTTCCAGTGAAAATGATTTCTACCCCTCCATTGCCGTTGAACTGAATGCCCTCAATGGAGCCGGGTGTGGTAGGAGCTTGAGCTGCCGCCAGATCGGCGATTTCAGATTCACTCAAGATGGATTCATGGACCTCCCAGTGATACATGACACTGCCTTCAGCCATCGCATCGACCTCACTGCCGATTCTTGCGGCCATGAGTTTGACTTCGCCATAGAGATCAAAGTTGCTGGCCATGTAGCCTGCATACAAACCATTGACATAAAGGCGGGTTTCCCCGGCATCCACATCATTGACAAACACCACATGAACCCTTTCGTCAAAGACCGAAGCGGTGCTTCCGGGACCATCGGGCTCAAAAATGCTATCGACGACCCCGAATTCGGTAATACCAAAAACACCCTGCTGATTCCACTGGTCCAATTTCAATCCCCATGAGTCGTTGCCGGCGATGGCAGTCGAGGCTCCGGCCTGGATGGCATGGAACGAAAACTCCAATGAAACGTTTCCAAAGATGTCGCCAAAATCGACAATGGTCGGTTCGCTCAGGGCCCCCTCAGGCACTTCGGGGCCGTTGGGCTCCTGTGGGTCGACCGGATCCACGGGAGTGGTTGGTTCCCTGGTCTCGGCGGCTTCGTAAAGGCCGGCAATCTCTGTTTCGGAAAGCACGCCTTCGTGGGTCTTCCAGTAATACAGCACACTCCCTGCTCCCATGGGGTCGGTATCGACATCAATCCGTGCCGCCATAACTTTGGTGGGTCCGGACATGGCGAAGTTACCATAAAGATACCCCGCATAAACTCCATTCACATAAAGTCTTGTTTCTTCCATGGTGATATCGTTGACAAAGACGACATGGAGATCCTCACCGAAAACGGCTTCGTTGCTTCCGTCCCCCTCGAGCTCAAACACACTGTCGACCACCCCGAATTCGGTAATCCCAATCACTCCTTGTTCGTTCCATTGGTCCAGTTTGAGGCCCCAGGAGGGGTTGCCTGCAATAGCCGTTGAGGCTCCGTCTTTCTGGGCATTGAAGAAGAATTCATAGGTGGCATCTCCTTCGATAGGTCCCATGTCCACGACGGTAGGCTCCGTGAAGGGACCAGTCGGATCATAGGCAACCGCACTAGCGGCAAGTTCCGCAATGAAGGTTTCATCCAAGGCGGCGTTGAAGGTGGACCACGCATACAGGACACTGCCTGCCCCCATGTGATCGGTTGCTTGTTCCAGACGAGCCCCCATGACCTTGGTGGAACCCCCTAGATCGACATTGACCGCCAGCGTCCCTGCCAAGGCTCCATCCACATAGAGTCGGGTTTCTCCTGAAGATACGTCATTGACCAGGACCACATGCACGTCCCGATCGAACACCGAAGTAGTGGCGCCCTCGCCAGTTGCCTCGAAAATATGATCCGCCACGCCGAATTCGGTTATTCCAAAAAGGCCTTGCTCATTCCATTGATCGAGTTTGAAGGCGACGGCATCGTTGCCTGCAATGGCGGTGGATGCCCCATCCTTGCTGGCATTGAAAAAGAAAGCGTAGCTGGCGCTCTCAGAAAGACCTCCGAAGTCGACGACTGCAGGATGCAGATGGGCATAGGTGGAGGAAGCAATGGCCTATGGGATTGACCGGATCTACAGGGTCTACAGGGTCTACAGGGTCGACCGGATCCACGGGATCGGTGGGCTCAGCTGCCTCTGCGAGGGCCTGGATCTCGTCTGCTCCCAGAGCCTCGTTGTAAGTGGCCCACGAATAAAGAATGCTATCGGCTCCCATGGCATCGCCATCGGTGCTCATTCGGGCCGCCATGACCTTGACTTCTCCAGACAATTCGAAGTTGCCTGCGATGTAGCCCGAGAGGACACCGTCGACATAAAGCAGCGTTTCACCTACCGAGCTGTCATTCACGAAAACGACATGGACGTCCTGATCGTAAATCGATTCAGGGCCTCCTTGACCATCGGGTTCGAATTGATTGTCAATCACTCCAAATTCAGTCGTGCCAAGGACGCCCGTGGTTGGCCACTGTTCAAGCTTCAGGCCCCAGGCGTCGTTGCCGGCGATAGCGGTGGATGCACCACCTGGCTTGGCATTGAAATAAAACACATAGGTAGCGTCCTCACTCAGGTCACCAAAGTCGACAATGGTGGGTGCGGTGAGCCCTCCATCTGAGGAAGCGACAGGTTCTGCTGCCTGACCGTCCGATGAGGTTCCCAGATAAGCACACAAAATTGACAAGATACTTGAGATTGTTTTGATCGGGTTATTCATTTTTTTACGCCTTTTTGATGGATGTTAAGAGTGCCAAAGTTTCAATGATGGCTGGGTTTCAATATATTCTTTTTGATTTATTCACAACACTGATTTCATGGAATGGGGACCATCCATGGTCAACGATCTCGTTCCCAAAGATGGGCAGTGCTTCGTATTGCGCATAAAGTGTGCCACTTGAGAATTATGCTTTTATTTTGGCCGTGGTTGACTATTTCGAGATCTTTTTTTCCACTTTGGTGATTAAGTTGCTCTCATTGTCTTTTTTTTCCCAACTTCAAGTAGATGTTCTTGGCAGACTGTGATTGCACAATGTCCCGACATTGGGTGGGTTTAGTGAGCCTCGAAAATTCCTGACAAGACAGCTCCAATGCAAATTTCTATAATCTTTGCGGTGAGGGCCTCTTCTTAGCCGTTGCAATTTCTCACAATTACTGTTTTTTGGAATTCAAGTGCCTGTCTCCAATGTTAAAAAAGAGGGGGTTCGAGTATTTTGGTGGCTCCTTTTGCTTAGCCTGCTTTCAGATTCTCCTTGCCTTGGTCAATCAACGGTCCATTGGGAGCTCACCGCCTATGGACGTCGGGCTGCCTTGGCAGATCCAGGTCAAGAGCAACCTGGGTTTGAGGAAATGAACCCTGCTTCAACGGGTCTGAGTTTCGTCAACCCCCTTGAGCAGAGCTATAGCGATCTCAATCAGAATCTGGTGGGTTCGGGTGTCGCTCTGGGCGATGTCAATGGGGACGACCTTTGCGACCTGTTCTTTGCTTCGCTTAACGGCACATGCCGTCTTTTCCTCAACCGAGGTGGGTGGACTTTTGAGGATCAAACGCTTCAGGGCGGTCTGGTGATTAAAAATCAGCTTGCAACGGGGGTGTTGCTTGAGGATCTGGATGCTGATGGAGACCTGGATTTGGTCGTTGCTTTCAACGGTTCGGGGTTGCGTTGGTGGAAAAACAATGGCCTTGGTCAGTTCGGTGAGGTGACCCCTGAAAACTTTCGATCTCGAACCGGACCGACCAGTCTTGCGGTGGCGGATGTGGATCAGAACGGTCTTCTGGATCTCTATGTTGCCAACTACGGCGAAAATACCATCCGTAGTGGAGCATCGGTGCGCACCCGTATGGTAAGAGGCAAGCAAGTCGTCACCGGAAGATGGCGGGACCGCATTGAAATCATCGATGGCCAGATGGTGGAATTTGGGGAACCCGACCACCTCTGGTTACAGCATTCCAAAGGCTCGTTTGTTCAATTGCCATGGACCGAAGGACGTTTTCTGGATGCCAGTGGGAAGCCTCTGAATCGAGCACCTCATGACCTCAGTTTGAGCGTGATGATTCGAGATCTGAATCAAGATCAACTTCCAGATATTTTTGAATGCAATGATTTCCAGTCTCCCGATCGCATCTGGATCAACCAGGGGGGCGGGGTGTTTCGGGCAATCGAACACGGAGCCATTCGTTCCATGTGCCACTTTTCCATGGGGTTTGATGCCGCTGACATCAATCGCGATGGTTGGGACGATCTCTATGCAGTGGATATGTTAAGCCGAATCCAGCGTATTCGAATGATCCAAAAGATAGAGATGAGTCCCAATCCAAGCCACTTGCCAGAGGAGGATCTTCATGCGATGCAACTCCGCCGCAACACACTCTTGCTCAGTCGTGGAGATGGAACCTTTGCCGAAACAGCCAGGCAAGCGGGCTTGGAAGCCACTGATTGGTCCTGGTGCCCTATTTTCCTCGATGTGGATTTGGATGGTTGGGAGGACTTGCTGGTGGTCAATGGCCACCTCATGGATGCGCTGGATTCGGATGTCATGGAGCGGCGCCAACGGCTGCCGGATGGATCCCCGGAGAAAAAACAAGTTCGCTATCCTCCTCTGATGACCCCCAATGTCGCCTTTCGTAATGGAGGCGATCTGAACTTCACGTCCGTGGGTGAGCAGTGGGGGTTTGACAGTCAGCGGATTTCCAATGGTTTTTGCATGGGAGACCTCGATTTTGACGGAGACATGGATTTGGTTATCAATTGCCTCAATGATCAGGCTTTGGTCTACCGCAATCGATGTTCGGCTCCTCGTATCGCGGTTCGGCTTGTTGGGAAGCCTGGCAACAGTTCGGCGATCGGGGCAAGGGTGGCCCTGGTGGGGCAGGAAACAACCTTGCATCAGGAAATGATCGGTGGGGGTCGTTACCTTTCCGATGACCAGAATGTGCGATCCTTTGCTATGATTTTTGAGCCGGGGCAGTGCCATCTCCGTATCACTTGGCCCGATGGTACGACCACGCGCGTGGATGAGGTCGAGGCCGGCTGGCTCTATGAAATCGACGTTTCCAAAGTCGCGAGCCTCCCTGAAGAATCCTCTGAAAGGCTGGCAACCAAGCCCCTGTTTGCACCCCATGGGCCCCTCATCGAGCTCCCTGCTTCCGGGGACTCCATGGCCGACTGGGATTGGCAACCGTCGGCGAATCGGCCTCTGAGGCGGCAAGGTGTTGTGGCCAGCGTGCGGCAGGATCCAGATGAAAAGAGAGACATCCTTGCTTTATCCAATAGTCCCGTGGGATCGCGTGTCTCTCAAAAGGGCTCACTTCAAGCATGGGCTTGGATCAATGCTCAGAGAAAGCCCGAGCTTACTCTCCTTGGTTTTTCCGAGGACCCGAATAAGACCCTTCCCAAGGGGCCCATACAAAGTGCGGCTCCATGGGCCGAGGCGGACCTTAATCAAGATGGTCACAGGGATGTGTTTGTGGGCATGCCGCCCCTTCCTGGTCCCTATCCCCTGGGCGCTGGAAGTCGTCTTTACCTAGGCGGAGAGAATCCTACCATCGAAGAGGGGGATCCGTGGTCAAATATAGGGAACGTGCGTGCTGTTCGCTTTGAGGATTTCAACCAGGATGGGTGGGTGGATCTGGCGATTGCTGCTGAGTGGGCCCCTATCCGTCTTTTCATCAATCATCAAGGCGCGTTGCACGAAGCGACTCAAGCCTGGGGATTGTCCTCTCACGTGGGATGGTGGCAAACGCTTGTAGCAGTGGACGTGGAAAAGGATGGGGATATCGATTTGATCGCTGGCAACTGGGGTCGCAACACACGTTACCAGTCCTTGATGCACGGAGAGGAGGGGTTACGACTTTACACTGCGGATGGCAATCAGGATGGCATCCTTGAAACCATCGAAGCATGGTTTGATGACAGCAATGGCCACTGGTGGCCCATTGATGGACTGGGGCACCAAGAAAAAGTTTTCCTGGGGCTCCGAGCCCATTATCCGACCCATCATGCTTTAGCGGGTGTTCCGATGCACTTGTTGGCAGAAACACTTGAGTTGGATAAAGCCTTTTTGCACGTCAATACCTTGGACTCGATAGTGTTTCTCAACCAGGGTGGCAGGTTCCAAAGCCTGCCATTGCCCGAAGTCGCCCAGCGCTCTCCGGTGCGCGACATGATCAGCGCTGATTTCAATCTGGATGGTTACGCTGACTTGTTTGTGGCTCAAAACTGGGAAAGCACTCCCGACCACATTGGAAGGCTGGATGCGGGACAGGGATTGATCCTGCAGGGAAAGCCTGACGGTTCCTTTGAACCCCTTTCAGCAGAGGTGTCGGGGATTCGTATCGATGCTGAACAGCAGGGGGCATGGGTAGGGGATGCCAACGGAGATCAGCGTCCGGATCTGTGGATCCAGCATTCGGATAGGATTCAGCTGTATCTCAATCAGCACGAACCTTGAATCCTTCACCTTCATCTCGGGATGGAATGAGCCAGCACCCTGCCATCAAAGCTGCCTATTACCAGGCATGTTTTCACTGTGACATACCCTTGGAAAGATTGCCTCCCACTTTCGGCATTCTCACCGCCTGCAATCCTGGAGGCGGGATCCTTCTTCCACATGAGAACCACCAAAGAGAAAAGGACTTGGAGCATCAGCTGGTTTCCATGGGGCACGGTTTCATGAGAATCGGTGGCGGAAGTCGGGATGGCAAACATCTGGAGCCAGGTTGTGGTGTCTGGACCCTGGATGCCGAAGCACTGAGAGAACTCGGTCAGGTTTGGGAGCAAGATGCCATTTTCTGGATCGCCGATGGGATGGTATCGATGATCGCATGTGGCGATGGTTCTCGTCACGAGGTCGGGCCCCTTGCCGATCGGTGGATCAGTCCTTCACGGGATCAGACCTCGGGCATCTCTTAACAAGAATCCCTCAAGGTGCCTGCTTTGCGCCAACCCTGGCGGTCGGCAGAAAGACAAAGCGGCTCTCTCCAGGTGGAATGGCCACTAGGATCAGTCCCTCGGCATTTCTGGTCAGGGTAGTATCGGTGACCCATTCGCGAGGCTTTCCGGTTAGCGCGCTGCTGGGGTTCGGCTTCAGGACGACTTTTGCAGTTGCTTCCGAATGGATCCTAGCAGGTTGATCGCCTGTCTTGAAGACCCCGTCGTTGTTGATCAACTCCACCACCCAGCCTTCCTGGTTGCGATTGATTTGATATTGGATGGGGTCCCCAGATACGGCCACGGGCAGTAAGCGTTGAGTCATGTTCCTGAGTTCATCCCCATGGATGGCCAGCGCTTCATGCTTTTGAGAGGTGGCAGGTGGTTGGATCACATGCAGCCTGCCGGTTTTCTGCCAGGAGTCGATCCGATCCTCTCCCAATGATTCGGTATGACGTGGATGGATCCAGCATTCACTCCCTGAGAACAATGCTTTTTCCAGTTCTCGAATGAAAAAAGATGAAAATCGCATCTCACCAGCCAGTAGGATGGAAGGGTAGCGCGCCATGGTGGCTCCTGCGACCGTGTTGAGCATGACATCGGCTATCTCACCATAAGGTGTGGGATGCAGGTAAGAGGCCTCAGGATTGGTGTCAGCATTGGGGTAGGGCAGGCGCTGCGAGCTGAAATAGAGCTGCCTCTCCAACAAATTGAAGATTTCCCAATCTCCCTGCGTACGCTCGAGAACCCCCCAGGTACGCTCGTGAAATGGGGCGTAGCCTGCCAGATGATCCAGTACGATCAGAAGGGGTGTGTAGGGATTACCGCGGTCATGGCTTTGCATGAACTTGAAAACATCGCTGGCCGCCAGACCATGAGAAGTCCGCACCCAAGGGCTAGATTCTTTTTCGAAAAAGATATTGATGCTGTTTTCGGGCGTCACCATGGCGGCTCCGGCAAACCAGGCATGTAGCCAAAGGCGCTTGTAGAGACTCAAGGAGTGGCCAGCGTCCAACCCTCGGGTGAGACTTCCCTCTTTTTGCAAGGCGCCGCGTGTGGTGACTGATGGGCCAAACCAGGGGCTGACCTGCACCGTCCAGGGAATGTTCCACTGCCTGGAGGCGCCCCGAGCAAAGGCAAACTTGGATTGCGTGAAGCCAATGTTTTCTCCTACTTCCAGCCCGACTGCGCTGGCACCCCATTCGGCGGCATAAGCCTCGTAATGGGAATGTCCGGTCACACTGATCAGTCGTCCTGCCTTTGCTTGCCGGTGCCAATAAAAATATTCTCTCAATTGATGATAACAGGCTTCCCGTGAGGTGGGTTTGGGATCGAATCCACGCTGTTCAGCTGGAATGAAAAAAGGTTCGATGACTTCTGGGGCACTGCTCCCCAGTACCGCTTTCCACCAATTCCGATCGGAGGTCAATCGATGAAAGTGATAACCCCATTCTCCTAGCTGAATGGCCGCAAACCCTCCTGTCCGATCCATGATCCGCATTGCCCTTTCGCCCTTCGGATCAAGTACGCTCGGGCCTCCTTTCACCTGCATGGCTCCGCCATGGGGTGGGTAGCACACGACGGGCCATCGGTTCTCAGCGATGATTTCAAGAAGCGGGGCAGCTTGCGCACCAGCCCCTGGACCGGGATCAAAGCCATTGCCCAGGTGCTTCTCCTTCATGAAGGTGATGAGACTTTCGAGTTGAACGGGATCTCCCGGCATCCCGTATAAAGAAAAGACGACTCCCTTTTGAGCCGGCAGCAGGCGTGGCATGAGGAGCTGGGCCTCAGCGGCTTGCACATCAGTGGCCTCGATGAACAACCATGGAATGATTGCCAGATGCATCACGGGACACCCCAGTCGGATGCTTTTTGTGGCACGTTTCAACACATGGGTCAATGGCATGCATCCCAGCATGCCTTCCCTGGTGAGAGGATGTCAACGGGACCGCTGAAGGATGGATGGGTTGTGGGGTTGAGATGGGTGTGCTATATCCCGTCCCAGCATGAAAAAAAAGAGTGATCAACGAATGATGTGGATGTCTCTGGTGTCGGGCCTGGTGTCCTTGTGGGGTTGCTGCGTGTCATCCATGGCGGGCGAATCTCAAGAGCCTGCCTCGCCTGCGGCACCAGCCTATCCGGATGTGGATGCCATGCTTGAGGCTTCCTATGAAGATTTCCAGAAAGGGGCGATTGTTGGGGGTTGGGATGCTTTGCGTCATCGCATGCGGGGAAACATCTACCAGAGCAACCCCAGTGGTTTGCAGGAGCCACGATTGACGCAATTCGAGCGACTCGTTCGCGGAGTGCCCAAAGATGTCCTGCAGGTCAATCGCGAGATCATCGAGTATTGTATTCGGAAAAAAGCCGAGATTGAGGCGGCTTGGGCAAATCCCAAGAGGCGGCACCCGGCCAAGGAAGTCTGCCAATATCAGACCGAACTGATTCCTTTAGCCATTCTTCCTTTGCGCATCGGGCAACGTCTGGTGCCGGAAGCGCACCGGGCTATTCGTGAAGTCTTATTGGCTTTTCGGCCACAAACGGCCGATGTCGAGCCCACCCTTTGGATGCATGCCCCGGGATATAACGGTGGCAATGCGCACGATTACCTGAGCTTCCTCTGTTTGAGTTGGGAGGTGACCAAAGACCCGGCGATTCGGGATGCTGCCTACTGGGGGTTGAGAAGGGAGTTGGATCATCTCAATCTCAGTGGTGATATTGCTGAATTCAATGTCCTCGAGGGGCACTGGTGCAGTTCCAATGGATACGATGCCATGAAGGCATTTCTCAGCGACCCGCAAATGGCCCGCATGGCTCGTATGATTGCTGAGCGCATTTGGCTCAACCGCTTTCTTACCTGGTCTTCGACGGTTGAACGCATTACGGGGCCAGGCAGCCGCATGGCACCTGGTGCCTGGTTGGGCACCAGCGGAGATCGTCTTCAGTTTGCCACGGGCCTCCAGCAACCCATCTGGGTGAATGAATTCTTTGACTGGGAGGTCTGGCAGCAACCTCTGACTGGGGGACGATGGCCTCTGGATGATGTGGAAGGTATGGTGCCTAACCTGCCCGATTACCTTCAGGACGTGGCATGGCGCAAGCAATTGCCACAGACCCTGCGCAGTGCCGTTCACCTCATTCCCTGGATGCAGCGCTACCCGAAGCTTGAAGGGATCACTCACGCGACACCCGAGCCGGGCCTGGGGGAAATCATCAATCATCAGACCGAATCCTATGCGCTTGGATCTATCAATCGACCATATGAAGCGAGTGAATGCATGGTGTACGCCTCTGCCTGGTGGAATGATCAGCGTGCCGAAGAGGAATATCCGGTCGGAAGCCCCAAACGTTTTTCGCTTCTTTTTCCGCATTATGTCTTCAATGGCGCTTCCTTCATGGATCGGACCGAATTGTTTTATGAAAATCGACCCGATCAGCCTCGCCACGATGAGTGGACCCAATCACCGGGGCCATGGATGCGAGAGTTCGCCGAGAGGGGCAGGGTGGGCTTGCTGCAACATGAAAACACCTTGATCTACTCCTACTCAGGGCGCAATCGAGGTCCTGACGACACTCCATTGGTGGCTGAGAAGACCCATCGAATCTCGGCTGGTATGTTCCTGTTTCGCTGGAAGCCTGGGTTGGAGGGCTTGTTCATCAACCGTGAGCCTGTGACTCAGTTACCGGTGGATCTCGAGCCTGGTGATTGGTGGTTCATTGAAGATGGGGACACCTACGTCGGGGTGCGCCCCTTGGAGTCCACTCATCTGTCGGGTCCGTGCCGGACGCGGTTGGAAGAGCGCACACGTCAAATTGTGCTTTATCAGGATAATTACGTAGGTTCATCGACCGAAGGTATTACCGACAGACAATGGGTTCAGGCTCGGAGTGGGTTCATCGTGGAGATCGGAGATGCGCAGGAATATGGTAGCTTCAAACGGTTTCAGGATCGCATGCTTCGCGCTCGAGTGAAGGAGTCGGTCGACGGCTTTATCAGAACGGTAGATTACCGTCGATCAGGCCGCCGGATGGAAATGGATTGGCATTGCTACCTGGAGAAGTACCTCAAGCGTCGAGTCGATGGAAAAGATGTGGAGCCCATCCGCTTTCTTCAGTCTCCTGAGTTTGCTGTCGGTGACTCGGGCCATTTGGAGACGCACGACGCCAAACTTACCACCCGTAAAGGGGAGCCGGCATGGCTCCTCTCGGCCGCGCCTTCCCAGAGCTGGGTTGCTTATCAAACACAGCCCCACGTGCCGTTGCCTCTTTTGCTTGAAACTCCTGTCGGTGAGGTGGAAAGCGAGCGATTCCCTTTTGGCAAGCTGGTCGTCCAGCAGAAGGCAGAATTCCTCCATCTGGAGATCGATGCAGGTTTTCGTCCTTTCTGGAGTAGCGTGAAATGGCGTGCTCAGATTTGGCAGGGCATGGGGACCCACCCATCGGACATTGTCATTCGTACTCGGGCACCCAAAGTGACGGCCTCCATCAATGGAGATGCCATGCCTGTGATCTGGGACGATGCCAATGAACATTGGTTGCTCGACCCTTACGCCAGGATTCCACGGGTGCTGGATCGGGTGCAACCAGCTGGGAGGCCTCCGGTGACAGTGGAGCCTTAAAAGAGCCTGAAAGGAGAGAGGTATAAAAAAAACCGGGTCTCCTAACCAAAGGAGACCCGGCGTGAAGTTGCTTCACTCGGATGTACTCATTGCCTTATTCGGCAATGAAGAACGCTTGAGCTTGGTCAGGGGTCACCGAATGCGGCGAGCTGGCGCCAGCCACGGGTGTGTAAGGCCCGGTGACACTGGAGGAAGATTTCAGTGTGCCACTGTATTCAATGACCACTTGACCTCCCGCCAGGGCAACGCTCGAGATGCTTCCGCCACCCACTGAGGGCAAGGCTGCATGCTTGGCAGCGATGTCGCTCGCACTGAGGACTCCGCTGTAGGTTGCCCAGTGATACATGACACTTCCTGCACCCATGTGGTCGGTTGCTTGTTCCAGTCGGGCGCCCATCACCTTGGTGTCGCCTGGGAGCACGAAGTTGCCACCCCAGGTGCCGGCATGGCTGCCATTGACATAAAGACGGCTTTCACCGGCACCGGTGTCGTTGACCACGACCACATGCACGGGGGCATCAAAGACCGAGGCCACGCTGCCGCCCGCGACGGGTTCGAACAGGTTGTCGGCCACACCAAACTGGGTGGTGCCGAACTTGCCTTGCTGGTTCCATTGGTCGAGTTTGATGGCGAAGGCATTGTTTCCGGCAATTGCCGTGGAGGCTCCGTCCTTGACTGCCTTGAAGTAGAACTCGTAGGAGGCATCTCCATCAAGCTCACCAAAGTCCACTACCGTTGGCTCATTGAGTGCGCCGGTAGACGCAGCAACCTGCACTGTGGCCTGCCATGAAGGGGCTCGGATGGGGAGCTCTACTGGAGAGGAGAGAAACTCACCAGGGATGGGCCTCAAGCGAGCTGGTGCGGTGTCATCGCCTTCCTTACGCCAGGCCACCTGGCAGAAGTCCCCCCCAAAGCCCTCCTTGTAAACAGCCTGAATATAGTAGCTTTTACCCGCAACCATCGGAATAGGGGCAAAGGTGGTTTCATCAGCTCCAACCTCTTCAAAGGCCCCGCAGCAAGCGGTTTCTTCAGCTTGGAATTCCAAGTTCTCCGGGTCATCGTCTGTACTGATATAGAGTTCTGAGCTGTCATCGCTGCGCAAGAAGAAGTGGTAGTCTCCTGATTCTGTCGGGGTGATGAGACCTTCAATGACCGCTCCATAGTCTTCGCGCGCGTCATCACGGAAGGCATCGCGGCTATTGAAACTGTATACCGGCAAGACCTGGTCGGGGTTGTCCGGGTAGCGAGGATCGTCATACAAATCGTATGGGGAACTCCCCTCCAGGTTTCCATAATAGGAGAATTTCAGGACACCTTGTGTGCCCATCAAGTAGGAGTTGAAGTAGGCTATTTGCTGACCGGTGGTCACGTTGCCTGACGCATCACTCACACCATTCATGGTAATCGCATAGGTGGTCGAGTCCGTCTGCTGGCTGGTGGTCAAGGTCACAGTCTTACCTGACGTGCGGTATTTGGCCGAGGTGATTGTCAGCCCTTCAATGGAGTAGTTGGAAGGGTCTTCAGCCGTTGCCTGATCAAGGCCTTCACTGAAGGACAGAGTGACCGTGTCGAACCCAGGACTCCCTTCTGTGGCAATGATGGCCGGAGGTGTGCTGTCGCATGGGTCTAGGCTCCGTTTGAATTCGTCAAAGTTGGAGACGCCGTTGCCATTGCAATCCTCAGCAGCATCGCTTGCATCATCTGGGTTGAGCCCAAATTCGATTTCCCAGGCATCTGGCATGCCATCACCATCAGTATCATAGAGCTGGGCGATGGATCGGATGATCATGCCGCTAATACCACCAGAGTTGTCTTCCATGTAAGCCATCCAAAGATGCTCTCCTTCACTGATACTGAGCGTGAAAGTGCGAGGGAAACCCTCTGGATTGGGGCCGTCGGGGCCGACTCCAGAAAAGCTTCCAGTGTTGGGACCCGCAGGCTCATTGCTACCGTTGTCGTCACCCACCCACAGTCTTGCCACCTGGTTCTGGTCGGTCGTACGACCCTCAAAGAGAGTGACGCTGTAGCGACCTGGATCCAGATTGGAAATCTGGAAGATCATTTCAGTGTTGGCTGCATCGGGCACGCGGTAGAGATAATCATCTTTAACGACGTAAGGCACATCGATGCCGTCGTAAACCACATCCAGATTTTCATGCGTTGGGTTGTTACCGGTCATCCCTGTCGCAGGGTTGGCGCCTGTGGCTTCATTGTGGGCCTCATTATCTCTGATTTTGAGGGTCACGTCCTTGTCGATACCGAGGCCAAAGTCACTCAGGTTCCAGACGGCGTTTCCGTCGTCAAAATCATCGAACGTCCATGTGCCGATCACGTCCCAATCGTCCAATTCAACGCCGTCTGCGTCGTTTTGGTTAGCTCCAAAATCCATCTTGAAAGTGCCTTGATTGGACTGAGGTGCGGCGAGAGCACGGATGATCATGCCACTGATGCCACCGGAGTTGTCCTCCATGTAGGCAAACCACAGGTTGTCGCCTTCACCGATATCCAGCGTAAAGGTGCGAGGGAAGCCCTCTGGGTTGGGGCCGTCGGGACCGACCCCTGAATAGCTTCCCGTGTTAGGGCCAGAAGGTTCATTGCTCCGATTGTCATCACCGACCCAAAGCCGTGCCTCCTGATTTTGGTCGGTAGTGCGACCTTCGAAAATGGTGACGCTGTAGCGACCCGGGTTTAGATTCGCAATCTTGAAAAACATTTCGGTGCCTGCGGCGTCTGGTACACGATAGAGGTAATCGTCCTTCACGACATAGGGCACGTCGATGCCGTCATATACGACATCGAGGTTTTCGTGAGTTGGGTTGTTGCCGGTCATGCCTGAGGCAGGGTTGGCGCCGGTTTCGGCATTGAGGGCCTCGTTGTCGAACATGGTCAATGTCACATCGCTGTCGATGCCCATGCCAAAATCACTGAGGTTCCAGCTGGCATTGCCATCATCAAAGTCGTCGAAGGTCCAGGTGCCAATCACATCCCAGTCATCAAGCTCCACGCTGTCCGCGTCATTTTGGTTGGCCCCAAAGTCTAGCTTGAACAAACCTTCAGTGGACTGAACTGGAATGATGGAGCGAATGATCAAGCCACTGATGCCTCCAGAGTTATCCTCCATGTAGGCAAGCCAGAGGTGGTCTCCTTCACTGATATCAATGGTCAAGGTTCGGGGGAATCCCTCAGGATTGGGGCCGTCAGGGCCCACGCCTGAAAAACTACCGGTGTTTGGGCCAGCAGGTTCATTGCTTCCATTGGCATCGCCGACCCAGAGCCGCGCCTCCTGATTTTGGTCGGTAGTCCGACCTTCGAACAGGGTCACGCTGTAGCGGCCGGGATTGAGATCCGCGATGTCAAAGATCATCTCGGTTCCAGCTGCATCGGGTACGCGATACAGGTAGTCGTCCTTAACCACATAGGGCACATCGACGCCATCGTAGACCACATCGAGGTTTTCGTGAGTGGGGTTGTTGCCGGTCATGCCGGAAGCAGGGTTGGCGCCGGTTTCGGCATTGAGGGCGTCATTGTCCTTAATGGTCAGGGTGACATCTCGGTCGGCTCCACCTGCGAAATCCGTCAGATTCCACTGAGCGTTACCGTTGTTAAATTCGTCGAAGGTCCAGGTGCCAATGACGTCCCAATCGGTAAGTTCGACTCCATCGGCATCATTTTGATTGGCCCCGAAGTCCACTTTGAAAAGAGCTGCCTGCATGGAGGCACTCCAAACGCAGCTCGTTGCGACCACTGCTAGCAATACAGCGGTCCATTTGAATCTTTGTGTTTGTTTCATCTTCTTTCAGCAGTGTTTGACTCGATCTGCGGTCCCGGCGGCGTTGCTTTTACAGATACACAAGCATCCCATGCCATGATGTGGGCAGAGGTGATGCGTCAGATTAGCTCGTCCAAGGGATATTTCTATTCTCTCTGTTGTGGTGATTCTGTCAATCATCGAACCAATTTCTTGAGGCAGCAAGGAGGCGCTGTTTTCGGAAAGAAACCCATCATGCAGCCATGGCTTGAGGGTCGGAAGGAGAAGGTATCCAAGGGAAGTTTGCGAATACGAAGAACTTTGGTTGGTTTTAGCGTAAAATGTTCACTACAAGTTGTTTGGGGTTATGGGTTCAAACATCTTAGGCGATCATGGAATCCTCGTTATGAATGACCGGTAGGACGTCCCTATGTTTTTTTTCAGCACTGGATCAGATCGCAATGAAGCCGAAATCTCTCAGGAAGGATAAAGAATTCATTTAGTCAGGTGATCGAGGAGATTGGTGCCAGGTAGCTGATTTCACAAAACATCCTTTGGGAGATCATGGTCGCCTCTTGGACGCTTCTGCATTGCGCGCTACCTGATAAGGCCTAAAGTTGTGGCGAGGAGTTTTCTCTTTCTGTTGCCAACGAAGGATCTGAACTCCTTGAATTGAGCTTTTACCCGCAAGTTTTCCACTGAATATATGAGTCGACGGTCAACCGATCAGCACCAAGGTGATTTAACAACCATTGATCCTCTGATTGCCAGAGGCTTTGAGAAGATCCAGGAGGACATGGCCTTCCTGAAAGACTGTTTCTGTGAGGTGTTGCAGGATATTGGCCTGTCGGACCTGTGTGCCTTATTGGATAAGCCCGCTGACTTGCAAGCGTTGGAGCTGAATCAAGATGCCATCCAATTGCTGTCGGTTCAGTTTCAGCTACTGAATTTGGTCGAAGAGAATGTGGCCAATCAAATGAATCGTCAGCGGCAATCTACTCAAGGGGATGCGGCCGTTCGAGGTTCTTGGGCTCAAGTGCGACAACGCACTGCACCTACCATTGAAGACCCCAGAGAGCTTTTGAAGGGAGTCTTGGAAACTCCCGTCGACATTGTTTTTACGGCCCATCCTACCGAGGCCAAGAAACCCAGCATCCTCGATCAGCATCGAGAGCTTTACCTGCATTTATTTACTTTAGAAAACCGCTTGTTCACAAGGCGTGAGCGAGCCCGCATCAGTGAGGATATCAAGGATGTTCTGGAACGCCTCTGGCGTACCGGTGAAATCCCCTTGGACAAGCCAAGCATTGAGTCGGAAAGGGAAAACATTCTTTACTATCTCAAATCCCGTCTTCCAGATGCCCTACGGGCTCATGATCGACGTTTCTTGCAAACCTTTCAGGAATTGGGTGTGTCCAAAGCGGAATTGCTGGATCGATGGGGTTTGCCCAAGGTGCGCTTTGGGATGTGGGTCGGTGGGGACCGTGATGGCCACCCTTTTGTAACGCCTGAAGTGACCGAACAGACCCTTGCTATTCTTCGCCATCAAGCATGGGCGCTGGTTAAGGATCGACTTCTTCAGCTCGCGAGTCGGCTTCCTTTGTCAAAGCAAAGCCAGATTCCCAGCCAAGCGCTGCAGAAAAGACTGGAGTTTTTTCGTCAGAGGGCGAGTCAGCAAGAGGGCAGTTGGCGGATGTATGCGGAGGAGCCATGGCGAGAATATGTCTGGCATATGGCTCAACAATTCAATGCACCTGATGCTGAATCGATCTATCCGCGGAGGGAAGATCTGGAGAGCGATCTGGACATTCTTGAAGAGTCCCTGAGGGAACTTCGTGCCGATCGCCTGGTCCATCATGAATTGCTCCCCTTGAGGCGGCATCTGGAAGTCTTTGGTTTCCACATGGCACGCTTGGATATCCGTCAGAACTCAGCCTATCACGAGAAAGCCTTGATTCAGTTGCTACGGGCCGGAGGTTGTCCAGAAGCCGAACAATTTGGTGACATGGATGAATTGGAGCGGCAGGCTTTTCTCAATCAAGAACTCACCCGTCTGCGCCCATTGGCTTCCCCGCGCGCTGAGTTGCCAGAGGAAGCGTCAATGACGGTTCGCAGTCTCTCGGTTATTGCCGACCACTTGGATCGGCATGGTCCTGAAGGCTTGGGTTTCCTCATCGTTAGCATGACACGCCAGGTCTCCGACCTTCTCATCCTTTATGTGCTCTGTCGTGAGGCTGGCATCTTGAGGGAGATCGAAGGTGAATTGGTCTGTCCATTGCCCGTGACCCCTCTTTTCGAAACCTTGGATGACCTGAAGCGGAGCTCCTTCATCATGCAAGCTTTCATGGACCATCCTCTGACGCGGTCCAGCCTGGGATGGTGGTCGAATCATTTCCTGAAGGTAGCCTCGACCGCTGCTCCTGCTGACCGAGCCATTCACAAGTTTCAGCCCATCATGCTGGGTTACAGTGACAGCAACAAAGACGCCGGTATCTTTGCTGGGCAATGGCAGGTGCGAAAGGCTCAAACCGAATTGCTCGATTTAGGGGATCAGCTGGGAGTGGTGATCCAGTTTTTCCACGGGAGAGGGGGGACTGTCAGCCGCGGTGCAGGGCCCGCGGACCGCTTCCTTGAGGCCTTACCTCCGCGCAGCTTGAAGGGTGGGATACGCCTCACCGAGCAAGGGGAAACCATCGCTCAGAAATACAGCAACATTCTTACAGGGTCGGGCAACCTTGAGTTATGGTTTGCCGGTGCTGTGACAGGAAGGGCCATGGAGTCGCGAGCTTCCATCGAACCTGGATTCAAGGCGCAGCTGGATGAGGTAGCCTCCAAGAGCCAATGCGCCTACCAAGCGCTTGTGCAAAGGGAAGGTTTTGAGGTTTTTTATCAGCAGGCAACGCCTGTGGACCTCCTGCAGAAAAGTCGCATGGGTTCGCGTCCTGCCTCTCGTCGGGGCATGCAGACGGTTCAGGATATGCGTGCGATCCCATGGGTGTTCAGCTGGAATCAGGCCCGCTTCTATGTGCCCGGTTGGTTTGGGGTGGGTACCGGTCTTCAGAGTGTGGCTGACACGGATCCTACGTTCCTCGATCTGCTTACCGAAAAGATTCCACAGACACCCTTTCTTGAGTATGTGCTCGTGAATGTCGAGTCCAGTTTGGAAAGTGCTGATGTTGAAATCATGAGGGATTACGCCTCTTTAGTGGTTGATGGCACTATCGCCGACCGCTTCATGGAAATCATTTTGGAAGAATATCAGAGAACGCGCCAACTGATTCAGCGGGTGATGTCGGGGCCTCTGGAGCACCGGCGCCCCCGCTTTTACTCCACACTTCATGCCCGGGATTTGGATCTCAAAATGCTGCACAAGCATCAAATCAAGTTACTGCAAGCATGGCGCGAGAAGCCGACCGAGGCGTTGCTCACCGAGTCACTTCTGGTGGTCAACGCCATTGCCAGTGGTCAGCGAACCACAGGCTAAGGCCATTCCGTGCCACTTGCTTCATAGGTGAGTGCCTGGCCACCCATCCTGGTCCCACTCGGGAGGGTTTCTTGTTTGACGCATGGGGTTCAATTTTTAAGATGCCTATCCATTTTCCACGCAAGTTAACTTTATGAGCAAAACCAAGACAGGTCGGGGTAAGGGGAATTCAGGTGCCAACATTCAATCCATGTTGAAGGAAGAGCGTGTTTTTAAACCTTCAAAGGATTTTTCCAAGAAGGCTCACATCGGATCGATGGCTGCCTACAAGAGGATGTACGATCGCTCCGTGCGCCAGCCTGAAGCTTTCTGGAACGAACAGGCAAAGAAGGAATTGGTCTGGTTCAAGCCCTGGAGCAAGGTCTTGCAGTGGAAAGCACCCCATGCCAAGTGGTTTGTTGGAGGGCAGACCAACGTGAGCATGAACTGTCTGGATCGCTATCTGGATTCAGATAAGGCCAATCAGGCCGCCCTGATCTGGGAAGGCGAACCTGCAGCCCCTGGAAAACCTGCCGAAGAACGAACCTTGACCTACAGGCAGCTTCATCGCGAGGTCTGCCTTTTTGCCAACGTGCTCAAGGCCCGAGGTATCAAGAAAGGGGACGTGGTGCTGATCTACATGCCGATGGTCCCCGAGGCTGCCGTAGCCATGCTTGCCTGCAGCCGCATGGGTGCGATTCACTCCGTGGTTTTTGGTGGCTTCAGTGCCCAATCGGTGGCCGATCGCATCCAGGACTCTCAAGCTAAGATGATTTTAACCTCTGATGGCGGTTATCGCCGCGGAGGCGTTGTCCCCCTCAAGGAAAATGTCGATAACGCTCTCAAGATCAAGGTCAAGGGTAAGTCCATCACCCGGTCCATTGAATCCGTGATTGTTCTCCGCCGAACAGAGAACAAGGTCAGCATGAAAAAAGGGCGGGATTTCTGGTGGCATGAGGAATTCTCCAAAGCATCGCCCATCTGTCCTCCGGCAAAGCTCAGCAGTGAGCATCCTCTCTTCATCCTCTACACCAGTGGATCCACTGGCAAGCCCAAGGGGATTTTGCATACCACCGCTGGGTACTTGCTGGGTGCCAAGCTTACCTCCAAATACGTTTTTGACCTCAAGGATGATGATGTTTACTGGTGCACGGCAGATATCGGTTGGATCACCGGGCACAGTTACATTATCTATGGCCCTCTGGCCAATGGAGCGACCATTCTGATGTACGAGGGGGCCCCTAATTGGCCGGAACCCGATCGTTTCTGGAACATCGTGGCCAAGCATCAGGTCAGCATTCTATACACCGCACCTACCGCGATTCGTGCGTTCATGAAGTGGGGAGAGCAATGGCCCGCCAAGCATGATTTAAGCTCCTTGCGCCTGCTCGGAACGGTGGGCGAACCCATCAATCCGGAGGCATGGATGTGGTATCACCGGGTGATTGGTCAGGGACGCTGTCCGATCGTGGATACCTGGTGGCAGACCGAAACCGGTAGCATCATGATCACGCCTCTTCCCGGAGCCACACCGACCAAGCCGGGGACGGCGACCCTACCGTTTTTTGGTATCCAACCCGAGGTAGTGGATGATGCAGGCAAGGCGGTTCCCAAGAACACCGGAGGCAAGCTGGTGGTTCGTCAACCGTGGCCGAGCATGCTGCGTGGCATTTGGGGTGATCCCAAGCGTTTTGTCGAGACCTACTGGAGCGAGGTCAAGGGGAGCTATTTCACCGGCGACGGGGTGCGACAGGACAAGGATGGTTACTTCTGGATCGTTGGACGCATCGATGATGTTCTCAACGTATCAGGCCATCGCATTGGCACCGCCGAGGTTGAGAGTGCCTTGGTCAGCCATCCCAAGGTAGCTGAAGCAGCGGTGGTGGGTCGGCCCGATGAGATCAAGGGACAAGCTTTGGTCGCCTTTGTCACCCTCAAGGGGAGCGTGAAGGCCAATGCCAGCCTTCGGGAAGAGCTCCGCCAACATGTGGGCAAGGAAATTGGGCCGGTTGCTAAGCCGGACAACATCCGTTTTGCTGATGCCCTTCCAAAGACCCGCTCAGGTAAGATCATGCGACGCTTGCTCAAGCAAATTGCCGCCGGCAACACGCAGGTTCAGGGGGATACCAGCACGCTAGAGGATATCAGTGTGATCGCCCAGCTCAGCAAGGACGAGGGTTAGCCATCGGTTTGGTTTTTCGCAGTCCGCTTGCTCTGCCTTTTTGCAATGTCTTTGCAACGTCTTGGCAACGTCTTGGCAACGTCTTGGCAACGTCTTGGCCAAGGGCAAGCGGACTTTTGATGGCCCAGCACCTTGCTTTCAGACAAGCAGGCCCACCATGGTGGCGGTCAAGTAACACGCCATCAGTCCTGCCACCATGCTCCAAAGGCCCATGCGCGCAAATTCCTTCCGCCGCTCGGGCACCAGGGCACTGAGCCCTCCAATCTGGACGGCGATGCTTCCCAGGTTGGCAAAGCCGCAAAGTGCATAGCTGGTAATCAGGAAACTACGCTC
>Ga0181584_10000815_pt1 | contig 22927 bp, 19 predicted proteins | sample 071ome_30_FD_132462 | JGI IMG/M metagenome (GOLD analysis project Ga0181584, IMG submission 132462) | Coastal salt marsh microbial communities from the Groves Creek Marsh, Skidaway Island, Georgia - 071406AT metaG (megahit assembly) | ecosystem: Environmental > Aquatic > Marine > Intertidal... | reverse complement strand
TGATATCGCCGATGGCGAAGATTGAGGGCTCGGAGGCCTCGAAGCGCTCGGTATCGACCGGGATCAGGTTTTCCTCGAGATTCAACCCGAAATTGGCGATCGGGCCGAGCTTCATGGTCAGGCCGTAGAATGGCAGCAGCACATCGGCGTCAAGCGCCGTCGGCGCCTCGGCGCCGGCGGCCTGCACCAGCACCTTGCCAAGCTGGCCGTCCGTGCCTTCAAGCCCCTTGAGTTGCCCGATCTGCAGCGTCACCCGGCCTTCATCGACCAGCGCCCGCATCTTTGCCACCGTGTCCGGCGCGGCGCGAAAATCATCACGGCGGTGCACCAGCGTCACCGATTCGGCGATATCGACAAGATTCACCGTCCAGTCGAGCGCCGAATCGCCGCCACCGGCGATGACAAGCCTCTTGCCGGCCAGCGTATCACGGCGGCGCACCGCATATTGCACGCCGCCGGTTGTCTCATATTCATCCAGACCTTCAAGCGGCGGGCGCTTCGGCACGAAGGACCCGCCGCCGGCAGCAATCACCACAACCGGCGCGTTCAGCTTCACACCGTCGCTTGTCGTGAGCATCCAGGTTCCGTCATCAAGCTTTTCCAGCGCTTCGGCCATCTGGCCATAATGAAAGACCGGGCCAAAGGGGGCGATCTGCTCCATCAGCCGGTCGGTCAGCTCCTGGCCGGTGCAGACAGGCAATGCCGGGATGTCATAGATCGGCTTTTCCGGATAGAGCTCGGCACATTGCCCGCCCGGCTTGTCAAGGATGTCAACAAGGTGGCAACGAAGATCAAGAAGACCGAGCTCGAAAACGGCAAACAGGCCGCAGGGGCCGGCGCCAATAATGATAATGTCGGTTTTTTGCGGATCGGTCATGACGGTGGCTCGTTGGAAAATCACGTGCGGCGGGGGCAGAAGGTCCAGCGACTAAATAGAAGGAATTTCGCACCGGGGCAATAGGGGATGCGGTGAGGCAAGCCGCCCCGAGAGGGCCGGCCCGGGCGTCAGTCCGGCTGGTGGTCCCGGCGTCTCGGACTCCGGACCCGCCGGTTCGGGATCAGCGAGCGGGCGCGCGGCGAGTCGAGAACACGCTGCATGGCGGGCGGCGCCAGTGCCCGTGCGCGTCGCCATTGCGCCGCCGCGGACAGGCTGATCTCGGCATGGGTGAAACCGCAACGCCGCAGATAGTCGGCCTGATCGGGAATGACATGCCCCTGTGCGACAAGCGTGCCTGTATAGACCAGCACCTCACGAATATGGCGGGCGGCGGTGAAGCCCCGCCCGTCGGAAAATCTGTCGAACCGGATCGCCAGTGCCGCGCCGCCAATCCGCGTGATGTCGGCCACGGTGATGTCCGACAAAGACGCGCCGCCGGCATGGACATGGCCAATCACACCACGGCGCAGAAGATCACCGGTGACAAGGTCGAACCAGGTCATGAGGCGCGCGCCCTTGCGACGCCATCATCATAGACTGCCGCCTTCAGCCCGTCCGTGCCGGACCGCGCGACATAGGCGGCAAAACTCTCATCCCCCTCACGGCAAGCCAGATAGGTGTCGATGATGGTCCCGATGACCGCCGGCACCTCATGCTCGGCAAAGGACGGGCCGATGATCCGGCCAATCGCCGCCGCCTCGCCGGCGCGCCCGCCAATGGTGATCTGATAATGCTCGACCCCCTTCTTGTCGACACCCAGAATACCGATATCCGCCGCGTGGTGATGCCCGCAGGCATTGATGCAGCCGGAGATATTGACCTGCAGCCTGCCAATCGCCGCGCGCCGCTGCGGGTCATCGAAACGTTGAAAGATCCTGTCGGCAAGCGGCAGCGATCGGGCATTCGCAAGGTTGCAGTAATCAAGCCCCGGACAGGCGATGATGTCGCTGATCAGCCCGTTCTCGCCGCCACCAAGGCCGGCCTTGCGGGCATCCCGGTACAGCGCCGGCAAAGCGTCGCGCCGGACATGCGGGATGATGACATTCTGCTGATAGGTGACCCGGATCTCGCCAGTGCCATGATCATCGGCAAGATCGGCGATTGCTTCCATTTCCGAGGCCGAGGCATCGCCCGGGGGCCGGCCGGCTGATTTCAGCGAGATGACCGCATTGGCATAACCGGGCAGCCGGTGCGGCAGGCCATTCTGCCGTACCCATCTGGCAAAGCCGGCATCATGCCGCTGCGCCAGCGCCAGCGCCAAAGGCACCGGCGATGCCTCGGCAAGGTCCGGCGGCGCGAAATGGGCGGCAATGCGCCGATATTCCAACTCCGGCAGGTCGGTCGCGCCATCCTTGATCAGACCCCATTCGGTATTGACGGCCTCGGCAAAGGCATCAATGCCCATGGCGTCGACAAGGATCTTGATCCGCGCCTTGTAGATATTGTCGCGCCGGCCAGCGGCGTTATAGATCCGCATCACCGCCTCGAGATAGGACAGGATGTGACGCTTCGGAACGAAATGTGCCAGCTGGCGGGCCACCCGCGGCGTGCGCCCCTGACCGCCGCCGACCAGGATGCGGAACCCGGTCTCGTCGCCGCGGCTTTTCACAAGTCGCAGCCCGATATCATGGAATCCGGTCGCCGCGCGGTCCTCGGCGCCGGCCGAAATGGCGATCTTGAACTTGCGTGGCAGGAAGGCGAATTCGGGATGCAGCGTCGACCATTGGCGAATGATTTCTGCCCAGACCCGCGGATCCTCGATTTCATCATGCGCCGCGCCGGCAAGCGGGTCGCAGGTGACATTGCGGATACAGTTCCCGGATGTCTGGATGGCATGCATGTCAAAGGTGGCAAGCCGGTCAAGAATATCGGGGGCATCGACAAGCCTGATCCAGTTGAGCTGGATATTCTGGCGCGTCGTGAAATGCCCGAAGCCACGATCAAAGTCACGGGCAATGCCGGCCAGCCCGCGAAGCTGGCCGCTCGACAGCACGCCATAGGGGATGGCGATACGCAGCATATAGGCGTGAAGCTGCAGATAGAGTCCGTTCTGCAGGCACAGCGGCTTGAATTCATCCTTGCTCAGCTCGCCGCGAAGCCGCCGGTCAACCTGGTCGCGAAACTGTGCCGCCCGGCGTTCCACAAACGCCCGGTCGAATTCATCATAGCGGTACATTCATCAATCTCCTGTTGCCGGCCGCGGGCCTGGCGCCAGATTATCCTGCGGCGGGGTGATGGTCGGGCCACGGCCGGCGCGGATGCGCTCGCGCATGGATGTGTCGGCGCGGCCATCCACCGCCACCTCATAGGCGGCGACGATGAAATTCCGGTGGCAGGCGGCGGCCACCTCGTCGCGTGCCGCCTCGGCGCCATCATCGGAAAAGACGGCAGCCTGCCTTGCCGCCTCGCTCCAGCGCAGCGCGGCCGTCAGCCATATGACGGCGCCGTTATCCAGCCTGTTGGCGGTGAACATCACATCGCTCATGGCCGGTCCCCCGCCTGCCACGCCCGATCCTGCCGCTCCGCAGACTGTATGCCCGGCTAACCGGCGGCGCGGATCATGGTTCCGGTGCCGGATCGACCGGTGCCGATATCATCAAGGGAGCTATTGTCAGGGGGAATATTGTCAGGGGGACTGGCGGCCGGAATGACAGCGGCGGTCCGGCCATCTGCGGCAAGCCGGCCTACAAGCATCGCCATCGCCGGCGATGCGTGCGGCAGCAACAGCACCACAAGCTGTTCCTTGATGAGCGCGTCCACCACCATGTCCGCAATCGTCCCGACAGGCTCGCGCACCGCCGCGCCCGGAAGGTCGTCCGGAAGGGTTGCAAAATCGGCCTCACGCCGCGCCAGATCGATGATCGCCGCATCGGTGCCGGTCTCATGAACAACAAGATCGGCATTGCGGATGGTCTCGACACCGCGCAGGCTGAGCAGGCCGACATCACCGTTGCCGATATCGACGATCTTCATCTGCCCGCAAATCGAATCGGCTTTCGCCCCACCATTCACCAAGATCAGGCTGGCAAGCTGGCGGTCGGCGGCGGCGTCATCGCCGCTGATAATGTGATCCGCTGCCGGACCATCAACAATCCGATGCTGGATGGCGCGCCGGCGTGCCGGCACAAGGCCTTGCAGATCGTCCCGACGCCGGTCGAGATAGGTGGCAAGCCTGCCGAACCCGGCCGGCAACATCGATTCAATTCGGGCCCGTAGCCGCTGCCCAAGCACCGGCGATGCGCCGCCGGTGGAGATGGCGATGAGGACTGGCGCACGGTCGACAATCGAACCAAGCCAGGCGCTGCTGAGCGTGGTATTGTCGGGAACATTGACCGGCACGCCGGCGGCCCGGGCCACCGCCGACAAGGCCGCGTTGAGCGCCGGGTCGGCGGTGTCCAGAATGACCAGCGGCCGTCCGGCAATGTGATCATGCGACCCGCCGCAGGGCACATCCTCGAGAACACGCACACGCCTGTCAGCGCCAAGGCGCGAGACCGGCCGCAAATCGGTGACAAGATCGACACAGGGGGCGAATTTCAATAGCAGCCTGATCTTCGCTTCCAGGATCACTGCATTGCCGATAACAAGAGGCGGTACCGCATCGACGGTGAGAAAGCAGGGAAACAGCCCCGGTCTTTTCGGTCCCTCCGGTCTTCTCGGTCCCCCCGGTCTTCTCGGTCCCTCCGGCCTCTCCGCTCTTTTCCGGGGCGTTGTCATGACACCCCCCCTGCCACAAAATCATCCCGTAGCGGATCATCCCGCAGTGAATCATCCCGCAGTGAACCCTGCGCCAGCCTTACAGCCAGACCATCAGTCTGCGGTCCGGTCAGGATCTGGCAGGCAAGGCGCGAGCTGTCATCAGCGTCGAAAATCTCGGCAAGCCGGTCCAGCTCGTCATCTTCAGGTGCGCTGAGCGGCAGGCGCCCCGATTCCGCGACATGGACATGGCAGGTCGCGCAGGCGCAGGCACCACCACATTCAGCCCTGATGGGAAGGCCGTAGTCACGCAACACCTCCATCAGGCGCCAGCCGGCCGGTGCCTGCAGGCTGCGGCTCTCGCCATTCGGCAGCAGTGCGAGCGTCGTGAAGACAGCGTCCGGGTCCGTCCAGTTGTCATAAGGCATTGCCATGTCCGATCACTTCAGATGCCATTGGGGTCCGTTTGGAATGTGGGGTCCGTTTGGAATGCCCAATTTTGGAATGCCAGTTTTGAAATGATTTTCTGAAATCGGAATCTTTTTGCGCCTCGGAAATTACATTTTTTCCTGAATGGGCGGATTTGACGAAATTTTTCCTGTCTGTGGCATCTCGGTGAAAGCCTGATGCTCCACCCGTGCCGATGCGGCAATTCTGATGGTTTGCAGGGCGGTGTTGAAATGGTTATATCCGCACTCCAAAAATCGAAGTTTCTCTGGCAGGGAATCCGTTCGAGGTCTGCAATGCCGTCTCACATGTCCGCAACCGATATTGCCAACCGCGCGCCGCTTGGCGCGCGCACTGACAATTTTGCCTTCTGGTGGTTGATCATCATGGCCGGCCTTGTCGGCATCATGGTGCTGATCGGCGGCGTTACACGCCTGACCGGCAGCGGCCTGTCGATGGTCGAGTGGCGCCCGTTGATGGGAACATTGCCGCCGCTGACCGCCGCCGAATGGGACCGGGTCTATCAGCTTTATGTCAATTCGCCCGAATATTCGGAATTCAATTACGGGATGGATCTGGCCGGCTTCAAGACGATTTTCTTCTGGGAATATGTGCATCGTCTCTGGGGACGGCTTCTTGGCATCGCCTTCGTCATTCCCTTTGTCTGGCTGATCATCCGCGGGCGCGTACCGAACGGGTTCGGCGGGCGGTTGCTCCTGCTGCTGATCCTCGGCGGTTTGCAGGGTGTGATCGGCTGGTGGATGGTCAGGTCCGGACTGACGGCGGACGCCACGGTATCGCAATACCGGCTTGCCGTGCATCTTGGCATGGCCCTGGTGATTTTCGCGCTGCTTCTGTGGACAGCGTTCGACATCCGCTATGGTCGCGCCGACTTCCCCGCCGGGCATGCCGGTGGCACCTTGCTGATTGTCGCGCTGACGATTCTGGCCGGGGCGCTTGTCGCCGGCATGGATGCCGGCCTGCTATACAATCATTATCCGATGATGGGCGATGGTCTGGTGCCAGTCGAATATGGCGAGATGGGTCTGCGCGATGCGTTCGAGAATCCCGCCTCGGCCCAGTTCCACCACCGCTGGATCGCGGCGCTGGCCGTACTGGCAGTGGTCACGCTTGTCGCAAAGGCCCGTCGCCAGCCAGCAAGTCGCGGTCCGGCAACGCTGGCGCTGCTGCTTGTTTTCGGCCAGTTCGCGCTTGGCATCGCCGTGCTTCTGCATGGCGTGCCGGTGTCACTTGGCGCGATGCATCAGACCGGCGCGGTGCTGCTGCTTGGCAGCGTCATCTGGACAGCCCACCGCATGGTGCGCTGACGGATCAGCTTTTCTTCGGCACCGGTGCGCGGCGGATGTGAAGTTCGGCCAACGCGCTGTCATCGACCGTGGACGGTGCCGCCATCATCAGATCCTCGGCCTTGCCATTCATCGGGAACAGGATGACCTCGCGGATATTCGGCTCGTCGGCGATCAGCATCACGATGCGGTCGATGCCGGGGGCGATGCCGCCATGCGGCGGCGCGCCGAACCGGAAGGCGTTGATCATCGCCGGAAACTTGTCATCAACCACCTGCGAATCATAGCCGGCAATCGCGAACGCCTTGTACATCACGTCCGGAAGATGGTTCCGGATGGCCCCGGATGACAACTCGACACCATTGCAGACAAGATCATATTGCCAGGCCTTGATGGTCAGCGGGTCCTGTTCCTGCAGCGCCTTCAGCCCGCCCTGCGGCATCGAGAAGGGGTTGTGCGAGAAATCGATCTTGCCGGTGGTCTCGTCACGCTCATACATCGGGAAGTCGACAATCCAGGCAAAGCGGAAGACGTTCTCGTCGATCAGCCCCTGCTCCTCGCCGATCCGCACCCGCGCACGGCCGGCCAGATGTGCCGCCGCCGCCTCGTCGGCACAGGCAAAGAACACCGCATCACCATCCCCGACACCCGTCGCAAGGCGGATCTCCTCGGCCTTTTCCGGCCCCAGCGCCTTGGCTACCGGGCCGCGCGCCTCGCCATCACCATAGATGATATAGCCCATGCCGGGCGCGCCTTCGGACTGCGCCCAGCTGTTCATCCGGTCGGCGATGGCGCGGCTGCCGCATTTCGGCCCCGGCACCGCGCGGACGACACTGCCGCCCTCGACCGCCTTGGCGAAGATCGAGAAGCCCGACCCGCGAAAAATGTCGGTGACGTCGCAGATCTCGATCGGGATTCGCAGATCCGGCTTGTCATTGCCATATTTCAGCATCGATTCGGCGAACGGGATATGAATGAATTCCTGGTCCACCTTCTTGTCGGAAAACTCCTCGAACACCCCGCGGATGACCGGCTCGACCGCGTCGAACACATCCTGCTGCTCGACAAAGCTCATCTCTAGGTCAAGCTGGTAGAATTCGCCGGGGCTGCGGTCGGCACGGCTGTCCTCGTCACGGAAACAGGGCGCGATCTGGAAATAACGGTCGAAACCGGAGACCATGACCAGCTGCTTGAATTGCTGCGGTGCCTGCGGCAGCGCATAGAACTTGCCGGGATGAAGACGCGCCGGCACCAGGAAATCGCGCGCACCCTCGGGTGATGACGCGGTCAGGATCGGCGTCTGGAATTCGGTGAAATCCTGCGCCACCATACGCGCCCGGATCGACTGGATGATCTTCGCGCGAAGCATGATGTTGTCATGTGGACGGGTCCGGCGCAGATCGAGATAGCGATAGCGAAGCCGTGTTTCCTCGCCGGAATCGGCGTCCGAATTCACCTGCAGGGGCAATGTATCCGCTGCCGACTGCACCTCGAAATTCTCGATGCGAACCTCGACATGCCCGGTTGGTAGCGCGGTATTGATCGTCTCGTCACTGCGCTTCAGGACGGTGCCGGTAATGGTCACCACGGATTCAAGCCGTGTCGCCTCGACGGCGGCAAAGCCGGGGTCGGAGGAATCAACAACACATTGCGTCAACCCGTAATGATCACGCAGATCGACGAAAACAAGCTGACCATGGTCGCGCTTCCGGTTGATCCAGCCCGACAGGCGAACGGACTGGCCTACATGGGCCTCGGCAAGCTCGCCGCATGTGTGTGAGCGATAGGCGTGCATCTTGATACTCCGACTGGAAACTGGGGGCGACAAAGCCGGTCCGGCGGGCCGTCTGCCTTGCAAAGCGCGCGCAGTATGCAAAGAATGCCCGGCTTCCGCAACATGCTTGTCACAATGGCCAGGCGGCGGTTCCGTGAGCGCTAGTCGCGGCCACGCCGCCGGCCCCGGCCACGCCGACCGGCACCGCCCTCGGGCCGCCTTTCACCCGGCATCGGAACATCCTTCCACGGCATGCCAAGCGCAGCCAGCGCGGCCTCATTGTCGAATGTGCGGGTCGGCGTTGAGCGAAGCGCCGAAGCCATCGCCGCCACATGATCCGGTGTGGTGCCGCAGCAGCCACCGATGATGCTGATCCCTGCATCCCGCGCGAAACAGGCATATTCGGCCATCAATTCCGGCGTTCCGTGATAATGAATGCCGCCATCGACATATTCCGGAATGCCGCAATTGCCCTTGGCGATGACCGGCGTCCCGACCATCGGCACCATCTCCCGCACCGAATGCAGAAGCTCGGCCGGGCCGATACCGCAATTCGCACCGACGCAGGCGGCGCCAAACCCGGCTGCCTGCCGTGCGAAATCGGCCGGCGTGACACCCATCATGGATCTGGCAGCGGTATCGAAGGTCATGCAGGCCGCTACCTCAAGACCGGTTGATGCCGCGGCGTCGATCGCCGCCTGGACCTCTTCCAGCGAAGACATCGTCTCGACCCACAGCAGATCGGCCCCACCCTCGGCAAGGGCTTCGGCCTGTTCGGTAAAGGCGGCGCGGGCGTCATCATAGTCAAGCGCGCCCATCGGGGCGAACAGCTCGCCGGTCGGGCCGATGGAACCGGCGACAAGAACCGGACGGCCATTGCGATCGCGTCCTGCGTCGGCAGCCTGTCTGGCCAGACGCGCCGCCGCAAGATTGAGTTCACCAACGCGATCCTGGGCGTCATGAAGGCGAAGCCGATGATGCGTGCCGCCAAAGGAGTTGGTCAGCACAAGCTGCGAGCCGGCATCGATGAAGGCGGTATGGAGCGCCGCGACATCTTCCGGTCGCTCGACATTCCACAGTTCGGGCGGATAGCCGGTCTCAAGACCCTGTTTGAAGTAGTTGGTGCCGGTGGCACCGTCAGCCAGGATCCAGCCGGCATCGGCAAGTGTTGCATTCAGGGTGGTCATGGGCGGTGGTGTGTCTTTCTGCTGGCTGTCTGCCAATCGGCTCTCTGGCAATCGGCTCTCTGGCAGTTGGCTCTCTGGCAGTTGGCCGGTTGGTTGCTGGCTGGCTGCTGACTGTCTATCCGCGACGGCGGCGGGTCGGCCGTCGCACAACGCCGGTCACGGCGGCGCGCCGGTCGCGAAGCTCATCCAGCAACGCACGCTGGTCACCGGTCGTCATCGACCGCCAGGCGGCGATTTCAGCACCGGTACGAAAACACCCCATACAATGGCCCGAAACCGGGTCAAGCCGACAAACCGAAATACAGGGTGAGGGAAGGGCGGCATTGTCCGTCGCACGGCTCATCTCGTCTCATCCCCTGCCGGTGGCTGGCGGACCGCCCGTCGGTCAGGCGGCGACGCTCTCGCCGTCTTCCGACAGCAATACAGTGTTCAATGCGGCAAGCGCGGCGTCGAGGTTCTCGCGGCCGGCAACAACAAGCTTGCCATCGACACCAACCCCGGTCTCGCCATCGCGCACCGGCGCGGCCAGATCGACAAGCTCAAGAAGTGCGCTCGCCTCTTCAAGCACCAGCACCGGCATTTCCTCGCGGGTAAAGGCCCGCATCAGGCGCTTGGCATGTGCCTCCGGGGACAAGGTCGTGACATGCCGTTCACCCGACGGGATGATCAGCGCGTCATAGTCGATGGCGAGCGTCGTCGACAGCGTCGAATCGACAGGGTAGGACATCCCCCAGCTGCTTCCATTCCAGGCATTCGTCAGGCCGGCATCGCGTGAGATGACACGCAGTTTTGCGTTGACGGACATCATGGCGCGCTGAATGGCGATGAAAATGTCCTCGTCAAAGCCGCTGGCGACCATGATGGCGACGGTTTTGCCGGTGAAATTGGAAAGCTGCATCTATCAAGCTCCTGTGCTGGGAAAGGCGATGACCCGTGACCCACCCTGAGAGTCCATCCGCCAGACATCGGACGGGCTTGTCCGGAGGCGGCTGTTGGCCGGGAATGGTGACGAGAATTTGACGCTGATATACAGTCCCTTTGCGGCAGGTTCAACCCTGTATTGTCAGATCATCGTCAGAAGCCGGCTCAGCCCGCCGCTCCCGGTCCGGCACGGGCAAGGTCATCGGCGGTATCGATATCGCGGTGAATGCTGTCATCATGCCAGCTGATGCTGTTCACCGCGGCCGGATTTTCCTTCAATATCTGCCTGCCACCCATATCGCCGCTGAGTCTGGCAAGCGCCGCGAAAAACCCGCGCCCCCACAGAACCGGGTTGCCGCGTCGCCCTTCATGAACCGGAAATGAAATGCGGGTTTCATGGTCACCAAGGCCGCCATGATCGCGGATCATCCCGGCCACAAGATCGGCCGCAATAAAGGGCATGTCGGCAAGCGCGATCAGTGCGCCGGACACCGCCTCCGGCAGGGCGGCGACCCCGACCGCCACCGAGCCGGCCTGGCCGGCCGCGAAATCCGCATTATGCGCAAAGGTGACATCCAGCCCGGCAAGCGCCGCGACAACATCCTCATGCTGATGGCCGGTCACCACCACCAGATCCCTGATCCCGCCGGCAAGCATCGCCAGCGCCGCGCGCCGCACCAGCGGCTCGCCATCAATCTCGATGAGGAGCTTGTTGACCTCGCCCATCCGCCGGGACGATCCGGCAGCCAGCAGGATGCCGCCAATGGCAATGTTGCCCGGCTGCCTTCGTTCGACCATCTTTCGCGGCAGGGGGCGTGAGGCAATCTCCATCAGCAGCCCGCCAATCGACATGTCGGCAATTTCGTCATCATCGATATCGATACCGGCCAGAACGAGCTGCAGCACCCAGTCGAATCCGTTCAATCGGGGCGAGCGCGCGCAACCCGGCATGCCGATCACCGGCATCTCGTCAAGCCGTGCCATCATCAACAGATTGCCCGGGTCGGCCGGCAGGCCGAGCCTGTCGACCATGCCGCCGGCCGCCTGGACGGCCATCGGCACGACATCGCGCCGGTCACTGATGGCCGAGGCGCCGCAAATCAGGATCGCCTCGGCGCCAAGGCGTCGCGACTCGCCAATGGCGGCGGCAATGCCGGCACTGTCATGCGCGACGATGCGACTATCGACAAGCGCGCAGCCAAGCTGGTCAAGGCGCTGCTTCGTCACCTTCTCGGTGGCTGTCAGAAGCGCCGGCTTCATCCCCTCGACACGCGTCTGGATCAGCGCGAAGGGCCTTGCGTGAAGCGGGTGAAAACTGAAAACCGGCCTGCCACCCGCCTTGGAGATGGCCGCCTCTATGACGGATTCAGGCAGGCTGTAGGGGATGATTTTCAGGGTGGCAATCATGTCGCCATCCTCGACCAGCTGGTTATGCTGCACACAGGCCAGCGTGATCCCCTCATCGACCCGGTTGAGCTGTTTCAGCCGCTCTCTGTCGAATCTGACAAGGCCGCGCCCGACAGCATAGATATTGACACGGCCAGTGGCGGCGGATGACATCCGCAGGCCGGACGGCACCAGCGCCGTCGCCAGCCGGTCGGCGGCGCTGTCCTCGTCAAGATCCCCCGGCTCCAGCCGCGCCACGGTGATCGTCCCGATGCCGGCGGCTGTCAGCCGCGCGATGTCGGCACTGTCCAGCCTGGTGCCCTTGCGAATCCGGCCATCGGGAAGATACACGGCATGGGCAAGGATGCCGCCCTCACATGCGTCGGGTGCTGCCGGTCCGAACTTCATGCCGGCCTGCCCTTTCGTTCGATGGCGATCATCTGGGCAAGAATCGAGATGGCGATCTCGGCCGGTGTCCTCGCGCCGATATCCAGCCCCACCGGCCCGTGAATCCGCGTCAGTTCGGCATCGCCGAATCCGGCCTCGCGCAGCCTGTCACAGCGCGCCGCATGCGTGCGACGCGACCCGAGGCAGCCAATATAGAACGCCTCGCTGGCCAGCGCCGCCCGCAGTCCCGGATCATCGATTTTCGGATCATGCGTCAGGGTCACGATCGCGGTGCGGGAATCGGGACGCAAGGTGGCCAGCGCCTCGTCAGGCCAGGCGGTCAGACATGTTGTATCGGGAAACCGGCTTTCGGCGCTGAAAACGGCGCGCGGGTCGATGACGACAACATCATAGCCGGCCTGCCGCGCCATCGGTGCCAGGAACTGCGTGATATGGACACCGCCAATAACGACAACACGCCGTGGCGGCTGATGGCTGAAGGTGAACTGCGCCTCATCCCCGGACAGCGCGGAGTCCGAACCCGCCACGCCGCTATCGATCTTCAGCATCGTACCTGTCCGCGCATCAAGCGTCACCGCACCGGCGCGCCGTGCGGCCATGTCATCCGCCAGCACCCCGAGATCGGCCACCGGCAGGCCATTGTCACCCACCGGCGTCACAAGCACCGCGATCCGGCCGCCACAGGACAGGCCCACTTCCCAGGCAGCGGCATCGGCAACGCCGAAATCGAGCCGCGTGCCAGTACCGGAGGCAAGCGATTCCAGCGCGGCGTCGATCACCGCGCCCTCGACGCAGCCGCCCGAAACCGACCCCTCGACGCTCATGTCGTCTCGTACCACCATCAAACTGCCAACGGGCCGCGGTGATGACCCCCAGGTCTGGATGACGAAGGCAAGCGCCACGCCATGACCCGCCGCCGCCCATTGCCGCGCCGTCGCGATCAGGCTGGCATTGGTCATTGTTTCGATGCTTTGACCGGTCATCCCTGCCCCCTCATATCTCGGCCTGCACGGCCCGAAGCCGGTCGCGCCATGCGTCAAGATCGTGATGCTGCCAGCCTGCCGGCAGGTCGGCGGCGAGAACACCGGCAAGATCAGCCATGCTGTCGAGCGAGTGGACCGGCACGAACGCATCGACATGCGGCAGGATCTGCTGGATACCGGCGCTTCGCGGTTCGAACCCGTCAAAACGCAGCAGCGGGTTCAGCCAGATCAGCCGCGCGCAGGATTTATGCAGCCGCTCGATCTCGAAACCGAGATTGTCATCACTGTCACGATCCAGCCCGTCGGTGATCAGCAGCACGACAGCGCCCTGGCCAAGGACACGGCGCGACCAGTCGCGGTTGAAGCTGGCGATGGCGCTGGAGATGCGGGTCCCACCCGACCAGTCCTCGACAAGCGTGGATACATTCCGCAGCGCGGCATCCGGGTCGCGCCCCTGCATCTGCCGCGAGATGTTCGTCAGGCGGGTGCCGAACAGAAAGCTGTGCACGGTGCCGCGTCGCTGTGTCAGCGCGTGGGTGAAACGAAGCAGCATGCGTGAATAGCGTTCCATCGACCCGGAAATATCACAGATCACGACAAGCGGGCGCGGATGCCGGCGCGGCGCCTCCCGGACCGGCAGCGCCAGCCCGCCATTGCGCGTCATGCGGCGCAGCGTCTGCCGGAAGGACAGCCGGCCGCGGCTGCCATGCGGCCGGAAGCGGCGCGAGGGACGGTCTGGCAGCGGGAGCCGCATCACATCGATGACATGTTCGGCCTCGGCAATCTCGGCCGCCGACATCAGCTGGAAATCCATGCTGCGAAAATGCTCGTCCGCCGATGACGTCATCGACATGTCGATCTCGACACGCTCGCTGTCCTCGATCGTGGACGGCGGCGGCGGCGCGTCCGGGCGCAGCGCCTCCTCGATCCGGCGCGCCGTTGGCGGTGCCTCCTCGGCCTCGGCCTCCCGCGCCAGCGTCGGCAGCAGCAGGTCGCGCATCTTTTCCATCAGGCGCGGATTGCGCCAGAAGATGTGAAAGGCCTGGTCGAACAGCAGCCGGTCCTCCGGCCGTTTCACAAGGCAGCTTGCCAGCGCATGATAGAACTCGTCGCGATTGCCAAGATCGATCTCGCGGCTGGCCTCGACACAGTCCAGCACCGACGCCGGCCCTGCATCCATGCCGGCACGGCGCAGCGTCCGCACGAAATGGGTGATGTTCTCGGCAAGCTTCATGCCACGCCACGACCCCCGGTGCCGTCGCGGAGCCGGAAAATCGATGATCGTGGCATTCGGTGTCGTCATCCGGCGCGATATCCCGACATTTCGGCCTGGACCTCGGTCAGCATGCGCGCCGCCTCGCTGCCGGTGATCCGGGCGATGTCATCCTGATATTTCAGCAACACGCCCATCGTCGAATCGGCCTGTGCCGGATCGATGGCGACGCAGTCCAGCTCGACCAGCGCCTGCGCCCAGTCGATTGTCTCGGCAACGCCCGGGGCCTTGAACAGGTTGGCGCCGCGAAGTTTATGGACAAACCGCACCACCTGTTCGCTGAGATCGGCGGGCGCCTCGGGGGCACGGCGCTTCAGGATCGCCAGCTCGTCCTCGCGCGAGGGATAGTCAACCCAGTGATAGAAACAGCGCCGCTTCAGCGCGTCATGGATTTCGCGCGTCCGGTTCGAGGTGATGATGACAATGGGCGGTGTGGCAGCCACCACGGTGCCGAATTCCGGGATCGTCACCTGCCAGTCCGACAGGATCTCCAGCAGATAGGCCTCGAAGGCCTCATCGGCGCGATCCAGCTCGTCAATCAGCAGCACCGGCGCGCCGGCCTCATCGGCGCGGAGCGCCTCAAGCAGCGGCCGCTCGATCAGGTTGTCGGCCGTGAACAGATCGGCGCTCGACAGCTGGCCCTTGCCGGCGCTCTGGATCTCGATCATCTGGCGGGCATAATTCCATTCATAGGCGGCGGCGGCGATATCGAGTCCCTCATAGCATTGCAGCCGGATCAGACGCCGGCCAAGCAACGCTGCCAGCGTCTTTGCCACCTCGGTCTTGCCGACCCCTGCCTCGCCCTCAAGGAACAGCGGCCGCTGCCTGCGGAGCGCCAGGAACAGGCTCACCGCAAGCCCTTCGGACAGGATGTAATCCTGCCCGGCCATGTCCACGGTCAGAGATGACACCGTTTCCGGCGTATCTGGTTTTGGCGTATCTGGAACCATCGGCCCCTCCCTGCCTCGATGCGTGACAGCGCCTTCCGGCCTGCCGGAACACTGGCATCATCACCATATTACACCCGGTTAAGCGAGTGGGGAGACGATTTGCCACCGGTACTACACGCAATTGTGCACACAAATCTGTTTACATGATGTTTGCAAGGCTAGACGATATTCAAGGGCGCGCCTGCACAACTGCACAAAATACGAAGAACGCGCCGCGAACTAAGGAGGAACAAGATGACAATGGTGAACCTCACCTTGAACGGGAAGCAGGTCAGCGCGGATGTGCCTGACAATACGCTTCTCGTCACTTTCATCAGGGAAACGATGGGCCTGACCGGCACGCATGTCGGATGCGACACCAGCCAGTGCGGTGCCTGTGTTGTGCATATGGACGGTGAATCCCAGAAATCATGCACCATGCTTGCCGCCGCCGCCGAGGGCGCGAGCGTCACCACAATCGAGGGAATCGCCAATGGCGACAGCCTGCACCCGATGCAGCAGGCTTTTCACGAGAATCACGGACTGCAATGCGGGTTCTGCACACCGGGCATGGTGATGTCGGCCATCGAACTGGTCCAGGACAACCCGAACCCGAGCGAGGCCGAAATCCGCGAGGGACTCGAAGGCAATATCTGCCGCTGCACCGGATACCACAACATCGTGAAGTCCGTGCAGGCCGGCGCGAAAATGATGGGAGGGTGAGACATGCCTGAAGGAAGCATCAAAGACGGTATCGGCGCCTCGGTGCGCCGCAAGGAGGACAAGCGGTTCCTGACCGGGTCCGGCCGTTACACGGCCGACATCACCCGCCCGGGCCAGCTTCATGTGCATTTCATCCGCTCGGTTCATGCGCACGCCAACATCAAGGCGATTCGCAAGGACGCTGCCGAAGCCGCCGAGGGTGTTGTCGCCATCTTTACCGGCGAGGATGTTGCGGCCGATGGTATCGGGGGGCCGATCTGCGGCTGGGTTGTCACCAACCGTGACGGCTCGCCAACCAACGAGCCGCCACATCCAATTCTGGCGAATGGCGCGGTGCGCTATGTCGGCGACCATGTCGTCGCGGTGATTGCCGAGACGCTCGAACAGGCGATGGACGCCGCCGAGCTGGTCGAGATCGAATATGAGGTGCTGGCACCGGTGGTTGATCTGGCGAATGCCGGATCAGGCCCGCAGATCCATGAGAATGTACCCGGCAACATGTATTTCGACTTCGAGCTTGGGGATGAGGCGGCAGCCACAGCGGCGCTTGAGTCGGCGGCGACCGTGGTCGAGCTGGAGGTGCGCAACAACCGGCTGATCCCGAACGCCATGGAACCCCGCGCCGCGCTGGCGGAATATGACCCGATCGACGATTCCTACACGCTGTTCACAACCTCGCAGAACCCGCATCTGACGCGGCTTGTGATCGGAGCCTTCATGCTGAGCATTCCGGAATCGAAGCTTCGTGTCGTGGCACCCGATGTCGGCGGCGGATTCGGATCGAAGATCTATGTCTATCCGGAAGAGGCCGTCTGTACCTGGGCCAGCAAGAAGCTGCAACGCCCGGTCAAATGGACCGCCGACCGCAGCGAGTCCTTCCTCGCCGATGCGCATGGCCGCGACCATATCAACAAGGTCCGGATGGCGCTTGACAAGGACAACCGGATCACCGGCCTGCGGGTTGATACCGTGGCCAATATCGGGTCATACCTGTCCGCTTTCTCGGTTGTGACGCCGACCATCCTGCATGCCCCGCTGCTGTCGGGCTGCTACCAGATTCCGGCGATCTACACCAATGTGAAGGGCATGGCGACAACGACCGCGCCGGTTGACGCCTATCGCGGTGCCGGCCGTCCGGAGGCGACCTATCTTCTGGAAAGGGTGATGGACACCGCGGCACGTCAGGTCGGCATGGACCCGGCCGCGTTCCGGCGGATGAATTTCATTCCGAAGGACGCCTTTCCGTACCAGACACCGGTGGCGCTGCAATATGACATCGGCGACTATGAGCCGCCGCTGGACAAGGCGCTGGAGATGATCGACTACAAGGGCTTCGAGGCCCGCCGTGCCGAGGCCGCATCGCGTGGTAAATATCGTGGCATCGGCCTGTCGAGCTATATCGAGGCCTGCGGCATCGCGCCGTCGGCGGTGGCCGGCGCGCTCGGTGCGCGGGTGGGACTCTATGAATCGGCGACGGTTCGTGTCGACCCGACCGGCACCGTCAATGTGTTCACCGGCACGCACAGCCATGGCCAGGGCCATGACACCACCTTCGCGCAGATCGTCGCCGACAAGCTTGGCGTCGATATCGGCAGTGTCGAGATCATCCACGGCGATTCGGACAGGATTCCATTCGGCATGGGAAGCTACGGTTCGCGCTCGCTTGCCGTTGGCGGCGCGGCCATCGCCAAGGCGGTCGACAAGGTGATCGAGAAATCGAAGATCATCGCCGCGCATCTGATGGAGGCGGCCGACGCCGATGTGGTGTTCGCCGACGGCAAGTTCACCGTCGCCGGCACCGACAACGAGAAGGGATTTGGCGAGATCGCGCTGGCGGCCTATGTGCCGCACAATTATCCGCATGACCGGCTGGAGCCGGGGCTCGAGGAGACAGCATTCTATGACCCGCTGAACTTCACCTACCCGTCGGGAACGCATATCGCCGAGGTCGAGATCGACCCGTCGACCGGCGTTGTCGAGCTTGTGGACTGGGCCTGCTGTGACGATTTCGGCAACCTCATCAACCCGATGATTGTCGAGGGTCAGGTTCATGGTGGCATCGCCCAGGGAGTTGGCCAGGCGTTGCTGGAAAACGCCCATTATGACGAGACCGGGCAGCTGATCACGGCGTCCTACATGGATTACTGCATGCCGCGCGCCGATGATTTGCCAAACTTCAAGGTCGATTACACGGTCACCGCCTGTACCCATAACGATCTCGGGGTCAAGGGATGCGGCGAGGCCGGGGCGATTGCCTCGCCACCGGCGCTGATCAACGCCGTTATCGACGCGCTGGCACCACTTGGCGTCACCGACATGTCGATGCCGGCAACGCCCGAAAAGGTCTGGCGCGCGATCAATGACGCGCAGACCGAAGCGGCAGAATAGAGGAGGACGATCATGCATCACACAACCTATGTGAAAGCCGGCAGCACCGACGACGCCGTCGCCAGAATGGCCGATGGCGGCCAGCTTCTGGCTGGCGGTATGACGCTGATCCCGACGATGAAGCAACGGCTTGCCAGCCCCGAGACGCTGGTCGATCTTGCCGGCTGCGGCCTTGCCGGGATCGAGGACGAGGGTGATTCGATCAGGATCGGCGCGATGACCCGGCATGCCGATGTGGCCGGGTCCGACCTAGTGCAGACTGCCGTTCCGGCGCTGGCGGCGCTTGCCGGCGGCATCGGCGACCGTCAGGTCCGCAACCGCGGTACCATTGGCGGATCGGTGGCCAACAACGACCCGTCAGCCTGCTATCCGGCGGCGGTTCTCGGCCTTGGCGGCACCGTCCACACCAACAAGCGCGACATCGCGGCCGATGATTTCTTCACCGGCATGTTCGAGACGGCGCTTGACGAGGACGAGATGATCACCGCGGTCAGCTTTCCGAAAACCGGCAAGGCGGCCTATGTGAAATTCCCCAACCCGGCGTCGCGCTACGCCATGGTCGGGGTGTTCGTCGCCAGTGGTGCGGACGGCACACGGCTCGCCGTGACCGGCGCCGGCAGTGACGGCGTCTTCCGGCATGCCGACATGGAGGCCGCGCTTGATGCCAGCTTCAGCGCCGACTCGCTTGACGGCATCGCCGTCGATGCCGACGAGATGATCAGCGATATCCACGCCTCCGGCGATTATCGCGCGCATCTTGTCCGCGAAATCGCGAAACGCGCCGTGGCCGCCTGCTGAGCGGGACGGGAAACTGTTGAAATGAAGAAGGGGCGGGATTTCCTGCCCCTTTTTGCGTGCACCAAACCGGGCGCCTGAAACAGATCAGATATGGGAAATGGAGCGGGCGACGGGGTTCGAACCCGCGACCCCGAGCTTGGGAAGCTCGTGCTCTACCAACTGAGCTACACCCGCAAACCGCATGAAGTCTGTCGGTTTTAAGCTGGCTGGACAAGCGGTTTTTCGAGGGGTTTGCACTTTTGCGGCTCCGGGGTTTGCACTATTGCCCGGGCCGGCTGTTTTCATGCGCGCCGGACGCAGGCACCTAACCTGTTGCCTTGACCGGTCTTTGACGCCATATAGGCTGAGGTGAAACTGCGTCCGCGAGGGCACGGCAGAGGAATGTGATGACACCATACGACAATGGCACCGGCGGCACCGGCGGCACCGGCAAACCCGCCAAGCCGGCCGATCAATGTGACGCCGCCGCGCGTCCGACCCGCGACGAGGCCGAGGCCGCCGTCGAGACATTGCTGCGCTGGATGGGTGAGTCGCCGGCGCGCGAGGGGCTGGCCGACACGCCGGCCCGTGTTGTCCGCGCCTGGGAGGAGTTCTGTTCCGGTTATGGCGAGGACCCGGCCGCGCTGTTGAGCAGCACCTTCGAGGAGGTCGAGGGCTATGATGATATGGTGATGCTGCGCTCGATCCGCATGGAGAGCCATTGCGAGCATCACCTGGTGCCGATTCTCGGCACCGCCCATATCGCCTATCTTCCCGACCGGCGCGTTGTCGGCATTTCCAAACTGGCACGGGTGCTGGACAGTTTCGCCCGCCGCCTGCAGACACAGGAAACGCTGACCGCGCAGGTGGCCGACTGCATCCAGACGGCGTTGCAACCGCGCGGCGTGGCGGTTCTGATCGACGCGCAGCATCAATGCATGACGACCCGCGGTGTTCATAAACCGGATGTATCGATGGTCACGACCCGCTTCACCGGCGCCTTTCAGGACGACCGTGACCTGCGCAACAGGTTCCTCGACCAGGCACGGCAAGGCTGACAGGCTTCGCCCACCCTGCCGGATTTTTGTGTGACCTTGCCGGGTGATCGGCTATGCTCCCGTGAAATCGGCCCGCAAAACCGGGCCCCGCGACACTGGGAAAAACGGGTGCCCGAGACATGAACCTCTCACCGGTGCTGAACATCCTTGGCCTGCTGACCACCATTCTGGGGGCGGCGATGCTGATCCCGATGTGTGTCGACCTGTATTTCGGGTCTTCCGACTGGCAGGTCTTCGCGCTGTCGGCGCTGCTGACAGCTTTTGTCGGCGTATCGGTCTGGCTTGCCACCTCGCAGCGCGACGGGTTCGATCTCGGTCTGCGGCAGGCATTCCTGCTGACCAACGGGTCCTGGATCTCGATCGGTATCTTCGGCGCCCTGCCCTTCATGTTCAGCGAATTGCAGCTCAGCCTCACCGACGCCATTTTCGAATCGGTATCGGGAATCACCACAACCGGGTCGACCGTACTTCAGGATATCGAGATGGCCTCGCCCGGCATCCTCATCTGGCGGGCGCTGCTGCAATGGCTTGGCGGGGTGGGAATCATCGTCATGGCGATGGCCGTGCTGCCGATGCTGTCGGTTGGCGGGATGCAGCTGTTCCGCACCGAATCCTACGACACCGCCGACAAGGTGGTGCCGCGCGCAACGCAGCTTGCCGGCGGTATCGGGCTTGTCTATGCCGGGCTGACCGCCAGCTGGGCGATCATGCTGTCGGTTGCCGGGATGAGCAATTTCGACGCCGTCGCGCATGCCATGACGACCATTGCCACCGGTGGCTATTCGACACGCACCGCCTCAATCGCCGCCTTTGATTCGGTGGCCATCGAATGGATCATCATCTTCGGCATGATCGTCGGCAGCCTGCCCTTTGCGCATTATCTGGCGATGGTTCGCGGCGGCTGGCGGCCCTTGTTGCAGGACCCGCAGGTGCGCTGGTTCCTGGCACTTCTTGCGACGGTTGTTCTGGTGCTGATCTGGTTCCTCAGCAATGACGGCATGCCGGTCACCATGGCGATCCGCCAGGCAAGCTTCAACGCCGTCTCGATCATGACCGGGACCGGCTATGGCAGCGCGAATTTCTCGGCCTGGGGCGGATTCGCCTCGACCCTGCTGCTGATCACCATGTTCATCGGGGGATGCGGCGGCTCGACAACCTGCGGCATCAAGATGTTCCGGCTGCAGGTTCTGGCGACGACAGCGCGCGTCCAGATTGGCCGGCTGCTGCGCCCGCACGCGGTGATCCTGGCCTATTACAACCGCCGGCCGGTGGCGAATGAGGTGATGGATTCGGTGATGGGGTTCTTCTATCTCTACATCCTCTGTTTCGTCATTCTGGCAATCCTGCTTGGCGCGCTTGGCCTTGATTTCATCACCGCCCTGTCCGGCGCGGCGACCTCGATCAGCAATGTCGGGCCCGGACTCGGCAACCTGATCGGTGCCGAAGGCAATTTCTCGTCATTGCCGGATCTGGCGAAATGGATCATGGCGTTCGGCATGCTGCTTGGCAGGCTCGAGCTGTTCACTGTCCTGGTGATGCTGAATCCGGGCTTCTGGCGCCGCTAGGAGCGGCCACCCGTTTCCCGCAGGAGACTATTCCCAAGGCAGGATCACCTCTAGGGCAATATCACATTATCGAGCTTGGCAAGTTCGGCCCGTGCCTGGCTGTCCAGCCCGGCAAGCGCCTTGTTCAGACACCCGTTGACCGCACGCTGCACGTCATTCGCCGAGGATGATTCCGGGATTGTTACCGAATGCGAGGCCGCCAGCTTGATCATCGCCTGCGATCCGCCAACAGGTTGCAGCCACATCAGCTGTGCCTCGAACTCCACCCTGATCTCGCTGTCCTGCTGGTCGGTCAGTGCGCTGGCCAGCCCGGTCTGCGGCGGCAGCTTGACCTTGGTCACCGCCGCGCGGGTGATGTCGAGGATCATCTCGCCACTGCCGCCTGCCGGCATCAGCACTTGCGTCGCCCATTGCGACACGAGATTGCCGGGATAGGGCTGCTGCAGATGACCGATATAGGGCGGCTTGATCGGCATCTCCCAATTCTCGATGATCTCGAGCTGGCGCGCATTCAGCGGCAAGGCCTCAAATCCGGCCGATTTGACAGATACCGGCACCGGCGCCGGTGAGGTGGCCGTGCAGGCCACAAGAGCCAGTGACACCATCAGCATTTTCATCGGCATTGGCATTGGCATTTGCATGTGCATGTGCATGTGCATTGCCAAGCTGAACACGCGCTTGAGCATCTCTCAGCATCTCCCCATTCGGCTGCATCCTGTCCATACGACAAGAAGGCGGCATGATTATGGCGATATCACTGCCGCGTCAGGGTCGCATTCGCGAAGGGCGGGTCGATCGAGCGTGTCGTCTTGCAGAACTCGCAGGTGACATCGATGGTGCCGGACTCCGTCACCAGATCCGCCAGCTCGGCGGCGGACATGCGTTCCAGAACCGCAACCACCCTGTCGGGGCTGCACCGGCATCTGTCTTCGACCGGCTGCGCCGGTGCGACGTGCGGGCGCAGGGCATTGAACAGCCGGAAAATCAGCGCCTCCGGCGCCAGGGCAGGATCGACAAGCTCGTCACGGCGGACCGACCGGAGCAGCATTTCCGCCGTCGTCCAGGCATCATCCCGGGCCTCACGCGAAACACCGGCCAGCCTGCCGCCATCGGCGGCCACCCGCTGTACCATCATCGCGCTGGCTGTCCAACTGTCGCCTGTCCGCCC
>Ga0181584_10000812_pt1 | contig 22965 bp, 17 predicted proteins | sample 071ome_30_FD_132462 | JGI IMG/M metagenome (GOLD analysis project Ga0181584, IMG submission 132462) | Coastal salt marsh microbial communities from the Groves Creek Marsh, Skidaway Island, Georgia - 071406AT metaG (megahit assembly) | ecosystem: Environmental > Aquatic > Marine > Intertidal... | reverse complement strand
GACAGGGACAGGGACTCGTTCAGGCGCCCGTACGACTCGTCCAAGCGTACCAGGGACTGGGAGAGTGGCGGCGGCGGCGGCGGCGGGTACAACGACAACGACCGCAACGGGTACGGCAGGGACCGCGACCGCGATCGCGATCGTGACTATGGCCGCGACTATGGCCGCGACGTCTACAACGGGTCCAACGGAGCCAACGGCTACAACGAGAGGGGCGACGAATTTGCGAACGGCTACGGCAGGACGACGGGCCCCCACTCGGCCCCGGCCAATTTCAACGGCAACGGCAACTTCCCCGCCAACGGCAACGGCAACGGCAGCGGCGAGCTATTCGTCCCGGGCCCACCGGCCGGGCCGGATTTCTCGCCCATGACGGACGAGGACGACCAGGACGAGGATGGCATCGTCGTCGTCGGGGCAGAGGACGACCAGGACGAGGATCCCTTCACGCATGTCGCTGGCAACCTGGTACTGGATCCGTTTGACGATACGGGGCCCGTTGACGAGGCGGCACCGGTCTCAATGGTGTTTGTGTCGAGCAGGTCGTGGGCCTCGCCGCACGACCCGGACTTTGACGCCTTTGTGACCGCGTGCTGCCAGAAAGAGCTGTCGAAGCACGAAGGCCCGCTCCTCTCCAGGGAAGACGCAGGATCGCTGTTCTCCAAGATCCGCAAGACCGTCCTCAACGGCGAGAGGAAGGCCTTCGACGACCGCGAAGCCAGCGGTGCTGTGCAGCACGTGCTGGACGCGAAGAAGGTCGAGTCGTGCGTGAAGTCGTTTGTCAAGGGCAGCGTCAGCCGCTTCCAAGCCGCCAAGCAACAGCAGACTTGAAACCAACCATTGTTTACTTTGAATGTACACCTGTATACACCTCTACTCGGGCAGGGGCCAGTCGCTCTCGATGCCCTCGCCGCCGACTTGGATCGTCCTGATGGCGACGTGCTCCCTGCTGAACGTCCGCAGCGCATTGAGGAGTATGTCGAATGCGAGCTCGTCCGACGTGCCCATGTCGACGCAGAACCTGCCCCACAGCCCTCGAAATTCCATTTCCGTCATCTCGTGCATGGTCGCCAGCAGCCTCTCGTCCGGCTCCTCGTACTCAAAGTCCCGATCGTCCGCATACAGCACCTGAAGGTTGGAAGAATCGAATGCACCAAGCTTTCCGAGCATGAACCAGGAATTGACGACCTCCTGGAGCATCTCGGCCGCCCCGCCGACGGCCGGCTCGTACAGCTCGATCCAGATCCAGGTATCAAACGGGTCCATCGCCCGGATCTCGACTTTCGGGGGCGTCAGTTCGCCGCTTCCACCGCTTCCAAACGAGTCTCCAACAATCCGATCGTGCAGCGCGTCCATCTCCCTCTTGAGCTTGGACTCGAGGGCGGCCGGGTCGCCCTGGGTCTCGAGCAGCAGCTCGGCGAGGTCCTCATCTTCCTTGGCGAGCTCCTTCAGGTTTGTGTACCACTCGGGAAGATCTTCGGGGGAAGATCGAGGCGGTACCCGCCGTCGCCGTGGTCTTCGCGTTGCCTGCGTTGTCCGCGTCTGCGCACAGCTCTGTCGAACGAACGGCATGCACTGCCGCTCGCCAACCGTCCGCGTTGCCCTCATACTCGTCGCGAGACCCCTGCCTCGATTCGGGTTTCGTATACCTGTCTCGTCTGGAATGAAATGAAACGGGAAATTTTGAGTTTGATTCGTTCCCATCGGCCCGGAGGCTCAATCACACACACAAGTCTCCTCACTCTTCCTCCTCCTCTCCCCGTCTCCGCAGCGTCAGGCTGTTGGAAACGACGACGATGGACGACATCGCCATGACGCCGGCCGCGATGGAAGGCGTCAGCATGATTCCGTACGTCGGCAGCAGGGCGCCGGCCGCCACGGGGATGCTCACCAGGTTGTAGCAGAGGGCCAGTCCGAGGTTCTGCTTGATCTTGCCCATCGTCGCCTCGCCAATGCTCAGCGCATCATTGACGGCCTCGATTTTGTTCCGCATGAGGACGACGTCGGCCGCGCTGCCCGCAGCATCGGCACCACCGATGGCAAAGCCGACGTCCGACGCGCTGAGAGCGATCGTATCGTTCACGCCGTCTCCCACGACGGCGACGACCTCGCCTCGGGACTGCAAGTCTCGCACGAACTGACTTTTCGACTCGGGCGAGGCCTCGCTGACGATGTTGCTGTCGTCGATGCCGCAGTCCCTCCCGACTTCCCTGGCGATTGCGTCGTTGTCGCCCGAGAGCAGGTACACGTCCTTGCCTCCCTTCTTGAGCGTGTCGACGAGCGCCGGCGACGCCTGCCGCACGAGATCCCGGACCCGGATGCACCCCAGGATGCCCCGTGTCGGCGAGCCCACCCAGACCTCTGTGGCGTTCCTGTCGTAGCCGCTGTGGCCGGCGTCGTCGTCAGCGACCCCACCACCACCACCAGCACAGTGCTTGTCAACCCATCCGCGCTTGCCCACGTACACCGTGTCCCCGTCGATGGTGGCCACGACGCCCTTGCCCGGCTGCGTCTCGGACGCTTCCACGTTGCCAAGGGCAATCCGGTTCTCCAGCGCGTACTCCCGAAGCGCCGTCGCAATGGGATGGATCGTCTGCGTCTCGGCCGTCGCCGCCAGCCGCACCAGATCGGCCTCAGAAGTCCCGGGGGTTCCGAGAGTCCCAGAAGGCGCCGCCGCCGCAGATACGACGTGCATGTTCCCGTTGGTGATCGTCCCTGTCTTGTCAAAGACCACGGCAGTGACGTCCGCCATGCGCTCGAGCACGTGCCCTCCCTTGACGAGAATACCACGCTTCGCCGCGGACGACGACGAGACCAGCACGGCCGTCGGCGTGGCCAGTCCCAAGGCGCACGGGCACGCGACGACCAACACGTCGATGGCCAGCTTGAGGCTGAACAGCGCGACATTGTCGTTCACATCCGCCATGGCGTCGCTGAACATCAGGCTCGGGAAAGCCTGCATGCCGAACGTATTCCAGAACCCAAAGGTGAGCGCCGACGCCGACATCACCCCGTAGCAGAACCACCCCGCGACGCGATCGGCCAATCGCTGGACGGGCGCCTCCCGGCCCTGAGCCTCTGCGACCAGCTGACCAATCCTCGACAGGGCAGATGCCTCGCCCGTCGTGGTGGCCCGCACGAGCACAGGAGAATCGTACAGAATCGTCCCGCCCGTCACCCGGTCCCCCCGTCCCTTGAACACCGTCAGCGACTCGCCGGTCAACAACGACTCGTCCACCGAGCATGATCCCTGCACGATCGTCCCGTCCACCGGAATGCTCTCGCCCGGCACCACCCGCACCACCTCGCCCTCCCGAATGAGCGACGTCGGAATCGATACAGTCTTGACGACGGCTTCCGTTCCTTTTCCCTCTCCTGAACCGCCATCATCGCCGTCATCGCCGTCATCGCCATCCGCGATGTCCCCCTCGACAACCAGCTTTGCATTCGCCGGAAGCAATTGCGCGAGGCTCGTCAGGTCGCTCGACGCTTCCCGCCGTGCCTTGCGCTCAAGCGACCGGCCGAGCAGAACAAACGCCAGCAACATCACCGGCTCCTCGAGAAACGACGGATCAATGCTGAGATCGGGCATCAAAGCCGACAAAACACCCGCCGAAAAAGAGGTTGTCGCCCCCAGCGAGATGAGCGAGTTCATATTGGGCCGCCCCCCCACAAACGACCGAAACCCGTCCACAAGAAGCGTCCGCCCCGGCCCCAGGATCGCCGCCGCGCCCAACACGCCACCCACCAACGGTGTCCCCAACCACGCCATAAGGTCCGTGTGAGCGTACTCGTGCAATCCCAGGGCGTGCAGCGCGTGGCCGAGGTGGTGACCGTAGCACGTCAGCGCCAGCGCCCAAGCAAACTGCAGGGCCCGTCTCTCATTCAATGCTTCCTCCTCCTTCTCCTTCTTCATCTGCAAATCAAGCTCTTCCCTGTTCTCCGCCGTCCTCAGGAAGCTCGGAAAGCCCTTGGACGTCACCGCCTCGACCACTGCGTCGATGTCGGCCTGTGTCGCCTTGGGCGACATCGCCACGACAGCCGACGCCGTCACGAGATTCACAGACGCGTCTTCCACCGACGGATGCTTCGACAGGATGTTCTTTACCGCCGCAGAGCACCCGCCACACATCATCTTGGTGACATCCAGGACGACCACGGCACCGTCGGGTCTGGACGACGACGACCGCTCATCGCCAACCTCCGTCTCCACATCGTCAACGGCCGCCGCCGACGTGTGAAAGGAAGGATCGCGGGTGGGCGGACGAAGAGATCGCGACGAAGAAAACGCGGATGGGTACCTCTGTGTGCGTGTCGTCAACAGAGCTGGGGTGGATAGGATTCGGCGTCCCTCGAAAGAAGCCGCCCGTTGTCCCCTGGACGACCTCCCCCGCGCCAGCGCGAGGGCCAGTGGACTCCGGAAGGACTTGCCGAGCAGTCGATGTGCCATCTCCCACCGAGCAGTACCCCTTTGCGATATCACGCTCTCGGCAAAACGAAAGAACAAGGAATGCGATGGCGTCGTACGTCCTCCGTCGCCTGTCGTCTCGCGCCGGGAGAGAGAGAGGATTTCACGACGCAGTGCTCTCACTGAGAGCATTAACGACGGGGACGGGGGGCTCTGCGAGCACAGAGGCGGGCCTGGCGGAGGCAGCGAAACGAACGAGTACAGCGCCTCCACGCAGCGCGGCCTCTCTCGGTCGTCTGACGCCCGTCGCCCCCGGTGGCGGAGCTGTGGGCGACCTCCACCCTTGGCGTTTCCGCGATACGGATCGGACGATACGAACGCCCTACCGCGCCGTGCCATGGTTCCCGCTGGCCGCGATCGGGTCCGTCGGCACGACGACGACGGGAGTGGCACGGCGGGCAACTGAGGGGTTCCTAGACGAGGACGTAGAGGTAGACGTAGACGTAGACACACCGGAGACAACGATCCAGTGCGACTCGGTGCGGAGAAAGAGGAAGAAGAAGATGAACAAGCACAAGCATAGCAAGAGGCGGCGGCTAAACAAGCACAAGAAACGGTGATGCGAAGAAACGGAGGTGCATCCTTCTGTTGTAACGCGATCTATTTACAGTCCAAATTTCCGCTCGAGCATGTCGATATGCTTGTCTCCCAGGGCCCCTTCCATGCTCTTCTCCTCGATGGACGGCAGGTAGCTCCCAAAGTCAAAGTCGTCCAGCGTGCCGGTCAGCGACTCGAGTCCGAGCTTCGACGACGTGAAACCGGGCAGTCGCTCCACTCTGTTGAGCAACTGGGTCTCGATGTTGGCGCGCGCGTTGAGCGCGCTGCCGTAGACGCTGTCGCGGAGAGTTTGTTTGGCAGAAGCGTCGTTGTGTGTTTGGATCGCGTCGACGGGGTGCCCCCGCTGGGCCGCACTGGCGTCCTTCAGGCCGATCAGGCTCTCCGACTCCAGTCGGACCGGTGCCGGCGTCGTGTTCATCGGCATCGCCGACGTCTGTGCGTGTTCTCCCATCGTCTTGTACTACCAGTGATTTTCAGGGATGTTGATCAGCGTGTTCTTCTTGTCGTTTGCTGCTCGGCGTGAGGACGGCAGACCGCGTCAACCTGGTTGCGTGTCGGGGTGATACGTTCCTGTGGATCCTGTGTATGTGCGCGGAGGACGTCGCCCGGGACGTGCTTATGAAAGAATTCTTCGAAGAATTAGAAACGGTGGTCACTCAAGTCAGTCAGTGACTACCCCCCCCCGAGAGCGACTCTGCCCCAGGCCGCCGGCTGTCTTCCCCTCCACTCACTGAAGCTGGCTTTCCCAGTCGAGCACGCGGAACACGGCCTCCATCGCCCGCCGGTCCGCCAGGTTCACTCGCTCGTACCGCGTCGCGAGTCTGTAGACGGTCCCGTTGCCCGCCTTGAGCAGTAGCATGGACGGATTCCGCGGGTCCACCGTCGCGACGTAGTTTGCACCCTTGCCCGTGACGTCGAGTCCGACGATCCGGCCCTGTCTGTCGGCGATGGCAGACACAGGGGAGGGCATTCCGCGCACGCCCACCTGAGACGCGACGTAACTGAGGTCACGTTCGTACGAGCTGGACATGTTGCCGCCGCCGGACAGGGCGGTTCCCAGTGCGAGAAGCACGGCGCCGCCGCCCAGAATGGCAACGCGTCGGTCGACCGGTCCGACGGATGTCGGCGCGGGTGGCGGGGGTGGCGGTCGGCGCGGCGGTGGCGGTGGCGGCGGTGGCGGGAAGTTGCGTCGTTCCCGTTGCGTCTCGGCCCGTGTCCGCCAGGAACGTGACGTAGAGGTCGTAGAAGAAGTCGTCCCCCGAACCATCCGTGACTGCATGGGTTTTTTCGCTGCTTCACTTGACCTCGGCGCTACGTGGCTGGTTGTGGGTGCTCACAGGCCGTCTGTCCTCGATACCGATGCGTATTATTATTAGTTTTTAGTACAGAAAGAGCAGCACAGCAATCACGATTTACGAGAAGGCGCAGACGATGCGACCTCCGTCCGACACGCCCAACTCGAGCGTCACCCGCGCGGTGTCCTCACCCTCACCCTCGCCGTCACCCTCGCCGCCACCCTCGATGAGCTTGCCAAGCACCGACTTGAGCATTCGCACCTCGGCCTCCAGCTGGGCGACACGCGCGTCATTCCTCGCCAGCTCTCGGGCCTGCGCCTGGGCCAACACGCTCGCCTCGACGACCCTCGCCTCGACGACGCTCGCCTCCACCTCACCGTCACTATCATTGCCCAAATCTTGCAGCGGGAACGACAGAATCCCGGCAGCCGACGCGGCAATCTTCTGGGCCATCGTCGGGGCAGCGACGTCCCGCTGTGCACAGCGCCCAACCGCGGCGACACGGGTCGCCATGTCCGTCTGCTCGTCGTACATGAGGTTCATCGCCCGATGCAGCGACCTGGAGAACGAAGCGCGTAACGCGAGTGAGACAGGCAGGGCGCGCGGCAGCAGAGCGCACGTCGATCGAGAGCAATACCTACCTGTAGCCGTCACTGAGGGTATGAACGGCCGCCTTGACCCGTGCGTTGGAGCTCCGCTCAGCCAAACTCGTCCCGGTCGGCGTCGAGGCCCCCGAGGACACGAGCGAGAGCGACTTCAGCTCGTCCACGCTTTTGTTTGCGGCCAACGCCAACGCCCGAGCCTCCTCGGCAGTCTTCCTCAGCTCGTCCAACTTCAGCTCCACCTTGCCCATGTGCTGATCAAAGTCGTCCGCACGCGACCTGAGGTTGTCGAGCGTCTCGTCGTTGTCCTCGAAATACTCGAGACTCTGCTCGACGACGTCCAGCGCCAGCGCCATGGTCTCGACCTTGTCCGTCACGGTGGCGAGTTCCACGCGATCGGCACTCCAGATGCGCTCGAGCTCATCGAGCCGACACTCGACCTGCTTCAGCTGTCCCGGAACGCTCTCCAACTCCTTCAGCCTGGCCAGTTCGGCCTGGACGGACCTCAACTCGGCCCCAAACTCGGACGACGGCATCGCCCCCAGGCCCTCGACCGTCGATCGCAGCAGCGCGAGCTGGCTCTCAACGGTCGACATCCGGTTGAGCCGAGAGGAGACTGCCTCCGTGGTCGGGGGCGAGAAGATGGCCGGCGACGAGTCGTCGAGCGGCGAGTCGACCGGATCGAGTCCATCCTTGGTCGTCCGCGAGTACGCCTCGTTGTCGAAGACGCGCGCGTCTTCGACAGCTCCGCGGCGCCCAGTCATCATCGTGAATGTTTTCTTTCTGCGCCCACAGCGACGATGCAACGCGTGACAGTATCGTATTGGGGTTGGACCAACCAGCTGAATTTTTGAATTTTCTCGCGGCGATGGACAAGTCGAAGGACAGTCGGCCCGTGTTCGTTCCTCGGGACAAGCGCCAGGCCGTTACCACCACCACCACCACCGCGGCCACGACCAATGCCTCAGAGGAAGCTCCCAAGGCGGCGCCGAGCGGCACGACCTCTTCTGCTCGTCGACGACACGTCTTTGGGGAGCGCCCCAAGAAGGCCGCCAAACCGACGGTCGTTCCAGCGGACCACAAGCCGTCGGCCTACCTGACCAACCGCGCGAAGCAGACTGCGGCAGACAAGAGCAAGAACCGGTTCAAGAGCAGGTTCAACTTTGACTGGGACGCCGCGGAGGATACCACGGCGCTGGCGGGGTCCGACCCGCCCCAGGTGAAGGAGGCGCCGCTGCTGTTCGGGCGGGGCGGTCGCGCGGGGACTTGGAACGAGTTTGGGGATCGCAGGATCGAGAGCGCGGGAGTGCACTGGACGAAGAAGACGAGGGACGAAATGACGGAGCGCGACTGGCGGATCTTCCGGGAGGACTATTCCATCTCGTTCAAGGGGATACCGTCGGGCAAGGAGAAGGCCTCGATGCTGCCCATACTGAAATGGGAGGATTGTACGATGCATCCTGACGTGATGCGTGGCATCCGGGACGCCAGATATGCCAAGCCCTCACCCATCCAGATGGCGTCCATCCCGATCGGCCTCAAGCAGCGCGACGTCATCGGAATCGCCGAGACGGGTTCCGGGAAGACGGCGGCGTTCGTGGTACCAATGTTGAATTACATCAAGAGGCAGCCGGTGATGCGAGGGAACCCGAACATCGAGGCCGAGGGGCCCTATGCCGTGATCCTGGCCCCGACGAGGGAGCTGGCGCAGCAGATCGAGGAGGAGACCAACAAGCTGGCGCGCCACACAGGATACCGCGTCGTGTGCATCGTGGGTGGTAAGAACATCGAGGAGCAGGGCTTCGTGCTGCGCAAGGGGTGCGAGATCGTGGTGGCCACGCCGGGTCGTCTGCTGGACTGCCTCAAGCGTCAGTACGCCGTGCTCAACCAGTGCAACTACGTCGTGCTGGATGAGGCGGATCGGATGATCGATATGGGGTTCGAGGCGGACGTCACGGGCATCCTTGACGCCATGCCGTCGTCGAACCTCAAGCCGAGCGAAGAGGACGTGGAGATTGACGAGGGCAAGCTGTACAGGACGACCTACATGTTTTCGGCGACGATGCCGCCGGCCGTCGAGCAGCTTGCGAAGAAGTACTTGCGGCGCCCGGTGACTGTCAACATCGGCAGCGCCGGCCAGGCGACAGACAACGTCACGCAGCGGGTGATGGTCGTCAAGGAGAGCGAGAAGAAGTTCCTGCTGAGGCAGGAGCTCGAGTACGCCAGGGACGCCAAAGCCATTGTCTTTGTCAACTCGCACAAGAAGTGCGAGGACGTGCTCAGCCAGCTCCAGGACATGGGGTACCGCGTGTGCATGATTCACGGGCGGAAGAGTCAGGACGAGCGCGAGGCCAGCATCGGCGGGTTCCGCAAGGGGCGGTTCGATATCATGGTCGCGACAGACGTGGCCGGACGTGGACTGGACATCTCTGACGTGACGCTGGTCGTCAACGTGGACATGCCCAGCACGGTCGAGGCGTACACGCACCGCATCGGAAGGACGGGGCGAGCGGGGAAGAAAGGGGACTCGGTCACATTTCTGACGATGGCCGATAGCGAGATCTTCTTCGAGTTCCGGAAGTTTTTGGAGAGCTCGAGGGTGTCGGCGATACCGCACGAGCTCAAGCGGGCGAGGCCCGCCAGAAACAAGGAAGGGGTGTTCGACGCAATCATTCACTGAAGAACAGTTGTGTTGTGTGCGCACACAACACATGTGTTGTAAATAGGGTGGATGCGTTACAGTGTGCATCCAAGTTTTTTGGGTTTTTTTTTGGGTAGGGTGTTGGTCTCTCCTAATGCAACAACGATGGAGACCACCGTGGAAGGCGTCGACCACAACAACAACAACGTCGTCGGTGTCCTGGCCGCTACCTATGCCATGCGTATGCGTATGCGTATGCGTATGAATCTACCTATGCGTCTACCTATGCGTCTACCTATGCGTCTACCTATGCGTCTACCTATGCGTCTACCTATGCGTCTACCTATGCGTCTACCTATGCGTCTACCTATGCGTCTACCTATGCGTCTACCTATGCCGCAACCTCTCGATCATGATCGAGAGGCCGCGGGAGCGTATCAGATTCGCTCCATCTCTCTAGTACAGAGAGAAGGAGCGTCAGTCATGGGGTTTGCCGGGATTGTCTCAGTGCAGATTTAGCACCGCAGCGCGCTCCAACGCGGGTGGACCGGGACTCCGTGCGCCGCGTCGGCGTACGTCCTGGTCCTCACCTCTGGCTCAATGTCGTGAGCCACTGCCATCTCGAAGACTGCCAAGAGCTGCTGGTCGCTGAGCTGGCTCAAATCTTGATTGAACCACTCGTCCGTGATAGAGGTGGTGATAGAGGTGGTGGTCCTCTCAACCATCTCGCAGTTCGCGGCTTCCGCCGGCGCCGTCAACGAGGTGGTCTCGCTGTTCGCCGGATAGGTGCCGACAGAGATCATTTCGCCGTCAGACTCATCCGAGTCGACGGACAGACGGAGGGAGTACTCCTCCTCCTCCTCCGCAACCACCGCGCGGCGGCTGAAGCACGAGGTGAAGGCGGCCGCGATGCGAGCCGCAACCTTCTTCTTCCCCCCTCCGAGCGCGACCTTTTCCTTTTCTCCCTGCGCGACCTTCGCACGCGGGACCTTGATCTTTGGGACCTTGATCGCTGGGACCTTGATCTTTGGGACCTTGATCGCTGGGACCTTGATCTTTGGGACCTTGATCGCCTGGACTTTGGCCGCCGAGGACTTGATGGCCTGGATGGGCCTCATGTCCTTGACTTTGGTCGCCGGGACCTTGATGGCCTGGATGGGCCTCATGTCCTTGACTTTGATCGCCGGGACCTTGATCGCCGGGACCTTGATCGCCGGGACCTTGATCGCTGGGACCTTGATCGCCGGGACCTTGATCGCCGGGACCTTGATCGCCTGGACTTTGGCCGCCGAGGACTTGATGGCCTGGATGGGCCTCATGTCCTTGATGACCTTGCTGACTCGACGCGTGATGCGACCGAGGCGCTTGTTGGCAGCTGGACGGAGTTGCAAGGGGTGGAGTGAGAACCGTGTCTGTCGGCCGGACTGCCGACATCCCACCAGATCCCGAAACCGATACCACGCTCGGACGACACACCCACCGCTGCCCCCCGCATTGTGTCCTTAAAGATGAAAGGAACACGTTTGAGGGGGCGGGCGGGTGGGGGCGAGGGAGCGAGCGATGGGAGGTTTCAGATCTGAGAATTCAGAATTTGTGAAAGAGTCAGGTCTTCAGCAGCAGGATCACCACGTACCTTCAGGCTGCTGACGGTTGATGAGCATCATGATGATGACTATCGCACGGTGAATGGGTCAAGAGATTTCACGAAGAAAAACTTGTGATGAACCCCATGGCAAGAATCTGATGATGAAGCTGGATCGGCGGCGGCGATGAGATCTCTCATCGCACGAGAGGCCAGGGATGGGTGGGACCTGCCTAGGTCACCTATTTTGCACCTATCTTGCATCACACAACAGCCAAAACCCACTCCCTACCGCTTCTGGAAGAAACTACTGATCTCAGCATTCTTCCTGCCGCCCCCCCTGCCGCCCACACCGCCCCTCCCTCTTCCTGAACCTCCCGTCCGCCGCCCCGCACCTGCACCCGTCGTGGTCGCCCAACCACCCCTCCCATCCGGCAGCCTCCGAATGAAAGTCCCCGGATCATCCAACCCAGTCGACGCCTTGTTGTTGTCGAGCGCAGAGCGCGTGATGAAACTGGGCCCAGGCGCGGCATGGAGCGTGTCGCGACTGGGCCCGGCCCGCGCAAACGCCGACGTCACGGCCTTGCTCCGCGACCCAACCACGACCCCCTCTCCGTCCTCATCGTCCAGTAAGACCACCACGTCCTCCTCCAACAATTCCACGTCGTCACTCATCGCAACGGCGGGATGCTTGCTGTTTCCGTCCCGCTTTGCAACCTTGGACGCCGCAGACGGCAGATTCCGTCGCCCCACCCCGCCCTCCGTCCGCTTCCTCGCCGGCGCGGGCACGTTTTCGATCCCACTCAGGACGACCACATTGTCCCTCGCCTCCCGCCCCTCTCTCGCCTCTCGCGCCCGCGCTTGCTCTTCGGCCAGCCGGTTCATCTCGCGCTCGAGCCGCTCAATCTCGTTCGTCAGGCTCAGTATCTTCCGATTCCTCGCCTCCAGCGTCTCATGGACCCAATCCCTCGAATTCTCACCCGTATCCTGCAGCTTCCTCGCTAGCCGCTCGCCGACCAGCTTGTCGTCCAGCGCCACCGCCACCCTCGACGCGTACGACCGCTGCCACTCCACCTCTTGTCGTAGCCTGTCCACTTCCACTTGCAAGTTCGCAGCCTTCTTCTCGTATATCTTTCGCTCCCGCAACGCATCGTCCCGCTCCTTCCGCGTCGCGTCCAGTCGCCGCTTGGAAGTCGCCGCCATCTCCGCTACCTGCTCCGCCAGATCTTCGTTCGCCTGGGCCAACCGCAGCTTCTCTTTATTCTCCTCCTGGAAACGCCGCCGAGTACTCGTCAGCATGGCGTTGAGCTCCTTGATCCTCGCCTTGCTGCTATTGTTGCTGGCATCCTGCTCCTCGTCGTCGTCGTCGTCCGTCTTGCCGCCTTCACCGCCCATGGCCGCGTCCGCGTCCGAGCCGTCTTGCGTGTACAGCCGCACGACCTTTCGCAGCCTGGTCTGCTGCTTGCACATCGGACACTTGGCCGGATTATTGCAGACCTCGCGGGTACGCCGGTTCTTCGCCGGATCGTCCTCGTCGTACTCCTGGCGAAACACGCCGTGGATGCAGCGCATGCACATCTGTGTGACGGTGATGGCGACGACGGTGATGGTGAGAACGAGAACGAGAACGAGAACGAGGACGGGCGTGCAGGAAACCGGGGCGAGCGCGCTGCGCTCTTCTCGTCGTCGTCGGATCACGTTACGCACCAAGTGACCGCACGGCCAGGCCCCCCAGACCTGGCCCGGACCGTCCCGTTCCAAGCATACACAGCACTCGACGTTCATCTGTCCATGGTACCTGCAAACCTGCAAACACGGCGCCTAGAGAGAAGAAAAAACGCCCGCGGGGCGTCTCAAATTTTCAAAAACTTGACGGGACCTGACCAGCGCGTTTGTCCATTAATCGGTCTGTCTGCCCCCGATACATTCGCCATGGACGACCTCGACGCACTGTGCAGTGCGCTGGAGACGGGTGGGGCGGACGGTGCCGCGAACGGGACGGCGGTGACGTTGCCTGTCGGGTCGATCGACAGGCCAGAGCCGCAGCAACGTCAGCACGCCGTCCTCGGGCCCGTCTGCACAAACTCTCCGCAGAAGCTGCGACACGCCGGGACCGCCCCGCTGGCAAAGTCCAATCCCAAGTCCAAGGCGTCGCACAAGTCGAACGAAAACGGCCTCGGGGCGCTCGTGTCGAAGCAGCAGCGGGAGGCCAAGGCCAAGGCCGCGGCTGCTTCCGCGGCCCAGAGGAAGGAGGCGCCGCCGCCGCCTCGTCGAGTATTCCAAGACGCCGGCCAGGCGACGGCGGTGTTTCGCGCTTCGGGCGGGTTGAGGGTCAAGAATCCGGTCGTGAGCTCGTCACAGCTGACGACGCTGATGGAGTCGATGGCCTGCATCCGTATCGATCAGCTGCGGCAACGTATCATTCAGGATACGATTCCGAAGCGGTGGTGCACGATTGGGGTGGTCGGCGAGCTGTCGACGCCGCGGACCACCGAGGGTACGGGTGCCCAGTACGGTATTTGGAAGCTGACCGATCTGAACGAGTCCATGATATACTTGTACGTCTTTGGGAGCGCGTATCAGGACTACAAGCGTTCTATCGCGCCTGGGACGCTGGTGTGCGTGGTGGGGGGCAAGACGCGGCGCAACGGGGACTCTGTCAACCTGAGCATCGACGCCTACACGCAGCTCGTGGTGCTGGGGGAGAGCCGGGATTTCGGGTTCTGCAAGGGTCGGACCAAGTCTGGGGACGCGTGTCGGATACCGGTCAACGCGACTCGGTGCGAGTACTGCTCGTATCACGTCGGCAAGGCGTACAGGGAGATGAGCTCGTTGCGGAAGGAGCTGCAGGGTGGGAGCCTCAAGACGGCGTTTGGGGCGAATAAGAGCAAGTTGAAGTGGAGCGTGGGGAAGTTTCAGAGCAATACGTCGGGGTCTAACGGGAACGGGAACGGGAAGGCGCAGCGGGAGGCCGGGCTGGCCCGGTTGCAGAGCTCGGCGGCCCGGGTTGGCGGGGAGCATACGATGGGGACCAAGTACTTGGTGACGTGTGCGGATCCGGTCAAGGCGTTGAACGCGGTGCGGGACGCCGAGAGCAAGAAGCGGCAGGCCAGTATGGCAAAGGGCACCGGGTTCCTCAAGCAGGCGCCGATTCCGGCCAGGCACCTGGCGAGCGTCGTCGTGGGCGAGCGTATTGGGCGGGAGACAGGGAGTAAGCGGGACAGGAAGAATGCGAGCGATGATGCCAAGGTGAAGAAGCAGGAGCAGAGGCACGGGGTCGTGTGCGGTGGCGGTGGCGCCGGTGGCGTCTCGGCGCCGCCGTCTCAGGCTGCGATGGTCAACTTAGACGACGATGTGGGCACGTCGTTCGCGGCGAGCCTGTCCTCGTCGCTGCCGGCGCGTGCGCAGGCAGCAGCCATCATCCAGGCGAAGCGGGCCAGCGGGGAAGCGATCGGACAGGCGCCGGCTGCCCCTGCGTTCCTCGCCAAGTCGCTGCAGGCCCACAAGGACAAGAAGCAAAAGATTGTGTCAACGAAATCAACGGCAAAGCCCGCCGCTCGACCCGGGAAACCCGCCACCGCTGTCGCCAAGACTCACGGCAAGGCATCATCGCCGCCGCCCGATCCGGGCTCGTTTGCCGCCCTCTTCGGAGACGTCATCCGCGAGATGGAAGAGACCCACGGCTCAGAGGGCAAGGTGGAGAGTCGCTACAAGGAGGCCGTCGAGGGCGAGGACCACGCCAACCTCATGTCCAGGCTCGACGTCCTCGAGAAGAAGGACGCGATGGCGCAGAAGATGGAGGAGACCACGCATCTGCAGGTAAAAGCCTATCGCTGCGAGGCATGCTCGTCCCTGACGGAGCGCAGGCACGAGCGTTGTCTGAAGGAGCATCCGCACGCCATCTCGCGCATCGACACGGTCAAGCGTTGGTGGAGCTGCTCGGACTGCAGGAAGGGATTCTCCACGCTCGGCGTCTCCTATCCGCGGGGTGCTTGCTTCAAGTGCGGATCTACCGTTGCGACGTTCGACAAGCGTGGCATGCACAAATTTGGATTGGATTCGGCGCAGCGTTGGGCTGACGCGCAGGGCAACGCCGCCATCGCGAGCCGCGAGGGCATGCAGCCTCGCGGCGCCGAGCACGGAAAATTCATGTCCAGATAGTGTACGCGGTTTCAATTTTAATCACGATGGAATGATCAACGAAGAGATCTAGGCGCCTCGGCGGCTCTTGGTTCCCGGTCCACGGGCACGCTGGCGGCCCGCCACGACGCTCCAGCCCTCCTCCTCCTGGACCTCGCGGACCTTTGGGTGAAAAGTCTTGCTGGCGCGAGCGTCCTGCTTGGCGAGGCCGTGCGAGAACCGACACGCGTCCCCGTGCCTGCAGCCACTCCTCGACGAGAAGAACTTGCAGGGCGGCATGACGCGCGCGTTGGTGCGACGGGCAGACCTCGTCGTCGGTCCAACTGGCTGCGCGCCCCTGCGCTCGAAGACTGCCCTGATGGTCATCCTCGCGTCCTCGACCTTCTCGTCCTGCTCGTCCTGCTCGTCCTGCTCGTCCTTCTCGTCCTTCTCGTCCTTCTCGTCCTTCTCGTCCTGCTCGTCCTTCTCGTCCTGCTCGTCCTGCTCGTCCTCGAGGTCGCACCACCTTCCCTCATCGAGGTACCCCAGGGCCTCGTTCAAGATCTCGAACGCCCTGTCGTTCAGGGCGTGCACTGCCGCCGCATCACCGCGAACAGTCGCCTCCCGGATGGAGTGCAAGGTGGAGTCCCAGCTGCCCAACGTCCCGCAGCAAGTCATCGTTTTCGAGTCGTTCGTGCGACTCTCGTCTCTTGCGATTGTCGCGTCTGTGTAGCTTGCTTTCGAGTGGTCGTGTCGCGTGGGCGTGAGCGAGGGCGAGGGGTCTGAACGGGCGACGTTGTGGATGACCGACAATTTTCAAACTGCAAGACAGCTACCGCCTTGCGACGTTTTCTCGTCGCCGGCGCGACGCGTGACGATAGAACAATGGTCATAACGTACCAAGACCCGGGCGCGAGCGCAAACTACTCAATATTGTGGCCATGATCCGGCCGTGACGAGAATTTCTGCCAGAAACCAGCCTTCCGGAATTCAAATTATCACACAATTTACACCTGTATTCGTCATCCGCGACACGCACACGAACTTATTGAACAATTACCTACTGCTTCACGCTGCGAGAGCATGGATAACGTTGAAAACGACGGTCCGGCTGCGAATTTCAACGGCCGCATGACCAGGTCGTCGGTACGCGTTTCTTCCGCCTGCGCGGTCCCGTTCGCCCGTCTCTGCGACAACAATGTGACAGTTGTTGCGAAAGAGACGTACTTTGGGGCTCGGGCGGCGTCGACGAGTCGTGTCTGTCCGAGTCGAATTTCGAAATTCCTTCACAACTCCCGCACCGTTTCTCACGCCCCGCCCCGCCTACCATGCTCGACAGGGACGCAACCGTACTCATAACCCGAAGTTCCATGGCGGGGAATTCGAGAGCAAACCCGTTTCGGGACTCTGTGCCCGGGCTGGAGTCGGGCAGGCCGAGGCAACGGGCACTGCCACTGGCACTCGCGTGACAGACATGGTGCACCACACGGTCTTGTCTCCGAATTCGGTGCCGGTGCGTCGGCCGAAGAATTCGAGGAAGCAGGCGACGCCGATGCGGAGTCCGGATGGAATGATCGGAGGGGGCGACGACGGGGAAAACGTCTCGCCGAGCAACCGCGGGGGTGGGCGTGTGACCACGGCCACGTCGACGGGGTCCAGGAAGAAGAAGGGGGCCTCCAAGAGGAAGAACAGCCCGGCAACGGTGCCCAAGGAGCACACTCAGAAGCGCAAGCGCGTTGAGTCCGAGGAGGGAGGCAGCGAGCCGTCCACCTCTCAGCGGGAGCGCAAGCGCATGACCTCGACACCCCAGCCGGGCGTCACCCCGCAAGGTACCTACTACCCACTGGTGGTTGATTTGCCGACCAGGACATTCGAGCCGACCGCGAGGCCGGCCGTCCCCAGCCAGCTTGGGGGAGGCACTTTTGCAGCGATGGCCTTGTTGGATATGGCGATGGCGAAGAAATTTGTGGGAGCCGACACGGCCGCCACGGCTCCCGCCTCCCCGTCTGCGGGCGATGAGGCCTCCAGGCTCAGCCAGAGCAGCCAGCCTATCTCGGAAGTGGTCATGTTGGACATGCCATCCAAGTGGTGGTATCCCGAGGAGGAGATCCTGATGCCGCTGGTGGTGCCCACCGGGCCGAGGTCCGCCAGGGCGAAGAGGTCTCGCGTCGAGCTCCCTGTCGCTGTCGCTGTGGCTCCTGCTCTCAAGAAGGCCACGAAGAAGGCCACGAAGAAGGCCACGAAGAAGGCCACGAAGAAGGTCACGAAGAAGGCCACGAAGAAGGTGACGAAGCCGAAGACGGCGAAGCGCGCGCGTGTCTGCGCCGCCGCGCCAGAGCTTTCGCAGTGCACACGAACCTCCCGTTGCACGAAGCAGGCTGGCCACCAGGGGTTCTGCGTCGGACACACGCACAACAGCAAGACGTCGAGGGCTGCCAGGGAGGCCCGTCGTTGAAGTCGACATCCACCACCACCACTCGCCACGACGACGATCCATGATAGTATTTGATCCATGATAGATGATTTGTTGACGATTAATACACACCATATCACTCACAGTCCCTCCTCGCCGTGCCCCGGCATCGGGAACCCGCCTGCCCACGCCTCCACCCGCCTCTTGATGTCCTCGATCACCGCACTCTGCTCGATACCCACCGTAAAGTCCTTCAACAGCTTGCCATGCACGGACTGCACCGCCTTGCACTCCTCCAACACCTCGTGCAAAAACCCAGCGATGGCCTCGAAATCACCCTCGCCCAACCCCCTGCTCGTCATCGCCGGCGCCCCGATCCTCACACCGCCAGGCGTCATCGCGCTCACGTCCCCGACCACCGCGTTCTTGTTCAGCGTAATATGACAGAGGTCGCACGCCTTCTCCATCTTCGACCCAGTCACCCCCTCCGGCCTCAAGTCCCAGAGAACCAAATGGTTGTCCGTCCCCCCGGTCACCAGCTTGTACCCCTTCTCCACCAGCGCCGCCCCGAGCGCACGGCTGTTCCTCACCACCTGCTCCTGATACGCCTTGAACTTCGGACTCGCCGCCCACTTGAGCGCGCACGCCAACGCCCCAATCTGGTGGTTATGCGGCCCGCCCTGCAGACTCGGAAACACGGCAAAGTTGATCTTGTCCTCAAAGTCATACGTCGCCCCCTCGTGCTCCCCACGCGCCAACCGATCAGCCGGCTTGACCCCACGCCGAAAGAAAATCATCCCAGCCCTCGGACCGCGAAGACTCTTATGCGTCGTCGTCGTCACGATATCGCAGTACGGAAACGGCTGATCGACAATCCCCGCAGCCACCAGCCCGGAAATATGCGCCATATCCATCATCAGGTACGCCCCCACCCGATCCGCAATCCCCCGCAGCCTCTTATAGTCCCACTCCCGCGGGTACGCACTTCCGCCGCAGATGATCAGCTTTGGCCTGAAATCCAGCGCCTTCTCCTCCAACTTGTCGTAATCGATGTACCCCGTGGTCGGGTCGAGCTTGTAGGGCAAGCTCTCGAAGAAAATACTCGTCGCCGAGATCTTCTTCCCGCCAGCGGTGTAATACCCGTGCGTAAGGTGCCCACCGCTCGGCAAATCCAACCCCATGATGCGATCATGCGGATCCAGCAGCCCCGTATACACCGCAAAGTTCGCCGGACTCCCCGAATACGGCTGCACATTCACCCCCCACTGACTCGCATCCAGACGATAGGCGTTCAGCGCCCGCTCCTTGCACAGCAGCTCGATCTTGTCGATCACCTCGTTGCCACCGTAGTACCGCGCGTTGGGCTGCCCCTCCGAGTACTTGTTGGTCAGGCACGACCCGAGCGCTTCCATCACGGGGAGAGACGTGAAGTTTTCCGAGGCGATCAGCTCGATGCCGTGACTGGCGAGGCGATGAGGAGGAGGAGGGAGGTCGTACTCGAGTGAGGCGTGGGCCGTTTTCACAGACGGCGACGACGACGACGACGACGACCAGCACAGCACGTACCGCTGCCTCTTCTTCTCGTCCTTGATAAGCCCATAGAGCTCGGGATCAGCCTCGGCAAGCGTGTACCCGGCCTCCGGGAAGACTTTTGAAATCGCATCCGCGGATGATTCAGTCCCGCCGTTCATCGCTCCTGTCTGCGTCTGCGTCATTCGAGGCGGAGAGAGAAGGATCGAGAGGAAGGGTGGTTGGAATGAAACGAGATAATTGGAATGATACGGGATACGGATATGCCCCTCGTCACCTTCAGCTGCCCACAGGGACAGCCACTTATCCGGTCGTGCCGGCTGCGGTCATCAGGGACTCATCTTCGATCAACGATCAACGATCAACGTCGCGGTTCGGGTTCTTCTTCTCCTTCTTGAGCAGGATCTTGACGCCAAAGTCGTGGACGTCCTCGACGTCGACGTCGACGTCGACTCGTGAATGGTTCGCGGGCGGCGTTCCCGTCTCGATCGGATCCGGCGTCACGACACGGGACGGGACGTTGAAGGCACTCGTGACGTCCTTACAGTGCTCCCAGTCCGCTGCAAGGACGACGATCGACCAGAGGTGTGGTGGCACACGCACATGCGCAGAAATGACCCAACGCGGCTGGGGGCATCCGGTCTGACCAGAGCGAACGGGTTTTTCCGTCCGATGATGAATTGGAAATGCAAATGCATGCAATTGCATCCACGCACACAGCCAAACCAGTACCTTCTTCTACGACGACGCGACGCAGACAACGCCGTCCGCGCTCTCAGTTTCGCGAAAAGGGCATGCAAGCATGCCCTCCCAGAAGTCCATGTACCTGAAGCTGTCAGGCGCCTCCCACTTCCGTCAGCGTATCATCCTCTCGACGCTCTCGGGCCGAGCGATCGAGATCAACGACATTCGCCCCTCGTCCGAGTCCCCCGGCCTCGCCGAGCACGAAGCCTCCCTTCTCCGCCTCGTCGAAAAGGTGACCAACGGATGCGAGGTGATTATCAACGAGACGGGTACTCGGTTGCGGTATCGTCCGGGGTTTGTGACGGGGTCGCCGCCGGGGGAGCATCTGCATCACGATTGTGGGAACGTCAAGTCGATCGGGTGGTACCTGGAAGTGCTCGTCTTGATCTGTATGTTTGGGAAGTATCCGTTGTCGATGACGCTGACGGGCGTGACGAATGACGACGTGGATGTGGGGGTGGACACGTGGCGGACGGTGACGTTGCCGTTGCTTCGTACCGTTCTGCACGGGGACGGGGATGCGTTGGCCGAGCGGGTGGTCGGGGGGTTCGAGTTGAGGATACAGAAGCGGGGGCTTCCGCCAGAGGGGGGTGGAGAGGTGGTGCTGTCGGTGCCGATTACAAAGGGGAAGATTCCGCCGGTGAGTGTGTTGGAGGAAGGGTTGGTGAAGCGGGTGCGGGGCATTGCGTACGGGTGTCGGGTGTCGCCGAGTATCACGAATCGGTTGGTGGACGGGGCGAGGGGTGTGCTGAACGCGTTGTTGCCGGATGTGTATGTGTTTACGGATCATATGAGCGGGGAGAAGGGGGGGCGGAGTCCGGGGTACGGGCTGTTGTTGGTGGGGGAGACGACGAGCGGGCGGATGGTGAGCGCCGAGGTGGCAGAGGTGAGTTCGGCGAATTTGGTCGCGAGCTCGGTGCACCGTTCTCAGCGGGTTCCGGAGGATGTGGGGAAGGAAGGGGCGTGTTTGTTGTTGGAGGAGGTGAGCAAAGGGGGGGTCGTGGACTCGAGCCATCAGGGGATGCTGTTGTTGTTGTGCGCGCTCGGGCCGGAGGAGATTAACGAGGTGCGGTTGGGGCCGTTGACGCCGCATGCGGTGCGGACGTTGCGGCATTTGAAGGAATTTTTGGGCGTGCAGTTTAGCGTGCGGCCCGAGAACTCGAGCGGGACCATCTTCCTGAGCTGTATCGGGGCCGGGGTGGCCAACTCGAATAAACGGCTCACGTAGTGGCCAAGAGGAGAGGTGATGATGGAGGTTGTCGTTACTTCCGTAACTGTAAACTTCATCGTAAGCCGAGCATGGCCTGGAGAACGAGCGAGCGCGCAGCGCGAGTGAGCGGATCAGTAAGGGTGTGGTTGGTGGGTGGGTGTTCTTGGTGGTGATCCACCCTCTCACTCGCTCGCCGGTGTCGTCGTCGTGAACCCCACCCACCCTCTCAAGAGTTCAACCAACGCCATTCAAGAAATCCCCTGTACGCACCGTTTTGGAGCTCCACTCGATGTCGATCACGCAGGGGTCTTGTCGGAAGGGCTCGCCGTCGATCTGCATGGGGATCCGTGCAGAGGTCTTGAGGCAGATCCTGGACGCCTGCGCGATTCGGGTCGCACGGGACAGGCCGACGGTCAGCTTGCCGAGGTGGAAGCTGCCGTAGACCGCGAGGACCTCGAGCAGCCCGTCGCTCATGGACTGTTCCCGCTTTTCCACCTCGCCCTCGCTCTGCTGCCACACGTCGATACCCCCCATGTACGACGCGATGTTGACTATGATGACGCCTTGGCACTTTGGAAGCTCGACGCGCTTTTCGTCGCAGAGGAGGATCACCTTGGAGGAGAGGTCCTGCTTGTCGCCGACCGCCCCGACCACGTCGAGGGCCCCCATGCCCGTGTACACCAGCTTGTTTCCGATCTGGCTCTGGAAGAAGTGCGGGTGGGACTCTCGGATGTTGTGAAAGAGGCCGGCGACGCGGGCGTCGACGCCCACGCCCAGGTAGTTGTTCATGAACTTTCGCTCAAAGTCAACGGCGCTGTTGTTGGAGAGGTTGGCGCTGGCGTTGGCGTTGGCGCCGGTCGGTGTCAGTTGACCGCCGCTCGCAGCGCCGAATCCGCTCCCAGCGCCTGAACCTCGCGGCGTGAGGAGTCCGATCGCCTTGTCCATGAGCGAGTCTGCCCTCCGCATCGTGTCGGCGTTGGGAGAGAACCGCAGCTCCCACCTGTCGAGGCCTCGCAGTTTCGCGTGAAGAATCTCGTTCAGCGCGTTGGAGATACCCTTGGACTTCCACTCGTTATACCCCGACCCCCATCCCAAGCAACGCGCCAGGTCGTTCCCCGTCCCCACCGGCATGATGCCGATGGGCGGCGGCGTCCACTGCGAGATGGGGTGCGTCGAGCCGCTACTCAGCTCGCGCTTGAGCTCCTGCACGCAGGAAATAATCCACCCGATCGTCCCGTCCCCACCGACGATCACAATCCGCAGATTCGGCACCCTCGCAAACGTCCGCAGCGCCGGCATCGGATCGTTCCGCGGCAACGTGACGACTTGGAGCGGGTGCAGCAGCCGCGAGAACTGCGAATGAACGAGCGGGAAGCGGGGTGAGGCAGTGACACAGTAAGGCAGTGAGATAACGAGCGCGCACGCCAGCCATCCCCCCTCGCCCCCCGCGCGAGCGGCTCGCCACCCCCCGCCATAACTTTAACGTACCTGATCCCGCAGGATCGTCCCCACCTGCGGACCGCTCTTCGTGTTGATAAAGACCAATACTGGCCGACACTTGGGCGGGAGCGCGTGCGGCAGAACTTCCCACCGACCCCAGTCGAGCGTCTCGGACGAGAACACCCGCTTCCACCACGCTCGCTTCCGCTTGTTCCGCTTCGAACTCGAACTCGAACTCGAACTCCCTGCCCCGGGAATCTTCAACCCCTTCAAGTTCCCCCGCGTCATCTGCACGACGCCTCCATCCCGGCTCCCGCCCCCGCCCTGCTTCCGTTCCCCCACCCCGGCCATGGTCCCCGGTGG
>Ga0181584_10000811_pt1 | contig 22967 bp, 22 predicted proteins | sample 071ome_30_FD_132462 | JGI IMG/M metagenome (GOLD analysis project Ga0181584, IMG submission 132462) | Coastal salt marsh microbial communities from the Groves Creek Marsh, Skidaway Island, Georgia - 071406AT metaG (megahit assembly) | ecosystem: Environmental > Aquatic > Marine > Intertidal... | reverse complement strand
TGCTTCATCAGATTTTACGCCTTTGCCAAAAGCGCAACCAGTCAGGCGGCACTATATCGGCTATCAAAATAGCCAGAAAGATCATCACACATCCCGATATCGCAGCATAGGAAAGGGTCTGGGATAAAAACAGCCAGCCGGAAATGGCTGCAAATACAGACTCCAGCGAGAGGATAAAGGCAGCGATGGTCGCGCTGGCATAGCCCTGGGCAACCATTTGCAGTGTATAGGCAATACCTACAGAAAATAGCCCGGCATAAATTAATTCAGGCATAACTGGCAGAAAATCGGCAAATGCGGGTGTTTCTATGGTCAGGATTGGCGGCAGGGAAAACACCACACATAACAAAGATTGCAAAAAGGCAAATTGAAAGGGGGTTTTTATCTTTTTTGTCACCAACCCGATAAGCACGATATGCCCAGCCCAGAATAACGCCCCAACGGTCACCAGAAAATCGCCCCACTGGCTAAGCAGGCTGGTCGAGCCGGACAACATCCATGACCCGCCAACACACAAACTAAGCGCCAACCAAATCCGGCCAGAAATGGGGGCGCGGTAAATCAGCCATATCAATAAAGGGACTGCCGGAACATATAAAGTCGTTAAAAAAGCCGCATTCGCCACAAGCGTATATTGCAGGGCAGTTTGTTGCAGGCTGATGCCGCCAAACATCATCACGCCCAGACCAATCGCTTGTATCATCAACAGCCTGTCGCGCAATATTGCCTGCCAAAGGGATGTTGTACGTGCCTCAAATAGGGCAAAGGGCAGAACCGCCATTGCGCCGATAAGATAGCGCGCCCCTGTAAAGCCAAACGGCCCAATGGTTTCCATACCAGTTGTTTGTGCGATAAAGGTTGTCCCCCAAATCAGCGCAGCAATAAGCATTAATAAATGGGCGGTATGGCGCGACATTTTCCTCTTTTTCTATTTCGCAGAAGGTTTGATTTACAGCTCGCTGCACCTTTATAGGGGCATTTACGCCTTTCATAAAGGGTTTACGCATTTAAGATTTATGTGGACGCCGCCGCAGGCTTTTTATCGTCTTGGCAATAAATAGAGAGGTTCGCGGAATATATATATAAGGGCGCAATGGCACATCCAGCGGGCGCATACGCGCCCGGTAGGCGGTATATCCCAGCAACAGCATATGCAGAACCGCAAAATAGGTGAACATGGCATTGGGCCCAAAATGTTCAATCAGATAGCTGGCTATCACAGGCGAGATTATTGCCCCAATCCCGAACAAAAAAATCAGGGACGCGCTTAACATCGTCATATCCTGTTCTTTTGTCTGGTTATTTGCATGAATGGCAGAAAGCGAATAAAGCGGCATAGTAGTCAGCCCAAAGATAAACACCAGAATAAAGATGGTTTTAATCCCTAAAATGGTTTCCGCCTCTATCAGGGTAAAGGCAACACAAATAAAAATCGTGGCCATGCTAAGCGAGCCGATTAATTGGCGTGGGGTTGCCCGTTCTGCCAGAAACCCTATCGGCATTTGAATAATCATGCCGGCAATCAGGGGCAGGCTGAGAAATATCCCGATTTGGGTCGGGGTAAAGGCCAGCTCATAGGCAAAAAGAGGGCCTATCATCCGCAAAGCCGATCCTGTTGCTCCGACCGTTAGCACACCCAATGCTGCAAGGGGCGATATCTGAAAGGCAAAAAGCACATTTATCTTTTGCGTTTCGGGCATAGCAGGTTGTACCGATTTGGTCAGGCCAAGCGGCAACAGGGACAAACAAACCAGAATAGCCAGCATGGTATAGGACAGGAAATAGGCCGGGACTAGCACGCTTATCATGGCTTGCGCCATCAGCGCACCGGTCATATCAATAATGCGGTAAATGCCAAAAAAACGGCTTCTGTTGCTGTTGGTCAGCTTGGCATTTAACCAGCTTTCAACCGAAGTATAGCTGGTAGCAATCGCAATACCGGTTATGACCCGAAAAATACACCATGCCCAGAAATAGCTCACCACAGGGTGAAGCAAGATAGCCACAATCGAAAGGGCAGCTGTTACGCAATAGGCACGGGCATGACCCACACGTTTTACCAGCAGGGGCGAGGCCAGGCAGCCAATAAGAAAGCCCAGAAAATGCGAGCCACCAATCACCCCTATCTCGGTATTGGAAAACCCCAATTCAATTGCCGAAAGGGTATCAAGCGGGCCAAGGGCGGTGGTGCCCATCTGCATCAGCATGATGGTGAATAATAATGCTGAAATGGACAGCAGGGTTTTCATGGAGGCCGGCCAAGGGTAGGTAAAAGCAAATCTATATTATTTTCACCACGCGCCAATTTAGCTAAAAGGTCAACCCGAAAAATTCTGCCCTTCTGATTGCGCTGACGCAAAAGAGCGGCTAAGAAAAAGCCTATGAGTGTAAAACCTTTTTTAAAATGGGTCGGCGGCAAACGCCAGCTTCTGGATAAAATCAGCCCGCTAATTCCAGCCGATTATCAGCGCTATATTGAACCTTTTGCCGGTGGGGGCGCGGTATTTTTCAGCCTTTCCGAACAGCTGCAATCTGCAAACATCCCCGTCTGGCTAAATGATATTAATCCTGAATTAATCAATGCCTATTGCGTGGTGCGCGATGCCCCGCAGGAATTACTGGAAGATTTGAAAACCCATATTTATGAAAAGGATTATTTTCTGGCCATTCGCAGGCTGGATCGCACCCCCGATGGGCTGGCCAGCCTTAGCCCATTGAAAAGAGCCAGCCGCTTTATCTATTTAAACCGCACGGCCTTTAACGGGCTGTATCGGGTGAATGCGCGCGGCCAGTTTAATGTCCCATTTGGGCGGTATAAAAACCCGCTTATTGCCGATACAAAGACCATATTAGGCTGTTCTGCTGCCTTGCAGAATGTTCAGCTTGGCAATACCAGCTTTACCGACATTTTATGTGCGGCCGGGGTGGGGGATTTTGTCTATCTGGACCCGCCCTATATTCCGCTAAATGATACGTCCTATTTTACCAGCTATAGCCATGACGGGTTTGGCATTGCCGAGCAGCAGAGATTAGCCGGCATGATAGCTGAAATGGCGAAACGGGGGGCGCGCTTTATCGCTTCAAACGCCTATGTCCCGGAGCTGAAAGAACTTTATGCCGGATTTAAAATTATCGAAGTTAAAGCCACCCGTGCAATAAATGCCAATAAAAATGGCCGGCAGGCGATTTCAGAAGCCCTGATTACAAATCTGCTGTAAGCCCCTGAAAATACACGTATCAGAAATAGGTCACCAATATTGCAAAACTACCCATCGCCCCGATAAGCGCCAGCCATAATTTTTTGCTGAAAAACATCAAAGCCATTCCAAGGCCAAGACAAACAAGGCGATAATCCAGTGGCGTGGTTGCTAAAACCCCCATGGGATAAACCAGAATGCGTGTTAAGACCGCTGCCACCATCGCATAGGCCACAGCATTTACCCATTTCATCATCAGGCTGTCCGGGCGGATAAAATCAGATAGAATAAGCCCGGAAAAGCGCCATCCAAAAGTGGCAAGGGCAGCCAGAAAAATCGTCAAATAGGTTTCAAACAGGGTATATTCAGCCATCTGCGCCTCCTTGTTTTATAAAAAACGCTCGCAGCTGAAACAGAGCGATAGCACCGCTACCGCCAACAAAGCCGGAGAGCAAAATAGCCCAGTCCCCTGCCATACCATAGATAAACGGACATACCGCCCCGCCCAGAACCGCCGCCAGGCGATTACTGCTTTGCTGGGCATTCATCAATAGTAACAGGATATAAATAGGGGTGATAAAGATAACCAGGCGAAGAATTTCCGGTGCCATCCAATCATTCAGAAAATAGCCAATACTGGTACCGGTCATGCCAAAGGCAAAAATAGTCAGAGAAAAGGCCACATAATAGATACGTAAATCGGCCGGGCTATATTGATTTTGCTTGTAGCTGATCTGCGCCCAGCTGGTTATAGCCAGCAAGTGCATCATCAATACCCGCTTCCATAATGGCAGGCCGGACTCCCTGAGGCGCAGAATATCTGACCCGGAAATCACCATCAGCATCATCCGCATATTTGCCAGTGCGGCTGCTACAAACATTAAAAATATAGACGCGCCGGTGGCATATAGGCTGACAAAGGCCACCTGTCCCGGCATCCCCCAAACACCAAGAGAGGTAAAAAATGTCATCCAGAAATCAAAACCGGACTCGCGGGCAATAGCCGCAAAGCCCATCATCGTGCTGCCCAGGGCGAACCCGGGAACATTTGCGGCATCCAATATCCCGGTGATACGGATATTTCTGACAGAGATATCGGACAAATTAACGCTACTTTGAAAACAGAATAATCAGGAAATGGAGGCCCGGACCGGAATTGAACCGATGTACACGGTTTTGCAAACCGCTGCATAACCACTCTGCCACCGGGCCTTAACGCAATGACTAGCCTGATGGATGTACGTCAAAGCTTGGAGAAGGTCAATAAAAGGACATGAAAAAAAATCGGTTTTATGTATGACCGCTGAAAAGGTGAATGACAGAGAATTTTGATGCTTTGACTTATCCTGCTCTCATGCAGGGCAAATCAGCGTTGAAACTTGCAAGCGATAGGCTTATAAGCATGGTAGTTTATTAAAAAAGCAGGTTCAAGGGGTGAAGGCATGAATGATATGCATTTCGACGCGTTGCGCAAAGCCATGGTTGATAGCCAGATACGGCCAAACAAGGTGATTGATGACCGGGTTATCGCTGCGTTTATGTCTGTCCCGCGCGAACGGTTTGTGACCAAAAATCTGCAAAACATCGCCTATATTGATGAAGATATTCATCTAAGTGGCGGGCGCTTTATCCTGGAAGCAATGGTCATGGCCAGAATTTTTCAGGCGCTGGAGCTTTCCCCACCACAATCGGTCATGCTGGTCGGGGCAGGGACAGGCTATACTGCTGCCTTGCTATCCTCGCTGGTAGAATCAGTTATCGCCATTGAAACGCGCGCTCAAATGGTGGAAAAAGCCCAGCAGATGGTCGCCGGAATGGAAATTGGCAATGTGGCGATTATCAAAGCCAGATTGCAAGATGGCTATGCTTCAGAAGCGCCCTATGATGCTATTATCATCGAAGGGGCGGTAGAATGTATGCCGGAAACATTGCTGGATCAGCTGGCTGATGGTGGCCGATTGGCGGCTATCTGGCGGCCTGAGGGCGCGCGTGTAGGAGAGGCCTGTATCTGGCGCAAAACAGGCAAGGGGGTTTCCAGAACAGCCCTGTTTACCGCACAGGTACCTGTACTGGATGAATTTAAAGCCAAACCAAAATTCTCTTTTTGAAGTATAGAAGAGTGATTAGCTGGCGCATTGTAACTTGGTAAGCGGTCTTACCTGGTTTATACTCCGGCTTGTACCAACCCATCATCAGGTTTTCGCATCCATGCTGACTGCTCTATCCACCCGTCTAAAAGTTATTTGCCTTGTGCGATCCGGCCTTTATGTTTTATCTGCCGGCTGGCTGGCAATCGCATCAGCGATTAGCCCGTTATCGGCCCAGACCGTCAATCCCGAAGATAGCCTGCGCGCCGGGCTGACCGCGTCAAAAGTTCTGGAAGCGGAAAGACAGGCCTTTATTGTGGCACGCCAGGCGATAGCCACCAGCAACGCAAAAAATGATTTGACCGGCACATTTGCCCTTAGCGGATCGCATATTCAAACCGACAAGGCGGATACACCGGGCGGTTTTACCTCCAGCAATAGCCGCTCTGGCTCGGTCACGCTAAGAAAACAGATTTATGATTTTGGCGAAGCAGGTAGCCGAATGGAATCTGCCCGTTACGGGCTGGATAGTGCGCGTGCCTCTTATCAAAGTTCAGAACAACAGGTTATTTTAACTATTCTTACCGCACATCTGAATGTCATTACCGCGCAAAAAGCCTATGATATTCGTAGCAATAACACCAAAAGGCTGACGGCACATACCGAAGCGGAGAATATCAAGGTGGAAGCTGGCACTTCTACCCCTACAAGGCTGGCAGAAGCAGAAGCGCGATTGGCTCGTGCCAAATCGGATGAGATACAGGCAGTTGCCAATCTGCGGTCCGCTGAAGAGGCCTATCAGTCCCTTACCGGCCTGGATAATTATAATTTGCTCCCGCTGGCCAGTCAGACTGCCAATTTACCTAATACCATCGAGGAAGCAGAACAAATAGCCGGCATTGAACATCCCCTTATCCTGTCTGGTCTGGCAGCCGTAAAACAGGCAGGCATAGAGTTTAAAATCTTGAAAACCAGCTTGCTGCCAAAATTAAACTTTAGCCTCTCTGCGGTTCAAAATGACCAGCAAGGCACGTCAATGGACAAGGATGAGGTGACATCAAAGCTGGAATTTTCCACCCCTTTTTTGGTCACAGAAGGGTCGCGTGCGGCCGACAGGCGTGCAGCTGCCGGGGTAAGCCGGTCGCGCGCGCAATTGGCAGAAACCAGACGCAATGTTCGTCTGACCGCCCGAAAGGCCTTTCGTGATTATGAGGTGGCAAGAGCCCAGCTAGCCTCGGTAGAGGCAGAAATAAATGCCGCCCGTCTGGTAGCTCAAGGCACTGCCAGCGAGGTGGAATATGGGCTAAAAACGTTTCTGGATCAGCTGGATGCCGAACAAAGTCTTTCGGACACCGAATTGCGGCTGGTACAAACACAAGAAGCGATAAACCTAAACGGCTATCGCCTGTTACAGGCAATCGGCCGCCTTTCGGTTGAGATGTTCCTGCCAGAAGATATTCTGCCCGCCCTTGATTCAATATCCGACCCTGCCAGTCGTTATCCTTTTATCATCGCGATACCTTCTGGTAGCAGGGCTGAATAATCCCATTTTTCCCTGCTTTTACCATCATCACACAGAGCAGGGTGAATAAAATGCGCAAGCCAGCCGGGAATAGAATAGATAGCCTTTTAGCCTCTATTGAGGGATTGCACGCACAGGCCAATCACGCCGATAGCGGCCATCAGCCCTCTGTAGCACAAGCCGCATATCCCGATATGGCAAAAAGTGATGTGGTGCATCTGGATACTGTTTTGGCACGCCGCACCGAAGAGAACAGGCAACGCCCTCAGGCCAGCGGGCAAACAACTCAGAAAACACCCCGGATAGAAGAAGATGATTTTGATACCAATCTTGCCAGGCTGATGCAGGATATTACAGCTCAAACGCCCGGTAAAAAGGATGAGCCTGTCCTTAGAACCCGTGCCAGTCTGGAAGATTTCAAAAAACAGGACACAGGGCAGCCTCGCAAAACCCCCTATCTGGATAGCGATGATGGCGATCGCCAAAATGATATCCGTACTGAAATTGACAGCCTGCTCGCCCCCTATCTGGATAATAGCTCTTCTGAGCAATTGGCGCGTTCAGATCATTCCGCGAAGGCAGCCGATAATCAGACAAAATCATCTCCCCCTCATAGCGTGTTTGCCGATATTAGGGATAAAAGGATTGCCAGCTTCCTCAGCGAGGCTGATTTGAAGGAATTAAACAGCTTTATCAAGCAGGAAATCAAACACCAGATTTCACTATGGGTTGCACAAAATATTGAAAAAATCATCGAAGATTCCTTGCTTTCAGCAACATCAAAGGCTAGGAATGCAAGTAACGATGCCCGCCCATAGGCCTGTCCATAGCGGGTAATTTTTTTTGACCGCTAGATGATGCTTGTCCGGACCCATGCTAGAGAAAAACTTTGACCCTAAATTAACTGAACGCCACTGGTACGAAAAAAGCGAAAAAAGTGGCGTTTTTGCATGTGATCCACTTTCCAAAAATACGCCCTATACCATTATGATGCCGCCACCAAATGTGACTGGCTCTTTGCATATGGGGCACGCATTGACCTTTACCTTGCAAGATGTGCTTATCCGCTATCACCGGATGCGCGGCTATGATGCGCTTTGGCAGCCGGGTATGGATCATGCCGGTATCGCTACGCAAATGGTGGTAGAACGCCAGTTAGCAGAAAAAAATATTTCGCGCCGTGATCTGGGTCGCGAGGCCTTTATTGAAAAGGTCTGGGAATGGAAGGCTGAATCAGGCGGGACTATCTTGCATCAGCAAAAACATATCGGGGTCAGCGCGGACTGGCAGCGTAGCCGCTTTACCATGGATGAAGGCCTGTCCGAGGCGGTGCGCAAGGTGTTTGTCCGCCTGCACAAAGACGGGCTGATTTACCGCGATAAAAGGCTGGTAAACTGGGACCCTAAATTATTAACCGCCATTTCTGATCTGGAAGTGGAACAGCGCGAAGTTAACGGGCGGATGTGGCAGTTGCATTACCAGATTACAGATAGCGATGAGGTGATTACCGTTGCCACCACCCGGCCGGAAACCATGTTTGGCGATATGGCGGTTGCTGTTCATCCAGAAGATGCCCGCTACACTCATTTGATAGGCAAACAGGTTATGTTGCCGATTGCCGGACGCACTATCCCTGTCATTGCCGATGAATATTCGGATATGGAAAAAGGCACAGGGGCGGTAAAAATCACGCCTGCCCATGATTTTAATGACTTTGAGGTAGGCAAACGCCATCAACTGGAGCTGTTGAATATTTTTGACCAGCACGCGGCACTCAATGAAAATGTCCCTGCGGCCTATCAGGGGCTGGACAGGTTTGAGGGGCGCAAAAAATTGCTGGCGGAGCTTGAAGCACTGGGCGCGCTGGGCGAGATAGAAGAAAATATGCATTCTGTGCCGCATGGCGATCGATCCGGCGTGCCAATAGAGCCCTGGCTGATGGATCAATGGTATGTAAATGCCGCTGAGCTGGCCAAGCCTGCAATAGAAGCCGTCAGGGACGGGCGAACAAAATTTGTCCCGCAACGCTGGGAAAAAACCTATTTTGACTGGATGGAAAATATCCAGCCCTGGTGTATTTCACGCCAGCTTTGGTGGGGTCACCGCGTGCCTGTCTGGTATGGGCCAGATGGTACAATTTTTGTCGAGGAAACAGAAGCAGAAGCACAGCAGGCTGCCAATACCCATTATGGCGCGGCAGTTGAACTGGTGCAGGATGAAGATGTACTCGATACCTGGTTCTCCTCGGCACTTTGGCCGTTTTCAACGCTTGGCTGGCCAGAACAAACCCCTGAATTAGACCGTTATTACCCTGGTAATGTGCTGGTAACCGGGTTTGATATTATCTTTTTCTGGGTCGCGCGAATGATGATGATGGGGATGTATTTCATGGATGGGCAAGTCCCGTTCAGGGATGTCTATATTCATGCGCTAGTGCGCGATGAATTTGGCCAGAAAATGTCAAAATCAAAAGGCAATGTGCTAGACCCGCTGGATCTAACCGAAAAATACGGGGCAGATGCCTTGCGCTTTACGCTGGTAGCGATGGCCGCACAGGGGAGGGATTTGAAATTATCGGAAACCCGTATTGAATCCTACCGCAATTTCACCACGAAATTATGGAATGCTGCTCGTTTTCTGGAAATGAATGAATGTGTTGAGGCGCAAGCTGGCCTGCCTGTTTGTCCAGAAGAGGTATCCGAGCCGGTAAATCGCTGGATTTTGCACGAGCTGAATGCGGCTATCGCCAGGACCGAACAGGCGGTTGACCAATATCGCTTTAACGAAGCAGCCGATGCCATTTATCATTTTGTCTGGGATAGATATTGTGACTGGTATATTGAATTTATCAAACCTGTCTTACAGGATTCCGCCGAAACGCGCCAGGTGGCCAGCTTTGTGCTTGCCCAGCTATTAAAGCTAATGAACCCGTTTATGCCCTTTATTACCGAAGAGCTAAACGCAAAATTATTTGCCAGTGACACCCTGCTTGCCAGCGATAGTTGGGCAGCCCCGTCCACACAGGCAGATGACCAGACAGGCCTGCATTATGTAACAGATATTATCAGTGAAATCAGAACAATACGCGCTGAAATGAATGTACCGCTAAAGGCAACGCCTGTCTTGCATATCAAAGGGGCAGATGCCAGCCAGATAAAAATTATCGAGGCCATGCATAGTGCGATTTGCCGCCTTGCCAGAGTGTCGGATATTGCGTGTAATAGCGAAGGCGCCTTCGAAAAAGGCACGGCAAGAACCAGCTTGCATGGTATGGATATTGGCCTGCCTCTGGCTGGCATACTTGACTTTGGTGCAGAAAAGGCAAGGCTGGAAAAAGAGATAGCCGCCATTGAAGGAGAGGTGAAGAAAATCGCCTCAAAACTGGCAAATGAGGGATTTCTGGCCAAAGCCCCGGAGGCGGTGGTACTGGAAAACCGTCGCAGATTAGAAGAAGAGCAAACACGCCTGAATGGTTTGAACACCGCCCGTCAGCGCATAATTGCTGAAATGTAAGTCCCTAGCAGGAGAGATAAACCGATGAGTGATAAAGCTGTAATTGATAAATCCAAATTGCCAAGCCGGCATGTTTCTGTAGGCGCAAAAAGCGCGCCGCACCGTTCCTATTACTATGCGATGGGAATGACAGAAGATGAGATTAATCAGCCGCTGGTCGGTGTGGCAACCACCTGGAATGAAGCCGCCCCGTGTAATATCGCCCTTGCCCGTCAGGCACAGGCGGCCAAGCGCGGCGTGCGTGATTATGCCGGAACACCGCGCGAATTTACCACCATCACGGTTACAGACGGGATTGCGATGGGCCATGCGGGCATGAAAGCCTCGCTGGTCAGCCGCGAAGTTATCGCTGATTCTATTGAACTAACCATGCGCGGACACTGTTATGATGCGCTGGTTGGCCTGGCTGGATGTGATAAATCCCTGCCAGGTGTGATGATGTCCATGGCACGCTTGAATGTGCCTTCTGTGTTTATGTATGGCGGCTCTATCCTGCCAGGCTCTTTCAAGGGCAAGGATGTAACTGTTCAGGACGTATTTGAAGCGGTTGGCGCGCACGCGGCAGGTAATATGTCAGATGAAGATTTGCACGAGCTGGAATGTGTGGCCTGTCCATCTGCCGGTTCTTGTGGTGGCCAGTTCACTGCAAATACAATGGCCTGTGTATCCGAAGCCATTGGATTGGCACTGCCTGGCTCTGCCGGGGCGCCGGCCCCGTATGAAAGCCGGGATGAATATGCCTATCATTCCGGGCGTGTGGTGATGGATTTGATCCGCAATAATCTTCGCCCCCGTGATATTCTAACCCGTAAGGCCTTTGAAAATGCGGCAACGGTTGTGGCGGCCTCTGGCGGGTCAACCAATGCCGGTCTGCATCTGCCAGCACTGGCAGCAGAATGTGGCATTGAGTTTGATTTGCATGATGTGGCTGAAATCTTCAAGCGCACCCCCTATATCGCTGATCTGAAGCCGGGTGGTAAATATGTAGCAAAGGATTTATTTGCCGTTGGCGGTGTGCCAATTTTGATGAAGGCGCTGATGGAAGGTGGCTTCCTGCATGGCGATTGCATCACGGTTACGGGCAAAACCATTGCCGAAAATCTGGAAGATGTGGTGTTTCCTGAAGATCAGGATGTTGTATATAAGACCAGCACACCACTGTCACCCACAGGCGGCGTGGTTGGATTGCGTGGCAATCTGGCACCAGAAGGGGCAATTGTGAAAGTCGCTGGCATGAACAAGCTGCAATTTACCGGGCCTGCACGCTGTTTTGATTGTGAAGAAGATGCCTTTAAGGCGGTTGAAACACGCGATTACAAGGAAGGCGAGGTTCTGGTTATTCGCTATGAAGGGCCAAAGGGCGGGCCTGGTATGCGCGAGATGCTGGCCACCACCGCGGCCCTTTACGGGCAGGGGGCAGGTGATACGGTCGCCCTTATCACCGATGGTCGCTTTTCCGGAGCGACACGCGGTTTTTGTATCGGCCATGTAGGGCCAGAAGCAGCCGTTGGCGGGCCTATTGGATTGCTTAAAGACGGGGATATAATCACTATTGATGCGGAATCAGGGGATATCAGCGTCGATTTGAGCGAAGAAGAATTGGCCGAACGGCGCAAAAACTGGAAGCCGCGTGAGACAGATTACCAGTCCGGGGCTATCTGGAAATATGCCCAGACAGTAGGTTCTGCAGAAAAAGGGGCACTCACCCATCCGGGCGGCAAGGCAGAAACCCATATCTATGCTGATATCTAAAAATAGACATTATTCTTAAACACATAAAAAAAGCAGGGATAAAACTCTGCTTTTTTATTTTTCAATGTGATTTTTAAAATCTTTCAGCCCATCAAATATGCGCTTTAGGTTATCATCCAGCGCATCCAGCTTGGTTGAATTAACCGCTAATACTACATCAATATCCCATAAATCCTTGCGAAAATTGACAAATTCATTTGAAACATTCTGGGTTTTTCCATGCAGATATACCGCAGCGGTCAGTAAAATTATAACAATTGCCACGCTGGCCGCCACCGGATGCAAGGGCGTTAGAGAAAAATAAATTCTTTTATCATCCGCCACCCTGTTTTGTGGTGGGACAGAGGGTATTTTCGAAGTTACTATTTCAGACATAATGGATATATCTACGCCGTTAGGAAAAAATTTATACTACAGGCGTTGTGATCCGGCGTTTAAGGAATAAAAAAACAACCCGGAGTAGATAGCGACAAGGTAATACAGCCGCCTTGCTATTATGCGGCAAGCTCTATCCAGACAGGGGTATGGTCAGATGGGCGTTCCAGCCCGCGCGGTGTTTTATCGACCCCGGCATTTTTCAATTTATCAGCCGCCTCGGGTGACAGCATCAAATGGTCAATGCGGATACCATTATCGCGCTGCCATGCCCCTGCCTGATAATCCCAATAGCTATATTGTGCACCTTGCGGATGGATAGCCCGTATCGCATCGCTATAGCCCATATGGGCAAGACGGAAAAAGGCTGCCCGGCTTTGTGGGTGCCATAATGCATCACCCTGCCAGGCAGCTGGATCATAGCAATCAATTTCCTGCGGCATAACATTATAATCCCCGGCCAGAATAACCGGCTGTTCTGTAGCCAGCAGGTTTTGTGCATGGGCTTCGAGGCGTGAAATCCACTGTAATTTATAGTCAAATTTAGGGCCAGGGCAGGGGTTGCCATTGGGCAGATATATCGCACCAAGGCGAAACCCGTTCACAGATGCCTCGATATAGCGTGATTGTTCATCCTCGCTATCCAGGGCTGTCAGATGGGGCAGGCCGCGCATCACATCAGTAATTTCAAAGGGCGAGAGGATAGCCACACCATTATAGGTTTTCTGGCCGTGACAGACGCTGTTCCAGCCTATATCGGCAAAGGCCTGATGGGGGAAATTCTCATCACTTAATTTCAACTCTTGCAGCATCAGGCAATCTGTGTGGCCGGCCTGACAATAATCCAGCACGTGCGCCAGGCGCGCTTTTAGTGAATTAACATTCCAGCTGGCAATGCGCATATCACGCCCACCTTAGATAGAAAAAGAGGTGCCGCATCCGCAAGAAGCGGTAGCGTTGGGATTTTCAACTTTGAAATAGGAGCCAACCAGTTCCTCGACATAATCCAATTGTGCATCGCCCAGAAAGCCGAGCGATAAATCATCTACCAGAACCGCAATACCATATTGACGCAATTCCAAATCTTCTGGCTGTTTTTGGGTATCAAAATCGAATTTATACTGAAAGCCGGAACATCCGCCCCCATCCACGCGCACGCGGAAATAGGGCTTTTCCTCTGCTTCCAGCAAAACCGTAATACGGTTGGCTGCTGCCTGTGTCAGCGAGAAAGGTGCAGCATTTTCCCTAGAAGAAGATGTGCTTGTCTCTGTCATATCTTTCTATATCCTGATAGAATGAAACTGCAAAAGGGCTGGCACGGTGCGGTAACCAGCACCCTACTTGCAAATATGAGGGGTGAAGGCAAACAAATCAAGCCCCGCTTTTGGCAAATGCGCCCTGCCAGCTGAAGGAGGATAGAAAAGCGTATGGCACAAACGCCCATCACACCAAAATCATCCGCCTATGGCTGTTTTACCTCTGAAAAAGGTCGATTGTTACCAGAAGAGGGCGCGATAGCGCAAAAAGAGGCCGACAATTTCACCCGTAGCCCGTTTCAGCGCGACCGTGACCGCATCATCCATTCTGTAGCCTTTCGCCGCCTGAAACATAAAACACAAGTCTTTTTATATCATGAGGGGGATTATTTCCGTACCCGCCTGACCCATTCTCTAGAGGTTGCCCAGATTGCCCGTACGATGGCTCGTGCCCTGGGGCTGAATGAGGATATTGCCGAAGCGGTGGCGCTTGCCCATGATTTAGGCCATCCACCCTTTGGCCATGCAGGCGAGGATGCGCTGAATATGGCGATGCAAAATTACGGCGGCTTTGACCATAATGAGCAATCTTTGCGCGTTTTAACCCTGCTGGAGCATCGCTATGCCCGTTTTGACGGGTTGAACCTGACTTTTGAGACGATTGACGGGGTACTAAAACATAATGGCCCGTTGATAAAATCTGGCCAGGATAAATCTGGTCTTCGCCAAACCATACAGGATTTGGATAAACAATGGGGACTGGATTTGGAGCTTTACCCCACAGCCGAAGCCCAAATTGCCAATCTATCCGATGATATTGCCTATCTATCGCATGATTTTGATGATGCTTTGCGCGCAGAACTGCTCTGCCTTGACCAACTATCCGGGTTGCCAGTGGTTGGGCGCATCCTATCAGATTTGGAACAGGAATATGGAAAATTGCCAATGGGGCGGCTGACCCATGAGCTGACCCGCCGCCTGATCAGCCATTTTGTGCAGGATTTATATCACCAGTCCCGAAAATTGCTGACCGAGGCCAACCCGCAATCGGTAGAAGATATTCGCCATGCTGGCCAGCCATTGATCCTGCATAGCCCCTCCGGTGCAGCAGATTTGCGCAGCCTGAGGGATTTTCTGATGCAATATAGCTGGCGTCATTACAAGGTGAACCGCATGACCAGCAAATCCAGAAAAGCGCTTACGGCCCTGTTTGAGCGCTTCTTTGAGGAAGTCAATTTATTGCCAACAGACTGGCAAAAAGAGGCAAATAAAAGCGATGAAATGCATAAAGCACGGGTAATTGCTGACTATCTGGCTTCCATGACAGACCGCTATGCGCTATTAGAGTATGAACGCATTTTTGAAACCGGACCAATCCTCAGTTAAGATGAATATTTTCAGTGATTTCGAAGACTATATCCTTGTCAGCTATGATGAGCTGATTGCCGCTGGCAGCATAAACGCGCCAGAGGCCAAAGATACCAGTAAAGTGGTGGTAGAATTGCCGCGCGAGGAAAGCCATGGCGATCTGGCCTGTAATGCGGCGATGGTATTATCCAAACAGGCAGGGATGAAACCGCGTGATTTGGCCGAACTTTTTGCTGAAGCATTGCGAAAACGCGATGATGTGTCCGAGATAGAGATAGCCGGGCCAGGATTTATCAATATCCGCCTGATACAAGGGCGCTGGGCAAAAGATGTGCAAGCCATATTAGACGCCGGCGGAGATTATGGCCGCAATAATACCGGCGGCGGCGCTTCTATCAATATCGAGTTTGTATCTGCCAATCCCACCGGCCCGCTGCACGCCGCCCATGCCAGAGGGGCGATATTTGGTGATGCGCTGGCCAATCTGATGGCATGGTCAGGCTATTCGGTTTGCCGTGAATATTATATAAATGATGCAGGCGCGCAGGTAGATGTGCTGGCACGTTCCGCCTATTTGCGCTATCGCGAAGCGCTGGGCGAGGCAGACATTAAAATTCCAGATGGGCTTTATCCGGGTCTGTATCTAAAAGAAGTTGGCAGCGCGTTAAAAGAACAATATGGCAAGGATTTGCTGGAAAAGAGCGAGGCAAAAGTGCTGCCCCTTATCCGCACCTTTGCGATTGATATGATGATGAAATCTATCCAGAACGATCTGGCCGGGCTGGGCATAAAGATGGACATCTATAGCTCGGAACGCGCCCTGGTAGAGGCTGGCAAGGTCGCATCTGCCATAGAAAGCCTTGAAAAGGATAATCTGGTTTATCGCGGCGTGCTGGAGCCGCCCAAAGGCCAGTTGCCCGATGATTGGGAAGAGCGCGAGCAATTGCTGTTCCGCGCAACCGATTTTGGCGATGATATTGACAGGCCTTTGCAAAAATCCGATGGCAGCTGGACGTATTTTGCCTCGGATGTGGCCTATCACCATGATAAATTACAGCGCACAGGCGGGGCATTAATCAATGTCTGGGGCGCAGATCATGGCGGCTATGTCAAACGCATGAAAGCCGCTACACAGGCGATTTCCGGCCAGAAAGATATGCTGGATATTAAATTATGCCAGCTTGTATCCCTGCTGGATAAAGGCAAGCCGGTGAAAATGTCCAAGCGGGCAGGGACGTTCGTTACCCTGAGCGATGTGATGGAAGCGGTAGGCGCAGATGTAATGCGTTTTATCATGCTGACCCGCCGCAATGATCAAACACTGGAATTTGATTATGCCAAAGTGACAGAAAAGAGCCGTGAAAACCCGGTATTTTACGTACAATACGCCCATGCCAGAGGCTGTTCGGTTTTGCGTCAGGAGGGATTGCCAAATTGGGACAGGGCAGATTTAAGCCTGTTGCAGGCCAGCCATGAAGTGCGGCTGATTAAACAGCTGGTGAGCTGGCCACATTTGGTGCGTTCGGCGGCAAACAGCCATGAGCCGCATAAAATCGCCTTTTATCTGATTGATCTGGCCGCGCTGTTTCATGGGCTATGGACAGCCGGGCGCGAAGACCCGTCTTTACGCTTTATTCTGGAATCAGATGCAGAAATGACTGCTGCCCGCCTCAGCCTTGTCCAGGCCGCTGTCCATGTTCTGAATGCAGGGCTGAATTTGCTCAGTGTAAATGCCCCTGAGGAAATGTAAAAAAGATGCTGCAGATGTTTCAATTTAGTCGCTTGTTATTTTGGTTAGCCGGAGCTGGCATCCTAATACTTGCCACATTGGCGGTAATTTTCTATGTCATGCCGCCCTTAAGAAATACAGGCGATATTGTCTATCTGCAGGCAGATGAGACACCTTTCAAAGTGCGCCCGTCCGACGAGGGCGGGCAGAAAATTGCCCATCAGAATTCGCGTTTTATGTCCTATCTGGATAAGGGCGCGGCAGAAACGGAAGAAAAGGAAATACTGCATCTGAACGGGGATTTGCCTGAACCGCCACCCGTACCGATTGAGGCAGAGAAGCCTGTTGACACTGCTCCGGCACAAGCGAGCGCGCAAGGGCTGGCAGCTGTAGATACGGAAAATCCGGGAAAGCAAAGCGTGATGGCAACACCTTTGGCACAGGCGCAAACAGAAATCCCGCAGGTTACAGGCGATAAGCTGGACAGCACAGATAACACACCTGCCCCAAATGAACAGACAGAAGATAAAGCCAGCCCTGCCGCGCCGGTAAAAAGACCTGTTGAGCTGGCCAATATTCAGAAAAGAAACAACAATCAGGAAAAACCAGATGCCAGCTGGCGGCAAATTCAAATCGCCGCCTTTCAGGATCAGGATAAAGCCGATACCGCTGCGGCTCTGTTATCGCAAAAACATAAAGCCCGCCTGAACGGCTATGTATTATCGGCGACCATCATCCAAAAGGCGGATGGCGGCCAGTTTTGGCGGGTGATGAGCGAGGCGATGCCAGCAGCAGAAGCCAATGCGATATGTGACGCGCTAAAGAAAGCCGGGCAGGATTGTTTTCTGCGGAAAATTCAAGAGGGGCAGTAATGTCTGATGCGCTAACAGATACAGAGTTCCAGCAATCAGCCGAAACAGATAAAGAGGCAGAACAGCTTTCTTTATTTGTCAATCTGGACGGGTTTGAAGGGCCGATTGACCTGTTACTATCTCTTGCAAGAGAACAAAAGCTAGATTTGGGCAAAATCGCTATCCTGCCATTGGCAGAGCAATATCTGGCCTATATCGCTTCCGCTAAAAAGCTGAATTTGGAGGTGGCAGCAGATTATCTGGTCATGGCGGCATGGCTGGCCTTTTTAAAATCCCGATTATTATTGCCAGACCCGGAACCCGAACAGGCAGAAGATGTCATTGATATGACCGATGCCTTGCGCTTTCAGCTGGTTCGTCTGGAAGCGATGCAAACTGCCTCAAAAAGATTGGCCAGCCTGCCTATATTGGGACGCCAAAGGCTGGTTCGCGGACAGCCAGAAGAATTTGAAGGGCGTGTGGCTATCATCTGGCAAGCCAGATTATTTGACCTTGTTCAGGCCTATGGCGATATCCGTTCTGCCGAAGAAGCCCAGATGCTGACCATCGCGGCAACGCGGCTTTATTCGGTTCAGGAAGCCGCCGCACGATTAAGCCGTCTGCTGCCCAAAACACCGGGCTGGACACAGCTTGAACATTTCCTGCCGCCAGAATTAAAAGACCCGCTGGACAGACGTTCTGCCATGGCCTCGCATTTTGTGGCCAGTCTGGAATTGGCAAAAGATGGCCGAATTACCTTGCGGCAATCTGGAAATTATACCCCGCTTTACCTGCGTATGAAGGAGCAAGCATAGATGAGTGGCGCCATTGAACAGCCCCCCCTGGATACCGGATTAAGCCTGTTCGAACGGGCACGAATTATCGAGGCACTGGTCTTTGCCTCTGCTGAACCTGTGGCCTTTAAAAAGCTGTCTCCTTATCTTAATGATGAAACAGAACTGGCTGAAATTATTGATTTAATAAAATCAAGATATGATGATCGTTCCGGGATTGAGTTCAAAGTAATTGACCAGACACTTGCCTTTCGCACCAGAGCAGATATCGCTGCCCATCTAAGCCTGGAACGCCCGGTGCAAAAACCGCTTTCCAGAGCCGCATTGGAAGTGCTGGCCATCATTGCCTATCACCAGCCCATTACCCGTTCTGAAATTGAGGAAATACGCGGTATTAGCCTGTCGCGCGGTACAATCGATATATTGCTGGAGCTGGAATGGATACGCCCGCGGGGACGCCGGCGCACCCCTGGCCGGCCGCTTACCTGGGGGACAAGCACAGCCTTTCTGGATCATTTCGGCCTGTCCTCTGTTTCTGAATTGCCGGGCATGGAAGATTTAAAATCAGCCGGATTGCTGCGCAAGGGCGCGGTCATTGGCGGATTGGGCGAATCATCTATGATGTCAGAAGATGACGCAGATAATTTAAGCGAAGAAGAGCTAGAAGATGAAGTGCTGGCCCATGATGTCGATTTTTTTGATGAAGAAGAGGCATGAGAAAAAAGGGGGCAAATTATCCGCTGACCTGGCAGCTTTGCCGGATGATATAAATTTCCCGACAAGATATTTTTCCTGTAAAATGAGTATATCGTGACGATTAGATTTGAACATATCAGCCATCGCTATGGCTCTGTTGCGTCGGTAACCGATATCAACTTTGAGGTCGGTGAGGGGGAGGTTGTCTCGCTATTGGGTCCTTCAGGATGTGGCAAGACAACCTTGCTACGCCTTGCGGCAGGCTTTGAGACCCCTGATAGTGGCCAGATTATGCAAGGCGCGGACATATTATCTTCTGCAACAAAAATTGTACCGCCGGAACAACGTCAAATGGGTCTGGTCTTTCAGTCCTATGCCCTGTTTCCACATATGACAATTATAAAAAATGTAATGTTTGGCCTGCATAATCAGACAAAGGCAGATACAGAGCGGGCTCATGCATTGCTGGCAGAAATGGATTTATCGGATTGCCGGGATAAATACCCCCATGAATTATCCGGCGGCCAGCAACAAAGAGTGGCATTGGCACGTGCCCTTGCGCCTACCCCAAAGTTGATTTTGCTGGATGAGCCTTATTCCGGCCTGGATAGCCGATTGCGCGAGCGGGTGCGTGACCAGATGCTGCACGCTTTGCGCCTGTCCGGCACTGCTGCGCTGATGGTTACCCATGATGCAGAAGAAGCGATGTTTATGTCTGACAGAATTATCGTTCTAAAAGAGGGAAAAATCGAACAGCAAGGCCGGCCGATTGACCTGTATTGCCGCCCGAAAACCGCTTTTGTGGCAGAATTTTTTGGCGAGGTGAACCGTATTCCGGCTATTGGCCATAAAGGACAGGTAAAAAGCCTGTTTGGGACACTGGAATCCGATCTGATCAGCGATGGACAGGCAGCCGTCATTGTTATTCGCCATGAAGGATTGCACGTCTCGATAGATGGCCAGGAGAGCAAGGAGGACGGGGTAGAGGCCTTTGTCCAGGAGACCCATTTGCTGGGGCGTAGCTCGTTATTGCATTTATCTGTCCCGGCAACTGACCAGCATGGGGAATTACATCTTCATGCACGTATTCCGGGACTGAATTCCTTTGCCGAGGGGGCGCGCGTGCGTCTAAGCATCGATCCAGCTCAGGCTTTTGTTTTCCCAAACGGAAAAAATACGTAAAACATCAAGCTAGTTGTTGCCGCATGGCATCGTCATGTCTATATTTGCATAGCAATTAACAGAACCAGCTACCCGGATGCATGAGGTATTTTTAAGGGGCTGGCATGACCGTAAGGGGATTGAAATGGGTTTTACAAGTATTTGGCACTGGATAATTGTTCTGGCTGTCGTACTGATTTTATTTGCGCGGCCTGGCAAGATTTCTGGCATTATGGGCGATTTTGGTAAAGGTCTGCGAAGCTTTAAAGAGGGCGTAAAGCCGGAGGAAGCCGAAGAAGAGGCCGAAGAAATTGCCGAAGAAGCTGCCCCGAAAAAGGTAGCGAAAAAACCAGCTAAAAAAGTCGCTGCCAAGAAAAAGACAACAAAGGCAGCTGCCAAGAAAAAAGCCCCTAAAAAGGCCGCCAAGAAAAAGGCTTAAAAGAACCGGACGACCATCCCTTTAATGCGTTAAGAGAGCTGGGATAATAGCTCTCTTTTCGATTTTTCTTTTGGTTGTTGTGGCTCTAGCTCTAGCGGAGGCTTTATGTTTGATTTTGGCTGGCAAGAATTTATGATGGTAGCCTTTGTGCTGGTTCTGGTCGTAGGGCCAAAGGACTTGCCCAAGGTTTTGCGCGGCTTTACCAAATTTACCCGCCAGGCGCGCCATATGGCACGCGAATTTACCCAGAGCCTGGAAGAGGTAGGGGCAGATAATAATATCCGCGAGGTGAAAACCATGGTTGCGGATCTGAAATCCGGCAATCTGGAAGATATGGCAAAAGCCATAGATGGAAATGGGGATGGCATCGGCTCGGAACTGGGAAAAATCAAAGAGGATATCAATCTAAACCAGATTGGCCAGGATGTGCGCGAGGTGCAAAAGGCTGGCAAGGATGATGCTCGCAAACCCGTTGCCGCACCAAAAAGTAAAGCGTCAAAATCCGCTGGCAAATCCAGTGCAACACCAGTGAAAAAGAAACAGGCCGGCACAACAACCCCAACAAAACCCAAGAAAGCGTAGGGCAAAGCAGTATGTCTGATGCAACAGATCCAAATGAAGGGTCAATGAGTCTGATGGAGCATTTGACCGAGTTGCGAAACCGCATCGGCATTGTCTTTATTATTTTTATTGTAATTTTCCTTGCTTGTTTCATCCGCCCTTTCGGCTCTGGCACCCCGAATTTTGCCGATTTGACCTATTTTTGGCTGCAAGCCCCGCTTGCTGCCAGAGAAGAGGTCAGCCGGATGATCTTTACCGGCTTGCATGAAGGGTTTTTCACGCAAGTCAAAGTAGCCTTTTTTGTCTCTATCTGTGTCAGCTTTCCTATCATTTTATTGCAAATCTGGCGCTTTGTTGCCCCTGGCCTGTATAAGAATGAACAACGCGCGATCTTTCCTTTTTTACTGGCCACCCCTGTCTTGTTCGCGATGGGCGCATTGATGGTCTATTATCTGGTAATCCCTCTGGCGTGGGATTTTTTCCTGTCTTTCGAGATGCAGGGCGGGGCAGGCGCACTCGCCATCGAGGTAGAGCCGCGTATTTCTGAATATCTTAGCCTGGTGATGCGCTTGATGTTTGCCTTTGGCGTTTCTTTTGAATTGCCTGTCTTGCTGTTATTGCTTGTCAAGGCGGGGCTGATGACTGCAGATGGTCTTGCCTCAAAACGCAAATATGCAATTTTGCTGGCCTTTATCGCGGCTGCCATTTTAACGCCGCCGGATGTTATCTCGCAAGTGCTGCTGGCTGTGCCGGTTATTCTGTTATATGAGCTGTCTATCCTTGGGGCGCGGCTGATCCAGAAAAAACAGGATGATACAAAAGAGGCCGGCGAGGAAGAAGATGAAAGTAACCTTACTTGAGGGCGCCGGCCTTTTTATCTATCACTCGCCTTCATTCGTCTAAGGCCAAAAGGAGTTTTATGACTTATGCATGACATAAGAGCTATCCGCGAAAACCCGGAACAATTTGATAAGGCCGCCAGCCGGCGCGGGCTTGACCCTGTTGCCGGAATTATTCTGGCACTGGATAAGGACAAGCGCGAGGTGCAAACCAGCTTGCAGGCCAAATTATCGCGCCGCAATGAAGCCAGCCGTGAAATTGGCCAGAAAAAAGCCGCTGGCGAGGATGCGGATGCCTTGCTGGCAGAAGTGGCTGCCATAAAAGAAGAAATCCCCGCTCTGGAAGCCAGAGAAGCCGAGCTGGACGAACAAATTCACACCCATCTTATTTCCATTCCCAATATACTGGATGATAGGGTGCCAGATGGCGCAGATGAAGCCGATAATGAGCTGGTGCGCAGCGTTGGCGAAAAGCCTGTCTTTTCTTTTAACCCCCGCGACCATGTGGATATTGGCGAAGGGCTGGGGCAGATGGATTTTGCCACCGCTGCCAAGCTGTCGGGTGCGCGTTTTGTAGTCTTGCAAGGGCAATTGGCTCGTCTGGAGCGGGCATTGGCTGCCTTTATGCTGGATGTGCATAGCGCTGAACATGGCTATCTGGAAACATTGCCGCCTGCTCTTGTACGCACCCAGACCATGACCGGGACAGGCCAGTTGCCAAAATTTGCCGATGACCTGTTTCATACCACCGATGACCGCTGGCTGATCCCCACAGCAGAAGTACCGCTGACCAATATTGTGGCCGATAGCATTGTCCCGCGTGAGGC
>Ga0181584_10000795_pt1 | contig 23196 bp, 19 predicted proteins | sample 071ome_30_FD_132462 | JGI IMG/M metagenome (GOLD analysis project Ga0181584, IMG submission 132462) | Coastal salt marsh microbial communities from the Groves Creek Marsh, Skidaway Island, Georgia - 071406AT metaG (megahit assembly) | ecosystem: Environmental > Aquatic > Marine > Intertidal... | reverse complement strand
GGGGCCGACGCTCTTAGTCACCCACGCACCAACGCACTCACCCACGCACCCACGCACCGACTCATCCGCAGACAGCCAACTAGCTAGATAGATAGATACTACCGTTTACCGTCCTGTCGTTCCGGTATGCCGAACTAGCGGCAGGACCGAACGCCGTGAAGGGCGCCAACAACACGTCACAAAGAAACGCACACCAAACCGGCCAACGGATACATATCGGCCGTGTTAATCCCCACGATACGACGATACGACGATACGACACTACGATACGATGAATCACAACAACGCTACCGGCTTTGATAACGACGCCGACGAGCGGGCTGCGGCCAACTCGACCAACGACTATGCCGGCCTCTTTTCCGGTCTCTCGCTGAATGGAAACAATCTCGCGTTCCATCATCAGCAACATCTCAACAGTCATCACACGTACGCGCAGCCGATCTTCGAGACTGCAGAGCAGGGGGGGCCTGTCCTCGTGCAAGGACCCGCCCCCACCCACGTCGTCCACGGCCACGAGCAGCAGGCTTTCCTGCCCCACCACCTCAATGTGGGTGGGATTCACGGGGGAAACCACCATAACCCCCAATGGGTGGCGGCGGGAAACGATACGTATGGGAGCTACAGGAGCGGTTCCCATGTTGGTCACTCCTACCACGCCGGCAATGGCCTTGGCCTTGGCCTTGGCCACGGTCATGGCCACGGCCACGGCCACGGTCATGGTCATGGTCATATGCACAACAAACACGCCCAACAGCCGCCATCGAACCTCGCCGACTATGACGCGCCGGCCCCCGCCCCCGCCAGGGGCTGGGGCGGCCAGGCCTTCGCGTCCGCCGGCCTCGACAGCCATCCCAACCAAAAGTCATGGCTTGGCAAGGGCACGAACGGGTCGTACAGCAACGGCAACGGGGGCCGCCGTGGGCGGTACGGACGCAGCGGGCGGGGCGGTGGGCGGGGCGGCGGCAACGCGTACGGTCGTCCCTCGGAGGGCAGCGGTGTCGTGGAGAAGACGATTCGCATGCTTTGTCAGCTGCCTGACAACCAGCGCATGGGCGACGACGTGCTCTCGCTGATGGGCGAGATCGACAGTCGGGACCTCGCCCGGTTGCTCAAGGAGCTGTCCCGCATGAGCATGGCCAACCGTGCCGTCGAGCTCTTCGACGCGATTCGCCTGTCGAACAACGCATTGTTGCTCGACGTGTTCACCTACACGGCGGCGATCAGCCTGTGTATCGCCACGCACGACGTGGAACGCGCGCTCCGCCTTGCCGAGGAGATGAAGCAAAGGCGGATCCAGTGCAACGTGCATACCTTCACCGCGCTGATGAACGTTTGCATCAAGTGCTCGAGGTATAGTACGGCGCTGGAGACGTACGAGACCATGCGGCGGGAGGGGTGCATCCCGAACGTCGTTACCTTCAACACGCTGATCGACGTCTACGGCAAGACGGGTGCCTGGGAGCAGGCCGCCCGGGTCTTGGACGTCATGCGGTCCGAGGGTGTTGAACCGGTTCTCAGGACGTACAACACGCTGCTGATCGCATGCAACATGTGCAACCAGCCCAGGGAGGCGATCCTGGCCTACAAGAGGATGGTGGGCGACGGCTTCTCGCCCAACTCGACGACCTACAACGCCCTCATCTCGGCCTACGGAAAGAGCGGACAGCTGGATAAGGTCATGGAGGTCTTCAAGGAGATGTCGAGCAGGGGATGTGAGAAGAACGTCATCACGTACTCGTCGCTCATCTCTGCGTGCGAGAAGGCCGGCCAGTGGGAGCTCGCCCTCGAGCTCTTCCAGGAGATGGGCCGCGAGCAGTGCAACCCGAACACGGTGACGTTCAACTCGCTCATCACGGCGCTCGGGCAGGGTGGGCAGTGGGAGAAGGCCAAGTCGGTCTTTGACCAGATGAAGTCTCGCAACTGCACCCCCGACGTGGTGACCTACACGGCCCTCATCTCCGCCATGGAGAAGGGCGGGCAGTGGGGCCTCGCCATCGAGGCGTTTGAGCGAATGATGTCGCAGGGGTGCAAGGCCGATGCCATCGTCTACAATGCCGTGGTCAACGCCCTGTGGGAGACGGGCATCATCTGGGCACAGAGGCACGCGCTGAGGCTGTTCAAGACGGCCCTCGCGGAGGGCCACTTCCCCCAGCAGAGCTTGATCCCTGGGCTCGTGAGGGCCGAAGTGAACCTGCACGCGACAACCTCTGGCGTGGCCATGCTCTCGCTGTACGTCTGGCTGGTCAAGCTCAGGCGTTTCGTCGAGGAGCACGGCGCCGGAGCAGTCCCGGCCAAGGTCACGATCGTGACCGACCGCGGGCGCGGGTCACGAGAGCAGGGCAACTCGGTCATCAAAGAGTCGGTCAATGCCATCATGGCCTCGTGGAAGAGCCCGTTCGTGCTGCGTGAGCAGAGGAACTACTCGGGCAGCCTGTCCCTCGAGGCGTCGGGCGAGGAGCTCGCGGTCTGGGTCATGCAGCCGCAGTTCGCCGACAGGATCTTCTCCTACTTCCCTTGCTCGGAGATACTCCCGGGAGGAGAAAGCGAGCAGAAGCTGCGGGACCTGACGGCGAGCGGCGGCGACATGGACCTCGAGGCCAAGACCGAGAAGTCCTGCGTGGCCGCCTTTGCCGCCGTCAAACACTTCGAGAAGACGCATTGCCTCGTCGTCCAGAACATGGGTTTCGAGTACCTGCAGAAACGTGCTTCGCTCGTCCAGAGCTGCGTGCGGATCAACAGGAACCTTGGCAGCCAGGACGAGGGCGCGCACGACGCAATCCTGCTGATGGACAGGGTCATGTCGACCAGCCTCAGCTTTGCGTCCGAGGTGTTTGATCTTCTTGCTGCATCCTGTGTGGCGATTGCGTTCGACCACTCCGAGCGCGAGTCCGAGAAGGACTTTGAGGTGTTTGAGAAGGCCTCGGGGCTCCCGTCTTGGGCCATCAAGCAGATGGAGTGGAGCATCCGCCAGATCCTCAACCACGACACGCAGTCTATCTCGAGCATCCGCTGCCTCAAGCTTCTCAACGAGCGGCTCGGCGTCCAGACGCTCGGACCGCTGAGCGCCGCCGCCATCGCGGGCAGCCAGCAGGAGCTCTGCCTGGCCTGCGTCTCGGAGACCTCGTTACTGAACTGCAGGCCGTCCATCGTGGCGGCTGCGGTGGTGTACGTGAACAGGAGGGAGCGCGGCGCCATCCCGTTCTGGCCGAGCTCCCTCTCGAGGCTCACCGGCTACAACGACATGGGCGCCCTCGAGCTCTCTGTCGCCATCAAGGCGGCGCAGAGGATCACCAGCAGCAGCAGGTACACTGGCGAGGGCGCGGACGAGATCGAAGGCTACGACGTCGACGGCGTGGCGACGGCGGACATCATCTCCTCCCTGGGCGTCAAGGCCGCCGGGGGCCTCGGCGTCGGCCGCCTCGACGACATTGGCAGCATCGGGGACGGCAAGGAGGACACGCTCAACGCCCACACCGAGGCCATCCTCAACTCGATATACGATCTTGTCTCCCACTCGGAGTTCCCCATCACCCCGGAGGAGACCGAGTCGAGCGCGCCCAACGGCAGCACGGAGCGATCCACGTCGAACCAGGGCGGCAGCGGCAGCAGCAACAACGACGACAGCAACGAGAGCAACGAGGCGTCTGACAGTCAGCCGGCCTCGAACGACGGCTCGAACGACGGCTCGAACGACGGCTCGAGCGAGCGCGAGAACGACGACTAGGTGTGGTGGCACCGCCGTCCTCTCGGGTCCTCTCGGGCTCGTCGGTATTTCATCACGCATAGCTCACAACACGTACGACGATTCAACGGCGCCGGGCCGCACAACACGACATTGCCCGCGTCCATTTTATGATACAGAACAGCGACACAATACGACGCAATACGAATACTGAAGTAGTGGTCGACATGATACCCTCTGGGTGACGGGAGCGACGCCGTCGCCGTCGTCACCCCAAGGCCATCACTTCTCGTTTTTACCACGAGAATTTAATTGATATTGATACTATCCCCTTCTCTATCTCTCACGATCGCGATCATCACTTGCTGATCGCCGCGATCCCAAACCCGATGGCGACCAACGTGGCCCAACCCAGCACATCGTACGTGGTATCGCTCCAGTACCCACCGCTCGACCCGGTCGCCTTCTTCATCCCGCTCTTCTTCTTCTCCACCCGATCGCTCAACATCGCGCTCTCGTTGGCCGCCTCCAACTGCTTCTGCAGCTCGGCATACAGCTGCGGCGCCTTGGAGCTCATCTCCAGCGCCCGCTTGTAGCTTTCGTTCGAGGGATCCATCGCCGCCGCCTTCTCAAAGCAGTCCCCAGCCTTGGTAAAGAACTCAGCGGACACTTCCGCGTTCGCCGACAGGAACCCCTGCGATGTATATGCATTCCCCAGACACCACAGCGCGTCGTGACGGTTCTCCGGATCCAGCTCGATCGCCTGTTTGAACTTGGCGATCGCGTCTTCGATCATCGCATACGCCTCATGCCCTTGTCGAAAATGTGCCAATTCTAACAACGCCCCTCCCCACTTTGTCAACGCCTGAAAACGTGGTCGAGAACGACGACGGGAACGATGATGACGCGAGTGAGAGACTGACTGGGAGAGCGAGCGAGCGAGCGAGAGAGAGAGAGAGAGAGAGAGAGAGCTAGGCGGATAGACTGCGCGGTAGCTGGATGCCGGGCGATGCGACGATCGTCTCCGTTCGATCCCGTCCTCGTTCGACCCACTCCCAAGATTCAAAACACGCACGAGCGAATTCTTCTCGTCAGCCGCGACCTCCTTCTCCGCCTGTTCCCGAGCCTGTTCAAAGAACATCAGCCTACACAGAGTCGAGCGCAAAAGCCAAGCATCGGTCGTGAGTGAGCAGCGGGCGGCAATGAACTCAGTGAAGTTTCTTGGCGAGGAGATTTTTGCCGACCGCGCCCCGTTCCGCACGCACGTACCGCTCGATATCCTCTCTCGACAGTGATTCCATTGTATATATGTATGTATGTCCTCCGTAGTATTTTGGTTTTGCCTGTTCGCTTCGGTTACAACAAATTTTTCCGCCATTCGAGCGCACTACTCGGCCGAGTGGTTCCGATCGGCGTCGCCGCCCTCACCCACGCCCGCGCCTCCGAACGTAGTCCTCCCCGATGGCCCTCCCGATCCCACGACCGTCGTCCCGCACGTATCGTTTCATCCAACCCCCGTCCCCGTCGATCCGCCCGACGGCCTCCTCCAGCCCATCCACCGCGGCCACGTCGAGGTACCCCTTCCCCTGCAAATGCACACACAGCTCCTCCTGATGATTATCCATCAACTCGCTATTCGGCACCGCAATCACCCGCTTCCCCGCCCGCAAACTCTCGAAAATCGACCCGGCCCCCGCGTGCGAGATCACCAAACTCGCCTCGTCGATACGCTCTTTGAGCGTCGGCGCGTACCGAAAGTACGTCACCTGACCGCGATAGGAGGAATCAGTGAGACGCCGTACGCAGAAATCATCGAGAGAATCCGGACCCTGTACAGGTACCTATACAGGTGTACCTACCGTGACGTCCTTCCGCTCCTTCGGCAAGGGAACCACGACCGTGGCCCTCTGTTCGGCCGGCTCGACAGCGCCAAAGATCTCCGATGGAAAAAACGTCTCGCTGTTGCCAATCTGCAGCACGAGTCCCGTGTACCCCCTCGATCCGAGCAGCCGAACGAAGGACACCGAGTCTGCCGCCTTGCTCAAAGCATCAAACCTCGTCGTCCCCACAGTCAACAGCACAACCCGTTCCTCCTCATGCCGTCGTTGACGCTCGCGGTCCATGCTCGATCTCGCGCCCATGACGACCCGACTACCACGACCCGACTACAACTACGACTACGACTAGGACTACGACGACCCGCTGCCCCACGCCGCCTTGCGCTCCTCCGTCTCGTTCGTCTCCGGACAGACCACCGTCTTTCTATCAAGCGGCACCAGCACGCTCCCCGTCCGCGCACTCCTCGCTTTCACAACCCCCAACTCGTCCTCCGCCGTCGTCAAATAATACGCCCGCTGGTCCCCCAAACTCAACACCCTCGCCCGCACAATATCCCCCGGCCGAAAACACTTGTGCAGCTCCACCGAGTCGATATCAGAAGACCGCACGTCGGAAGCTCGCAACAGACCCGAGAACGTCTCCGTCAGCGGCGCACGCGGCGAAATCTCCAGATTGACCGTCCTGATGTTCGTCTTGACGACTGTGGCGGTGACAATCGCCCCCACGGTCGGCGGCGTCGGCGGGGCCTTGCCGGTGAGCAGCGTGGCAAAGGGATAGGAGGAGGAGGTGCCGGGTTGTTGGTTCTGCGTGTGTGCGTGTGTGTGTATGTGAGTGGTGCGTGGGCGAATTCGAAACCGTCTCCGCGCTTGGTGCTCACGGGACGGGACGGGGCAAGGCGACCGGCGTTCGACACGACTCGACACGTACGTCTTCTGTGACCGGTTCTCCAGGACATACAACCATGACACGTGGTCTTCCTCTTTGAGAACGAAACGGAATGGGCGTGCTCCCCCCGGCCGTCAACATAAGGTAACTACAGGGATTCGTAGTTTCTTATACCTACCACACGTACGGTACGTACGAGAGACTTCTCGTCTCTATGCATGCGGCTGGGGGCGATTCGGCTCTTTCTGGCCGGATTCCTGAGATGCGCCTCCGATTCCGACGACGATGCCCGGCGTCCCGTCTGGCCGGCGTGTCCCCCCATACACGGCGTGTATACGTCGCCATACGTGTATTATCCGCAGTAAATTGCGCAGAAACGGAGAAACGCGGAGGACGCCGCCGCAAACATGACGGGACCTCGTCGTCCTCCCTCCCAAGGAGAAGAACGACTGCGCACGAAACTCGCTCGCTCACGAAACTCGCGCACGCACCACGCACCACGCAGGACGTCAACTTGAACTACCATGGCTTCCAAGGTTTCCGGAGATACCCTCCGCACTGCCATCACGAGCATCCTCGAGGGTGCCGAGGCCAAGAAGCGTGGCTTCACCGAGACGGTCGAGCTGCAGATCGGCCTCAAGAACTACGATCCGCAGAAGGATAAGCGTTTCAGCGGTTCCGTTAAGCTGCCGTACTGCCCGCGTCCCAAGCTGGCGGTGTGCGTGCTGGGAGATGTCAACCATTGCGAGCAGGCGACTGCCCTCGGGGTGGACGCCATGTCGGTGGAGGACCTGAAGAAGCTGAACAAGAACAAGAAGCTTGTCAAGAAGCTGGCTGCCAAGTACAGTGCGTTCCTGGCTTCCGACTCGGTCATCAAGATGATCCCTCGTCTGCTCGGGCCGGGCCTGAACAAGGCCGGAAAGTTCCCGACGCTGGTGACGCATAACGACTCGCTGGAGGCCAAGATCATCGAGATCCGCTCCACGGTCAAGTACCAGCTGAAGAAGGTGCTGTGCATGGGCGTGGCCGTCGGAAACGTCGAGATGGCGGACAAGGAGCTGTTTGTCAACATCCAGATGTCGATCAACTTTTTGGTCTCGCTGCTCAAGAAGCAGTGGCAGAACGTCAAGTCGCTGCACATCAAATCGACGATGGGCAAGCCGGTGAGGCTGTACTAAGTGCGTAGGTTGTGTGAATACGCGAGAACCAACGTGGCGCTGGTGCACGCACGTCCATGTCGGTCGGGAGGGGGGTGACCTTGGACGCGCCAACGCCCGCGTTTGGGAGTGGCTCTGTTGCCACGACGTATTTCGTGCGAATCCCGTAGTAGTATTTATTGGCGTTGTCGGCGTTTCTCTCTTTTGATGTAACGGCGATCACGCGATTGACAGACGGTGGGCGAAGAAGGCCGACCCCCCACCCGCGCGTGCCTGGCACCCGCGGGTGCGATCTAGATAGGCCCACGGAACGAACGCGTCTCTGTCGCGGGCGCATTGACGGATTCGGAAAGCGAATTCGAACATCACATACCGTTTCGTTGTTGCATTCGACACTGCGCGAAGGCGGAGCAGAAGGACACACGGACGACACGTTTGCCGGATTTCACGAATTCACCCATCTCTTTCCGTGACGCGAACGTTCGAACGAATACGCGCAACGAATACTGGTAGACATGTTCACGGCACTTCAACCGGGGCGCGCATTGAGCTTCCCGACCCCGGCGTCCTCTCGTCGGGGGACGACTTCGAAATCGAACCGTCCAGCGGGGACGGTGACGGTGTGCGCGTCGAGTCCCTCGAAGGACCCGCAGTCGCAGAACAGAAGCAAGGCTGCCTTGTCGATGGTGTCTGCGTTCCTGGTGGCGAGCGTCTTGAACGCGTCGTCGCCGGCGTTGGCGACCGAGTCGTTCCTGAAGCGCACGGGGGCCAAGGGCCTCCTGATGCAGGAGGAGGAACAGCTGGTCAAGCTGCGTGATTTGGAGGAGGAGAAAGTGAAGGAGGAGATTGAGGTGGCGCGTGAGGAGTTTGAGGAGGCGGCCAAGGCGTCGTTCGACGGGTCGACGCTGTGTGCGACGCCGTTTGGGGTGGACGTCGTGGGGATCACCGAGGCGATTGCGTTGACGGGGGCGCTCGTGGGAGGTGTGTCGGCCAGGCGGAGGAAGGACGAGCTGGAGAAGCTGAACGAGCAGCTGAGGACGATCAACGCGCAGCTGCGTCAGCAGGCCCGTGCCGGGACGCTCTATGCGCCCGGCCTGACGTACGTGCCGCAGACGCCGAGTGGTGGTGGTGGTGGTGGTGGTGGCAGCGTGGCGACGCCGAGCCCGCCGAGCGCGACGGGCGTGAGCCTGCCGACGGGCGCCAAGTCGCTCACGTCGCTCTCGACGCCGGAGGCGAGCAACAACAAGCCCAAGACGGTTGTCGTGGGGACGGATGCGTCGGTGGCAGACGGGATCAAGGAGACCAACGGGACCGACGCGGCCGTGCCGTTGGTGAGTCTGGCGAGCATGGACGAGGAGGACATGAGGCCGGAGGTCAAGCAGTGCCAGGCGGCGTTGAAAGAAGGGAAGCGTCTGCTGAGGGAGAAGGATGCGGGGCCGGCGATGGTACGCTTCGAGAAGGCGCTCATGCTGGCGCGTACGCTGGGGGACAAGGTGCGGGAGCGGAGGGCGGTGCGCGGATTGGCGGCTGCCAACAGGCTGTTGGGCAGGTATGAGCAGGCGATCGATTATCTGATGGAGGTGCTCAAGCTGAGCGAAGTGATGAACGACCACATTGGAGACGTGGATGCGTACGGGAGCATCGCGGATATCTACACAGAAATGGGGAACTTTGATAGGGCGGCGGAATTCTATGACAAGTACATCGCGGGAATGACGGAGAGCACCGTGTAGTTGTAATCGTGTTCATTCATTCATTCATTCATTCATTCATGTGTGTGTGTGTGTGTCTGCTTGTACTTGTCGAGGAGATACATGCCGCTGACGATGGGCGGTTGGTCTCGGCCTTGGTCTCGGTCTTGGCCGCCGGCGACGGGGATCTTCGCGTCAAAGTTGGGGTCCACGAAGGCTGGCATCGAAAATCTCGGCCTTCCTTCCGCGTTCACGACTCTGTGTTTGGTGCTCTGATAACCCGTGATGGCGCTGCCCATGTCTCCGATGTTGACGATCAGCGTCGCCTCGCCGACCGCCGCGCCGCCCACCGCTCGCCAGCGACCCTCGTGGAAGATCTCCAAACCGTCGACGGGGTCTGCGTACAGGAAGGTGATGAAGCCGTAGTCTGTGTGCGCTCCGCACGCAAACCTGCCTGCCGCTTCGTCCGAGGGCTCTGGTAAGTACCTAATCGGGCGTAGGGTGAGCATCGCGTCGTCAAAGTAGCGATCGTAGTGGTGCCGGTCGAGACCGAGAGACAACGCAATGATACCGACGACGCGAGCGGAGAGATCCAGCAGCTGTTGCATGTACCCCTCGACGCTTTCCCGGTACCCGGGCAGTGACGCCGGCGGAGGCCACTGGTTCTCGCCCGAGAGGAGGTGCGGCCGTCGACAGGGGCGTCGGAAGTAGATGCCTTCTCGCAGGTCCCCGCACGCTGCGTTCTCGGGGTCGAGTCGCTCCGTCGCCCCGTGCCAACCGCAGTAGGACTCGTTGAGCGAGAGCTTGGCCTTCTCCTCCGGTGGAAGGTCGAAGAACGACCGATGCCGGCGTGCGTTGTCCAGCACGATTTCAAATGGAAAGGGGGGCCTGACGAGGAAGAACCCGTGGGCGGAGAGGCTCTCCCGCACGCGCTCGGCGTGCCGGCGGTCGTCGATCGACTCGTCGTCCAGCGCGATGACCTCCAGCGGGATGACATCCAGCGGCGTATCTGGCGTATCTGACGTGTCTGGCGTATCGAGCAAATGCCGACAAACGGACGAGACGACCATCGCCCCGTCGGCGATACTCGCGACTGCCTCGGGCGGGACGTGGAGGAAGAGCGACCGCGCACCGGCTCCCGCCTTGGCACACGCCTCCAGAGACCTGTAATACAGGTAGTTGCAGACGAATTTGCCCGCATCGTCCGACACTTCAACCGTATAGTCTTTCAAGCCTTCGAGCGTGCGGATGCGCTCGACGGGCACCGTCGAGCGCAGCACCTCTGGTCCCGACGGCGACCGGGAAATCGCTTGGCCCGTCGGCTGGCACCCGTTGACGTCCGGTATTCTGAACGAGCATTCGTTCACGGCACATCGCTCCAGTTTGAAAACCGAGCTGCGTTCGTCCACACCGAGGTGCAGGAACGAGATCGGAGACGTGCAGCCTTCGAGCAGCGGCTCGAGCTCCTCTTCGATGAACCGATCGACGTCCTCCATGGAGACGCCGAGGACTCGACACGCGACGCCCTCGATATCCAGGCGCCGCACCATGTCCACGATCTCCGTCGTCGGATTGCGTTCCACGTCACCAAACGGGCCGAACCCTGTCACGACCACTCCACCGCTCGTTGGCAGCAGCAGACGGGAAACGACCTCGTCGGTTGAGAGGACGGCATCCGTGTACCCTCTGAACGCGCCGATGGCCGCCTCGTGCCGGGCCCGACTGCCCGTCGCGCAGGCGTCCTCCACGACGACAACCCGATACCCGAGATCCGCGGCGTCCCGAACCGCGTGGTCAACGCACTGATCCGTCAGTACCCCCGCGACCAGCAACGTTCCGACCTCCATATTCCGCAAGACGTAGTCCAACTGCGTGGACTGAAAGACGGACGACGACGACTTGGCGAGGCACAGCTCGTCGTCACTTGCCGGCTTGAGCTCCTCGACGAGCTCGTCCCTCGGGTCTTTCGCAAATACCCGAAACCCCTGGATAGAAACAAAGCGCGTCGTGCGAGTGAGAGCGAGAGTGATAGCAAGAGCGAGAGCACGTCAGGGCGCCACGACGTAGGACGTAGGACGAAGGACACCAATACCCACAGTCACCTTGTAGTCGCGCGAAATGTCCTTTGCGTCGCGCCTCAGGCTACTGATCACCGTAGTCACCACGTCGACCCCAGCGACGCGACATGCTCGTACCAGCCGCGCCCAGTTCGGCCTACACAGCCGATCGACGCGGTCAAAGAAGTAGTCGTTGTCGAAGTCTCTCCTGGCAACGCTCGCGAGCGGCGACGTCCTCGAGCAGCAGTAGTGCTGGCAATCGATGAAAAGGGCGGCGACGCCGACTTCGTCGGACAGCCTGGTCGGCAGCTCCCTCCGGCTCGAGGTCGAGTCGAACCCATAGACGACGCCCTCCCTCGAGTTCGCCATCGCGCGCTCTCCTCCGATTCTCCGTACTATTCACGGGCTGCACCACGCGCCGGGTGAAGCCGAGCGGATTCGCACAGACTCAAAACCCGCAGAAAAAAAACTCACCTTGTTCCGAACTACGCGAAGTTCGCGCTACTTCGTCGAGCTTGGAACGGAATCGGCCGACGACGGAAACGTGCTACTATCGGCTATGATCACCAGACGTCTGGAGACCGCTCGCTCCGCCGTCATCAGCCGGATGAGCGTCAGCGTGAGCGTCAGGCGGCCGTTCGCAACCGACGATCGAGACGACTACGATCGAGACGACAACGATCGAGACGACGACGATCGAGACGACAACGATCGAGACGACAACGATCGAGACGACAACGATCGAGACAACGAACGAGACCGGTCACTGATATCGCTGATGACCATGATCGACCGCCTCAAACAGCGTCGGCGACACGCGAGCGACCAGTACGTGTCGCGCTTCCTCAACCAGCTCGGCTCGTCGGCGCTCGACGTCGACGCCTTCGTTGACGCACACGCAGTATACAGCACGCAGCTGAGCGTGAAGCGAGACCTCGAGCCGGTCGTCATGTTTCTCATGTCCACGGGCTTGTCGAAGGAGGAGGTGGGGCGGATTGCGGCCAAGGCGCCGCTGGTGTTTCGGAAGGACCCGGCCGAGCTGTTTGCGCGATACGAGTGGCTGCGGTACGAGCTCGGGAGCGACGACAAGGCCCGGGGGATGTTGCTGCGGAGGCCCGAGGTTTTTGCCGGCGACGGGTCTCTGGACGACTTCCGAAGTCTCCTGGAGATTCCTCCATGGGTGCGAGGAACATAACGATTGCGTTCATTCTTTTTTCGCTTCATTTCATTCCGTAGGTCATTCCTTCATTCATTTATACACAGTATAGACACAAACACCGACGCAAGGACAGGCAGGCAGGCAGGAAGAATATGAGAGAAGACCACACCACCGGTCATCAGGAAACCCTCGTCCTCTTCGACCTTGACGACTGCTTGTACCACGCCCCGGCGATGTCCGCGGCCGTGTGCCACAACATCAAAGCCTACATGACGACCCACTTGGACGTTCCAGGCGACCAAGTCGACGAGCTGTGCAACCATCTCTACGCGACGCACGGGACGACACTGGCCGGACTCGTCAATGCCCTCGACCACCACATCGACTTTGACCACTGGCACGAGCACGTCCACTACGGCAAGATCGACTACGAGCAGCACTTGAAGTGCGACCCATTCCTGGTCTCCCTGCTCAAGTCGATGTCCCCCCTCGCCCGCAAGCTCGTCTTCACCAACGCCGACCGCAAGCACGCCAGAATCTGCCTGGACATTCTGGGCATCGCCGACTTTTTCCGGGACGACGACGACATCATCTGCTTCGAGACACTGCAAGACATGGCTCGGGAGGCCGAAGCAGCGGGCGGGGCGCTCGCGGCCAAGCTCGCCGGCGCGGGGATCCCCGCAGGCCGCGGGGTGCTCTGCAAGCCCAACCACCTCGCCTTCGAGGTCGTACTGAATCGGCTCGGGGCAGAGCCGCAGTCCACGGTGTTCTTCGACGACAGCGTCCGGAACGTCGCCAGTGCGCACGAGCTCGGCATCTTCAGCGTGTTGGTGGGTATTGAACTCGACCTTGAACTCGACCGACGTGCGTCCGCTCATCGTGCGCCCTGGCCCTCTCACTCGCGCTACGCGCTTCGCTCGTTCGCCAGGTCCGGCCCGGGCAGGTTCCGGACGCCCGCTGCTCCATGCACATCCAGCACATTCACCGGGTCGCCCGGGAGCTCTCGTGGCTGACCAACGGGGATCACGACGCGGCCGGCAAGGAAGAGGAAGAGGGAGAGCAGAGGGAGATCGCTCTGGCCGTGCGCGCCTAGAGACGATCCAGTGAAGCGGCGCTTCTGTCTCCCTGCACACACACAAGTAACAATCCGCTGCGTCGCGACGACGACCAACATCATCACGAGTTTGGTACAGAGTTCAGGTACGGATAGAGCCGATCGCGTGCCGCGCACGCGCGTCCGCCGCGCCTGCATCCTTGAACTCGAATCGCACTCGAATTCCGCTTTTCATCACTCGCTCGACGCCGCTCGCAGCCCGTCCACCTGCACCATTCATCAGACGACAAGGAACCCACACAATAAAAGCACAGCCATGTCGGTCATCACACTGCCCGTCGGCTGCACGGAGAACAGAGTCGCCGTCCATCCGGCGACGCTCTTCACCATGATTGACGCCTACGTGCGGCGGAACGAGGGCCAGGCCCGGGTCATCGGCACGCTGTTGGGGACGATCAGCGATGGGGTGATTGAGATTAAGAACTGCTTCGCGGTGCCGCACAGCGAGAGCGACGACCAGGTCGCGGTGGACGTCGTGCACCACCAGACCATGGCCGAGCTGCAGAAGAAGGTGAACAGTCGCGAGCGGATCGTGGGTTGGTGGTCGACCGGGACGGATGTGAGCGGGAGCGATGCGCTGATTCACAACTTTTACACGAACGAGTGCATGAATCCCATCCATCTGATTCTGGACACGGACGTCTCGCAGAGCGGCTCGGTGGTCAAGGCGTTCGTGTCTCGGGTGCTGAGCATCGACGGGGTGCAGCTGGCGAGGGAGTTCCAGGAGGTGCCGTGCGAGGTGAGAACTAGCGAGGCCGAGCGGGTGGTCGGGGACGCACTGCTGAGCGAGACGGTGGAGAGCTTGCCGACCGAGCTGGAGGGGCTGGCAAGTAGTCTGAAAAACCTCGACCAGCTGGTGGGGGCGGCGAGGGAGTATGTCGACGCGGTGCTCGCGGGAAAAATCGAGGGGGATATCGGGCTGGGAAGGCAGATTGCAGATGCGCTCACGGCGGTGCCGAAGATGAGCTCGGAGGACATGGCCACGGCGATTCGCAACAACCAGAACGATATTTTGCTGACGACGTACTTGTCGGATTTGATCCGGGCACAGCTGGCGCTCAGCGACAGGCTGGGTACCATGCAGCTCCCGCTCAGCTTTTAGGCGTGTGATACCCATTCACCCAATCACTCATTCACTCTCTCCGTCTCCGTCTCTCCCGCCTTTGGCAGGGGAGGCATCGGGAACACCCATGGGTTCAGCGCCCCCCGTCCCTCCCACCCGCGCCCGTCCCGCTTGCCTTCCCGGTAGATGCTCGGATGCGTCACCCCCAACCCGGCACCTCCAAGCCCCTCCTCGCAGTCACCCCGACCCCCACCCCGGTCACCGCCCAACAACAGCCTCGCGTGCTCGCTCAACAGCTCGCCCCGCGCAATCCCCGTATTCGGTATCCGATGCACCAGAAACGCGGCCATGAACAGCGGCAAATGCAGCAAAGACGCTCGAAACAGCACCCTCGCATTGCCCGTCGTCGGCCTCCCGTAGAACCTCGCCGCCGTCAGCAGCATTCCCGCCGTGATGAACGCCGACTCGTACGCAAAGTACGGCGACGTGATACCAAGCCAGGTCGACATCGCCCCCAGCGGAAATAGATACAGACAGTTCCGCAGCGCGCACGCCGCCGTCCGCTTCCCCGTCGCGTCCACCAACGACAGCATGCGGTACCCCCCCGCCGCATAGTCCTTCCTCGACATCCACGCCAGGGCCATGAAGTGCGGCAACTGCCAAAAGTACAGCCCCGCCGCCAGCAACGCTGCCCCCACATCCAACTCTCCCAACGCCCCCGCCCACCCGATCAGCGGCGGCACCGCCCCCACCACCGCCCCCACCCACGTGTTTGCGATCGTCACCTGCTTGAGCGGCGTGTACACCCCCGCGTACAGCGCGATATTCCCCGCCCCCAGCGCCGCCGCCGTCTCGTTCACTTTATTCAACAGAATATACACGCCAGCAGCGCCCGTGACCAACGCAAACCCCAGCGCGTGCGCCCGAGACATTCGCCCCTGCGGCAACGGCCTGGCCGCCGTCCGCGTCATCCTCGCGTCGTTTGAGACCTCGTACAGCTGATTCAACGCGTTCGCCGAGGAAGAGCACAGCATCGTACCGAGCGAGGTCCAACCGCACCCTCGCCAGTCGATGTCCTCCGTGCTCGCCGCGACAAAGCCAGCCGCGGCCGTCGCCGTCACGAGCGCACTCAGCCGCAACTTCGAGAGCTGCTTGTAGTCCTTCCACCGACGACCAGCCGGGTTTGCTCGATTCGCTCGGTTCGAAGCGCTCGAAGCGCTCGAGGTCGCGGCTCGTCGTCGAAAAAGTCGGCCCGTCGGTCTCGATTCCGGAATCGGACCCTGCCGACTGGGGCGGATCGTCGAGAAGCTCGCGCGCTCTCCCACCGATGCCCACGCGCCAGTCTCGCCCCCCGCGCGTGCCGTTCTGACAGCAGCAGCGGCCCGTGCCACCAGCTCGCTCGTGGCACGCCGCAGCGACATGAACGTGCGTGAGGAGGCGCAGCGACGACGCTTCTTGTTTTTTTCCGAGAGAATCGCGCGCAATGCGTATCGCCAGGTCCACATCCACAGCCCGTCGCCATCCCGTCGTCGTCGTCGTCGTCGTCGTCGGTTCGGCCGGAAGACCGAGATCGGGCGTCGAGTGTGGAGGTCGTCGTCGTCGTTCTCGTTCCGGAGTCGTCGCAGCCCAGGAACTCCACGACACGCCCACCCCCAGCGACGCTGCGCGCTCCACACACTCCCGACGCGACCACCTCCGCGCCCTCGTCCTCTCCCTCTCCCTGTCCCTCTCTTCCACCCTCGCCCTCGCCCTCCCCGCCCGGCCATCCCACGCCATCGGTTTCAAAAAGGACATGAGCAAGGCTCGCCGGAACACGGGCGTCGACAAGTCCGCCTACCTCGACCTCGACATCAGCCCCTACAACGTCACCGAGACAATCACGACGACCACGACGACGACGACGACGACCACCGCGGACGACGGCACCCCGACGCCCACGACCACCACCGCCACCACCAGCCGCCCCCTCACGTCGATCAAATTCTACGACATCCTCGAAGGCAAGGGCGACCCCGTCGCCCCCGGCGACCCCGTCACCGTCCACTTCGACTGCATCTTCCGGAAAATCGACGCCGTATCCACCAGGTCGGCCCGCCTGCTGGGCGGAAACCGCGTCATCGCAGAGCCTTTTTCGTTCGTCGCCGCCAGCCAGCTCGACGCCCCAAAGACCGTCACCACGGACGCCGGCGGCGGCCTGTTCACGGGTCAGAGCGGCCCCAAGGCGCCACAAGCGGTGAGCTACGCCGTGGTCGGCATGAAACCCGGCGGCAAGCGGAGCGTGTTTGTTCCGGCCGTCCTCGGATATGGCTCGAAGGGTGAGCAGGAAATTCCGCCCAATTGCCCCGAGTTTGAGCTAGAAATCGAGCTGCTGAGTGTCGGCGGAGAGCAATAGGAGCACGTTCTCGGACTTTTATGGCATTACAGTTACAGTTGCATTGTCGAGTTTATTAAAACTACCGGTGCCCCACGTACGCCTTGAGCTCTCCCACCGCGGCCCCGAACACGCCCCCGACCCGCATCATCTTCTCCTTCTGCACCACGTACTTCCCTTTGCTCGTGTGCCGCCCGACCTTGGCCGACCCGTTCCCTCGGTAATACCCGACCGGCCCATTCTTGCCCGTCAACTGCGTGAATCCCTGACGGGGAACCCTCCGGCCGCGACGGACTACGTGCGACGTCAGCGCCGCGAGCAACGACATCGACGATGACGACGACGACGACGATGACGACGACTACTACGACGACGACGACGACGAGTTTGTTTGTGTTTGTGTTCGTGTTTGTCCCCTCTTTCGTTATATGGTACTCGCTGCGACCTGAATGGGCAAGCAGTTTCCGTCGCCTGGTCGCTCCTCTTCTCCTCGTCGTCTGTTGTTCGCGCGCCACGCCCACGCCCACGCCCACGTACGAATACTACGAATACTACACGTACGCTCTGACGTATACAAACGGGGAGCGTGCACAGAATACCGAGAAATCGTTGTCGCGGCAGCTCCGGACCGGGGCGCAGCTATCACCGACCCGCGTGTCTCGCTCTTCTCTCCCGCGTTTCCTCGCATTCTTTCACAATAGAACACGACAGAGAGGCATACGACCGACTTGGCCTTTTGACGACACGGCGACTGTCCGTCCGTTCTGTTCTTCCCCAGTCCACCACACGGCTGCATTCGAGTCCAACTGGATTTCTCGACCTGATTCCTCATAGCCACCTCGTGTCCTCGTCTCCATACCTGTCCGTGCATCTATACCATGTATTTGCTTCGTTTCGTGACCGTGGTGGGCGAGTAAGGGGGAAACGGGGCTTTTGGCGATCGAAATTGCGAATTTTCGCTGCGCGCTTTGAGAAATTATGGCGGGTGCTGGCGACGGGATCGATGGGAAGACGGCGCGAGCGTCGTCGGGTGTTGATGAGAGGGGGGCGGGGGCGTCGGCGGGGAGTCTGCGGGAAGCGCTGGACGAGGCGATTATAGAGCGCGTTCTTGATGGCGGGGAGGGCCTGAGCAGGGCGGCGACGCCGTCGTTGCAGCAGCACCAGCAGCAGCCGTCGTCGCATCATCATCATCATCACCACCAGCGGGTTCCTTCGCAGCTGGAAGACCAGCTGGGTGTGAGTTTCGTCGAGATGGATCCGTCGTCCAGGTACGGCCGGTTTGACGAGGAGCTGGGTCGCGGCGCGTGCAAGGTCGTGTACAAAGCGTTTGATACGCAGGAGGGTCGCGAAGTGGCGTGGAACAAGGTAGATCTGGGCGGGGGCGTCAGTCAGGGTTTCCAGGGTGGTTTGGGGGACGACGACCTGGGGAAGGACGAGCAGGACCGGATACTGGCGGAGATCCGGGTGCTCAAGGCGCTCAAGCATAAGAACATCATGAGTTTCTACAAGTGGTGGTACAACGAGGATAAGCTGCAGGTGAACTTTATATCGGAGATGTTTGCGTCCGGGACGCTCAGGCGGTATAGAAAGCGGCACAAGCACCTGGGGGACGACGTGTTGAAGCAGTGGGGGTGGCAGATTCTGTCCGGGCTGGTGTACCTGCATGGGCATAAGCCGCCGATCGTTCACCGGGATTTGAAGTGCGATAATATCTTCATCAACGGGGCCGATGGGGTGGTGAAGATCGGGGACCTGGGGTTGGCGACCATGCTGCACGGGCGGACGGCGCCGCAGTCGGTGATCGGGACGCCAGAGTTCATGGCGCCAGAGCTGTACGAGGAGTATTACGATGATCGGGTGGACGTGTATGCGTTTGGGATGGTGATGCTGGAGTTGGCGACGATGGAGTACCCGTATTCGGAGTGTTCGAACGCGGCGCAGATTTATCGCAAGGTGACGCTGCAAGTGAGGCCGGCGGGGTTGCAGAAGGTGACGTGCAAAGAGCTGGCGGACTTTATTAATACGTGCATTGCGCCGTTGGAGCAGCGGCCGAGGTCGAGGCAGTTGCTGAAGCATCCGTACTTTGCGAGCATCCGGAACTCATTGCATCCGAGCAAGAGTGAGCTGTTTTTGGCGTCTGGTATGGCGCGGGCGAGCGGGGACGGCGAGGGTGGGCGGGACGGGGGGCCGAGGAGTTCGAGTGCGGCGCTCGGGCGGGGGCAGGCGCCAAACAGCGGGGGTAGCTCGCAGAGCGTGGGGATGAGCGGGGTGGCGACGGTGGGCAGCCAGTTGAGTCGGAGCATGAGCGCGTCGCCGGCTCCGGTCGGGGCGTTTCACGATGCGCACGCGGGCGTGGTCGGCGCGGTGGGCGGGCTGAGTTCAGCGGCCCAGTCGCAGCTGTACTCGCAGCAGAGCGTGAATTCGGGCTTGGCTAATGAGACGGTGATCCCGAGCGAGTTGATGCGAGAGCTGGTCGACAGCAAGGCGGCCGCGATGTGGGCGTCTGCGGTGGGGGGCGCAGGCGGTGGTTCGGGGAGCGGGACGGGGTCGATGACGCCGCCGCCGAGCCAGCGGAGCGGACGGGGCGGGCTGCCGAGTCCGCCTCGGGAACGCCTTCCGAGCCCCCTGGGTGGCGCCGCGAACGGTGGCGACCAGGCCGTGTCGGCAGACAATATGGCAAACGGCGGATCCGCGCCCCTCTCTGGCGCAGCCACGCCGACCACGGGCGCCGCCCTGGGCGTGAACCCCAACCCCAACAATACCACGCCGGGATCGACAAAGCGGAGAAAAGGCATCTCCTGTCGCTGCGCGGCGACCAACAGGTGCTTTGAGTTCGCCGGCAAGTACAGGGAGGACCGAGGCAAGCGGCTGCTTAGCCTGCGTCTGAAGATTGTCGAGCCGGACGAGACCAGCAGGACCATCGAGTTCGAGTTTGACATGACGAGCGACACGGCGACGAATGTGGCGAGCGAGATGGTCGGTGTCCTAGAGCTGAGCCCCGAGGACGCCGTGGCGATTTCAGAGGCCATGGAGGCAGAGATATCGCAGCTGCTGTCTTCTCTCGAGGGCCAGGCCTCGTCCGACCTCGCGCAGGCCGTGGGCGAGTTCCAGCACGAGCTGAGCTCGGCCCTGCAGCACGCGTCGAGCGTCGACACCGCGTTTGGCAACTCGTCCGTCTCGATCTCGGGAGGCGTCTCAGGCGGTCATTCGGCCGTCAACTCGCTGGATCCGCCCCCGTCGCGGCTGCAGCCGCGGCGAACGATGTCCGGCATGTCGGGCATGTCCGGCTCGGCTAACAACAACGGAATCGTCACGTCTGGACTGTCGGGCTTGGAGAGCATGAACTCCCTGCACTCGTTGGACAGCCAGCGCAGCGCGGCCAGCGTGCACAGCAACCACAGCATGCACAGCAACCACAGCGAGGGCCACGCGAGCGGCATGTCGACGCCAAACGCGCCGTCCAGGTCTGCCAACCCGTCCCCGTTGTACTACGCCAACGGCAACGGCAGCGGTAACGATCACGTTGGGTCCAACGATAACCTGCTGGCCGCGGGCTCCGCCAAGATGCAATCCAACGCGGAGAAGGGCGTCAAGGCGCAGACGCCCCCGGGCGGCTCGTCCCGGTCTTCCTTCGAGATGCGGCTGTCTCCCCGCGACGGAGATCTCTCTCGAGACAGCAGTGCCCTGGAAGCCAGGTCCCTGAAGAAGCTCTACGAGAGCCTGCAGCAGGTCAGCGACAACTGCGACTCGCCGGGAGCCACGACCAAGCCCCCCCTCCCCCCGTCTGCCTCGTCCAAGCAGCTGTCCGGCCAGGTGTCCACGCAGTCGTTGAACTCGGGGTCGGCCAGCGACGGTGTCGAAGACAAGCCGATGACCAAGGAAGACAAGCTGCAGCAGGCAATGAATGCCCTTAAGGTCGTCGAGTCGAGGTCGCTCGAGCTCCTCGGCGGCGGCTGCAGCAAGAAGGGCGTGCCGATGAAGACCGACAAGAAGGGCGACGACGTCTCGCTCGAACCCTTTGGTATCCCAAACGCGACCGTGACGGCGAGCTCGAGCCACGACTCCATCGATACAACGGGGGTCGCCGCCGAAAACCTGCCATCAGTCGCGGGCGACGGGAAGCCCCAAGTCAAGTGAATTTAAAGACGAGACGACTGGGACAATCAAACAACAAACAACAAACAACTCGACTCTGATACGACGACGACGGCCGTACACACACGAATAGGCGGCGAGCGAGCGTGTGAAAGCGAGAGACCCAAAGGGAGGGACCCGAAAGGATTCGCGAATCCCGCATGAACCGCTTGCTCCGCGTGCGCAGGGCTGTCTCCGTCTCCGATATCCTGTTCGTACAACGACACGCCGGCCAGTCGGTCAGTCATACGTTCAGGCGTCATCTCGTCACGCCGCCGGCGACGAAACCACCAGCTCGATCCGTCCCGTCGGTCGCCTGTATGTCGCGGTTGGAGTCGGAACGGATGGCCATCGTCCGGTCGTTCCCGGGCACGCCCTCCCTGTCTATCCAGGTCCAGATTGCGGGCAAGATGCGCAACCTGGACCGGCCGAAGGATGAGATGGTCGAGAAGCCGCTGATGCGACTGCAGAAGACGGCGTGCCAGAAGCCCAAGGGTGGGAAGAAGAAGAGCAAGGAGGGGCGGGCCGAGGACGTGCCGCCGCCGGCAGTCTCGCTGTACGGTGGTCCGGACGATTCGTTTCCGCTGCTCGATCCGGCGACGACAAGTAATGAGATGGCGTGGAGGGACGGGCACACGCTGAAGGTTGGGGATGCGGCGTACGAGGTCGTCGTGGACCCGCCGTTCGTGGAGCGGCTCCTGGTGCACGGCAGCGTGTTTGCCGGCGTGCCGGCGGTTCCGTACGTGGAGACGGCCGACGCGGATCGCATTGAGTGGCAATGGTATCGGATATCTCCCGAAACTGACGACTGGGTGCCCTGCGCTGTGGACGAGGGCGACGATGATGGTGGCGATGGGGGCGAGCGCGCCGGATCGTCGCGGAGCTTTGTCCCGAGGCAGTCGGACATCGGGAACAAACTGATGGTCTCGTGCACGCCGGTCCAACGGCGCGTGAATACGGTCACGAACGAGCCGTATGACCTCAAAGGGTTCACGTCCTCGGTCGTGGTGGGGCCGGTCGTTGCTCCGCCGGTGTCGTTCGCGTCTGCCGGGAGGTCGTCGCGGCCGCTGTCGAAGACGGCGCATCCCGAGTTCCGGGTGATGAGCTATAACATTCTGGCAGATCAGTACGCCTCGACGGACCGGGCCAAGGATGTGCTCTTCGCTCACTGTCCCAGCGAGTGCCTCGAGTCGCAGTACAGGCGGCCGCTGGTGTTCAAGGAGATCCTGGACTACAAGCCGGACGTCGCCTGCTTGCAAGAAGTCGATGCGTCTGCCTTCGATATGCTGCTTCGACCGGGTCTTCTCGAGTTTGGCATGTGCGGTGTCTATACCAACAAGGCCGGCAAGGTGAAGGAGGGCAGCGCAACCTTCTGGCGGGAAGACCGGTTCCGGGTGGTGGACACCAACGACATGGAGATGCGGAGGTATTTTCCGAAAGACGCTTCCAAGGCGTCCATTGACGCCGCTCCGCTCGGTCCTGCCCTCCGTCTCATGTTTGAGTCGTCTCCAGCGCTTTGTGAGGCGCTGCAAAAGGTTGGGACGATCGCGCAGCTGACGCTGCTCGTGCCAAGCGGGCCTGTGGCGGCGTGGGGCGCCGCGAGGCCGTTGTGCGTCGTCAACACGCACCTGTTCTTCCATTACGCGGCGCCTCACATCCGCACCATCCACGTGTGGGCCATGCTGCATCACGCGAAGGAGTTTATCGATCGGTGCTTGGCTGTTCGGGGCGACGAACTGGGTCACCGGGTGCCCAGCGTCGTATTCTGCGGCGATCTGAATTCCGACATAAATGATGGGATACCAGGCGCAGTTCGGCTACTGGAGTCTGGGGCCCTCGACAAGGGCTACTGGGACTGGAAATTCGGCAAGGACTTTGCGTGGGGCAACGCGGCGCGTGGCGAGGAGGACCAGGGCGAGGGCGAGGGAGCCGACGGTGGCGGCGGCGGCGGCGGCGGTACGGGTGCGGCTGATATCGTGCCTCGTCCCGATGATGCGTCGGGGGCTGTCGCAGGCATGGACCTGACGTCGCCGTTTGCGCTGCG
>Ga0181584_10000794_pt1 | contig 23218 bp, 21 predicted proteins | sample 071ome_30_FD_132462 | JGI IMG/M metagenome (GOLD analysis project Ga0181584, IMG submission 132462) | Coastal salt marsh microbial communities from the Groves Creek Marsh, Skidaway Island, Georgia - 071406AT metaG (megahit assembly) | ecosystem: Environmental > Aquatic > Marine > Intertidal... | reverse complement strand
GCGGGCCAGAAGCGCGTTCTGCTCGCCCATGCCGCGCAAATCGGCCATCAACCGGAACATGTCGGGATAGGTGATGGTCAGCCTGTCGGAATCGGCCACCGGCAGTGCCAGCCCGGCGCGACCAAGCAATCCACCGACATCGCGAATATCGGCCATCGGTGCGGTGCGCGGGCTGGCCCCGCCAACAAGTTCCTGTTCAGCCTCGAGAAGCGAGCCCCGCAATTCGGCCAGCGTCGTGCCGCCAAGCAGGCTGACAAGACACAGCCCGTCCGGCTTCAACAACCGCCGGATCTGCGCCATGACACCCGGCAGATCGTCAATCCAGTGCAGCAACAGGCAGGAAAAGACGGCATCGAAACTGCCGGCGGCAAAGGGCAGGGCGTCATATTCGACAGCCACCGCAGGACCGGCGCTGGCGGCGCTGGCGGCGAAGGCCGGCGCCGGATCGGCCTGGATCACCCGCCCGACCTTGCCGCCGGCCATGATCTCGCGGGTCAGCATCCCGTCATGGCAACCGAAATCGAGACATAGCGGGAAATCACGCCGCATCAGCGCCAGCCTGTCGGCCACCCGCAGCACGGCCTCGCGCTTCAGGAAATCGAACCCGTCAAAGCCCGACGCCGCGCGGGTGCGGTTCCAACGCTGCGCGGCGCTGTCGAAAAGACGCGGAATGGTCGGTGCCTCGGTCATGATGCGCGCACCTTCACCGAGGCCGGCCCGAAGGGCAAGAAAAAATCCCCACCAAAACCACCGGTCAGCTGAACACCGCGCCCCGGAGGGTTTATTCCCGGGATATATTCTTAAGGTTAAATTAACCGGCCTCGTCTAGGCTGACAGCATCATGGACCGGACCCGAAACATGCCGAGGGCCAGCGCCACCGCTTCGGTCACGGTAATGGGCCTCACCGCAATGGCACGGCACCTCGCGACATTGCTGTTGCCGCATCAATGTGTGCTGTGCCGGCAATTCGCCGACACGACCGGCCTGTGCGCCGCATGCTGGGAGGGGCTGACGCCGATTTCCGCGCCCCTGTGCGCACGGTGCGGCCTGCCGCTTGGCCACACGCTTGCCGACCCGCTTTGCGCCGGATGCTGGACCAACCCGCCGCCGCTGGCCGCTATCCGCGCCTGTTTCCACTATGCGGACAGCGCGCGCGACCTGATCCTCCATTACAAGCATGGTGACGGCTTGCAGCTGACACCGCTGCTGGCCCGCCTTGGCGCGCGTCTGTTCATCGAACTTGGCAGCGACAGCCCGCTGGTCATTCCGGTGCCACTTCATCGGCGGCGTTATTTCCGGCGGCGCTACAATCAGGCGGCGGAATGGGCCCGTCATCTGTGCGATCACACCGGACAGGGTGACTTCGCCCCGAACCTGCTGGTCCGACAGCGGCCTACGCGAAGCCAGGGCGGGCTCAGCCGGCATCAACGGCAGCGCAATATCGCCGGCGCCTTTGCCGTGCCGCCGGATGCGGCGGCGCACATTGCCGGCCGGCCGGTGCTGCTGGTCGATGATGTGTTGACCACCGGCGCCACCCTTCACGAGGCGGCACGACGCCTCACCGCTGCCGGCAGCGGGCCGGTCTCGGCGCTGGTGCTGGCGCGGGTGACGCGGCTCTCCCACAGCTGATCCTGCTACAGCTGATCCTGCTACATCTGATCTGGTCGCCTGATCTGGCCAAAGCCTGAACCTTGTATGGACTTACAATTCGCCAGGCCTGAATTTCGCCAGGCTTGAATTTTGCCAGGCTTGAATTTCCGGGCAAATCAGCTGATATAAACCGCACCAGTCGATCCTGTGATCACCCACCCAGCCAGGCGAACACCGAAATGCCGAAGGTCGAAATCTATACCGGAATGATGTGCGGTTATTGCACGAGGGCGTTGCGCCTGCTGGACAGCAAGGACGTCGTCTACAGGCAGATCGACGTGTCGATGAGCTCGAAACTCCGCGCCGAGATGCGGGATCGCGCCGGCGGCCGCACATCGGTACCACAAATATTCATCGATGGCGCACATATCGGCGGATGTCGGGAGCTTTACGACCTTGAAGGGGCAGGCAAGCTCGACGATCTGCTGGCGGCATGACCGGAGCCTGCTGATCAGCCGCCGCCATCCCCCATCGCCAGATATTTGTCGGCCCGGTCGGCGATCAGCGCGTCGCGATCCATGTCCTGAAGATCGCGAAGCTGCGCGAAACAGGCATCACCAAGGCTGGCGATCGCGGCTGACTGGTCACGATGCGCCCCACCAAGCGGTTCCACGACGATGGCGTCAATGACCCCGAGTTCCTTCATATGGTCGGAGGTGATCCGCAGCGCCTCGGCGGCTTCCCTGGCGTGGTCGCTGCTGCGCCACAGGATCGAGGCACAGCCTTCCGGCGAGATCACCGAATAGATGGCATGTTCAAACATCACCACCCGGTTGCCGGTCGCCAGCGCGATGGCGCCGCCCGAACCACCCTCGCCGATGATGCTGGCCACCATCGGGGTCGGCAGACGCAGACAGGCGCGGATGGCGGTGGCAATGGCCTCGGCCTGGCCACGTTCCTCGGCACCGCGCCCCGGATAGGCTCCGGCCGTATCGACAAAACTCAACACCGGCAGGCCAAACCGTCCAGCAAGCTCCATCAGGCGCGCCGCCTTGCGGTATCCCTCGGGCCGAGCCATGCCGAAATTGCGCTTGATCCGTTCTTCGGTGCTGCTGCCCTTCTCGGTTCCCATGACCATCACGGCCTGGCCGCGGAAACGCGCCATGCCCCCGATGACGGCATAATCCTCGGCATAGTTGCGGTCACCCGCCAGCGGCGTGAAATCCTCGAAGAGCTGACCGATGATGGCGCTGACACGGGGGCGTTCAGGGTGACGTGCCACCTGCACCTTTTCCCACGGGCCAAGCTTCTCATAGGTCTGTTTCAGCTCGCGCTCGATCCGGGTCTGCAGCTTGCCGATCTCGTCGGCAATGTTGATGCTGCCGTCCGAGCTCATATGGCGGAGTTCCTCCACCTTGCCCTCAAGGGCGGCTATCGGTTTTTCGAAATCCAGAAAATGGCGCATGGTATCCTATTGGAATTTGTTGCCTGGAATTTGTTGCATTCTGTTCCCTGGCCACGGGCTTCATCACATTGATTGCAGTTTAATCCTGTTGATTCGGGTTCGCAAGCGGATGCGCCGCAGCGACCAGCCCGGCCAGCCGTTCCGGACGCGTCGCGGTATAGATCTGCGTTGTCGAAATGTCGGCATGCCCAAGCAGCGTCTGCAGCCCGCGCAGATCGGCACCACGGTTCAGCATATGTGTCGCAAAGCTGTGCCGCACGACATGCGGGCTGACCCGTCGCGGATCAAGCCCGGCCCTGCCGGCAAGCCTCTTCAGCGCCGCCGCGAATTGCTGGCGCGACAGATGCGTGTCGCCATGCGGAAACAGGAAAGGCGAGGTGACAAAGGCCGGCATGGCATCGCGTTCTTCCAGCCAGGCGGTGATGGCGGCGCGGGCTGGCGAGCCAAGTGCCACAAGCCGTTCACGCCCACCCTTGCCGGTCACGATGATCGTCGCCAGGTCGCGCCGGAACTGGTCGACCGGCAGCGATACCAGCTCCGAGACCCGCAACCCGGTGGCGTAGAGAAGTTCCAGCATGGCGGTCATGCGCCGCGCCAGCGCCGTCTCGGGCAACGCCCGCGCGGCGGTGATCAGCGCCGCCATTTCGGCCTCCGACAGACTTTTCGGCAGCGCCGCGGGCTGCTTCGGGCTGTCGATCCAGCGGCAGGGATTGTCCGTCCGGAACCCCTCCTCGACAAGCCAGCCCATCAGCTGACGAAGGGCGCTCAGCCGCCGCGCCACCGAGCGGGCCGCCAGACCGTCGGCATGCCAGTCACCAAGAAGGTCACGAAGGTGATCCGCCGTGCAGCTCTCGAAATCACTGCCGCGCGCGACAAGGAGATCAAGACTGGCAAGAAGGTCGCGCCGATAGGCGGCAAGGCTGTTCCGCGCCAGGCCGCGATCGGCGGCCATTGCCTGCAGGAATTCAGTGACGACCGGTGCGGTCGCCGCAGGACTAGAGATTGCTGTCGCCATCAGCCTGCTGCGTCGAAGCCGCGCCGGATGCCGGCATCAGCGCCCCCTGCCCATCGCCAAGCTGCCCGCCGCTGGCCTGTGCGCCGCCCGGCATCGCGTCGGCGACAGGCGGCAGCTCGATCTTCCGCGCCTGCGCGGCTGCCAGCAGATGCGCTGCCACCACGTCACGCCGGAATCGCTGTGCCGGTTGCTGCTGGCCGACCGCCTCAAGAGCGGCTGCAATCCTTGCCACATCCGCCGGATTCATCTTGTCGAGACTGTGGGTGCCGACGGCCCGATGCGCCAGCAGGATGGCCTCCGCCGCACGGCCGGCGGTGGCGGCATCGTCAAGCGCCTGCAGCATGATCGGCGACACCGAAAGGAATGACTCGCTTCTGATCGCGTCGGGAGATGCCGAGGCGAGCCATGACATCGCCGCGCCCGGTTCCATGGCCATCGCACCATCAGGGGTGGCGGCGAGCGGCAGCAGACTGTATTTGCCAAGTATCGCCAGTGACGTCATGTCGATGCGGCCGGTCTGCGCCATCTCCAGCAGATCGCGCGCCGCGCCGGCCTCGCTACTGGCCAGGCCAGCCGGCAAATCAGCCGCATCACCGACACCGATCAACAAGGCAAGTTTGTCGCTCAGCGCCCCGTCACCGGCTGCAAGCTGGGCCTCGGCACCATTGAACCCCAGCGCCTCACGCGCCAGCTCGGCATAGAGCGGCGCCATCATCCTGCCGGCGCCGGCGATAATATCAGCATCCATCGCGGCGGCGATGAAAGGCAGGCGTGCGGCCGATTTTTCAGCATCCAGTGCCCGCCAGACAAGCGCCCTGGTCAATGCCGAAGGCTGACTCTGATGGCGCGCAAGCGCCAGCCGCGGCGAATCACTCTCGACCGCCGCACTGCGCCACAGCTTGGCGGCGCGTTCATGGTCGATCAGCCCATGGCTGAGCGCCCGCCAGGTCGCCACAAGGCGTGCATCCGGGTCAAGATAGCGAAGCCCGACCGCTGTCTGGGTTGAACTGGCGGGAAGCGCATCAAGGCCTGCAATATCGATATCATGATGCGCGGCCTCCATCAGAACGATGTGAAGCTGGTCGACAAGCGCCGGGTCGATGGGACCGGGATCAGCACCATTCAGAAGCTTGCCGACAAGGCCGACAAACACCGGGTCATCAACCCCCATCGCCATCAGGATGTCGGCGGCAAACTGCGCACCGGCGATGTCACCCTTATGGACGGCGGTGCAGATCACCTTTGCCTTGTGCCAGAACGACTCGAAGGTGCGGCCAGCCTGATACATGACATTGCGGCAGGCATCGGCGTCACGGCGCGACATCAGCTGTGTTTCGACAAGCCACTGTTTCCAGGCAAGCCACGGCGCCTCATTGGGAAGCTGGTCGACCATCTGCGCCAGATCCTGCGAACGGCCAGCCGCGGCAAGCCAGTCAAGACGCGAAGCCATCAGGCTGTGATCGGTCTCGCTTGCCCCGTCCGGCCGAACCGCACGCCGCGCCACCACATCGCCGGCCAGCCATGAAAGCGCCGGTGACGACCCGATCACCACCTCGTTGCTCAGCAGCATGGTGGCGCGCTCGATCGAGGTGCCGCGCCAGATGGTGGCCGTCAGTCCGCTGTCATCACCGGGTGCCGGATCGATTCCGATATCAGCGACGCCGAAACTCGGTGCATCAGCCTTCTTCAGGCTGGCACCCCCGGACGCGGTCATTGTGGTCCCGGCGGCAGTCCCGGCGGCAGTCCCGGCGGTAGTCCCCGCGGTAGTCCCGGGGCTTGTCGGCGCCGGGGCCGGGCTCTCCGCCTCGGCGGTGGCGTTGTCGGCCACTGGCGGCGACACCGCGATGATCATCGGTGCGGTGCCCGTCCCATTGCCCGTCATGCTGGCGGCATCACCCATTGCGGATTCTGAAGCGCTGCCATCCTTGGCACCGCCCGAGATCACCTCAATCGCCTCGTCGATGGAGGAAATGGTCGGTGACGGGAGATCGGCACTTTCGCTGCCATTGTCCCGGACCGTCGCCAGAAGATCGACCTGCCCGGCCACCTGGCCCGATGACTGGCCCGATGACGGGCTGGCCGAATATTGCTGCGCGAGAGCCGCCCCGCCAACAAAAACTCCGCTGGCAAGGACAAACCCGGAAATCAGCAGGCCGGCAAGCGGGACACCGCCGCCCGACACAAGCCGACGCGCCATGACGAGCCGTTCAATTGGAAAGCTGTTCATTGGGGACGACCTTGTTCACGGCAACAGTCGGGGCCGGAATTTTCCACGCCGACAACGCGAAAAGTCCGGCACCGACAAGGCCCGCAATAACAATCAAAACAATACCAATGCGATTCATATCCGCTCCGCCATCCAGCCCGCCATCCTGTCCATAAGGCGCGGCGCATCTCCTGACCGACAATCCGGTCACATGTCAGATAATCTTTTGTGTATGGCAAGAATATGTCTGCAATACGGCATTATGGATGGAATCATTACCGGCGGCGTGGCTCTGTTTGAAGCCGGGCCGCCATCATAGCCGGTTCGATATTCGCCGCAGCGGCAAAATTGCGGCGCTTGCGCAATTGCGGGCGCTCGCCATGTCAGGCATTATGCACGCCGCCATGCCAAACAGTCATTCCTCAATGCCGGATATCGCCGCCCTTGCCCGGGCCATTGACAGGCCCCTTGCGCTTGTCGGCATGATGGGAAGCGGCAAATCGCTTGTCGGCCGGCGGTTGGCGCAGCGGCTTGACCTTCCCTTTATCGACAGCGACGCCGAAATCGAGAAGAGCGCCGGCATCACCATCACCGAAATATTTGAGCTGGCCGGCGAGGAGAAGTTTCGCACCCTCGAGCGCAACGCCATCAGCGACGCCGCCGATTCCGGTCCGTCGGTGCTGTCAACCGGTGGCGGGTCGATCTGTACGCCGGAAACGGCGGCGCTGCTGTGCGACCGGACAATTGTCATATGGTTGCAGGCGAAGCCGGACACCCTGCTGTCGCGGATCGGTTCGATCAGCAGCCGGCCGCTGCTGCATACGGATGACCCGCTGGCGACATTGCGCGACCTTGCCGAGCGCCGCGCCGCGGACTATGGCAAGGCGCATATCACCGTCACCACCGACCAGCTGTCCGCTGCGGCGGCCGTGGCGGCGGTGTTGCGCGCCCTTGACAGCCATCTCGCGGTCTCATAGGTCGTTGTTATTATGACAGACAGTCCCATCCTGACCGTTGGTCTTGACGATCGCGCCTACAATATCACTGTCGGCCGTGGCCTGATCGCGCGTATCGACGAGGTCGCCGGCGCGCAGCTTGCCGACCGTCATGTGGTGATCATTACCGATGACGCGGTGGCGCCGCATCACCTGGCGCCGCTGACGGCGGCCTGCGCCCGCACCTGCCGCCGGGTTGACAGTCTGCCGGTTGCCTCCGGCGAGGCCAGCAAGAGCATGGCCGTTCTGGCCGGTCTTCTCGAGGACATCCTTGCGCTTGGCGTCGACCGCGATGTGGTGCTTGTCGCGCTTGGCGGCGGGGTCATTGGCGATCTTGCCGGGTTCGCTGCGGCAAGCCTGCTTCGCGGTGTTGATTTCATTCAGGTACCGACGACGCTGCTGGCGCAGGTGGACAGTTCGGTCGGTGGCAAGACCGGGGTCAACGCCGCTGTCGGCAAGAACCTGATCGGCGCCTTCCACCAGCCCCGCGCCGTGGTCATCGATATCGACACGCTGGCGACGCTGCCCGACCGTGAGCTGCACGCCGGCTATGCCGAGGTGATCAAATACGGGCTGCTTGGTGATGCCGCCTTTTTCGAATGGCTCGAGGCGCATGGCGCAGACGTTCTGCGCCGCGACGAGGCGGCGCTGCGCCATGCCATCATCACCTCCTGCACGGCCAAGGCGCGGATTGTCGAGGCCGATGAACGCGAGGCCGGCCAGCGGGCATTGCTGAATCTGGGCCACACCTTCGCCCATGCCTTTGAATCGGTCTGCGGCTATGACGGGCGGCTCCTGCATGGCGAGGCGGTCGGGGTTGGCATGGTGTTGGCCTACCGGCTTGCCGGCGAGATGGGGCTGTGCCCGGGCCAGGATGGCGGGCGCGCCGCTGCACATATCGCCGCCAGCGGCCTGTCGACGCGGCTTGCCGAGATTCCGGCCATCACCGCCACCACATCCGCGCTGGTCAACATCATGCGGCGCGACAAGAAAGTGCGGCATGGCCGCATGCGTTTTGTGCTGCCGCGCGCCATCGGCGACAGCTTTGTCTGTGACGAGGTGCCGGAAGCGCTGCTGACACAGGTTCTGGAGGCAAGCCGATGAGCGGTGATCTTCTGGGGCTTGTTGCCGTTATCCTGCTGCTGATCCTTGCCTCGGCCTTCTTTTCCAGCGCCGAAACCGCGCTGACCGCGGCATCGGACGCCCGCATGCGCCAGCTTGCCGGCAAGGGCAACCGCCGCGCCAGACTTGTCGAAAGGCTACGTGACGACCGCGAAGGGCTGATCGGGTCGATCCTGATCGGCAACAATGCGGTCAATGTCATCGCCTCGGCGCTGGCGACATCGGTGTTCATCTCGGTCTTTGATGATGCCGGCGTGATATGGGCCACGATCACCATGACAGTTGTGCTGGTGGTGTTTGCCGAGGTCATGCCGAAAACCTATGCGTTGAACCATTCCGACAAATACGCGCTGGTGATCGCGCCGGCGGTGCGGCTTGTCGTGGTGGTGCTGAGCCCGCTGTCAATCGCGCTGCGGATGCTTGCCAACAGCCTGATTCGTAAAGGCGAGACCGACGAGACCGACCGTGAGGAGGAACTTCGCGGGATGATCGAGCTGCACGGCGCCGAGGGCGACGGCGACAGCCGCGAGACACAGGCGATGCTGTCCTCGGTTCTCGATTTGAATGAAATCAGTGTCGAGCAGATCATGACGCACCGCGCCGGGGTGAAGATGATCGATGCCGACAGCGACCTTGAATCGCTGCTTCGCGAGGTGCTGGCCTCACCGCATACCCGCCACCCTGTCTATTCCGGCAATCCGGACAACATCATCGGCGTGCTTCACGTCAAGGATCTGCTGCGCGCCATCGACCGACAGGGAGCCGACACACCGCCGGGCGACGGGCTTGGGCTGCTGCAGGATATCGTCAGCGAACCCTATTTCGTGCCCGAGACGACGCTTCTTTTCGACCAGCTGCAGGCCTTTCGCACGCGGCGCGAGCATTTCGCTGTCGTTGTCGACGAATATGGCGACCTGCAGGGGATCGTCACGCTGGAAGACATCCTAGAGGAGATCGTCGGCGATATCGATGACGAGCATGATGTCGATCTCGCCGGCCTGACGGCGCAGCCTGACGGGTCGTGGATTGTCGACGGCGCGGTGACGATCCGTGACCTGAACCGCGCCCTTGCCTGGCAGCTTCCCGACGAGGACGCCTCGACGATTGCCGGCCTCATTCTCTATGAAAGCCGGACGATCCCGCGGCCGGGCCAGGAATTCCGCTTTCACAATATTCGTTTCAGAATCCTGAAACGCGACGGCAACAAGGTGACAAGCCTGCGACTCTGGAGCACCGGACATGGATAGACCCGCCACACCCTATGGTGATGATCACACTGTCACGCTGAGCCCGCCCGCGCCGCGCGAGGAGGTGCATAATCGCCGCATCCGCTGCAACGGCTTTGTGCGCGAGGACGGGCTATATGATATCGAGGCCGAGATCACCGACAACAAGACCTACAGCTTTCCGTCCGATTTTCGCGGCGAGGTGACGCCGGATGATTTCGTGCATCATATGAAGGTGCGGGTGACAATCGACCGGTCGATGACGGTGACCGCCGCCGAGGCGATCACCATTTCCGGACCCTATGCCATCTGCCCGACGGCAAATGATGTCTTCCGGAATCTGGTCGGGCTGACCATCGGGCCGGGGTGGCGCCGGCGCGTCACCGCGGCCATCGGCGGCCGGCATGGCTGCACCCATATCAGCGAACTGATGGGCACGGTCGGCACCATCGCCTTTCAGACCCGCTATGGCGAGGAGGCACGGCGCGCCCGCGCACCGGTTGGCAGCAATGGCCCGGAAACGGAAAGTGAGCACGGCGATGCGCGGGCCAGCGCGCTGGCGAACAGCTGCGTTGCCTACGCCATCGACGACTGATCTCAGGCGGACAGGTCGAGCTGCAGCGCATGAACGCTGCTGGCCAGCTCGCCGGCCAGAATGCCATTCACCATCCGGTGGCATTCGACACGGCTCTTGCCGGCAAAGATGTCGGCGCGGATCCTGACCTCGAAATGTGTTTCCCCGCCCTCGCGCCAACCGGCATGGCCGGCATGTTTGTAGCTGACATCGAGAACTTCGATCTCGCGCGGTGACAACGCCTGTTCGAGCTTTCCGGCTATGGTGTCTGCCATGGTCATGTGCTATCTCCTGCCGCGGGGGATATGGTTGCCAGCCAGCGGCATGGCATTATGATGGAACAGGTTATGAGACGCCCCTCCAGACCAGAGGTCAAGATCCCCGGCACCGCCGAGACCGACGAGCAGGCCGACCGGCAGAGCGCCGGCGCGACCAGGCTTTGCACGGCCGAGGGATGCAATGCCGAGGCACATTATCCGGCCCCGAAGTCGCGCGACGCCTTGCGCGACTATATCTGGTTCTGCCTTGAGCATGTCCGCGCCTATAACAAGTCATGGAATTATTATGAAGGGTTGCAGGGCGCGGCGCTGGAAGCCGAAATCCGGCGCGCCACGACCTGGGAACGGCCAAGCTGGAAATTCGCCACCGGCAAGCCGGCCGAGGAGATGTTCGACGATCCGATGGGGCTGTTCGATTTCGAGAACCGGGGAACCGCTCCCGGTGGCCGGCAGATCAGCCCGGAGGAACGACACGCCTGGAAAACGCTGCGCATGGAGCCGGTCGACGATCTCGCCCGGGTCAAGTCGCAGTACAAGCAGCTGGCAAAAGAACATCATCCAGACATTAATGGGGGTGACGCCGGGGCCGAGGAACGTCTAAAAGAGATCAACCTCGCATATGATTTGATTCGCAAATCATTGCAAAGCGCCGCCGCACCAACCATTTCCTGACCTAGACGCCGTGCTGGCGACGTGTTTTCGGAGACAAGACTGCAATGCCCAATGAACAGACCATGACGAAGATGAGTGCCCATACGCTTGCCGCGCCGGACACCGAAGTCGATGTGCGCAGCGTGTTCGGCCTCGATGTCGACATGAAGGTGCCCGCCTTTTCCGAAAGCTCGGAATATGTGCCGACCCGCGATGACGCATATCAGTTCGACCATGACACGACACTGGCCATCCTTGCCGGCTTTGCGCATAACCGGCGGGTGATGATCCAGGGCTATCACGGCACCGGCAAATCCACCCATATCGAACAGGTTGCGGCGCGGCTCAACTGGCCCTGCATCCGGGTCAATCTCGACAGCCACATCAGCCGTATCGACCTGATCGGCAAGGACGCCATTGTGCTGCGCGACGGCAAGCAGGTGACCGAATTCCGCGAGGGCATCCTTCCCTGGGCGCTGCAGAACCCGGTGGCGATCGTGTTTGACGAATATGATGCCGGCCGCGCCGATGTGATGTTCGTGATCCAGCGCGTTCTGGAGGTGGACGGCAAGCTGACACTTCTCGACACCAACCGTGTGATCCACCCGAATTCCAGCTTCCGCCTGTTCGCCACCGCCAACACGGTCGGGCTTGGCGATACCACCGGCCTCTATCACGGCACCCAGCAGATCAACCAGGGCCAGATGGACCGCTGGTCGATCGTCACCACGCTGAACTATCTGCCGCATGATGACGAGGTGGATATCGTGGCGGCAAAGCTGACATCCTACGACAATGCCGAGGGACGCGAGACGCTTGCCAATATGGTGCGCATGGCCGATCTGACGCGAAGCGGGTTCATGTCGGGCGATCTGTCGACGGTGATGTCGCCACGAACGGTCATCACCTGGGCCGAGAACACGCTGATTTTCGGTGACATGACGCTGGCCTTCCGGATGAGCTTCCTGAACAAATGCGACGAGGTCGAGCGTCCGACCGTGGCCGAATATTACCAGCGTTGCTTTGGCATCGACCTGCCGGAAGCGCCGGTCCGTCAGGCCACCGCCGGCTAGGCATGCCGCATGGCGAACGATGACGCGAACCAGCAATTCCTGAAATCGACCGCTGCCGCGATGCGCGCGGTGGCTGGCGGTGTTGAACATCAGGTCAGCTATGCCGGCACCGATACGCATGTCGGCAAGGCGGACGTAAGGCTTCCGGCATTGCCGCCACGCGCCACCGCCCAGCAACGCGCCAGCCTGCGCGGTGCCGCCGACGGGGCGGCGCTGTGGCTTGCCCACCATGATGACGCGACGCACCGCAAGCTGTGTCCCAGCCTGGATGGCGCACGGGCGATTTTCGAATCCGCCGAGCGGGCCCGTGTCGAGGCCATCGGCGCGCGTGACCTGAAAGGCGTTGGCGACAATCTGGAGGCAGCGCTGAACCAGCGCTATGAAAGCCGTCAGATCGAGGCGCCGGGACAGGCCGATGAGGCCGGCGTCGCCGAGGTGGTGCGTCTGCTGCTTCGCGAGAAACTGACCGGCGCCCCACCACCGCAAACCCTGTCGATGGTGATGGATCTGTGGCGGCCCTGGGTTGAAAGCCGCGCTGGCGAGCTGTTTTCCGAGCTTGATGACTCGCTTGAGGATCAGGCCCGGTTTGCCGAGGTATCACGCCGGCTCATCGGCGCCCTCGAAACCGATCTTGGCGATTCCGCCTCCGATCAGGATGAGTCCGAGGATGATGGTGATGAATCGGAGGATAGCGGCGACCAGCAGAATGAGGATGGCGGCGAGCAGTCGGCGGTCGGCGAGGACCAGTCCGAGGGCGAGGACGGCCAGAGCATGGAGGATGCCGGCGATGGCGGCGCATCCGAGGATGGCGACATGGTCGAGGCCGATGGCGCCGAGGATGGCATGTCGGACGGCGACTCACCGCATTCCGACATGCAGGGCCACAATCAGGACCGCGGCCCGAGCAAGGATGCCTACCGTGTCTTCGAGACCCGCTTTGACGAGATTGTTGCCGCCGCCGATCTGTGCGATCCGGAGGAGCTGGACCGGCTTCGCATGATGCTGGACCGGCATATGGAGAATGTCGCCTCGGTTGTCGGCAAGCTTGCCAACAGGCTGCAGCGCAAGCTGATGGCACATCAGAACCGGTCCTGGGATTTCGACCTCGAGGAGGGCATTCTGGATGCCGGCAAGCTTCACCGCGTGGTGACGCAGCCACTCAGTCCGCTATCCTACAAGATGGAGCAGGACACGAAATTCCGCGACACGGTGGTGACGCTGCTTCTCGACAATTCGGGGTCGATGCGTGGCCGGCCGATCACCATCGCCGCGGTCACCGCCGACATTCTGGCACGCACACTCGAGCGCTGCGGCGTGAAGGTCGAGATCCTCGGCTTCACGACCCGCGCCTGGAAAGGCGGGCAGTCGCGCGAGATCTGGCAGCAGGCCGGCAAGCCGCCGGCACCCGGACGGCTGAACGATCTGCGACACATAATCTATAAAGGTGCCGACGCGCCCTGGCGGCGGGCCCGCAAGTCACTTGGCCTGATGCTGCGTGAAGGCATCCTGAAGGAGAATATCGATGGCGAGGCGCTGCTCTGGGCGCATGAGCGCCTGCTGGCACGCCATGAGGACCGGCGCATCCTTCTGGTTATCTCCGACGGCGCGCCGGTCGATGATTCGACCCTGTCGGTGAACAGCGGCAGCTATCTTGAAAAACATCTTCGCGAGGTGATCGGCTATATCGAGTCGCGCTCGCCGGTCGAGCTTCTCGCCATCGGGATCGGCCATGACGTCACCCGCTATTATCGCCGCGCCGTGACCATCACCGATGTCGACCAGCTTGGCGGGGCGGTTGTCGGCCAGCTGACCGACCTGTTCGACGAGGATGCCAGCCGACGCCAGCGCCGCGTCGCCTGACCGCGCCCGGCCCGGCGGCCCAACGGACCGACCCTCTGACACACACACACACCTGACGCATAAAAAAAGCCCCGCCTGACAGCGGGGCCTTCTGAACTGTGTCGTGCAGGTTCAGCCGGCGGCCCGGGCGGCCATGATCTCGCGCTTCAGCTGGCGTGCCTCATCAGCAAGCTCGGCATTGCGGGCCTGCATCAGAAAGGCATCAAGGCCACCATGCTTTTCGATGGTGCGCATGGCGCTGGTCGACAGCCGCAGGCTGACCCGGCGGCCAAGAACCTCGCTCTGCATCGTGGCATGCTGCAGGTTCGGAAGAAAACGCCGACGCGTCCTGTTGTTCGCGTGGCTGACATTATTGCCCGACATCACGGTCTTGCCGGTGATCTGACAGCGCTTGGCCATGTTTCGGCTCCCATCTTTCGAGAAATCCGCCGCGTCGGACGCGGCGTGGCGACCATCAGGTCTGCCTTGAATAATGATGTGAATAACGATGCGTGGGTATAGGCCACGACCAGGATCAGGTCAAGACCGAATCACCGGGCGGTCCGGCCGATATGGGAGGCTCGTAAAAACGACGCGGCCTTAGCGGAATATTAAACCTTTGGCATTATTATGGATCACCCGAAAGGATCATATCCACCGCCCCGCGACCCCCCTTGGTGCCACCGAGAGGGTCGTGGATGCCCGGAGTAAAGACACATGATGCATGGACACGAAACCTCGCTTACCGCGGCACGCCGTGGGCCCCAGCCAAACCCGGCCTCCACCGGGCGGCGCCTGAAACGCAATGTCCGCATTGGCGAGCGCCGCACGACCATCGTGCTGGAGGCCTATGTCTGGGACAGCATCGACAGCATGCTGCTTCGCGAGGCGGTATCGCTCGACGAATTCTGCAACCGCGTGGAGGATACACGCCGGAATTCCAGCATGGCATCATCGGCGCGGCTTGTGGTGCTGATCTATTTCCGCCTTCTCGGCCAGATCAACAGCCCGCCCTTTGTCGATGCCGATCTGGACCGTCTGCAGCAGGAAGGCCGCTTGCGGGCCCCGGCGCCTGCTGATCCGCCCATCCCCCTGTTGCCGCTGGCGCTCAGGCGCTTTGCGCAAGACGAAGCGCATGTTGCATAGCCTTGTCCGCATCCGGAATCTGGCCACGGGCCGCGGCGATATCGGTGACGCCATCCGCCGCCATTAGCGCCGCCAGGTCGCTGATGACGCGCGCCGGCAATTCCGGCCCCTCGAGAGCCAGCGCGGTATAAAGCTGCACAAGGCTGGCCCCGACAAGAATCTTCGCATAGGCCTGCCAGCCGCTGGCGACACCGCCCGCCCCAACCAGAACCGGCCCGCCGGCGGGCAGCCTGCCAGCCATTTCAGCCAGCACATGCGTTGATAGGGCATATAGCGGCGCGCCGGACAGGCCGCCAGCCTCAACGGCAGTGGCCGAGCGCAGCCCGTCAGGCCGCGCTATGGTGGTGTTGGTGGCGATCAGCCCGGCAACACCCTCAGCCACCGCCGTGGCGGCGATGGCCTCGATATCGGCTGGCGCCAGGTCGGGGGCAAGCTTGATGAAAAGCGGGCGCTCACAGCCGGCCTCGGCCAGCCCGGCACGGCCGGCGGCAATCAACAGGCGCAGATTGTCCGCCGTCTGCAGGTCGCGAAGCCCCGGCGTGTTCGGCGAGGAGATATTCAGCGTGATGTAGTCGGCAAAGCCGGCAAGCCGCGCCACGGCGATGCGGTAATCATCGGTCGGCGCGGCGCTGGTCTTGTTGGCCCCGACATTGATTCCGATGATCCCGCCCTGCGCCGGTCCCCGGCCGGTCTCACGCCGCCGCGCCAGCCCCGCAGCCGCGGCCTCCATACCGCGGCTGTTGAACCCGTACCGGTTGATGACGGCGCGGTCGCCGGCAAGCCGGAAGACCCGCGGCCGCGGGTTGCCGGGTTGCGGATGCGGGGTGATGGTACCAAGCTCGACATGGCCGAAACCAAGCCGCAGCGCGCCGTCGGGGCAGGCCGCATCCTTGTCAAAGCCGGCCGCAAGGCCAAGCGGATTGGTGAATTCGAGGCCGGCCACACTGACAGTGATGGGCGGCAGGTCGGGCGCCGGGCCAATGCGATGCCGGAGCGTCATCACCGCCGCCCGGTGCGCCGCCTCGGGCGGCAGCAGCCGCGCCATGCCGGCGGCGAGACGCCAGATCAAGCCGCGTCCCCGTCTTTGGCCAATTCCCCGGCCAATTCCCCGGCCAGCGCACCGGTCATCAGCGCGATCGACTGTTCACGGCCATAAAGCGCGAAGAAGGAGCCCATGCGCGGGCCTTCCGACTGGCCAAGAAGCACCTCGTAGAGGCACTGGAACCAGGCGCGCAGATTTTCATAGCCGGCCGCCTTGCCGATGGCATAGATGGCGGACTGAATGGCCTCGGCATCGGCATCGGCAGGCAGTGCCCCGATCGCCTCGACGAGCGCGGCGATATGGCCGGCCTCTTCATCATCCGGCCGCCGATAGATTTTGTGCGGGCGCACCCGGTCCTGATAATAGGTGACCGCATAGCCGATCATCCGGTCGAGTTCGGGATGCGTTTCGGGGCTGACTCCCGGCGCGTAGTCGCTGACATAGTTCCAGACAATGTCGGGCGTTTCGGCAAGGCAGACCGAGGCCAGATTCAGCAGCAACGTGTAGCTGACCGGCAAATTGTCCGACGGCGGCGTGCCGGCATGGATATGCCAGGCCGGGTTTTCCAGCAATTCGGCCGGCGTCTGTGATGCCGCCTTGCTGCGATGCTGGTAATATTCATCGACCGTCTTCGGAATGACGTCGAAATGCATCCGCTTGGCGCGGCGTGGCTGCGCATACATGAACAGCGACAGCGATTCCGGGCTGCCATAGCTCAGCCACTCCTCGATGCTGAGGCCGTTGCCTTTCGATTTGGAGATTTTCTCGCCGGCGGAATCCAGGAACAGCTCATAGGAGATGCCGATTGGCGGCGTACCGCCCATCGCGCGGGTGATCTTTGAGGATTGCCGCACCGAATCGATCAGATCCTTGCCGGCCATCTCGTAATCGACGCCAAGGACGAACCAGCGCATCGCCCAGTCGGCCTTCCATTGCAGCTTGCAGGCCCCGCCGGTGATGCCGGTTTCGATCTCGGCATTGGTGTCTGGATGCAGATAGGTGATGGCGTCGCGGTCGGGATGCGTGGCAATCACTTTGGCCTGCAGCACCCGCCCGCTATCCGGGCAGACCGGAAAGAACGGGCTGTAGGTGGCGCGACGTTCCTCGCCAAGGGTCGGCAGCATGATATCCATGATGGCATCGTAATTCACCAGCACACTGCGCAGCCCGTCATCGAAACGGCCGGAGCGGTAACAGTCGGTCGAACTGACAAATTCATAGTCGAAGCCGAAGGAATCCAGAAATGCCTGCAGGCGGGCATTGTTATGCGCGCCAAAGGAGGGGTGCGTGCCAAACGGGTCGCGGACCGATGACAGCGGCAGTCCCAGATCCGCTTTCAGACCCTCGCCATTCGGGACATTGTCCGGCACCTTGCGAAGCCCGTCCATATCGTCCGAGAAGCAGACAAGCCGCGTTGCCGCGCCGGTCATCACCTCGAAGGCGTGCCGCACCATGCTGGTCCGCACCACCTCGCCGAAGGTGCCGATATGCGGCAGTCCCGACGGGCCGTACCCGGTCTCGAACAGCACCTCGCCATCATGGTTCATGCCGTCAAGCCGTTTCACAAGGTCGCGCGCCTCGGCAAAGGGCCAGGCTTTCGCGTCGCTGGCGACGGCCTTCAGTTCGGCGGCATTGTCGGTCATGTCTCGTATCCTGTGTCCCGGTCGAATCGCGCGCCGGTGCGCCGGCGGCGGGTGGCGCCATCTATGCCGCAAATCCCCCCGGCAGGCAAGCCTGCTTGCCGGATATGGACAGGCGGGACATGCCGGCATGAACGGTCATTTGCCGGCTGGTCGCCTACCATGTTTGCGGCTATATCAGGGGGATGGACTCTCCCTCCTCAGACGGGCTCGGACTGACGACGCTCAGCATCCCCGAGCTGCATGCGGCGCCGGTCTTCTACCCGGCCGGCACAAGGCTGATCTGGATTTCGGACGCCGGCGAGATCGCCGCCATCGACCGGCAGACGGCGGCGGCGCGGCTTGCCCGCCAGGTGCCGATTGTCTGCCACCGGCGCTGGAGCGAGGCGCGGGCCGGCCATGAGATCGCGACCTGTCTTGATGTGATGGAGCTTTACGCCTTTGTCAGGCCAGCGCGGTTCTGCCTGCCGACGCCGCGCGGACTGGCGGCGCAGCTGGCGCTGCCACGCCCGGCCGGGGGCGAGGACATGGCGGCGCTGCTGCCGCGCGCCGCCTACACGCTTCTTGATGAACTTGCCGCCTTGCCCGAGGCGCAGCGCCGCGAGGCCGGCGCGATCGCGACGATGATGGCCGCTTCCGGCTGGCCATGGGGACCCGTCATCCTGGCGCATCTTGGGCTCGCCGCACCACCCGCCGCGCCACCTGATGGTCGCCAGGCGGCGATCTGGCACCGGCTGCCGGAATATACCGACTTCACCGCCAGCCCGCCGCCCGGCACCGCGCCGGTGATGGCCGATGCCGCACGCCAGCGACTGGCCAGCATGCTGGGCACCGGCGCCGAGCCGCGGCGCTCGCAGTCCGACTACGCCGCCGCGCTGGCGGCCGGGTTCGACACGCCGGACGCCGGGCCGACACCGGCCATGGTACTTGCCGAGGCCGGCACCGGCACCGGCAAGACGCTCGGCTATCTGGCGCCGGCAACCCTGTGGGCCGAGACAAACGCCGCGCCGGTCTGGATTTCGACCTATACCCGCACATTGCAGCACCAGATCGCGTCCGAGCTGACCCGTCTCTATCCCGATCCCGCCGACTGGGCGCGCAAGGTGGTGATCCGCAAGGGGCGCGAGAACTATCTGTGCCTTCTCAATCTGGAGGAGGCGCTTGGCCAGCTTGCCGGTGCGCCGCGGCGCGGCACCGCGCTGGGGCTGATGGCGCGCTGGGCCGGAGCGACGAATGACGGCGATCTGACAGGCGCGACTTTTCCGGCCTGGCTGACCGACCTTGCCGGACGCGCGCAGACCACCGGCCTTGCCGACCGGCGCGGCGAGTGTATCCACAGCGCCTGCGCGCATTACAACCGCTGCTTTGTCGAGAAATCGGTGCGCCGCTCGCGCCGCGCCGACATCGTGATCAGCAATCACGCGCTGGTGATGATCAACGCCGCCTACGCCCCGCCCCCGGACCCGCATGACGAGCGCAGCAGCGAGCGCCGGCGCCCGATGCGCTACGTCTTCGATGAGGGGCATCACCTGTTCGATGCCGCCGACAGCGCCTTCTCGCTCTATCTCAGCGCGCAGGAGGCGGCCGAGCTTCGGGGCTGGATCCGCGGCGCCGAGGACGGGCGGCGCGGCCGCGCCCGGGGGTTGAAGCGCCGGCTTGACGAGTTGCTGGCCGGTGACCCCGAAGCGCTTGCCGATCTGGAAACTGCGCTCGAGGCGGCGCGGGCGCTGCCGGGCCAGGGCTGGCAGAAACGCATCAGCAACGCCGCGCCGGTCGGGCCGGCCGAACAGTTCTTCATGGTGCTTCGCCAGACCCTCTATGGCCGTGTCGAGGATGTCGAGAGCCCCTATGACCTGCAGGCGCATTTCCATCCGGCACCGGAACCGCTGCTGGAAACCATCGCGCCATTTGGTGCTGCGCTGGCCGGCCTGGCCACGCCGCTTCACAAGCTGGCGGCGCGGCTTCGGGCCATTCTGGACAACCGCGCCGAGGAGCTGGAGAGTGCCGAGCGGGCGCGGCTGGAAGGCGCGATACGGGGGTTGGAGCTGCGCGCCGCCGGGCCCGTATCCGGCTGGCAGGCATTGCTCGACAGCGCGCTGTCAGGCCCTTCCGACGGCTTTGTCGACTGGATGCAGATCGACCGCATCGACGGCACCGACCGTGATGTCGGGGTGGCGCGGCATTGGCTGGATCCGACCATTCCGTTTGCCAGCATGGTGCTGCAACCGTCGCATGGCGTCGCCGTCACCTCGGCAACGCTTCGCGACCCGCTGCCGGCGAGCAAGGGCGCGGATGACGCGCCATTGCAGACCGCCACCGCGGACACGGCACCATGGGATTCAGCCTTGGCGCTGACCGGCGCGCTGCATCTGGAACATCCCTCGATGCGGGCGGCGTTCGACTCCCCCTTCGACTATGCCGCGCAGACACGCATTCTGGTGGTGAATGATCTGGAACGCGAACGGCCGGCGGCCATCGCCGCGGCGATGGCGGCGCTGATGAAGGCGGCGGGTGGCGGCGCGCTGGGGCTGTTCACGGCGATCCGGCGGCTGCGCGCCGTCTATCCCGATCTGGTGCGCCGTCTGGAAGCCGAGGGGCTGCCGCTCTATGCGCAGCATGTCGACCGGATGAATTTGCAGACGCTGCTGCAGATCTTCCGCGAGGAGCCGCATTCCTGCCTGCTTGGCACCGATGCGGTGCGCGATGGCATCGATGTGCCGGGCGAGGCGCTGCGGCTGATCATCTTCGACCGCATGCCCTGGCCGCGCGCCGACATCCTGTTCAAGGCGCGGGCCGACTGGCAGGGGCGCGATGCCTGGGTTGACCGGGTGACCCGCCTGAAGCTTCGCCAGGCCTTCGGGCGGCTGATCCGGCGTGGCACCGACCGGGGCGTGTTCGTGATGCTGGACAGCCGCCTGCCGACACGCCTGACAAGCGCCTTTCCGGCCGGCACGACGGTGGAACGGGTCGGGCTTGCCGACGCCATCCGCCTGACCGGCGAATTTCTGGACGAGACGTAAAAAAAGCCGGAGGGCGGCTGCCCTCCGGCCTGATTTCGGTGCGTGGGTGACGTCGGGGCTAGAAGCCCATGCCACCCATGCCGCCCATGCCGCCCATATCGGGCGCGGCCGGGGCCGCTTCCTTCGGCTCCGGCTGGTCGGCCACCATCGCTTCGGTGGTGATCAGCAGCGCGGCAACCGAGGCGGCGTTCTGCAGCGACGAACGGACAACCTTGGTCGGGTCGATGACGCCAGCCTTCACCATGTCGGTAAAGATGCCGTTGGTGGCATCATAACCTTCATTGGCTTCCTTGCTCTCGAGAAGCTTGCCGACGATGACCGAACCTTCGGCACCGGCATTCTCGGCAATGTTGCGGGCCGGGGACTGCAGGGCACGACGTACGATCTCGACGCCGACCTCCTGGTCACGGTTCGCGGGCTTCAGCTTGTCGAGACCGGCAATCGACTTGACGAGTGCAACGCCGCCGCCGGGCACGATGCCTTCTTCAACGGCAGCGCGGGTGGCGTGCATCGCATCATCAACACGGTCCTTGCGTTCCTTCACCTCGACCTCGGTGGCGCCGCCAACGCGGATGACGGCAACACCGCCAGCCAGCTTGGCAAGACGCTCCTGCAGCTTCTCGCGGTCATAATCCGAGGTGGTTTCCTCGGCCTGGGCGCGAATCTGCGAACAACGGGCCTCGATCTCGGACTTCTCACCGGTGCCATCGACAATGGTGGTCTCGTCCTTGGTGATCTCGACGCGCTTGGCCGAACCGAGCATGTCCAACGTCACCGCGTCGAGCGAGATGCCGACTTCCTCGGACACGACGGTGCCCTTGGTCAGGATCGCGATGTCCTCGAGCATCGCCTTGCGGCGGTCGCCAAAGCCGGGGGCCTTGACGGCGGCAACCTTGAGGCCACCACGAAGACGGTTCACGACGAGCGTGGCAAGAGCCTCACCCTCGATATCCTCGGCGATGATCAGCAGCGGACGGCCCGACTGTACGACCTTTTCCAGAATCGGCAGCATGTCCTGAAGATTGGACAGCTTCTTCTCATGAAGCAGGATGTAAGGGTCTTCGAGCGTGGCGCGCATCTTCTCGGCGTCGGTCACGAAATAGGGTGACAGGTAGCCGCGGTCAAACTGCATGCCCTCGACGACGTCAAGCTCGGTGGCAAGGCTCTTCGCCTCTTCAACGGTGATCACGCCCTCATTGCCGACGCGCTCCATGGCCTCGGCAATCATCTTGCCGATTTCGTCCTCGCCATTCGCCGAGATGGTGCCGACCTGCGCAACCTCGTCGGAGGTGGAGATCTTCTTCGACATCTTCTCAAGCTGTGAGACGACCGACTCGACGGCCATGTCGATGCCGCGCTTTAGATCCATCGGGTTCATCCCGGCGGCCACGGCGCGGGCGCCTTCCTGGGCGATCGACTGGGCAAGGACGGTCGCAGTGGTGGTGCCGTCGCCGGCAACATCATTGGCCTTCGAGGCCACCTCGCGCACCATCTGCGCGCCCATGTTCTGGAACTTGTCCTTCAGCTCGATGTCCTTGGCGACGGTCACACCGTCCTTGGTGATGCGCGGGGCACCAAACGACTTTTCGAGCACGACATTGCGGCCTTTCGGGCCGAGCGTGACTTTTACGGCGTTGGCCAGAATATCGACACCCTCGAGCATCCGTGTTCTGGCGTCAGAGCCGAATTTGACTTCCTTAGCAGCCATTTCTTTTCATCCTTCTATCTTATTTTGTGGTCAGACGATGGTCGGGGGAACTACTCAATGATCCCCATGATGTCGGATTCCTTCATGATCAGGTAATCCTGCCCATCGATCTTGACTTCCGTTCCGGACCATTTGCCGAACAGAACGGCGTCGCCTGCCTTGACATCGAGCGGCTGTACCTTGCCCTGCTCGTCACGGGCACCACCACCGACGGCAATGACCTTGCCTTCCATCGGCTTTTCCTTGGCGGTATCCGGGATAATAATGCCACCTGCGGTCTTTTCCTCGGACTCGGTCCGCTGAACAACCACACGGTCGTGAAGGGGCCTGAACTTCATGCCTCTTTCTCCTCCAGTTGGGTTTGTAATCAATTACTGGCACTCACCGAAAGCGAGTGCCAGCCAGCACCCGCCAGAGGTGGGCGCGATGCCGTGAATTGTCAAGAAATTCCGACGAAAAAAATCAGGCGACGCCAAGCTTCTGCTGAAGCGATGAGGATGAGGTCGTGTACTGGAACCTGATCTTCTTCTCGGGATGAACGATTCCATGCGCCGCATGCGCCATCAGCGCCGCTTCGTGGAAGCCGGACAGGATCAGTTTCAGCTTGCCGGGATAATGGTTGATATC
>Ga0181584_10000781_pt1 | contig 23296 bp, 19 predicted proteins | sample 071ome_30_FD_132462 | JGI IMG/M metagenome (GOLD analysis project Ga0181584, IMG submission 132462) | Coastal salt marsh microbial communities from the Groves Creek Marsh, Skidaway Island, Georgia - 071406AT metaG (megahit assembly) | ecosystem: Environmental > Aquatic > Marine > Intertidal... | reverse complement strand
GCACCAGGCGAGCTCACTTCTGTCGACGACGGGGGCTTGTCTAACTGTGCGGCGTCGTGAATCCTCCGCATAACCTCGCCGCTGTCGTGTGACAGAACCCACGCCGCCTCCAGCGAGTCGTCGGTGAGCCCGGCCTGGAGGCGCTCCGTAAGTTCGTCAGCCAGACCAGTAAGGTCAAGCGGTAGAAAGACGACCTTCAGGAAGTTGTCGACGACGAACTTGATGACCTGCTCCACCAGCACGGGCATCTGTAGGAAATGCGCCGCAATGAGCACGGAGATGGACTGCGAGATAGAGGGCGTAGAGGAACACTCCCTGCTCTTCCTCTCAGTCTGCTCGTGCGCCCAGCGAAGCAGCCACTCGAAGATGCCGACATCACAGAAGACCGAGATCTCCACGCGGCTGCCGGTCTCAACCCCGACCAAGTAGTGGCCAAAGTACTTCATGTGCTCGGTGAGGGTCTCCAGGCGACACTCAAGCTCCTTGCTCTCGCCACTCCCCTGGTCCACCACCTTGATCACTGCCACCGTATCTGCTGAGCAGTCCTCATGATCCTCCCCAGAACCATCTTCGCTCCCCTCCTCCCCGCAACACGACCCATTGCTGGGCGGGCATGTGGTAGAGGCGCCCGCACCGGTTGTGCCTTCTCTAGTTTCCGTGCCCACACTCGACGGCCCCGTCCTGTCGACATCGTCCTCTCCTCGCGTGGCGAGTTTCCCGCTGTGCGGATCGCCCGGGCACCCAGGCGTCCTCGTACCCACGAGGGCCACTGCGTGCTTTGCGCTCGTCCCTCTCGCGCCCTGGGAGCGCAGGGGTCGGGATGTGTGGCCCGTCAGCGGGTGTGCTGCAGGCGGGTCAAAGGGGACATTGCCGGGGGGCGCCCCTTCTGTCGCGCTTGGTCCCCTTTCCTCAGGAACTGCGCCCCCCGCGAAATTACTGTCCACTGCGCTCCTAGGTTTGCCGTATCCACCGCTTAGCCGGTCCCCCGCAGTCATGGAGGAGGCGCTCAGGTGGGAGATGGCTCGTTGAGGGGTCCGCAGACCCAGGCTCGTGCGCGCTGCAGCGGCGGCAGCGGTCACCGCCAGCGACTGCGGGGGCGCGCCAGTGGCGTCGGGTCCGGTAGCTTCTGCACTTGCCGGCGCTGCCACCCCGTCAGTGGAGTTCTTGCCTCTGCCCAACAGCGCCGCCGTGGCAGGGCGACTCGGACTCGGCACCCCGTTCCGCGCCCCCAGACTCGAGGCACGCAACAAGGAGCTTGTCGGTGCAACGTCGCCGGTGTACTCGCGAAGCAGCCTATCGTTTCCCTGCCCACTGCCGCTCACGATGAGGCTGAGGCTTCCCGCTCGTGGCACGCCGGCGGTTGGCGCAGTCCCAGCGCCCATGTTTCTCGCCGACCGCGAGACGCCCGGGAAGAACTGGGCGTACTTCGGGGCAGGACCCTTCGCAGACGTCGCTCGCCGAGCTCCCTGAGGCGTCTTGTCAGTAGGAACGCCCGGCCGAGACGTGCTCACCGGCCCTTGCCGCCCGGACATGCCCCCACTCGAGGGACCGAGCCTGCGCTGCAGCAGCGCGTTTACCAGCGTTTCCGCCGCGACGGGGTCGCTGCTACCGTCCGATCCCATGCGATCGCGCCCGGAGTACGGTCGCTGATGCAGCGGGGCCATGGGAGAGGCTTAAAAGGATCGCCGGTGAGGACCGACCCCCATCCCGCGCCGGCCTGAGAGAGCACAGACAGCGTTTGCGGCGAGGTGGACTTGTCGTTCAATTGGGGGCAATGTTTCACTGGGATGGACCTGGCGGCTGTTTGGGAGAGCACACGCCATCCATTGAGGCGTCGTAAGTGTGCAGCTGCTCTGGTCTGTCGCGACCAACTCCAGCCGGGATCAGGTGCACGATCGCCAGCAGGCAAGCGCGAGGGGCCGACGAAGCGGAAGAGGCCCACGGCACCCCATTCCGCCTGCAGTGCGGTTCCACGCGGTGCGTTGGGGCCACGCGTGCGGAGGGTTCAGCAAGGGGGGCCCTTGAACACGGAATCCCGCCGGAACTAGGTCAGAGTATCCGAGTTCTTGTTCCAGGGCTGGGGATTTGTTGCGCGGGCGCACGTGGTTGGCACTTTACTCACAGGTTTCGCCTCTGTTGTGATCCACGCGCGGCTCCTCTTCAATAAGAGGGAGACGGGGAACACCCGTCTCTCGTGAAACTTGTGGTGAGAACCATCGAACAGAGTAGCACCCGCTCGTAATACTTCCCGTAAGCCATTTTGCACGCTCGCACCGCCGTTGGGCGCGGGGAGGGACCCCCACTCGCGCCCTGGACTAACCTCCAAACTTTCCCGACCCGTCTTGTGTAGGTCTCGACTCTCACCCGACCTCCCCTCTTCCGCTCCTCTTCCCGGCTGGAGGGCCCTCTTCCCGGACCATTTACTCCCTGCGCTCCCGATCTGATCCATGGCGGCTACTTCCGAGCGCCCCCCCTGACCCTGAAGGGCCCCGTCTCCCCTGCCTCGACCACGAAGGGCGGGCCCGCGTGTGTCTCTCAGTCGTATCACTGCCCCGCCTCGTCGCAGTTGCGATGCCGGGCGACACGACGAACACGTCGCCTGTCGTCTCGAAGGAGGCGGTCGCAGACACGGCCGCGAGCGGGAGTAGTGCGACGAACGGGAGGGGCAAGCAACGCAAGGTCCGGGTAGTCGAGGGGGTCGTGACCAAGCCGCGGCCGACCAGCGCGCCCTCCGGCGAGGTGGGAAGGCCCGCGGCCGTTGCACAGAAGGCCGAGTCGCTGGTCGAGTTAGCCCAACCCGCGGGGGGTCAGTCTGCCAGCAGCGTCCGTGGCCGTGAGGGTGAGAGGAAGAAAGGCCTCAAGATGGGCAAGGAGGGCGACGCGCCGGGGGTGGTCTCCGCCAACAAGGTGGACGAGGGTGGGGGCGCAAAGGAAGCGTTGGCTCGCAAGGCGAAGGAGATCCAGCCGGTCGTCACGTCATCGAAGGACAAGGCGCTGCCGAAGCCGGGCACCAAGGTGGTCAAGACTGACGCGGGCTTGGGGGACAAACCAGCGCTGGCCACCGCGAAGGCGACCGTGGCCGCGAAGGGGGCGGGAAGGATGGCCCCAGCTGCGAAGGGTGGGTCGGGCAAGAAGGAGATCTCGCCAATCACCACCACCTTGGTCGACCGGGAGCCGAGTGGGAAGGATGGGAAGAAGGGGCGGGCTGAGAAGGCCGTGAGCACCGTCACTTCCGGCGCGGCCCACAACAGCGGGAGCGCAAGGGGCGATGTGGCCGTGTTAGCAACGGTCGAGCGGAGCAAGCGTGAGTCGGTCAGCAAGGCCGCGGCAGCGACCACGCGGGCAGTTCCCAAGGGCCCTCCAGTGGGGGCCTCGAGCAAGCCCAACGAGTGGGGGCTGAGGCAAGCGGTTATGGGGATACTGCCGACCGGAGGAACGGACCAGCGGCAGGGCGTTCAAGGGTCAATGAATGCCTGGCTTGATGCTACCAAGGGTAAGCTTCCTTCCCCCGCCAAGGACACCAAGAACGGGGCCTTGTCCCCGGTGCCAGATGCCCTGGGGAGACTTGCCTGGGCCGAGTGGCCCCGTGGTGCGTCCGAGCTCAACTACGCGGCGTTCTCTGATGCGCTGGAGAGGGCTGCCATGGATGGGATCGTCGGTGAGAGGGGCGTGGCCGAAAGGAACCAAGTGTTTGCGGAGGTGGCCGAGGTCGTGCGAGGGGCATGCCGAAAGTCATCCATGGAGATGGATGTGGCCGTGGAGCCCTTTGGTTCGATGGTGCAGGGCACGGCCACAGACATGAGCGACCTAGATCTCACATTGGTAGGGATTATGGCTGTCGAGCAGAGGGCGACCGTCAAGGTCGTCGGTGTTGGCACGAAGGGCAAGGCGGGCGACGGCTCCGACAGTCAGGCGGATGGTGGAGGCGCAGGGGCGCACGAACAGGAGGACAGGGTAGGCGGGAGCGTAGGGCACGCGAGCGGCGCGGGCGGCACGAAGGCGGGGACGCAGGTGGTCGTGAAGGAGCTCCACGCTCTGTCCAAGGAGCAGAAGGGCAAGCTCCTAAGCAAGATTGCCAAGGCGTTCCGAGCCGAGCCCAAGTTCAAGGTGGGTGCGGTCATCAGCAAGGCGAGGGTGCCCCTACTCAAGCTCCAGCACAAGCCCAGCGGGATCGCTTGCGACCTTTCTGTTGGCAACCGTGCCGCAATCAAGAGCCAGATCCTTCGCGAAGTGTGCCAGGTAGACCCCCGAGTCCGCCCGCTGATGATGGCCATCAAGAAGTGGGCCCAGGGCCTCAGCCTCAACTTCGCCGCCACCGGGACCTTCAACACCTTCTCTCTCAACCTCCTGGCCGTGTTCCATCTCCAGAACCGGCCACTGCCCATCCTGCCCCCCCTGTCCGAACTCCTGAGCGATAACGGGGCAGTGTCGGGTGCTGCGGCACTCAAGGCCACCCGCCCGCTCGACAGCGACCTGAGCGATGCCGGCGCCAGTTCCCTTGTCGACCGCGTCGCCTGGCGCGCAGAGGCGTTCCGGCGGTCGGGTGCGGGTTATCGCAACAGGGAGACGGTGGGCGGGCTGTTCATCTCCTTCGTGGTCGAGATGCTCGCCATCCTGGGAATGAGCTCCCGCCACCCAGGGTATGCCGGTGGTTCGGCCAAGCGCCCCCCCGCCGCTGACGTGTGGACGGCCCGCTGGGTAGAGGAAATCCCGGGAGGGGCCAAGTGGCGGTGGCTGGGAGTGCTGGACCCGTTCGAGCGGCTGGAGAACGCATCTCGGGCGATCACTGGCCCCTCACTGGACCAGATCGTCAAGGGCCTCCGCCACACGGCGAACCGGATCGCATGCGCTGCTGCACGCGGCGAGGGCGAGCTCGCGGCTGTCGCACCCGCGCTCCTGGACGGATCAATGGTCAGCTACTCTGAAGTGGCCGCTCGGCTTCCCGGAGAGGGTCGCAGTGCTCCCCCCGCGCTGCCTGTGCCGCATGGTGGCACCAATGCTTCGGTGTCCATAGCAAGTGTGCGGAAGGGTCGGAGAGTGCCTGGCTCGCCTGGCGCTGGTGACAGCGGGACTTCTGGTGCGGGGGGACTGGGTGGCGTGGCCGAGGTGGTTGACGCGAGGGTGGCCGGCGTAGGCGCTCATCAGCCATGGGGTGCCCCCGCGGCGAGTGTGGTGCCGTCGGGCTTCGTCGGGGGACAGGGTGGCGTGGCGGTGCCCATGAGTGTGTCGGAAGCACCCGAGCTGACGGACATCGGCACAGAGGGCATCCTGGCGGCACTAAACCGGGGCCTGGTTGAGGGCCCTGGGTTCGTGATGTACCCCAACGGGCAGACGCTGAAGGTGGGGAGGGTGCAGGGGCACGTCGTGGAGTGGGAACGGGTCGAGGCCGCCATTGAGGTGGCCAAACAGGCAGTGGAGGCAAACCGGCAGCAGCGCACCGGGTCAACGGGGTACATCTCCGCTGCAGCTGCCGTTTTTGTGCCCCAGAATGCGCGTCTGCACGCAGCGGAAGGACACATGGCTGGTATGCGGCACCATGGGGAAGAGGGCGGGGCTGCCGGGCACGCTTCTGCGTCACCGGCAGTCCCTGGGAGCATCAACGACATGCTCCAACAGCTTGCGTCAGGGGCCGACAACGACATGCTCTCGGAGGCGCCGCTCCACATGGAGGAGCTCGACGCCATCCAGAAGCAGCTCTCGTCCCTGTGGGACCCGTCCCCGGCCCCTCGCGCCCACGGGCTTGTTGAGACACTGCACCTCCAGGGGGCAGTGCCGATGGCGCTTGCCTACCCACATGGCGCCCACGGGCACGCCCATGCCCACCATGCCCACGCCCATCATGTGCATGCTTACGAGCCCCGACATGAGCAGGTCCACGCCGGGAATGGTCACGGACACGGGCCAGTGGACGCGGAAAGCGTGGCAGCTGCCGTGAACGCGTTAGATATCGCGTCCTTGGTTGCCACAGCCAAGGTTCCCCAGGAGTCAACTGACGAGAGCGATGTCCAGCAGTCTCCCGAGTTCGTCGCGTCGGCCCACCAACTGGCGGTCACAGGTAGCTCTCCAGAGAACACTGGCAGCCAGAGGCGCGGGATCCGGCTCCTGCGCCGCGGTGAGGAGCCACCTGCTCCGAGACCGAAACCAACGCCATCCAAAGCTGCGCAGTCCAGGGCCGGGGATGGCCGTGCCGAAGCACACGGTGAGGCGAGCAAGCCCGTCTCCAGTAGCCAGATGGCTGCAGTGGGATCAAACCGGACCGTCAGGCAGGGTCCTGGGGTCTTCGGCATGCCGGACACAGTGGGGACCCCACAAATCGAGGGGGTGGATGATGACATGGGTATCGGAGCGACGTTGTCACGGGAAGACGAGGTGTTCGCAGCTGCGACAGCAACAGGGGCTGACATGGACAACACCTGGGCGGACGAAGTGGAATCGGCAGAGATTGCCAGAGAACGAAGCGAGAGCACGGCTGGGACGGGCAGGGTTCCGCCTTTCCTGCCTCCCCCACCACCACCCCCCCGGGATGGCCGGCCACAGAGCCAGGGACCGGGCAGGGGCCTGGGGGGGCGCTGGGAGGAACTTCGGGGTTTCGGGCAGCCTCCCCCTCCGCCACCCCCGCAAGTGTCAGGGCACTATCCCGGGCCAGCGTACGGCGCGAAGCAGTACGGATCGTACGGAACTCAGTGGGAGGACGGGCGAATCAACGTCGATTTTGGCCAGAGGGGGCCTCAAGGACATGCTCCTGGCCCGCAGCGCTGGGGCAACGATCCTCGCAGGGGAGGCCACGGGTACGAAGAGGCGTTCCCGACCCTAGGGGTGAAGAGGGACGGTATCGAGGGGGATCACGCGCACGAGGAGCCCGTGCGGGCTAAGAGGGAGGGCGTGGTGGAGACGGCGGCTGCAGCACACGAGGTGGCGGAGGAGCAGTCAGCTGACAAGAGGAGCGAGGCCAAGCCCGGTCAGTGGGGCTCCTACGCAGTGGCATCAAAGCTATCGGGGGGCGCTCGTGGCGCCACGGTTGGGTCAACGATGGTCTCACTGGGCAGCTTGGGGGCGAAAGGGAAGGGCACGTGAGGTGGTCGGTGGAAGGTGGGGCTGCATAAATGGGCAGACTTGACCAACTGGAACGCCTAGCGGGCGCAGTTCGTCAAGGGGGCGGGATGTGGAGGAGCCTGGCTAGGCGAGATCGGAACACCGCCAGGATCGGGTAGGGGAAGGAACACCAGGAAGTGCGCAAGCCATGGGTCGTGGTGTTTGAATCACGTAGCACACGTCAAAAAGGAGATGCCTGCTCCACGTTGTCCGACGACACTGACGCGTCGACAACACTCTTTTGCTGCCGAGCACGGCTATACCATCTCTCGCTCGCGCTCGATGTGCCGGCACTTCCCGACGACTCGGATGGGCGCGGGGCCTTCAGCGTTCCCTCCTCAGGATGGGCAGTCGAAATTGTTGTCGGCGTCGATTCTCGGATCCCACTCGCTCCCCCAGCCCTCGCACTCTCGTCCCGACGTGGTTGAGGCGACGTCTTCTTGCTCGTCGACCGGCGCATCCCAGCACATTCGGAAACGGTTCCATCCCCAGTAGATGTCGCCAGCGACCTGCTCCTTGGTGACGTGGGTGAGCCAATCCCCCATACGGCCTGGCGGGCAGGTGCGTCGGGTGCATTGTCCTCGTCAGGGGTTAAGCTGATGTCCACAGCGGGGGGAGCCCCAGTGTTTGTTGTGTAGGGCTGGTCGGCAACGATGTGCCCGAGTGGTCGGGCGTTGCTCCTCATCTCGGCATCTTCAGCGAGAAGCTCACGCTCAGGCCCGAGCAGGGGGCTCGAAGATTCTTGTAAGGCAGGGAGCGCGAGCGGCTGCGGTTCCACATTGTTGGGCCCAGCATGTACAGACTGCGCCACCCTCGATGTAGAAACCTTCCCCTGAAACGTCTTCGAGGGGAGAGACGAGGCCACCTGGCCAGCGAGGCCGCGCAGGACCGTGTCAGCAAGGCCCTCCCGCGCGGCCAGGCGCTTCTCGCGCTCTTGCTGGGCCTTCTCCTTAGCCTCGATGTCGCGGAAGCGTCCCGCGAACGTGTCGAGGCTGTAACGGAGCTTGGTCTCGCTGTCCCTCAGTGCCGCCTCTGCCAGCATCACCGCCTGCTCTCGCCTGGCAACCTCTGCCTCCACCGCCTTAGCCTTCTGTAACACGTGTGAGGCGTCAACCTGCGCCTCACGTGCCTTTGCCTTGAAGGAACGCACTTCCGACAATACCTCTACGGGGTCGTGCCCGGATGAGCGCATGAGGTCCTGTAACCACGCCGCATCTGACGGGCCAATGACCTGCGACAAGCTTTCCCGGAACAAGCGCTCGCTCTCGGCCTTCTTGTCTGCTTGGAGTTCCTCTCTGTGGGACAGCGCAGCCTCGAGCTCATCGCAAGAACGCTCGCGCGATGTGACCCTTGCCTCGCGGTCGAGCAGTCGCTCTTCCTGAACATGGAGTTGCCTCGCACGCTTCGACAAGGTCCGCCCCTCCTCCTCGAGCACTTCCGTCCTGTTGTCGAGGTCAGTCTCGCGCTGGAGTGCCGCATCCTCCCTCCTCTGCAGCGTCTCTTCTCGCGCGGCTACTCGGCCCTCCCTCTCAGCGACAGCAGCAGCACTCCTGCGCGCCTCCTCCGCAAGTGTCCGTGTGGCATTCTCCTGCTCCGCGATCTCCCCAATTCGTCTCTGGAGGTTTCGCTCCTGCTGCTCTTGCACCCTTGACCGCTCTTTAAGGCTCGCTGTGGTCATTTCGACCGTCTTCTCCCTCTTCGCGACGTTCTCCGACAGAGACTTGAGCTCAAGCCGGTCGGATGCCAGCTGCTTCGCCTGCTGTTCCAGCTGTGCAGCGATGGTCATCGCTTGCGTCTCCTTCGCGTGCCCAGCCTTCAGCAGTTCTCTTGCCTCGGCCGCCTCTTGCCCCGCCCTTGCTGAGAGCGCATCACATTGCTGCTCCCTCACAGCAACTGCTCTGAGCCTTGTCTCTGCCTCGGCAAGCCGGGCCTGGGCCGTGGCGAGGGCCTCCTGAGCGCGCTCGTCTGCCCTCTTCGCATTCTGGACAGACTCGAGGACCCGCTTCTCTGCGCGCCCGATTTTCTCCTCCCGACCATCGATCTCGAGCTCCCTCACAAGGAGTTTCTCTTCCTCATCTGCCAGCTTCTCCAGTTTCCGTTCCAGCTCTTTCGCCTGCCCCGCGTCAATGCCATTGCTTTGTGCAACGCTCCGCTTCAGCTGCCTGTTCTCCCGCGCGAGCCTCGCCTCGCGCATAGCGAGGTCCTTCTCAACCCTCTCCACCCTTCCCTGCCTTTCACCCAGATCATGCTCCCATGCTGCGAGGCGCCGCTCGATAGTTTGCAGGCGTTCTTGGTCGTCGATGTGCTTGTGGGCCCTCCTAGCGTCAGCGCTAAGGTCCTCTCCTTCCTCTTGCACTGGCGCGAGAGTCCCCTCAGATGGAATCCGCTCTCCCCGAGTCAAGACCTGGTGCCCCATGCCCCCCTCCTCCTTCGTTAACCGGCGATCCCCTTCTTCCCTCGCCTCGTCAGCGACTTCCTTGAGGCGACGCTCGAGGTCCGCCGCGTTACCTGCGCCTGCATGTTCTGCCACGACCCTCGCCTGCGTCTTCACGCGCAAGACTGTGGCAGTCGCCAGCCCCACGACGTCGTCTGTCAAGACGGATGCATTGGACACTGCTGGCGTTGCGAGCGCCAAGGCAGTGCCGTCCCGCGCGCCGTCGCTGGTAGTCATGAGGTCGACGTTGCCAGCCACGGCTTGCGCGTCGCCAGCCGCAGCATCCGGGCCCACGTCAACCACGTCCAACGCCGCCAGACCTCCTGTGGACTCCTCCTGCGCCCCCTCAGCATTGCTTGCCCGAATGTAAAGGTTGAGGTTTTGTGTGTTCAGGGACTCTGGTGTTGCGGGCGGCTTGTACCCGGCAGGACGGAGGTGCAGGCCGGATCCGGCGGTGCTTGGCGCAGGCAGCGTGGGGGGCGCGTCCTTCGGTGTCCGGAACGGTGTTGTGTCTGGAGACCTGTTGGGGTGGCCTGGACTACCAAGGCCGTGGTCGAACTCGAATGCCTTCTCCGGTGGAGACAGGACGCGGCTCTCGGGAGGAACTATGGAGTCGTCACTGAACGAAACCGCGGAGAAGTCCACGGGATACTCGCGCGGCTCCCGGACCATGATACTCAGGGACACGCTGGGCGACGCAGGATCGATCGAGCACTGCACACCCGACGACTGCACCGACCGCTTGACACGCGCAGTACTTGCCTTTCCGACCCCAACGCTCACCGATCCAGAAGAACCTTGGCTGTCGGGAGTCGACGCAGCTGAGGCAACTGGGGGCAGGGGACGTCTCAACTCGTTCTCAGATACTGCTGCTGCAATGCTCGCCTCCTTGGCCTCGAGAGCCTGCTCCCGGGCGGCGAGCTCCATCAAGGCCTTCGCCGCCGTGCTCTCCTTCTCGAGGGCGAGCGCAGCCCGTTCAGCCACAGCCCGCTCGCGCTCGGCCATTGATGCCCCGCTCCCTCTGATGGCCTCCTCATACTTGTCGAGTGCGCTCTCCCTGCGACGCACAGCCTCTTCCCGTTCGGCGAGGTCGTTCTCTTTGCGGCTTAGGGCAGCCTCCTTCCCGGCGAGTACCTGGCCGTACTTCGCCTTGTCCCGAACGTCCTCCTCCCGGGACTCAAGGGCGAGCATCTGCTCTCCCACATACGTCTCCCGGATCTTGAGGTCCTCGTCGCGTGCCTCTAGGGCACCCTGGCGCTTCGCGAGGTCCACTGTACGCTGCGCAATGTCCTCCTCTTGATGTCTGAGTTGTTCGGCCCGCTCCTCGGCCTCAGACCGTTCCCTCGCCGCGGCCCGCCGCAGCTCTTCGGCCTCCTTCCTTGCAGATGCAGCCTCCGCCCGGTTCCTGCCAGCCGTGTCCTCCGCTGCCTTGAGCTCCTTGTCGCGCTTGTCGAGACCCGCCTCCCTCGCGTCCAGCTCCTGCTGCTTGCGTTGTTGTTCGGCGTACATCCTGCTCAGCTTCGCCCGCGCGCGGTTCTCGCTCGACTGCTCCTTGGCATCCAGGATGCCTTCCCTCTCCATCAGCTCCCGCTCCTTACCCTCGAGGTCCTTCGCCTTCAGGCTGAGCACTGCCTCCTTCTCCGCCACGCGGGTCGCGAGGGCCTGCGCCTCCTCTAGCCTGGCCTTGGAGGTGGCCTCCACCTCCTCAAGCCCTCGATCCATCTCCGCACGGCGCAGCGCCAGCGCCCCCTTCTCTCCAGTCAGTGCAGCACGCTCAGCACTGAGGGCCATGCGCTGCTCGGACAGCAGAGCGCGCTCCTCGGCGACGGCCGCCACCTCAGCTGCAGCCTCTTCCTGGTCCTCAGCTGCCCTGCGCATCCCCTCGGCGACGCGCTGCTCCCCCTCGTCCCGGAGGCGCACTGCCCGTGCCTCGGCCGCCGCCACCTCGGCCTCCCGGAACTCGAGCTCCCTAACTTTATCGTCCATCTCCCGCTCCCGCTTGTCGAGGGAGGCCGCGCGTTCGAGTAGCGCCGACTCCTTCCCGGACAAGGCCCCTTCCTGAGCGGTGAGACGGAGGGAGCGGGAGTGCAGGTCGCGCTCCCTCTCCCCCATTGCCTCCGCCCTCCGTGACAGGTCCTCCTGTCTGCGCCCCTCCCTCTCTTGCACCCGCCTCTCCCTCTCCCCTAGCCGCGTATCCCTCTCTGCGGCCGCTTCCGCCTCCCGCCGGGCGCGCCCGGAGATCTCCGCCTCCATCTCTGCGAGGGCCCTCTCCTTCGCAGCTAGGGCTGCCGCCTCCCTTCGCAGCTCGGCCTCCACGGCCACTAGCGCCTGGGCCTGCTCAGCAAGCGCGCCCTGGACGCTCGCGGCCACCCGCCGGGACTCGGGAGTTGCGTCAGCACCACCGCCGAGTGAGGGTGTCGGTGCCATCCGCGAGATGGTGTCCGCGAGCTCCTTGGCGGGTGTGCGGTCCGCTGACAGCAGCACCGAGGCACCCCCTGGGAGCAGCCCGGTTGGCAGGGTCATTCCGGTCCTGACGGTGCGGACCGGGCTCATCGCCCCGAAGAGCCTCGAGGGAGTCGCGGCACTCCCAAGGTCGGCCGAGTCGTACAGCCGAGAGGGCCAGGGCTCCTTCGGGGTCAGCCCCTGCGTTGGCGCTTCGCGCGGGGGCGCTGCGGGGGCCTGCTGCTCCCTGTGCGCGTCCGAGGACCGCGAGCGCTGGGGCCGGCGCTTCCGCCTCCCCCGAGACTCGGCCGACGACACCGACCGCGAGCGATTGTCGGGGACCTGCATGGCGACGTCCGAAACTTCGCTCGCCTGGGTCGCCACAGAGTGCTCTGTCTTGGGGAGGGGGGACGTGGCGGGCCCGGCGCGGGAGCGCTCGCGCTCGCGGGAGCGGTCTCGACGACGGCGCCCGCCTCCCTTCCCTCTCATAAGAAGCCCAATAACGCCCCCGACGACCGCCGCGGGCGCCGCGACCAAGACGCTGGCTGGACTCATGGACGCCGATGACTCGCGCCTGCGGGGGAAAGGGACAGGCTGCCGTTCGCGGCCGGCACCGGTGATGGAGGTTGTATGGTGGGAAGCGCGTGTGCGAAGGCGTACCGTTCCCGATGGGAGCCACCGTCGCCCTTGCCCTGCCGCGCCATCGCTGCCACCTCGGCCACTGCGAGAGAGGGGGGGCGAGTTTCAGTGGGGTTGTGGTGATTGCGCGCCGCGGACGCATAGGACACCGGCCCTGGTGAATGCGACGCAACCGTCATATAAGTCCGTGAAAAGCCATATTTCTCTGCCGGAAATCCCAGGCCCCGGCGGCACGAGGTGTGGTAAGGCAGGAGTGGGGGCACCCTCGAGTTTGAACAACGCGGCCCGATACTCCACGCACCAGGCGAACTATCACGGGAAGGCCGGGGGGAATGGGAAACACGCTTTCGTGTCACTGCTGCGGACAGTTCGTGCGCGCCAGGGCGATGTACCGGTTCGGAGGGACCGGGGACCACTCTCACTGATTCCTGTGACAGTGGCCAAGCCCCCAGACGACGGGGAAGTGGCGCTGGAGGGTGGAACGACGGCTATATGCGGACTAGGTAAGTACACGCAGAGTGCCCGGGCGGGCTGCGCCAGCGCTGGCAGACGCCCCTGGTAGCCCGTCCAGGCCCCTAGCCGGCAGGGTCTGTCCCTCGTGGGCCTGCCCCGCACGTAGGACCTGGCACCCACCGCCTCCCGCGATCCTGACATGCGCCGCCGAGGGACGCCCCGTCCCCTCCCCGCGCGGCGCCCACGGATAAGACGCTGGAGGGAAGTGGCGTGGGGGACAATGCCCGTCGCGATCACCGCCGAACACCCTCCTCCATCGCGAGAGTGGTGAAGAGGACCTTCGACCGGTGAGGAAGCCCCGACGGTCGCCCCCGTCCACACAGATCTCGCCGAATATGGGGCGCCAAGGGCTGCCGTCGGGATTCTCCTGCTGGCTGCCGGCCACGGGGGCCGCGAGTGCCGATCTGCGCGCGGCAGCCGGGGGACACGCTGCGACCGTTATGCCTCGCAACCGCCGCCCCTCCCGCCCCTGGTGTCGCAGAAAGACGGGCTCGGCGCCGCTATTTGACTTGTTGCGTATGAAGCTCTCAGTCGGCCCCGCCCGGTCTATCGGTGAGGCGATCTTCCCGAGCGCGGCCTTGCAACACGTCGCGAACCACCCCCTCGCCAAGGGATCGCGCCGCAACCGGTTCCCAGGGCCCCACTTGTGCGATTAATGGTCCGTCGTCCAGAAAAGACCACCAGAAACACTGTCCGCCGACGTTGATCTCGTCAGTGTGACGGACTCACAACCGAGCGGCGTTCATCTTCTTCTCGCAGGCCAGGCCCGGCCACTCGGGGCTCGCCCCGCTCCGGCGGTGCGTAACGTATCGGCAGCTGTCGCGACGTCGGGGAAGAAGTCATCCAAGTCCGACAAGCCGCCGTCCACGCTGCAGATCGACGTCGCCACGGACAGTACGTCGCACTCCCCCCCACCCATCCTGGGGACACCTCACCGCCCTAGGCTCGAGCGCCGCAGAATCTCTCGCCGCCACCCCTCCCCCCCGTCGTCCCCCTCATCAACCCCGCCGCCCGGTTTTCGGCCGCAGAGGATGACAAGACGCTGACAGCGGTGAAGGTTGTGGGGCCCGGGCGCACGGGCCTCCTCAATGCCATCACGTCAACGTTCCGTGACCTCGGGGTCGACGTCCAGCGGGCCGAGGTGAACAGCGACGCCGACGCGGTGAACAACACCTTCCTCGTGACCGACGCGAAGGGCAAGCCCCTCGATAAGGCGGGGCGCGAGCTCCTGCAGCAGACGCTTGCCGTGGTGCTTGCCACGGCCGGGGGCTCCCGTCGCCCCATGGCCAAGCCCGACCCCACGGGAACAGTGGTGGACGCGTCCAAGAAGCAGGACCAGCTCTATATGCTCATGGACGAGAAGCTCAAGAACGACGTGCTGGCGCTCCAGACTTCGATCGTCGGCCACGTCGAGTACACTCTCGCCCGCTCACGGTACAAGTTCGACGACGAGGAGGCTTACATGGCCACGGCCCACTCCGTCCGGGACCGCCTGCTCGAGGAGTGGAACGACACCAACACGTGGTTCAAAGAGGAGGACCCCAAGCGCGTCTACTACCTGTCTATGGAGTACCTGCAGGGCCGCGCCCTCATGAACGCCGTGTACAACCTTGGCGTGGAGCCCAACTACCGCGAGGCCCTCACAGAGCTAGGGTACAACCTCGAGACGATCGCCGAGGAGGAGCGCGACGCCGCCCTGGGCAACGGCGGCCTGGGGCGCCTGGCGTCGTGCTTCCTCGACTCGATGGCGGCTATGGACCTCCCCGCGTGGGGCTACGGGATCCGGTACCAGTATGGGATGTTCCGCCAGTCTATCGTTGACGGCTTCCAGCACGAGAACCCCGACTACTGGCTCACCTTCGGGAACCCGTGGGAGATCCAGCGCGAGACGGTGTCGTATCCCGTGCGCTTCTACGGGCACGTCAGTGTGTTCGAGGAGAACGGCAGGCAGATCTGGAGGTGGCACCCTCAGGAGGAGGTGATGGCCGTGGCATACGACAACCCCATCCCGGGATACAACACCCCCAACTGCATCAACCTCCGTCTCTGGGCCGCCAAGCCCAAGAAGGGCTTCGACCTCGAGGCCTTCAACACGGGTGACTACGTGCAGGCCATCCTGAGCAGGCAGCGCGCCGAGACCATCTCGGCCGTGCTTTACCCGGATGACCGCACGTACGAGGGGAAGGAGCTGCGGCTCCGGCAGCAGTACTTCTTCACGTCGGCCAGCCTGCAGGACGTTGTGAGGCGGTTCACGGAGAGGCACTCCAACTGGGACGAGTTCCCCAAGAAGGCGCAGTTCCAGCTGAACGACACGCACCCAGTGATCGCCGTCCCTGAGCTGATGCGCCTCCTGATGGACGAGCAGCGCCTGGGCTGGACCAAGGCGTGGGACATCACGACGCAGGTGTTCGCCTTCACCAACCACACGGTGATGCCGGAAGCCATCGAGAGCTGGGAGGTGCGCATGGTCGAGAAGCTCCTTCCGAGGCACATGCAGATCATCTACGACATCAACTGGCGCTTCCTCGAGCAGGTGAAGCGCAAGTATGGCGAGAATGTCGACCCCGAGCTCATGGGCCGCCTCAGCATCATCGCGGACGAGTATGGCGCTAAGAAGGTCCGCATGGGGAACCTCGCGATCGTGGCGTCCCACCACGTGAACGGCGTCGCCGCCATCCACTCGGAGCTGATCAAGGAGACCATCTTCAAGGACTTCTACGACTTCTGGCCTGAGAAGTTCCAGAACAAGACCAACGGCGTCACGCAGCGGAGGTGGCTCGCCTTCTGCAATCCGAAGCTCTCGGCGCTCATCACGGAGGAGCTTGGCTCCAACGACTGGATCACGGACCTTTACAAGCTCAAGGTGCTGGCCAAGAAGGCTGACGACAAGGTCTTCCATGAGAAGTGGGAGGCCGTCAAGCGCCACAACAAGGAGCGCCTGAAGCAGCTCATCTTCGACAAGACGGGCGAGGAGGTGCCCCTGGACGCCATGTACGACGTCCAGGTCAAGCGCATCCACGAGTACAAGAGGCAGCTCCTCAACATCTTCGGGGTTATCCACCGCTACCAGCGCATCAAGGGTGGTGAGGAGCTCCCCCCTAAGGTGGTCATCTTCGGCGGGAAAGCGGCCCCCGGGTACGACATGGCCAAGCGCATCATCAAGCTCATCTGCGCGGTCGCCGAGAAGATCAACAACGACCCCGCCGTGGGCGACAAGCTCAAGGTGATCTTCCTCCCCGACTACAACGTCTCGTCCGCGGAGGTCATCATCCCCGGCGCAGAGATCTCGGAGCACATCTCCACCGCCGGTACGGAGGCGTCGGGCACGTCCAACATGAAGTTCGCGATGAACGGCTCCCTTATCATCGGGACCATGGACGGCGCCAACGTTGAGATCGCGGAGGAGATCGGGGAGGACAACATGTTCATCTTCGGTGCCCTTGCGGAGGACGTGCCGCGCCTCCGCGAGGAGCGCGCCACCTACGCCACAGACGGCCGTTTCAACTCGGTTCTCGAGATGATCGGATCCAACGCCTTCGGCTGGAGCGACTTCTTCCAGCCCATTATTGACACCGTGTCCGGGGCCAACGATCGCTACCTCGTGGCCAACGACTTCGGGGCCTACCTTGACGCCCAGGACGCGGTGGACAAGGCTTACGTCGACAAGGAGACATGGACCAAGATGTCGATCATGTCCGTCGCAGGCATGGGCAAGTTCTCGTCCGACCGCACCATCGGCGAGTACGCGCAGGACATCTGGGAGGTCAAGCCCTGCCGGCGCCCCGAGGACGGGTCACAGGAGGCCCGGGACTTCAAGCTGAAGTCCATGGCGTCCGTGGACGACCTCGCGTTGTAGTCTGCCGAGTAGTGGGATGTGCGAACTAGACGACCTCTACCTTTCGCTCTAGCCGTCCATGTTTGAAGCAGGACTGTTGCTTGCGCGGAGGGAGAGGAGCATGGGGCTGCACCCTCCCCTGCATGTCAGGGTTCGGGGGGCCAGGCGCCAGACGCACCCCAAGAGCCCCCGTGGTCATACCTCTGCGTCCCAGGCGGAATTCTGTATTATTCTCAACAGAAATATTGCGATCGAGTCAGTGACGCGGCGTCGTCGGACCTTCTTTCATTCTCCCGCGAACACCCCCACCGGGCTCCGGAACCACCCGACTGGAAGCCAACGCGCGTTGTTTCGGCGAGAGTGACGCTGGGAAGCGACGATGGCAGACCCGACGGTTGAGAAGGAGACTCTTGTCGCCTTTAACAAGAACTGGACCGACCGGGTGAACGGAGAACTCAAGGCAAGATGCCAACGAAGACGGCTACCATCTGCTCGTTTTTTGTTCTTGCATGGCCCCGATACGCGTCCGATTGGGGATTTCATGCTTCATTCGGTCCATAATATCGTGTAATAAAGTTCGAGGGCGGCCCAAGCTAGCCTGGCGTTGGGGCGAAGGGTCCGCATGCCGATCGCTAGGGTGGATGCGTTCGCGGCTCCTCGTCGTTCAGCGATGGGGCGGTTTGGGGTCTATGTACTGATCTAGCAGCTTTCACACGTCGCATCGCAGCAAGCCCGGGACTGGAACGGCGACTGGGGCTTTATGGCGGGCGCGCTGGACCCCAACTCCATCAAGGCGAGGCTCGCTGTGGCCGCCCGGGACAGCGAGGCGCTTGACACCCTTGTGAAGGAGCTGCGCATCTCCTCCTACCCGATGAAGCCAAACCGGAAGCTCACCCTGAAGACGTTGACGCGGCGGGGCCTCGAGGAACCCGAAGACGAGGGCTACGACGAGCTGGACGCACTCCTCAACACATACGTCAAGACCAGGACGCCCAGGAAGTCCAACATGATCTACCTGAACAACCCGCAGGACACCTACTCCAGGCCTGTGCTGGAGAGCCACAAGTACGGGTGGGGCACGACCCTGGAGAAGTTCGGGCCACTGAAAGCCTTCACCCAGCCTTACCGCAAGCAGTAGGTCGTTCACTTCTTCGTCCACACGCCGTTCCTTGTGACCAGGGCGCCGTCCGGCTTGAGGACGGCGAGAATGGGCCCCTGCTTTTCGGCATCGATAGGGTCGAAGTTGATAATCATTTGATCGGGGCCCACGATGGAGCCAGGCAGCTGCCAGGGAATCGTCTTGTCGCCGGGCTTGCAGGACGAGCCAGGGCTGAGCGGCCCGGGGGGGTCCTCGCCGTACACCGTGCCGTCAGCACCAACGCGCCGGAGGCATCCCGGGTGGGAGCTGTCGTCGTAGTCGCCGGCGACCTGGCTCGCAGCCGGGAGGGGCCCAATCCGCTTCCAGAGCGTCCCGTCGGGGAGCTTGATGCCGTTCCCAACCCATGCACCCTCGAAGACCTCGCCGCTGCCGTCCTTCTCGTCGAAATTGATCAGGATGGTCTTGTCGTCAGCGGCGACCTTTCCGGTGATCTTCCACGCCTGCGCACTGATGCCGGGCTTCGAGCAACCAGCGCCACGGGCGAAAGGAATGGGGTCGATGCCCCGGAGAATACCACTCGAATCGATCTCGCGGTTGCATCCCGGGTGGTTCGGGTCCGCGTACATGCCCTCGAAGACCGTATTCCTCGCGAGGGCCGGGGGGCTGATGGACAGGGAACCCGCCAGTAGAGCGGCAAATACTCTGAGCGTGGCACCGTGTATGGCGAGGACCCCCCCGGCCTGCGCAGCCCCGGCTCGCTCGCTCTTTGCAAGCCCGGCGACTAGAAGACCCCCTGGCAGACTTCTCCCCGTGTCGCGCTCGCTCGTCGACGCCGCAGCAACGACCTTCAACTCCCGAGACACCGGGCGCACCGCGTGCACGAGTGCGGCGGGGGCCGCGAGGGCGGCAACCTGCATGCTCCCAAGACGGTACGGGTGGCACGGACGGTACGGGTGGCTGCGTGGTTAATTCGCGATGGCCGGATCGACACGCACTGCAGGCCTGCAGGCGGCACCCGGGTGATTCGGACACTCCCTGCAACCGCTTCGCCCGCCTCTGTGCGAGAAGGGCTCCCCCCCCCGGGGGGGTGACCGCTGCCCGAAACAGCGTTTCTTCCCCCGTTCGCCGGCTCCTACCCCTCCCCTCTTCCCTTCTCGGTATGAGCCCGAGCCGCCCCTTTGACGACCCATATTATCGCAGACCTTCCGCACCCCCTAAAGAGAAAGAGGTGAGAAGTGCCCGGACATGCCTCTCCTTTCTACCTGGCTCGATCCTGTCCCCCGGGCTCAGGCCGCAGAACGGGCGGATCCTTCCCACCGATGGCGTGCCATAGGTTTTGTTCGCCAAGATAAAGCCCGGGGCACGTAGTGTTGCCCCTCTTCCTCGGGCTTGCCGCGAGCTTCGCGGGGCGCGGGACAATGCCGTGGCGCATTACGTGTTCCGCGCCCTCGCCGGTACACGCGCGGGATCTCCTTTTTGGCTGGCATCTTCTAGTCCTGAGCTTGCTCCGTGGTTGATGTTGCCACCGCGGTGGTACATTGCGCGTATGTCGCGGCGCCACCAGCTCTTGCCCTGGGGGGCGCCAATTTTAGCAGTTGACCGTTGTTGCTGAGTTTTGCCGTGGTTTCGCGTCGCATTAGCGCTGGTACTGCCGAATCATATTGTTGATCGCCGTTGGCTCGTAGATCTTCCGCCCCCGGTCGTAAGATGGGGCCGCGGCAGCATTCTGCGTGAGGCAAGTTGGCAACCTTGTTCGACCTCCCCCAACTACCCGCGGCTTTCGCAGATAAGATGGCCGGAGGCAAGGTGACTGTGGTGGCCAACAAGGAGGAGTGGGCGGCGAAGTTCGCCGAGGCCAAGGCTGGCGGGAAGAACGTCGTGGTTGACTTCTGGGCGGAGTGGTGCGGCCCCTGCCGGATGATCGCCCCGAAGTACGCCGAGCTGTCCGAGGAGATGGACAACTGGGTGTTCCTGAAGATCGACGTTGACAGCGAGGACACTGCCGCGATCACCGCTGAGTGCGGCATCCGTGCTATGCCCACCTTCCAGTTCTTCAACGGCGACGGCGGCAAGATCGACGAGCTCGTGGGTGCCAGCGTCGACAACCTCATCGCCAAGCTCAAGGCCCACTGATCCCCACCTTCGCGCGCGCTTGAAAGCAGACCGCGTCAATCGCCTCCCTGTCCAACCTCCTCGCCGCCAGCCTCGTCCATTCCAGCCTGGCTCAGTAGCTCAGCACGCAGTGACTTGCTAATGCTCGTCGTCGGCGCCACCTGCCCACGCTTGGCGTCGAACTCGTCCAGTTCCCGCAAAAAGGTTTCCTGCCGCGCCGCCATATCTATCTGGTCGCCCGCCACAGCGGGCACGCCATCATCGTCGTCGACAGTGCTCTTGATCATCGTTGTCGACCATTCATGCCCAAGCCCCTTGTCGACGGGGATCTCACACATGGAGAGGTCGCCCCCCACCCCATCCGCGCGGCCGCAGATGACCTGCTGCTCGAGGGGGCGGAGCGTCTTGTTCAGGAGCAGGTGCACAAACGCGTCGATCGGGTGCACAATCAGAGGGATGGCCAGCAGCCCCACCACTGTCGGGCCGGTCTTCAGGGCGAGATCCCGGGCCACAGGATCACCCAGGAGCCCCTGAACCGCCGGCAGGCTCGCCCCCAGGGCCCCGGCTAAGATCGCGGGGCTGGACTGCAACGGCTCGAGGTTGGCGTCCAAGGCGTCGAACCCGAACGCCATCGCCACGTGAGAGAAATGGACGACCTGGTGGATGGTGAAGCCCGGGATGGCCACCGACGCCAGGAGCTGCCAGATCAGGGTGTCGGCCAGCACCCCGCTGGCGACGAGCTTCTGGAGGGTCTTGGTATCCTCTCCCGGGGCCGACCTCTCCAGCTGCCGCCCGGCCTTGCCGTACGCGAGGCCAGTTTTGTCTACCGTGTCGGCGAGCACGTACGTGATGGCGAGGACGTACGAGAGGGGAACGCCCCATGCAGGCACCCACGCGGCGAACGCCTCCCCGAGTTCGTTCGCGTACCCGCAGTACCGCACTGGTGTGTCGCGGTAGATGTCGACCCTTGCCGCCTTGCCCGGGGCGCCTTGCAACCCACCATCTGCCGTCGCCCTCGTGGCCCACGAGTCCAGAGTCCCGCCCTCCGGGTTGTCCTCCCCAGGATCCCGTCTGGGCAAGAGGAACCTCTGCAGCGGGGGAAACTGGAACGTCAATCGTCGTGAGTGCGCGAGGGCACCTGCGGCGGCGCCCAAGGCCCGGATTTGGGGGTGATGGCCTGGCACTCATGCCGGTGGGACTCGAGATGAACGCTTCGAGGGTGCGGCGCGCCAACGATCCATTGGTTTCGACCGGACGATACCCACAGAGTGTCGATGGGCAGCACGAACACCGCCTTGAAACCGGGATCGACAGTGCAGCGAGTGGGCGGTTCCGCAAACACAAGGGAGGGGGGACGGTCGCATTCGGGGCGCCCACGTTACTCGGTCGGGAAACAATACCCGCAGATGGAACGCAAGTCACCTTTCCACCGGAATTGGCATCCGAGACAGCGGTCACTGTCGAAGACGAACGCGGCAAGGGACCCCGGTGAAGCAACTTGGACCCGTTGCCGGCAAAAGCATCCTTGCGCGCTCCGCGGGCGCCCGGAAGTGTCGGTGCAAGGCAGCCCCGGACGATCGTGTTTCTTGACATGTCTGTATCTACCAGTTACAGCCCCCTGTGAGGACTTGATGTACTGGAGAGAGAGGACTCGAAGGGGGGGAAGAAGCAGGGGGGACCCCGGACGAAGCCGGCGGCTAAGGAGCCACACAGCGCAAAACTAGTGATCCGATGGGTAATTTACCCGTAACTTGATTGCAAGGTGTCGGGGCCCTCTCGAATATTGCCATAGCGGGGTCGGCATCGCGAATGACCCTGACTACCCTGTCGGGACCGCGTTCCACGGTCAACGCCACCACATCTTGGCCGGGCGTGCTGGCGCCGAGTTCCTGTGGGCCGACGTGGATCCCCATACCGCCCCGCTCCTATAGCGTCTGTCAGGGGTTGCCGAGTACACGTACCTCAGTGCTGGCAGCCTTCCGATCGAGAGCGTGCTACGCCACCTCGGGCACCGACCTCCTCGTGAGCTGGCCATTGCCGTCGCTGCGGTTTGTGCACGAGCTCCCGAGACACAAGAAGACGCAGGGCAGCCGGTCCCTCCCGTCGTTCAGGGGGGGTATGTGATCCACAGAGACCCCCTCGGCCATGCATTCTGGGGTCACGGAGGGCCTGCCACACCAACTGGAATGGCGAGGACCGCGGCATGTGATGCAGTCCCTGAACGAGATGGAGGGCTGCTCAGGCGGAACCTCGGGTTCACAGAAAGCTCAATAAGGGCGTCCTAACCCGCCTACGGTTACATAGGACACCTCGAGGAACCCCCGAGCCACGAGGCGCGCATGCCCGTCCCGTTACAGTGCCGGCAGCGCTCCTGGCCGGTGCCCCGGCACACAGGGCAGTCGCAGGCGCCACCCGTTGAAGGGTTCCGGATCAAGTGGTCTCCGACCGTCGCGAAGCCAGTCGTCGCGCAATAGTTGCAGTCCCGGTGACCCGTTCCCTCGCAGCAGGGGCACTTGGCCGGGGAGTCCTGCTTCCCGTTCTTCACCTGCCACCATATCTCCAGGGACGACCGGCGGCTCTCCTCCGAGCCCTTGGACCCCGCGATATCGCTGAACTCGCGAGTCAGCTCCTCGTCCATGCTCCCCAGACTCATCTCGTGTGGCCCATTCGGATTCGACGCCCGGCGCGCCGTCGGCAATGGCCGCGGGGAGACCGCGCGCCGGCGCAGGGCTCCCCAAATGGGCGCCTGCCGACGGGGAAGGCGCGACCCTGCGTCACCGAGGTCAGAACGCGGGGGGTCATACAGCGTGAAGAGTTCCAACATCCACCTTCATCCGTAACGTGCGATTAAAAAACCTGTACAGGCGGACCTGACGAGCCGCGCGCTTCCGAGGTCTCCCTCACTCACCTTGCGGTCCCGCGGGACTCGCGTTGAGTGAAGGGTGCATATTTGGCCTCCCAGTGCGCCCCTCGCGCGGTAATCGATACAAGAGAGCCCGACCGATCGGCGTGCAAGGAGTGCGGAAGATCGATACGTCTCCCTGTTCAAAGACTGTGCAGTCCCAGGGGGGGGGCTCGGCCGAGGGGGGATAGACGACGTGTCGCCGGGGAAAGAAGAAGAGAAGTGTGC
>Ga0181584_10000768_pt1 | contig 23433 bp, 17 predicted proteins | sample 071ome_30_FD_132462 | JGI IMG/M metagenome (GOLD analysis project Ga0181584, IMG submission 132462) | Coastal salt marsh microbial communities from the Groves Creek Marsh, Skidaway Island, Georgia - 071406AT metaG (megahit assembly) | ecosystem: Environmental > Aquatic > Marine > Intertidal... | reverse complement strand
TCCGTCCCCTTCTTCTCCCTCCCCTCCCCTCCCCTCCTTCCCCCTCTTCTTCCTCCTACTGCAGCGCCTTCATGAAGTCGTCGAAACGCCTCGACCCGCTCCAGTCGTTGGCCGCATTCCACCTCCCAGTCCCCTTCAGGTGCTCCCTCAGCACCTTATTCGCGGCGTCCTCCAACACCGCCTCACTCAGCCCCTCCCCGCCCTCCAACAGCATCGCATCCCACGACGGCATGTCCGCCACCATCTCCTCCGCGTCCAGCTTGAGCCCCTTGAGCACCTCCAACACCGCCTCCGCCACCAACCCGTTCCCCTCCGCCGTCAGATGCAGCCCGTCATTCAAAAGCCTATCCCCGTACCCCTCCACCCCCACAAACCGACTCCACAGGTCCACGCACGGCACCCCCAGCTCGGCCGCCAGCCCCGTACACGCCGCAGCATACTTCCCCGTCATCTCCACCGTCCGCTCACTCCCCAGCACCAAATCCACCCCATACTTCTCCTTCGCATGCACCACCCGGTGCGCCTCCGACACCGGCGGCGGCGCAATCAGCACCACCCGCCGCACCCCCGCCTCCTTCCTCAAGTACGTCACCATCGACCGCAGGTTGTTCACATACACCTCCAGCGACACATGCTGCTTCCCAGACGTACGATCCGGCAACGCCGCATCATTCGCACCGAAAAATATGGTACACAGCGCCGGCGCACTGTCCACCTTGTCGTCGTCCACCACGCGCGGAACCAGGTGCGGCAAGATCAGCTTGGCCGCCCTCGTGTTGTACCCGGAGTACCCACGGTTGACGATATCCACCTTGCGAGCGTACGTATCCTGCAGGATCGACACCCACCCGTTGGACGGCGACGACCCCTGCTGCGTGATCGAGTCGCCTGCGTGACGAGGAAGACGGAAGGAAGACGGAGAGAGATGACCGGTTTCGGAGGATCGGTCTTGCCCGCGAGTGAGTCGCGAGTCGCGAGTCGGGCGTCGGGCGGGACAGAGGTCGTACCGAAGACGATCCACTGGGGACGCACGGATGACATTGGATTGATTGATTGGAAGAACGGTTTCGTTCGAGTCTGTCTGTCCCCGCGTCGAGAGCTCTCGAGAAGAACCAAAACTTCGCGTCCTAACCGAGTACGAGTACGAGTACGAGTACTCCTCACCCTCAGACGGACAACTCTGTTCTATTCTTTGCCTTGTGGCGGTTGATCACGGTACTGTACATAGTACGGCGTTCGTGTGCGCGAGCAACGACCTTCCTGGGTTCCTGGAGCGTTCAGAAACGCGTGATTTCTGACCTACGGATTCCAAATTTCTATAACGATGGCATCTGCCGCGACGGAGAATCCTCCCGCCCCGGAGCATGCTTCTACTGGTTTTCAAGAAGCGCAGGAGCGCGAGAATGCGGTGGCTGAGTACAAGGCCAAGGTCGTACGGCATCGGTGCGTGGTTGACTGATCTGCGCACGCCACCTCGTCCGTTTCTTCGCCGCGCGCACGCGCTCACGCACCGTTCTTCTCGGTTTCGTACGTCCCACCCACAACGCAGGGAGGCCGAGTCGAAAGTGAAACTTCTGAGGGAGCAGATCCGCGAGCTGGAGAAGGAGTTTGATAAGACGGAGGACGACTTGAAAGCGCTGCAGTCGGTGGGGCAGATCATCGGAGAGGTGTTGCGTCAGCTCGACGAGGAGCGTTTTATCGTCAAGTCGAGCAGCGGGCCGCGGTACGTGGTGGGGTGCCGGTCGCAGGTGGAGAAGGAGAAGCTGACGGCGAACACGCGCGTGGCTCTGGACGTTACGACGCTGACCATCATGCGGATCCTGCCGCGGGAGGTCGACCCGGTGGTGTTCAATATGACGCAGGAGGATCCCGGAAATGTGGATTATAGCAATATCGGGGGGCTCGGGGAGCAGATCCGGGCGCTTCGGGAGGCCGTCGAGCTGCCGCTGGTGAACCCCGAGCTGTTCCAGCGGGTGGGCATCAAGCCGCCGACGGGGGTGCTCCTCTACGGGCCGCCGGGGACGGGGAAGACGCTGCTGGCGAAAGCGATCGCCAGTAATATTGACGCCAACTTTCTTAAGGTGGTGGCGTCGGGCATCGTGGATAAGTACATCGGTGAGTCTGCGAGGGTGATCCGCGAGATGTTCAACTACGCCAAGGAGCACCAGCCGTGCATCATCTTCATGGACGAGATCGATGCGATCGGCGGGAAGCGGTTCAGCGAGGGGACGAGCGCGGATAGGGAGGTGCAGAGGACGCTGATGGAGCTGCTCGCGCAGCTGGACGGGTTCGAGCAGCTCGAACAGGTCAAGATTGTGGCGGCGACAAACCGGCCCGACACGCTGGACCCGGCGCTGATGCGCCCCGGGCGGTTGGATCGGAAGATCGAAATTCCGCTGCCGAATGAGCAGGCGAGGATGGAGATTCTGAAGATTCACGCGAGCAAGCTGAAGAAGCACGGGGATATCGACTACGAGGCCATCGTCAAGCTGGCGGAGAACTTCAATGGGGCCGACCTGAGGAACATCTGTACCGAGGCGGGTATGTTTGCGATTCGGGACGAGCGGGATTATGCGATCCAGGAGGACTTTGCGAAGAGCGTGCGGAAGCTGGCGGAGAGCAAGAAGCTGGAGAGCAACAGTCTGAGCTACAGCTCCGAGTGGGGCGACGGCGGAAAGAAATAGACGTTTGTTTCCGAAACGTGTCGACGTATCGACGTATCGACATATCGTAACATCTCTACATTACAGGATCCGCTCCAACTCCTTGGCGTACTGCAGGCAGTTGTCGATGACCTGCTCGTTGCTGATGGCGCGGCTGACGTCGTCGTCGCCCTTCTTCTGCAGGATCACCCTGCCGCCCGCCACCTCCCAGCCCTGCTCCTCGCATATCTGCACAAGGTCCTTCTCAGACACGCCCAGGATCGACGCAGCGTCCGCCGACGTGAGCGACTGGTACGCCGCCTGGCTGCAGCTCGCAATCTCGTTTCTCGCCGTGGTCACAATCCGCTGAAGCAGGGGCACGTAGTACGGTGACACGGCCACGTTCTGTGCCTCTCCGACCTTTGCATACGAGCCCTGCATCATCCACCCCTCGAGCTCCATCACATGGGACACCTCGGGCGTCGACGTGAGCCCGGGCGGCAGCAGCTCGACCGTCGCGTGAAAGTCGGCGATCCTGTTCTGTACCAGGTAGGTCAGCAGCCGCAGTCCCCACAACAGGGGCTCCTTGTCACTACCACTACCACTGCTACTTCTACTGCTGCTGCTTGTCGTCGCCGTCGTCGCTGTGGCGGTGCGCAGCTCCTTCTCGAGGTAGTACGGCATCAGCAGCGCAAAGTTCCGATCAAAGCCCGCGTCGTCCCCCTTGGTCGACATGTACAGCACGGCCGACTCGTAGATGTCCTTGGCGAGCGCCCGCTCGGCTGACGCCTCCGGCGTCGCCTCCATCCTCGGAGGCAGCGACGGGAGCTTGGTCAGCTCGACCTTCAGGGCATTCAAGGCGGTCGTGAAGGCGCTCTCATTGTCGCTCGCGAGCGCGTTCTGTGGCACAAGGAGGGGAAGAGCGTGGGTATACGCAGTGAGGTGCGTCGTCGTCGGGTCGGTCGTGTGGGAGGCGGGACGGGGAACGGGATGAGAGGGAACGAGTCGAAATTTGATCGATCACGAGCGCGCTGTCCGTTCTTCCTGGGCTTTGCTCGCGACGGGGTCACGTGTACGTACTTGATACTCTCCATGGAGCTGCTGCAACGGCACCGAGATGGGCATCTTGGAAGAGTTTTCAGTTACAACACCAACCCGAGCACCTCCTCGACCTTCTTGGCGACCTCGGCCGCCGTCCGATCCAGCTCGCTGCTGACAGACTTCTGGACGTCGTTCGCCAGGCCGCCAAACATGACGCAGAGGTCGCCGTCCACGACGCTGCGCACCGGCATGTAGGAAGAGCGGTAGGCGAGGTGGTCGCGGCCGACCAGGCTGGGTGCCTCCTGGCGCATGTGCATCTCGAGCTGCTGGAAAAAGTCGACGCTGTCCTTGGACGAGAGCGGGATGAAGGCACCCACGGCGCCGTTGATCGTGGTGTAGATCAGGATCTCCTTGCCGTGGGACTGCATCGTCGCCCGCTCGATGGACGTGATGGTGTCGCCGACGTAATAGTTGGCAATGCTCTGGAATTTGTTGGGAGACAGGTTGCCGGCCGTGGGATCTTCTTCGACGGCGGCGGACATCTCGGCGGGCAGGCGCAATACGGTAAAGTTGCCAAACCTGTCTGCCGCGGCGACCGTGTCATAGTCCAGCGGGCAGACGGCGGTGATGTGCCTGGGGATCGAGTCGTCCGCGAAGACGTAGAGCTTATTCTCGGCCTTCTTGTACTTCATGAAGTGGACGCTCTCGCGGGCGTCGCCGACGTAGATCCTGAACCCGGTCGTGGCGAGGGTCGCGACGTCCGTGGGCAGCGGGCCGTACTCGCACTTGCGGAGCAGCCGCTTCATTCCCAGGTCCAATATTCGGACGGCCGATCCGACACCAGCCAGAAGCTTTCCCTTGAACTCGACGAGGACGCGAGGGATGGCGTCCACGTCCGTCGAGTGGATCAGACTCAGCGTTTTGCCGTCCTTCGAGAACTCGTAGCACTTGATCGAGTTGCCCTCCGTCTTTCGCGGGTAGAACGTCAGACCCTTGGTGACACCCACACAGAGGACGGAGCCTTTGTCGGGGTGGGACTCGAACGGGACGATCGCCGCCGAGATCGCGGCCTCGTTGTCGTCCAAGTCCAGCCGGGACAGCGCGCCGAGCGTCTTTGGGTCGATGACGTGGATGCACGATCCCCATTCGCCCTCCTCGCCCGAGTAGTCGCCGACGTGCCTGAGGCGCTCCGCCGCCGAGGGTCCGCCGTCGGTATCCATATCGGCGGTCCCGTTGGCCCCGTCGGATCTGCCGAGCGGCTGGGTCATGGCGTCGCTCTCGACGACCACGAGCGAGCCCGTCTCCGGGTGCACGGCCATGGCACGGGGAGTGCAACGCAGGGCGATCGAGCGCTCGTTGAACACCTGTCCGAGGCGGTCGATCGAGAGGATCTTGAGCACGTTCTTAGAGACGGCGATGAATCCCTCCTCGCATATCGGCGACGAGAAGGGTGCCGCGTGCGAGAGCGAGCCACACGACATTGGCACGACCGAGTAGGCGCCCTGATCGCTGTATCCGAGCCAGGGACGCGTCGACAGCGCCAGCATGGCCGGGTTGCCGTTGACGAAGATCTTGCAGAGGTTGGGCTGCTTTGCGCCGAGGAACCTCGTCCTCGTGTCGGTCATCTGCCCGGTGACGCGGTCGACGTCCGTGCGTTGCAGCAGGCCGTTTGCGAGGCCGATGTGCAGCTGCAAGGACCCCTTGCTCTCCGACTCGTCGAGCAGCAGGATGCTCTCCGGCGTCTCGGTAAGCGCCTGCATGTTGAGGGACTTCATGCCGTCCTCCGGGTCCAGACTCAGCAAGCGCACCGTCTTGTCGTACGAGCCGACCGCCAGATACCTGCTTCGAAGCAACCCGTCCGGGATCTCCCCGATGGACAGCGCCGAGACGTCCCCGCCCAGCTCCTTCCGCTCGGTCTCGACGAGGTTTCCCTGCGGCGTCATCTCGAAATAGACGACCTCGCCGCCCGCGAGCGAGACGGCCGCCTGACGTTCGTTGATGGCCGCCCGCGTGATGTTCCGTTTGCCGGCGTCCCACTCGGAGACGCGGCCCTTCTCCTGCACGTGCCTGATGCCGGTCGGCGTGATTTGCACAAACGTCCCGTCGTGCATGCAGCTCGCCCCGATCGTCTGCACCTTGTCGTTGAACCCCGTCTCGTCGGTCGGCTCGATGCTCTCCCCCATTTTCAGCACCATCGAGGCGTTCGAGAACGACACCACGCCGTACGACATGTGCTGGTCGCTCGGGTCCCGCTTCATCGTGAATACCGAGATGGGGTTCCCCTGGAGCTCGGAGTCGGCCAGTTCGTTCACCTGAAGCCCCGGACGCAGCATTCGCACTGTCGACTGTGCCCCCCTTCCACACGCGCAGAAAATCTGCGGACTCTCCTCCCCGAGCAGGTTGGCAATCTTCATGTCGAGCGTCGGCGCCAGGCTGGGCATCGTGTCAATCTTGTCCAGGTTGACCATCGGGAACCGAGGCTCGAACGTCACCTGTCCCGTAATCCCGTCGATATCCATCGCAAGAGAACCGACATCGTACCCGCCGTTCTCCAGTTTCACCTCCACGCTGCTGCTCTCCACCGCGTCGTCGTCGCCCAGCCCCAGGAACTGATACAGGTGGTGGTCCCCAAACTCGCTCGCAGCGAACAAGAAACCCTTCCTGAAGATGCACATCGACGTCGCGGGCGGGATCGTATCAAAGTACTTGACCTTGAGCTCGCTCACCTCGGCCCCGTCGTGCTCCAGGCTCACCTTGAACAGGTCCCCGTGCTCTGTCTGCACGAACGTGAAGAACCGGTTCTTCTGCTTGAGCATCGCCGCCGCCGTCACCAGCACCCCGCGATCCAGTGGCAGCTCTGCCCGCCTTGGAATCGCCGTCCGCAGCTCGACCGCCTGGTCCGAATCCCCGCTCCGATAGATGATGTAGTTCTCGCAGCACACCAGCAGACCGCCGGGCCCGTTATCAGCGATTCCGGGCACCGCAATGAGTTTGCTCGCCCCATTATCGATATCCACCGAGGACTTCCTCGTCACCGAGTTGAGCCCGAGGTCCAACTCGTACACCACCAGCTGCTTCATCGCCTCGTCCGCCGCCTCCCCGCTCGGGTCGAGATCCACCTCGCCGTAATCCAGCTCGATCGCCGCAAACTGCGGATTCTCAAAGCCCATGTCCATGCCGACAATATCGTAGACGACATGGTACGACTTGTGCGCTTCGAGCGGACTCGAAATCGTCAGCTGCGCGTCGGTGTCCCGGTTCAGCACGTAGACAAACTTCTGTTTCTCCAAGGCCCCCACCATACACGCGCGCCCCTTCGGATCCACCGCCAAGTACTCTCCCGGCACAATACGACGATTCCCAGACCTCCCGTACGTCTCCTGGTGCACCTTCTGGAACCGGTAGGCACTCGGCGCGGCGTCCCGACCGCTGCTCGACCCCACGACTTTCAGAATAACAATCCGCCCACTCTCCGACCCGACGATGATGTAATCCTCGTGCGACCCCGGAAACCGAAACGGCTGCAGCGAACGAATGTTCCCAAACACGTTGGTGCTGCACAGCGTCTTGAGCACCCCCTGCTCGTCCGGACGGACGAGCTCGAGAACATTCGACCCACGACTGAGCACGACCTCCTGGGACTTTGGCGCCGAGAACGAACCGTAGACGGCGTGCTGCGGAGCGGAGCGCGAAGGACGGGGAGTGAGCAAGCGAGTGGGATATCTCCTCCACGACTTTAAGGCATTCATTGCGGCGTTCTTTGTGGCCTTCTTCGGCGTGTACGCGCTCGCCGTGTCTCGGGCGAACGCCGCGAGGCACGTCGGGGGCTATTCCGTCGTCGAGCAGGACAGGAAGAGGAAGAAAAGCGCCCGCGCCGTCCTCACCCGCGCCGTCCTCACCCGTCGTCGTCGCAACCAGCACGCACCGTGATCGCCCCCGCCTTCTGTAGCGTCAGGTTGTACAGAAACATCGGGATACGCGTGTGGCTTCGCCGGCAAAGATTTCGAATTCCGAAGGATGCAGCCTTCTCTCGGCTCGGGCTTCCTCCTGGTATGCCTTCGTCAGCCGGTTCTGCGTGCACGCGTCAGCTCTGTAGTCAACGTCCGATACCTCCTCCTCGGGTGTGTATGAATGTGTATGGGGAGAAACTCTGAGCGGCCAATTGTCACCACTACAAACCGGGTCTCCAAAAACTCGCAAATCATTTGGCGTCGACTCGTTCGTACAGAGAAGGATGAGCTTGCGACGTGGTGCGGCGCAGCTGTGGCGCCACTGCGGCGTGCTGGGCCGGGGCGCTTGTAGTCAGGCGGAATTCGTGGGTGGTCTTTCGCTCGCCCGCACGGGTGGAGGGTGGCGCTCGTCTCGGGCGTGGGAGGCCACTGGGTTTGTGCCGCAGCGGCATATGACGACAGAGCAACAAGGGAAGGATGAAGAACCGGGACCCGACGCGGCGCGAGAAGAGAGGGAGGGAGGATCCGCGGGTGCCGAGTCGGGGCAGGGTGCCGAGTCGGCGCACGACGCCGAGCTCCTGGCGACGCTCCAAGGCATGACGACGGAGCAGCTTCATGAGCATATCATCGAGATTAAGAAGGATCTCGACGAGAAGGAGAGAGGAGTTGCGGTGCGTATCGACGTTGCTCACTCACTCACTCACTCACTCGACGCTCGCTCGACGCTCACTCGGTTTACGACGCGCTCGTTCGTTCGGCAGGAGTTGAAGGATCGGCTGGTGCGGACCCTGGCGGATATGGAGAATCTGCGGGACCGGACGTCCAAGCAGTTGGAGGAGGCGCGGAAGTTTGCGACCCAGGGCTTGGTGAAGAGTCTGTTGGATGTCGCGGATAACTTGGAGCGGGCGGCGTCGAGCGTGTTGAAGGACGTGGATGCGGCAGAGCTGGATGTGGAGAAGGCGCTGGGGCTGCTGCATGGCTTGAAGGACGGGGTCGTCATGACGGACGGGATCCTGATGCGGATCTTGGAGAAGGAGGGTGTGACGCGGTACGATCCCGCCGGGGAGGAGTTCGATCCCAACCTGCACGATGCGCTGTTTGAGGTGCCGGCCGGGGGGGATGCCAAGCCCGGGACTGTGGCGGTCGTGGTGAAGAAGGGGTATATGATGCACGACCGGGCAGTGCGGGCCGCCGAAGTCGGGGTCGTGAAGGGCGAGTGATGCGTTGTTCCAAGACGAATGCGATGATGAGTACTAGTGACCACATGCTCCGCTACCAGAATTCGACTTTTTTGGCTCGTCTTGTCGCAGAGCGGGCGACGCGTCCGGTGTTCCACTCGTTGGGCATGATGCGCAGCCGCTCGCCGATCACCTCGTGTTCGAGTCCGTGGTCGTTGGCCATGGCGATGAGTCTGACCATCGTCTCGGCCGAGTTGGGTACCACTTCGACGGGCATCTGCTTTCTCAGGACGATGTCGTCGATGGCAGTCTTGCACTCGAGGACGCCACCAGTGGCGCGGACGGCGGTCGCGCCTCCGGTGCCCCCACTCGCGTCGTCGTTCACGTGGAGGCGGTTGTTGGAGGCAGGCATGATGTCGTTGCTGAGGAGCTTGTTGAGGCCCTTGAGCACGGCCGTCTTGGTGCCTGCTCGGACCAGGAATAGGGGCATGCGGGAGAATTTTGCCACCTCGCGGAGGTAGGCGTTCTCCTTCAGGCCAGATCTGGTGGTCAGCACGGCCTGCGCGTCGACAATGTCGGTGGCGAGCTTCAGCTTGGCCTCGGAGGCCATGTCGGCCCTGACGGCGACCAGGACGTCCTCTTCGACGCCCTCGATGAACACGTGGAGCGCGTTGTCGTCCGGGTTCGCGACGCGGGCCGTGAGCTGCTTGCGTTTCTCTCTCTGTCGTTGGCGGGCTTCGTCGTCGTCGGCGTCGTCCGCGTCGTACCCGCGATCGCCCCGCTTGTCAGTCGTTTCCGTCGCCTCCGTCGCCTCCGTCGCGTCTCCTCCCGCCCGTCCGTCGAACAAACGGCGTTGGTTCGTCAAGATGCTCTTCGACGACATCAGTTCTTCCCGGGCCTCCACATCCACGGCGTGGCTCTGGACGACCTTGCCGTCACGAACCTCCCGCATGATGGACGGGGGCTCTTTGCCGCGGAGAATGCTGTCTACCGATTCGGCGACGTTGGGATGAATGTTCCAGTGATCGCGATCGATCATCTCGACGACCACGTCGAACGTCGGCGGCGCGCTGCGCTCCAGGACGCTCTTCTGCACCCCTCGCCGGCGGCTCTCCTCGTCTCCTAGCGTGACGCTGCTGATGCTACCGACCACATCATTAAGCGACGGGTTCTTGATCACATTCTCCAGCACGTTCCCATGGGCCGTGGCGATGAGCTGCACGCCCCGCTGGCTGATGGTCCGCGCCGCCAGGCACTCTTCGACGGTGCCAATCTCGTCGATGATGATCACGTTGGGCGTGTGGTTCTCGACGGCTTCGATCATGACGCGATGCTGATGCGAAGGACTGGCCACCTGCATGCGCCTCGACCGGCCGATGCCGATGTGCGACACGTCACCGTCTCCACCGATTTCGTTCGACGTGTCGACGATGACGACTCTCCGGAACGCCTCGTCCGCGAGGATGCGCGCGATTTCACGGATCACGGTCGTCTTTCCGACGCCCGGCCTGCCGAGCAACAGGACCGAGTGGCCCGCCAGGACAATGTCCTTGACCATCTGCGCGCTGCCCTCGACGGCCTCGCCGATCCGGCACGTGATGCCGACAATCTTTCCCGCCCTGTTTTTTATCGCCGATATTCTGTGGAGCGTGCCGTCGATCCCACTCCTGTTGTCTTCGGCAAACTCTGAGCAGTGGTCGACGATGTAATCGAGCTCTTCTCGGCTGACCGGGACTGGGGAGAGCGTCACGTCGTGCCCGCGACGGCGCAGATGCTGGTCTGCACCGGCGTCGTTCGAGCGCGCGCGGACCAACGGCTTCCTCCCAAAGTCCAGGACGATTTCCACGATCGACTCCTGCGCGATACCGGCGTCCGCAATGTCCGCGACGAGTCGGGGCGGGAGCCTGGCGAGCAGCTTGCCGACCTCGGCTCCTCGCCCCGAAGCCGCGTGCGTCGTCACTCGCCTTTGCGGGGCAGCATATACCCGCATTGAGCTCGATAAATCCAAAGAAACGGGCCAAGGTCGAGCAGCAGGCCAGGAGACCCCTGGAAGGAAAAAAATGATGTGCCAACCCGGTTGGGCGGTGACCGTCCATGGGGCGCGCGACGACAACGCTCGCTTTCGAGTTTTACATCACGACGACAACGACAAGGACAACGACAACGACCCGAAGAAGCTCCTGATGGACCGGAAAAAACCGCTGCCGCTGCCCCGCCCCGGCACGACGCCGCTCCGAGCACGGACACACGAGTGGCTCTCCGGCATCCGATGACGCACGCACGTCTCCTCGCCACACTGCTTGCACGCGTACGCGTTCACCGTCGTCAGCTTTTCCCGACAACCAGCCGCACAGCAGCGCTTCCGCTTGTGGACCCTTGCATAGTTTTCGGGATCGCACCGCCCTCGACGCTGGTGCTCCTCCACGAGTGCGTTCGGATCCTCGCCCGCTTTGACCGTCACCCCTCGGGCACAAATCGGACAGACAACGACTGAAGACCTGTCGACCGCCGAGCAGCTCGACGAGAGTCGATGGAGACTGATACACTCCCGGCAGAAGGGCCGATTGCAGCAGACGATTGGCAGAAAATCGAGCTGTGAGCAGCTCGCACACCGCTCCCCTACGTCCAGGACATCTCCCTGTCCGCTCATGCGTCCTGTCGTCGCGAAGGAACGCCCGTCAGCAGCACCGGCTAGCCCGCCAACCGCACGATTCGGTTCGTTCTGAATCCGCGGTCGCGAACACCTCGCGCGAACGCACCATTTTTTTTCCGCTTTCATTTCATTCCGGCTCAATGCGCCACACAGAACATGGCTCTTAGTACTCTCATCCGCACAGGCCTCCGACGAGGGCGCCCTTCGTCGGCATTGCGCTCGTTTTCGGCACTGGCCGAGACGACCACGTCCGAGGTCTCGACGCCCCCCTCGACGACCGCTTCAAACGACAACAACGCGACGGCAGGGGCCGTCACCGAGATCCTCACCAACCAGGACTGGATCAACCTGAAACAGCAGGCCGCCGCATCCAACCGCGGCATCCTCCTCCAATTCACCGCCGCCTGGTGCCCTCCCTGCCGAGTCATCTCGCCGGTCGTCGCCGCCCTCGCCGAGAAAACCGCGTCGACGCTCAACGTCGTCAAAGCCGACATCGACAACATCGAGATCGGCGACGTCGTCAGCGAGCACGCCGTCTCGGCCGTGCCGATGTTCGTGGGCTACGGCAAGGACGGGACCAAGCGGGTCTCGTTCACCGGCGCCGACAAGGCAGCCCTCGAGCGGGCCGTCGACGAGCTCTCCAAGTAGAGAACTTGGAGAATCATTCATTCGTTATTCATTCGTCATTCATTCGTTATTCATTCGTTCATCCGTTCATCATTCGATACCTCGACCGGCCAGCAAAACCCACCGCTCCTGGTGTTTCTATATTTACATAAATAGGGCCCGATTCAACGTTTAGATCTCCGACACCTGCAGCGTGGACGGCAGACTCTGCTTGAGCTTGTCAGCCTTGTCGGCGTCCTTCACGCTGAGCGTGTACAGGTAGCGGGAGCACCTCACCTTGAACTTGGTGGTTCCGTCCGCAGACTTCTTGATTTTCACCGAACGAGCGTCCTTGCGGCGCGCCGTCAGCAGGAACTCCTTGATCTCCTCGATTCTCTTCGGCTGCAGGTAGGTGGGGGTGAAGAATTCGCGAGTGAGGGAGAAGCGGGGAGACGCGAGACGCGACGACCACCACCACGGCCACGCCGACCGGCAAACAGACTCGACGCGCCCGACGTCGCGCGGTGCCACGCAGCACGAGACCGCCAGCCGAAGAAAATCTCCTGCGTCAGACGGACAAATTCTTGATGCCGAGCCTGTGCCGCGGCCGGGCCGTTTCTGGACAGACTCGCGCGTTATGTAGTTGCGTCTGAAGTACAGAAAAGGATGTGTCCCGTCCGAGGAGGACCACACGGCGCGGCAAGGCCGGATGACAAGGCCGGCTGGCGCATCCTCAAATTCGGCCAATGGAGGCGGCTCGGCGTCGCGGGTCGGGCATACCGGTCTGCCTGATGTTTCAAGACTCGTATGTCAACGTACCATTGTGAATAGGTGGAATCAGAAACAGATTGAACGGCGACGTGTCCATCAGTCCCGAACAGTCAAAATTGCTGGAATTCAGCAGCACCCACCCCGTCACCATTCACCAGTCACGACGACGATGACCTCGCCACCCTACCTGCGATGATACCAGCTGTCATCCGAGCGGCGCGGAGAGGCGCAGCGCATGGAATGCGCCCCACCTGGTGGGACGTTTCGAATTCTTCTCGGTGGTCCAGTTCGGCCACCAGCGCGCACTCGCACTCGCTCCTCGAGCGCTACCACGACGGGCAGCCCATGTCCCCGGCCGAGAAACACTTCGTGCGCACAGAGTTACTGCCCGACCACCACGCCCCTTCGTCCCTCGCGGCGCACGTTGCCCGTCTTGAGGCGCGGCTCGGGCGTCGCGACGACACCCTAGACGTGATGGCGATGACGTCTGCACTAATGGAACGGCCGGATCGTGACGAGGCGAGGCGGCGAGACTTTCGGTCCCTGCGAATGATCACCGTGGATTCGGCGTCGACGGTCGAGATTGACGACGGGCTGAGCGCCGAGGTGGCCGGCGTGGACGACGTGCGCGGCGACGTTTCTCTCGTGCGGGTGTTCGTGCACGTGGCTGATCCGACGAGGTACTTGGATCCGGAGGACGGTGTGGCCAAGGTGGCGAGTGGGCGGGTGCGGACGTTGTATCTGCCACACGGGAAGCGGCCGATGTTGCCGGTGGCGTTGGGCGCCGAGGCGTGTAGTCTCTTGGAAGGCGTGGGGGTGCCATCGCTGACGGTGACGGCGGTGGTGCGGTTGGAGGACGGGTCGTTGGTGGAGGGGTCGGGGGAGGTGGTGATGTCTGTGACGCAGAGCTCCGGGCGGATGACGTACGACGAGGTGGATCGTGCGCTGGAGGAGGCGGACGAGTGTGCTCCGCCGAAATCGACGCAGACGACGGGTGCGTTGCTGTCGCTGCTCTCGGCCGCGGCGGCGGCGAGGAAGCGGTGGCGGACCGGGCAGATGGGACCGGCGGCGCGGGCGGCGAGCGGCGCCGGAGGTGCTGAGAGAGGGGCGACAGGGGCGACAGAGGCGACGATTCTCGCGGTCCCGGGTCCGGGAGACGCGGGTGCCAAGCATGGCGAGATGACGGTGACGATGAGGCATGCTCCCAAGTCGTCGCCGTCGAGGGAGCTGGTGATGGAGTGCATGGTGCTCGCGGGCCAAGTGCTCGCGACGTTCGGATTGGAGAACGCCATCCCGCTCCCGTACCGCAGTCAGGAAGCCATCGCGTATGACCCCGACGCCGACGACGACAAACGCAACAGTGCGCAGCTCTCGGACTACCGGCTGCGCAAGTACCTGCTCAGGTCGACGCTGGCCACCTCACCCGATTTTTTGGATCCGTCACGCTACGCCCATCACGCACTCGGCGTCCCGGCCTACACCCAAGCGACCTCGCCGATCCGCCGCTACGTCGACCTCCTGGCCCACTGGCAGATCAAGGCCCACCTCCGAGGCGAGGGCCAGGGTGGGAACGAGGGTCGAACCCTGGCATTCGATCGAGACCAACTGGACGCCGCCATCGTGGCGCTGGAACGCACCAACCAGGCCCTGACCGCCGCCGAACGCGCCATCGACCAGGCCTTCCTATGCGCCTACGCCCAGACCCTCCCCGATCCCAAGACCCTCCCATCGTGCACCCTCCTCCACTGGATCAACCAAGAACGCGGCCTCGGCATCCTCCACGTCCCCGTTCTCGGCCGGGACCTCGTCGCCACCCTCCACAGGCCCGCCGCCGTCGGGACCCAGCTCTCCTGCACAGTCACCGCCGCGGATCCCTTCACCGGGACGCTCGTCCTGACTGCTGACTAACCGACGTTGACGAACCCACGTTGTTACATTAATCGCTTTCACCATCTCCCTCCTTGGTTTTCCACAGCCCGTACAGCGAACTCCCGGCCAGAAACACCGCCAGCGTCGGCGAGAACAGCGGGTACACGACGTCCGTCGCCAGCTGGTCCATCTCCGCACTCATGAACCCAGACGCCCCCAAGAAGATCCCCTCGGCCAGAATCAACAGAAACAGCAGCCCCAGACCCTGCACCACGGTCGTCTCCAGCTGCTGCATCTGCGACATCGGCTGGTCCCCGTAGACAGAGTCGCGTTGCGCCGACACCACCTTGTACGGCTTGGCAGGCTCCGGCGCCTGCCCCTTCTTGCTTTTCCGCTTCGAAGCCATCAACTGCTCGATCTGAATATCGTCTGCCGACTCGACCGACTCGTTGTTTTCTGGAGGGGCGCTACGGACGATGTGGGTGGACGCTCGGCCAGAGATGCGTTGTGCCGTCGAGGCCGGCGCCGTCGATCGCACCCGGTTACCGTGCAATCTCAGCTGTGTGATGCGTGATGCTGCCATCGCGTCTGTATTCATCGATCGAATTGAGAGGGAAACGAAAGAAGAAACGTGTGGGGGCCCGCGATCATCTGGGTACACGTCGCGAGGGATCCGCAAGTGCCTCGATTCCCAATTTTCATCGACAGTATTCTATTCGCACCTCGTATCTACCTTTCCCAAGTGGACTGCGTACGCAAGCGTCGAGACTCGGGGAGAAATTTGCCTCCGAAAAAATCGTTCTCGAAATTCCGAAACATGTCGCCCTCGATCATCCCCGTACGTTCCGCTGTCCGTATATTACGAGAAGTACATCGTTACGTTGTGTTCGTCTCTCTCTCGAGACGACGAGAGCCGCCCGGGGCGTACCCAACTCATCTTGTCGGATGGATACGGACCGCGTCCGGCAAGTTCGGCTCACTCGGCTTTCGTCTTTTTGCAGCGTGGAGTCCAGAAGCTGGTCTCGAACCCGACGAATATACAGAGCGCAGTGATGTGGGGCGGCGCAATTGGGTGCGGTGCACTCTGGTTGACGCAGCCGTTCGACTACATCAAGTCGGTGCTGACGTCGAAGCCCGATGCTGACCAATAAATCGCGCGTCGGCAGAATCGGCCGCATCTGTCGACGTGAGTGTACGAGTGAGGTGAATTGCCCCGACGGGCACCGGTGCGCGTTCCCGTGCAGCTCGTGGAGACGCCGAATCGCTCGTCCGTTGCCGCGTGTGCGCTTTGTTCAAGCTTTCTTTCTTTTCCCATGCCATATTGACAACGAGTGTATCACATGTATCACATGTAACGCATCTTTTATCTCTGCTGCCGGCTACTACTACTACTCGAGGCTGTTGATCATGTCATCAACGAGCGCGCGCGTCCGGAACGTCTGTTCGAGCTGCAAGATGCGTCGGCGTTCGTCGGGGGTGGCCGCGGTCGGCCGTTCGTCGTGGTCACCGTCGTCACCGACGTCACCGTCGTCACCGTCGTCACCGTCGTCAACGTCGTCACCGTCGTCACCGTCGCGTGCTTGCGCGGGGAGAGTCGCTTCATCCTTTTACTTGGCCGTGGGAAACTCCGGGCTGGTCGGGATGAGGCCGGCGCACAGAAGGAGACTCGCCAGCACGGATCGGCGGGCGGATGTCGGCGGCAGGGACACCGCCCGCCGTGTCTGTCGATGCGTCTGGGACGGCCCTGCACGCGCGACGACGCAACGCATGTTCCTTTCCTTCCCTGCTTCCGGAAGCAGGAAGTTCCTCGCACCCTCGAAAACTCCCAGTCCGGAGAACACGTCTCCCCTGTATCTCCCCTCGTCTCTCCTCCTCGCCTCTCGATTCGAGATACACAAAGGAAAGTAATAATACTACTGCTATTCTCGTCGCGGACAACCCACGAATCGCCCGACAACCCGAAGAAATGCCGAAGAAACTCGTCGACGCCGAGACGAGAAGGCGACGGGTGTTGGACGACCGTCAGCGGACGATCGGCGTGGACGCCGAGGGTCTGGGCCGACAGGTTCAGGAGAAGCGAGCGCGCCAGGAGGAACAGCAGCGAGCGCGGCGGGAGGAGGAGGCCGTATGGGCCTCCAGCTGGGAGCTGGTCACCGAGCGGGCAGAGCGCAAGGCCGAGGCGATTCGGCAGCGGCAACTGGCCTACCGGATGGAGCTCTGGGAGCAGATCGAAGCCAAACAGAAGGAAGCACGGGCGGGAGCATCCGATACCTCGGATACCCAAGCGGCGGCTGGGTTTGACGCCGGCTTTGGGCAGTCGCATCGTTGACGGCATGTATGTGGTAACGAACGGGACGCAAAACAAAAACAACGTATCCGTTCCGGATCATAAATCAAAGTAGTCGACGACGTTACGTGCCCGCGGATCGTCGTCGTCGTCGTCCTCTTCCTCTCTCTCCTCTTCCTCCTCCTCTTCCTCCTCGCCGTCTCTCCGTCCCACCCCCATCGCCTCGTCCCGCTGGTCTTTTCGCTGTGCCACCTTGGCCGCCATCATCATCCGCGGATCTGACGGCGCCGCGTACATGGTCACGGGCACGGGCACCCCTTCGCTCGCCTTCACGTCTTCCTCCGTCGCCCACCGCACACACAGCGGACGGTCACCGATCGCCATACCCGGCGCGTTCGCCAGCACCATCTGACCCTGCTCCGGCGTGCTGAACGACACAATCGCCGACATGCACCCGTCAAACACGTGGATCCCCGTCACCTGAAGCTGGCACTGCACACCAAAGTACTGCATAAGCTCGTTCTCCCCGACCGTCTCAGGCAGGTCCTCCACGAAGATCGTCGGTATTTGTTTCGGCTTGGGCGCTCGCCGCTTGACCCCAATCACGTGTCTCTTCTTCGCCGGAACCGGCTTTGTCGCTGTCGGGACTGTTGCTGTTGTCGTCGTCGGTGTCGTTGTCGTTGTTGCCGCCACAGCGGCCTTCGCATCATCATCATCATCATCGCTATCGTCGATGATGTTGTTCTTCCGCTTGGTCGGCTTGACGGGCTTGATGGCCGCGAGCTTGATCTTCGTCTTCGGTGCGACCTTTGGCGCGGCCTTCTCCTGCCCCTGCTTCTCCTGTTGCGCCGCCGCCTCTTCCTGCGCGCGTCGCGCGCGTATGATATCTATGGCCCGCGCCCGAGCGTCCTTCTTGACGCCGACATCCTCCACGTCCTGGCTTTTCGCCCGCCGCAGGATGGCGAGCTCCTCGTGGTGCTTGATGGTCTTGAACTTGCTCAACAGCTCTTTTTCCGCAGGGCTCAGCCCGCTCGACTGGCGCACCCTGAGCGTGCCTGCTCTCGCCGTCGTCGCCGTCGTCGCCGTCGACGCTTTCGCCATGAGGAGGCTTGCTTCTTGCCGAATCGACGACGCAAAACCCCGGAAGAACCAAAAATCGATATGGTCGTCGAGGGGAACACGGGACAGGTCAAGTCGAGCGACTGGGACGCGCTCCTGTTGCGCTCCGAGAAGCTCGTCCAACAGGCGCGTGATGGTCGACGAACGGACGGAGCGGGAAACGGACCCGATGGGATTCGTGTTCGGTTGCACGGGGATTCGCTCACCGTACTCGCTCGGTCGCCTCCCTCGCCCCTTCCCACGCCGCCTACTTACCCTTGATCACTCGCCACACTGACAGGATGCCGAGCTGCCGCGCGTGCAGCGGGATATCTACCAGGTAGAGCAGTTTAGTCAGTACCTCGCGACGAAATCCAAGAGCCGGCAGACGGACCCCACGTCGTCCTACAACGATGCGTCCAGGCTCCTCGCCACCGAGGGTCTCAACCCTCGGCAGTACTCGCTCGCCCTGCAGAACTTTCAGGTCATGCCGACGTACGAGGAGGAGCAACAGCAGCACGCCGACGTCCAAACGTACGTCGAGCAGGTCCACAACGCGTTGTCCTCCAAAGCCATCCAGGTGGCTCACGAGAACGCCATTTCGTCGTTCGAAAAGCATATTGACGCCTACCTCGACTCGACTTGGCAGCGGGAAAAGAAGGCGCTGTTCGACACGGGCGACCCGTACGCGGCTGGCCTGCACGGCGGACGGCAGCAGGTGGCATCGCCCGCCCCGCTCGCAGCTGCTCGGTTCTCCGCCGCCCCCTCGCCGGCACATCTTACAAATACGCACGTGCTTCGCGGGAAGGCCGCCAAGTACGCCGAGGTCGTCAAGGAGATGAACAAGGCCATCAGCACCGGGACGAAGCTCGACTCTGCGGTGGGCTCGTTCGCCAACGCCTGCAAGGTCGGCTCGCTGACCAACAAGGACGCCGTTGGAACGACGATGCTGCGGCTGTGGACGATTTCGGAAAAGATGCTGGCCAAGGTGGCGGATATTCCGGCGTCGGCGTCGCTCCAGAAGACCATGCTGATGATCGACGGGACGAGGTCGTACCTCGAGGAGAACTTCCATGCGCACATGGCGAGCGTGGTGCAGAGTCATCGGACTGTGGCGGCTCTCGGTGGATACCCCGATAAGGCGAGACTGGTCGAGGCGTACTTGCGCGTCAAGGAGTCCAAGCTCAGGGAGAGCCTGGACTTTGACTCGCCGGGCGGCCTGGACACGGTGTGGGCGCGCATCTATTTCTGCGTCCGGTCGGGCTTCATCGCCGAAGCGCGCGAGATTATCCGCCTCAAAGTGAAGAACGATCACACGACGACGGCGGGAGAGTGGATCGAAGCGTGGCTCGAGGGCGGCTGCAAGCCCCTGGCAGGCGAGCAGGCCGCGGCGGCCCTCGCCGAGTCCGAGCGGCTGCTGGCCTCGGGCGGGGGTGTCGTCGGACATATCCCGCGGTCGCCGTCTCCGTCGCCATCGGCGGCCGGCTCGCCGCCCACCGAGCTGCGCAGCTGCTACATCGCCGCGGTCTGCGCGCTCGCGGCCGGCAGCAGCCGCTGTGCGGACTGCCTGTCGCGCGACTATCCCGGGTTTTTCCCGACCATCGAGGACTATATGTGGTTCCGTCTGACACTCGTCCGCGTCGACGCGATGACGTCGGCGGCGGCGGCGGCGACGCCCCAACAACAGCAGTCGTCGCGTGCCAACGCGCCCTACACGCTGCCCGACTTCCAGGCACAGATCAACCAGTACTCCGCCGAACACTACTCCAAGGGCGGCCAGGAGCCGCTGTTGTACGCAGCCGTCCTCCTGATGAGTCTCCAGGCCGAGAAGGCCGTCGAGTACCTGGCGACGGACCCAGCGACGCACGAGTTCCGCGTCGACGCCGTCCACTTTGCAATCTGCTTCTGGTATCATCGGGCCATCGCGCCGCACGAGTCCAGTATTTCCGCCACGAGCGTCCATCAGTACGCCCACCAGCTCATCCACCGGGACATTGGCCTCGCGCTCGAGTACTACATCGTGGCGGCCCTCGTGATGGGTGGCAGCACGCACCGCAAGGGCAAGCTCCTCAAAGAGCTGCTGACCGAGAGCCACGAATACGGCGTGCTCCTCGGATCCGGTAGCGCCGTATCGGACGGCGGGGCCCTCTCCCGCTTCTTCCCGGACCGCGCGAGCAGGCTCGAGATTCTCGAGTCGATCGCGCAAGAGTGCGCCTCTGACGCGCAGTTCGAGGAGGCCGTCGAGCTCTTCATGGTCGCGGAGCAACCCGTGCAGGCCCTCAATCTGCTGAACAACCGCATTGCCGAGGCCATCGACTCCTCGTCCATGGACTTGGACAGCGACCCGGCCATCGCCGAGCTCTGCTCGCGGGCCGAGTCGGCCGCGGCCGAGATCCACACGAGGGACGAGACCTCGGAGATGGAGAAGGAGACGTACAGACAGCTCCAATTCATCCGCAAGATCATCTATCGCTCCAGGCGGGGCGATTCTCCGGGCGTCTTGGAGGTGCTCTGGGACCTGTCGTTCATCCCCACCGACCGGCAGCGCGTCCAGCCCTGCGTCAACTCGCTCCGCGGCGCCCACCCCGCGGTCATCGGCCTCATCCAGCCCGTCCTACTTGCCGGTGGCGAGGCCCTCACCAGGCTCAACAAACCCGAGCAGCTCCACGTGCTCGTGTCGTTCGCCGCGGCAATCCCCGACCGCATCTCCCAGCACGCCTACCAAAAACTCAGCGAGTACCAGACATATCTGGGATAGGGCGAACGATTGTTACATACTGTTACATAATATATCGACACGATCACTCGATCACTCGATCACTCGAGCGCCACGATGCCGGCCGAAAGCATGACGACCGCCGCCGTCTCGGTCCGCAGCCGCCTTGCCCCGAGTCCCACCGGCGTCACCCCCCGCGCCAACAACCCTTCAAGCTCTTCCGGCGTGAAATCTCCCTCCGGCCCCACCAAAACCACCGCCTTCTCGATCCGCCGCCTCCCGTCGACACCGGGTGCCCGGCACGCGCACAGCACCTCCCCAAACCCACCGGCCGACTCTGCCCCGACAAACACCCTCGTCGTGCCCGCCGCGCGACCATCACCACCGGCATCCACCCCATCCAAATACTCAAACAACCCACACGGCGCACACACATCCATCTTCCACGCCTGCAGACTCTGCTTCATCACGCTCACCGCAATCCGCTCGTAACGCGCCTGGTCCTTCGGCCCAACCCGCCGACTCCGCGCCGTCAACACCGGCGTCAACGTCGCGGCCCCGATCTCCGCACACTTCTCTACCAACCAATCCCCCCTCGACCCCTTCAACGACCCACACGCCACCGCCACGTGCCACGCCGTCGACGACGCCGGCGACACCACCTCGACCACCTCGACCACCTCGACGAGCACACGAGCCGGCTGCTTCTTACTCCCGACCACGTCCACCTTGCCCTGCACGACCCGACCCCGACCGTCGCACAACTGGACCGGACTGCCCACGGCAAGCCGGAGCACGCCCGCGTGCTTGCTCTCGTCCTCCGGCAACGCGACGCTGACAGGCACGGGACGAGAACGAGACGGCAGGAATGCGGAAAGGTCAGGCACGTACAACATGGGAGCACGCTTCCCGAGGGTCGACTGGGATGACGGTAGGTCGGAGGAAGCGGAGGAAGCGGAGGAAGCGGAGGAAGCGGAGGAAGCGGAGGAAAGGCAGGCTGCTCGAGGTGGTTTTCGGAAGGAGGCCGCTGCAATGTTCGACCCGCGGGTCGAAAACTCGAGGGGTGTCGAGCGTAGTGCTGATGGTGGTGTGCGGAGCATGAAAAGCCATCTCGATATCGTCATCGTCATCATCGTCATCGTCATCGTCATCGTCGAAATGCGGGCGTGTTGGGGGCGGCGAAGTCCATGTGGGGTTTCGTTTGTGTCGCCAGCCACATCCCCAAGTCGTCCACTCTACACACGTACAGTTTCTATACGCTACAGTTTCATTCCGTTTAACGTCAGACACCACCAATTGATTCTACGACCATCGTATCCATACATTCATTTCGCGAACTGGCCGCGCGAGGAAGAATTTTCTAGCTCCAATCTCTCCCTTACAAAGTCGAATTCACGCACGATAGCCTTGCCGGACTTGTGAAGATCGTGTGAACCAATATCTAGGTATGTTTCGATTCGATACGGAGCCGCCGAGGTGCCGCCGACGCATGAATTCGCCGAACGACCCGTCCGTTACTCGCTGGCTCGCTGGCTCGCTCTGACATCTCCAGCACGTCGACTATGTGTACCAACAACGGGAGGGAGGGTCGAATGTGAACGTGCGTCGCCGAATAGTGACATACAGAACGAACCTATACGCATAAAATGAACCTACCGAATACGAATACGGCCCGTGGCGGGCCGACAAACAACGTAATGAAGCCGGATGACGGGGAGCTCTCCAACAGGCTGCCAGCGAACCTGTGGACGGATGACGAGGAGCGGGCGGTGGACACGACGGCGACGGGGACGGCGACGGGGACGGCGGCGAGTGGGTCTACTGGGGCGCTCGACGCTGGACGTGCCCACCGCGTGGCGTCTGGCAATCTGTCCGATTTAACCTCGAACCAGTCGAATCGGACGTCGCCGAGTGGGATTGACGGGCTCTCCGTGGATAGTCTGCGGATGAGCCAGGAAGACGAGCAGCAGGCGGCGATGAAGACGATCGCCCATCTCCAGGAGTGGGCGACCAAGCAGAGCTACGAGCTCGGGGGGGGCCACCAGGGGCCGCAGCGGGTGCCAAACCCGATGTACAACACGGCTGCCGTGCAGCAACAGCAGCAACAACAACAGCCGTACTTTACCAACGGAATGGGCGGGATGGGTGAGATGGGCGGGATGGGGCATGTCCGCTCGCACGTGCAGGGGATGCGCGCGAGTGCCGGGATGAATGCCGTGTCGCACGGACATGGGCACGGGCACCATCCCGTTAGCCACAGTCATACCCGCAACAACAACTACTACAACTACTACAACAACCACAGCAACGGCGAGGAGTATGCGGCTGTGCTGCAGCGGGTCATCCAGGATTACTTGGCCGGCAAGCAGCTGTCGCTCGTGGAGCAGCAGCTGATGCAGCAGTATATCCAGATGGAGCAGCAGAAGCGCGTGACGCAGATGCATGCGCAAGAGGCCCAGCAGCGTGAGCAGGAGATGATTGCCCAGCGGCTGTACCAGGAGCAGCTGGAGCGACTCGGGCGGATGGGGGTCGGTGGCGGTGTAATGGGCGGTATGATGCGCGGTATGAGTGGTATGAGTGGTATGAGTGGTATGAGTGGTATGAGTGGTATGAGTGGTATGA
>Ga0181584_10000767_pt1 | contig 23443 bp, 18 predicted proteins | sample 071ome_30_FD_132462 | JGI IMG/M metagenome (GOLD analysis project Ga0181584, IMG submission 132462) | Coastal salt marsh microbial communities from the Groves Creek Marsh, Skidaway Island, Georgia - 071406AT metaG (megahit assembly) | ecosystem: Environmental > Aquatic > Marine > Intertidal... | reverse complement strand
TCACTGGCCCAGCAAGCCTGCATCGCGTGGTCATTACCCTGGGTAAGCATGCGGCTTTTCCGTAGCATGAAATTATACTCAAAGAGATGAAAGCCTCCGCTAACTGCGGCGGTGAAAACGACCCGGGAAGGATCGACCGGGTTCCATGCTGCCTCCACACAATGGGAACTCACATTGGTAGGAATTCTAGACAAAACGCCAGAGGAAAGTGAGACCTCGTAAAGCTGGGGCTTCCCTCTTGAGTCTGAGGTAACGATCAGGCGCCTTCCATCCGGAGACCAGCAGGGACCGGATTCATTGCTTTTGTTGTTAGTCACCCGCTTAGGTCGTACATAAGGGGAACTCGCCACCCAAAGCTCAGGATTCCCGGAAGTCGACAAAATCAATGCAACCTGAGAAGACTTGGGGTTTTGCACAACCTGTAAATTGCTACCTCGGTACTCAGCAACCGTGGAAACGCGGCGGGTACCGAGGTCGAGGTGATAAAGGTTATTAAAAATTCTGCGGTTACTGGTAAAAAAGATGCCCGTGCCGGTATTATTCCAGCTTGGATTAAAGGTAATTTTGCCAAATGAGGTCTGGGGGCGGGCGTAGGTCATCAAGGAATCCGATACAAAAATCTCTTTCTTCCCAGATAAATCGGAAATAAAGGCCAGCCTGCCGGAAAAGAACCCAGGTATACCGAGTAGTTCCCTGACCAGGCGGTCACAGGCTCGACTCGCGGCTTCTTCAAGGGACGCACCCGACTCGGTATAACTAAGGAACGGTGCTCGTGGAGATCCTTGGGTGATGACCACCTGGATGTCATCCTTTCCCGCCGAAGAGAAAGTGACCGAGTACTTACTCTGTTTCTCATGAGCGAGACGCAAACCTCCGTGGACAAAAATGGGCTTACTGACAAGAGGGATCAAGGCCTGCGGCGTTCTGCCAAGATCGAGCGGGATTTGCTTTTTGGCCAGTTCTCCCTCAATCGGCCCAAGAATGATTGAATCATTCCCATGGACCTTTGGGACTAAACTTGCAAAAAGCCCGCACAAGGCTAGTAGTGCCCAAAACCTGTTAATTACGCTGTACCTTTTCACCAATTCCACACTCATAACTAAACACTTTTTAAACATCTTTCCTCTCTTCAAGCGAAAAGCTCTTGGTAGGTAAGATTTTATTTTCAGAAAGGGTCAAAGAGAACCAATGTAAACACCTATATACCGGACAAGAACAGTCTGATGTGCTTTTTACCTTGCCGAACATTCGACGAAGATTCTTGATAATCCGCTTGATCCATGACTGAAGCAGAACTTCTAACTCTTTTAAAAAATGTGGCTTACCCTGGTTTCAGCCGGGATATTGTCTCTTTTGGACTCGTCCAAAAAGCGAATTTTACCGAGGGCAAAGCGTCGGTTGTGCTGGAAGTCAGCTCGGGGGACTCGACCCTGCCTTTGACGATTAAGCAAGCGGCCGAAAAAGAACTCTTAAATCACTCAGCTATCGAGGAAGCTGAGGTGGTTGTTCGTACCAAAGGAGGTGCTCAAAAGGCTCAGTCTACCAGCGAAGCGAATCTCGCTGGAGTCAAAAGAATTCTCGCTATTGCCAGCGGAAAAGGCGGTGTAGGCAAATCCACTTTAACCGCAAATCTCGCCTGTTCACTGGCCAGAAAGAAGAACTTGGATGGAGAGACGCTTAAAATCGGAGTGATGGACTGTGACTTATACGGTCCTTCTATACCGCTGCTTTTAGGTGCCTCAGACCGGCCAGAATTGGTGGGCGACAACATCCTCGCCCCGGTTGAAAGTTACGATGTAAAATGTATTTCGATGGGACTGCTTATCGATGAGGATAGTCCCGTGGTGTGGCGCGGTCCGATGATCATGAAAACCATCCAACAATTTGCCGAAAATGTAAAGTGGGGAGAACTCGACTATCTTCTTATTGACTTACCCCCAGGCACCGGCGACGCCCAACTCTCTCTTGCCCAAGTCCTTCCCCTAGACGGTGCCCTGATCATCACCACTCCGCAAAAAGCAGCAGTGGATGTCGCCCGCCGTGGTGCCCGTATGTTTGAAAAGGTCAATGTACCCCTAGTGGGAGTGGTTGAGAATATGAGCTATTTGGTTGAACCCAGTAGTGGTGAACGACGCTACCTTTTCGGTCAAGGTGGAGGTAGCACTACGGCACATGCCTTGAGGATCCCGTTTTTGGGAGAGGTGCCATTGGACGAGGAGGTAAGACAGGGAGGAGATCATGGCACACCAGTGGTGGTGGTGAACCCAGAAAACCCCTCGAGTCTCGCTTTCAGCGGAATCGCCCAGAAGGTACTCGATTTATTGCCGGCAGAATAAGCTCCCAATTGGGAGTGCCGTAAAAAAAGGTCAATTAGCCCTTAATTTCGCGGTGCACAGTGTGCCGACGAAGGAATGGGTTGTATTTTTTTTTCTCAACCGCTTCAGTCTGCAACTTCTTGTTGCGGGTAGACATATAACGCGAAGGTGGTTTGCCTTCTTTGCGTGCTTCAGTGCATTCAATAATGATGGTTTCTCTAGGCATGATTGTTTCTAAAATGAGTTAAAGAGGCTTTGCCGGCAATCACAAAATCCTTTGTTTCACATTGCCAGACGTACCGATATCGCTACTGAATCCGTTTGCAAAGAGGAAACAATTCGGCTTAGGTTTGGGGCTCATGGAAAGTTATGGTAATGACGCGATTCCCAACAGTGCCGAAAATCACCTCAGGGAATTGCAGGTAAAACAAGAAGACCGTAGTGAGCTCGAAGTTCCTGAAATTGGCCGTGGTGGAACCAGTAAAGTGTCCCGCGGTGCCGAGCCCTATAAACTGGGAGGTGCCCTCAGTGAAGAATTTGTTCCTTCCCATGAAGATGAACACTGCGAGAAACCCGGAGAACCCATGCCTGTGCTCGACCATGTAACCGATCCAGGTATCGATTGCACACGGGATGCGGATTCGCGGGTGGTCCAACCTGACACCCTCCCGGAGAACCCTCAACCCGAGCAAGTCCACAATGACCGGTACTGGGATGAGAGAAGTTTTGACCGTGAACTCAGCGATGACCAGCAAAGAGATAAGGAGATTCGCGAAGAAGTGAAGGACTTTGAGCGTGCCGCAAAGGAGAATGATGATGCGGGACGCCCATTTCAGAATGATGTTCTCGACCCTTATTATCGTAGCGGTTCCGGCACCGCGGACGATTCCCCTGATAAAGGATTAGATTCAGCCCTTTAACACCACCTTTCAATTCGTTTGCAAAGCCCTCCCATTAAGATGGAAATCGTAGGGGACTTCTTGGCTCTAGCCTGGGAGGACGGAGATGAAGTAATTTTGCCTGCTCATACCCTAAGGAAAAACTCCCCCAGTGCCGAGCAGGCAGGAGAGAGCGATATCTTTGGAAGGATTCGTGGTGGCTCCAACCAAAAGGATTTCCAACAAGTGAGGCTTTTATCGGCACACAAGGTTGGTAATTATGCGGTCCGGTTGGTTTTTTCTGACGGGCATGGCTCAGGCATTTACTCCTGGGAGTATCTCCGGCACTTGTCCGTCCAGCAGAACTGAACTTTGTGGCTAAGCCAAGCCCCTGCCCTTTACCCGAAGAAAATCGAGGAGTTCAACCACCAGAGAGTGCTGAGCATTTTCAAACTCATTTTCAAGGTGAGCGACTGCTTGGGAACGGTTCATTTCCTTGCGGTAAAGAATTTTGTAAACGGCACGCACAACCTCAACCTGTTCGGAAGAAAATCCGGCCCGTTCAAGAGCAATTTTATTAATCGAACGGACTTCCGCAGGAGAGCCATCCGCGAGCATAAAGGGAGGCACATCCTGCACTAGTTTGGAGCAGGCAGATACCATACTGAAACGGCCCAACCGACAAAACTGATGGACTCCCGCGCCCCAACCCACATTGACATGATCCTCCACTACCACATGTCCGCCAAGGGCAGAATGACTGCTCATGACAAGATGATTCCCTATTTGGCAATCATGGGCAACATGACTGTAAGCTAAAAAGACATTGTCCGAGCCGATGCGGGTGAAATCATCTTCCCCTGTGGCGACATGAGCGGTCACATATTCTCGAAAAGTATTACGGTCTCCAATATCCAGCCCGGGATTCCCGCCCTCATATTTTAAGTCGTGGGTTAACCCGCCAATCAATGCATAGGGGAAAACGGTGTTTTCTTTTCCGATGGTTACCCTACCTTCAACGGTGGCATGGTGCATAATCTCAGAGCCATCACCGATCTTCGCGTTTGGGCCAACCATGGCAAAAGGACCGACTACCACGCCCTCACCCAACTCTGCATGGGGGTCGACAATGGCCTGTGGGTGAATGGTTACGCCCACCGAAAAAACCTACCTTTCCTCACCGGCATCGACGATGGAGAACATCAAGCTGGCAGAGGAAACCACTTTCTCTCCAACCTGGCATTCCACATTGGCAGTGGCTAATTTATTCCCCCTGACTTTGTCGAGTTTTGCGGTAATGCGTAACTGGTCACCGGGAACCACCGGTCGGCGAAATTTCACTTTGTCCGCACTCATAAAAAAGGCAACCTTACCTTCGGAAGAACTCATTCTAAGCAAAAGAATGCCAGCTGCCTGAGCCATCGCCTCGAGTTGCAAAACTCCAGGCATTACCGGATGACCAGGAAAATGCCCAGGAAAGAAAGGTTCGTTGATGGTGACATTTTTCAGGGCAACCAAAGTCTCGTTTCCCTCGATTGAGACAACCCGGTCAACCAACACAAAGGGAAAACGGTGAGGCAGGACATCCAGAACCCGCCGTACATCCAATTCAGTCTCATCGGGAAGAACGAAAGACTTGGTCGCCTTAACGGGTGCTTTTTTCTTGGAGGAATTCTCTAGAATTTTAGCAACCAGTTCGGAATTTAAAGAATGCCCGGGACGGACGGCGATAATATGAGCCTTAAGTGATTTACCCAGAAGCGAAAAATCGCCCACGATATCGAGAATCTTATGCCGCACGAACTCATCTTCAAAGCGGAGAGGTTCCTTGGAAAGAATCTTGTCTCCCTTGATAACAATGGCACTATCAAGGCTCCCCCCCCTGATCTTGCCAATTTTTAGAAGCTCCTCGATCTCTTCGTAAATCGTAAAAGTCCGGGCCGGAGCAATCTGAGCGATATATGTTTCCGGATCGAGATCGATAGAGAGATGCTGAACATGACTGCCTCGGTCATCCGCCGATGTGCAAGTCACGCGAAATCCATTGTGAGGAAGGGCAATGATAGAACGATTCCCAGAAGTAAAAGATATTGGTTCCTTCACTTCTATGAAATGCCGGGCTTCATCCTGCTCAACTGGTTCCGCTTCGAGTATCAAGTTTACAAAAGGCCGAGACGAACCGTCCATAATAGGGGGCTCGCTGGCATCGAGTTCAATCTCTGCATTGTCTATTCCGCATCCTACCAAGGCGCTGAGAACATGCTCAATGGTATGAACTTTGGCATTTCCGTTAGTAATCGTAGTGCTCCGAACCAATTCCGAAACATTTTCAGAAAATGGCCGGATTTCAGGCTTTCCATAAAGGTCAACACGGCGGAAGAGGAAGCCGGTATTTGGATCCGCCGGCTTGAGGGTTAAGGTCACCTCTTCTCCCGTATGCAGGGACTTACCTTTGATTGATCTATCCCGAAGAATGGTCCTTTGCTTAACAGACATCTAGATATCACTCTTTAAGGCATCCTCGGTTGGGTGTAAAGGGATAAGCAATGTGTGGGTCATTGAGTGCTTGAAAAGAAAGGGCTCTTGTTTATACAAGAAATTTACCTTTCTGAACATGCCACTGCCCTTCAAGAAGAGATTCAAAAGAGAATACCGAAAAATGATCGACCGGATGATTCGCTCTCATGCCTTGCACACCTTGGCTTTGCGACTGGTTTACTTTATTTGCTTTGTAGTATCCTTGATTCTTGCCACTCTTCTCTACTTTGAAAAGTAGATAGCAGGAAATATTTATCCTCTAGGAAAAGGAACCTGAACGAGAGGTTTACCTTTAAGCAAGGCTTCTTTCCATTCCACCAAAGACTCTTTTTTTACCTGCTCCTGATATCTTGAACTTCCCAGAAATTCAGTGAGTCTGAGATACCTGTTTTCCCTTAGGTAATTACCCAACTCTCTATTGGAGTCAGGAAAGCCGAGCAGGCAATTGACCAATTCCTTCGCCTCTGGAAGGTAATCTTGTTGATTGGCCACTTGCAACCTTGCACCTTTGGCCAAGGCAAGGGCTGCAGTCTCTTGATATACTTCATTTTCTAAGGGCAAGTAATTGAACGCCAAAGATATGTGTTTTATTCGAGGAAGTTTAAAAATGGGAGTCGGATCTTCGATGAAATTGCGGGAAAGGCCCACAGACTCAAGATTACGCAGAAGAGACATGTCGGATAAATTGATTAATAAATTGGAATGTAGATCAATGGCTCTTAACTGACTGAGGTTTCTCAGAGGGCGCAGGTCGCAAATTTGATTTTCCGCTAAGTTAAGCCGATTCAGGTTGAAGAGGGACTGCACACCGTCGAGAGAGTACAAGCGGTTGTTAGAAAGGGAAAGCTGGCGAAGGCTGTCGAATTGGCCGAGGTTTCTAATTTGTTCAATCTGATTTCCGGAAAGCAACAAGGTATTGAGACGTGGAAGGTTGGATAGGGAGTCTACCTTTTTTATGCTGTTGTTGTAGAGGTGTAGATTGGAAAGTTTCTCCAAATCTCTGATTTCCGCTAAGGGGTCGGAATCCCGCTTCCCATTTCCACTGATGTCACGAAAGCTCTCCCCTTGGTCAAATTGCTTATTTCTATTTTCATCTGTGTAGCTCTCGGGTCGGCCCAACTGATTACCCTGGGCGAAGAAATTAACCAGATTCTTAAGATCACCCACTCCCTCGAGATCGAGCAAAGCATTTTCCGAGACATCTAAGTGAACTAGGCTGGTAAAATGGTGAATTCCACTGAGTCCAAGCAACCGATTTCCGGCTAGATTAAGTTCCCGGATAATTCTCCTTCCCCCCTTGAGTTTTCGGGATAATTCTGAAAGCTCGAGAGTCATCTGGGTACGATCCTCATTACTTAGCGAGGAATCATTCATTTTTCCTTTAAGCTGATTCACCCTATTCTGAAGTTCAGTTCCCGCGAGCGGAACGAGGGAGTCCAAATTGGATAGACGGTTACCAGAAATATCCAACTTCACGAGGTTTTTTAGGTCGGCAAGCGGACTAAAATTCTCAATCAAGTTATCGCGCAAAACCAAAGTCTTCAGGGAATAGGCGTGCTCCAAACCCCGAAGATCCCGAATCCCCCGATCATTGGCTTCCAAGTACTCCAGTTTTTCTTGCACCAAACGGAGGGTGAGCGATTTTTCATTGACCCCGATTGAGTATGCCACCGCCCTTTGCAAGGCAGGATCAGGAATAAAGATCTCCTCCGCCTTCATCGATTGAACCAACATTCCCGCAATTCCCAAGGGAACTAACAGGCGAAACAGGGAAAGTAAGGAATGAAAGTGGAAAAGCGTCACAAGTTTCATAGTCGGACCATTTGAGCCGACCTTTAGCGAGTTAGGCCCGCAAGCGGATAATCAGGTCTTTGGACTCCACCGATTCACCGACTTGAGCGAGGATCTCGTCAACCGTACCATCGGCAGAGGCATAGAGGGTGGTCTGCATCTTCATCGCTTCCAAAACCGCTACTTTTTCGCCCTTCTTGATCGGTTTGCCCACGCTGGTGGCAATACTGCTGATCATTGCAGGTATGGGTGCAGCAATGTGTAACGGGTTGGCAGGGTCGGCTTTCTCACGGGCCTTGGCATCCCCTTTGACCGACTTGTCCTCCACCAGCGAGGTTCGGGCCTTGCCGTTGAGTTCAAAAGTCAGGGAACGAATGCCCTTCTCATCAGGTTCTCCCACATTGAGCAGCTTGATAAAGAGTGTCTTGCCCTCCTCGATTTCAATGGAGATTTCCTCCCCTACATCAAGACCGTGAAAATAAGCGGTGGTAGGAAGAACAGAGACATCTCCATTTTTGGTTCGAAAGGCTAGGTAGTCCTGAAAGACCTTGGGGTACATGAGATGCGAAAAGAGGTCGTCCTCAGTCGCTTTGCGTCCAATTTTCTTTTGCAGGCTGGCAAATTCCTTTTTCAGATCGATTTTCGGAGCGGAAGCACCCGGGCGACCCCGCATCGGTTTGCGATCGCCCAGAACCACTTTTTGCACCGCTTTGGGCCACCCTCCCTTGGGCTGTCCAAGGTTGCCGGAGAGCAGGTCGATCACCGATTCCGGAAACCCGGTTTCTGGCGGGAGATTAAGCATATCTTCAGGTTTAACTCCCTTGGTAATAAGGAAAATTGCGAGATCACCGACACACTTGCTACTTGGAGTCACCTTGACAATATCTCCGAGCAATTGGTTAACCTCCTGGTAGGTCTTGACTACATCGGGCCAGCGCTTGCCCAACCCTAGGGCGGTGGCCTGCTCCCGCAGGTTGGTGTACTGCCCGCCGGGCATCTGGTGGTGAAAGACCTCGGCACTACCAAAGGGAGGCGATGTATCGAAGGGGGCATAGTACTGCCGAACGGCCTCCCAGTAGATGGACAACTCGTTGAGGGCCACCACATCTAGGCCGGTGGACCTGGGAGCATTACGCAGGGCGTGGGCGATGGAATTGAGGTTCGGCTGACTTGTACACCCGGACATAGAAGATACCGCCAGATCGACCACATCGACTCCCGCCTCCGATGCCTTCAGCACGGAGGCCGAGGCAATACCGCTGGAATCATGGGTGTGAAAATGAATAGGTAGCGATACCTCGTCGCGCAGAGCCTTGACCAAGCGATGTACTGCAGTCGGGTGGCACAAGCCGGCCATATCCTTAATGGCTATGATATGGGCCCCCATCTTCTCCAGTTCCTTAGCCAGGTCGACATAGTACTTCAGTACATATTTTTCTTCTTTGGGATCGGTAAAGTCACCGGTGTAGCAAAGAGCTGCCTCACAAAGAGACTTAGTGCGCTCATTCACTGTTTCCATCGCGACCTTAAGGTTGGGTAGATAGTTAAGGGAGTCAAAGATACGGAATACATCCATCCCCGCTTCACTGGAGTGAATAACGAATTCCCTCACCACATTGTCTGGATAATTGGCATACCCCACGCCATTGGATCCACGAAGGAGCATCTGAAAGAGGATGTTGGGAACGCGCTCTCTTAACTTTCTTAGTCTTTCGTAGGGGGATTCCCCGAGAAATCGCATACAGGTGTCAAAGGTCGCCCCACCCCACATCTCAAGGCTGAATAAACCGGGAAGATGACGAGCAATGAAGTCGGCCACAGCCAGCATGTCGTAGGTGCGCATGCGTGCGGCAAAAAGTGACTGGTGGGCGTCGCGCAAGGTGGTATCAGTAACCATTAGCGGCTTTTGTTCGCGCAACCACTTGGAAAACTTGACCGCTCCTTCTGCTAGTAAAAGATCGCGCGTTCCCCGCGGGGGAGATTGCTTGGGATCGTGCTCGGGAATGATCAAGGGCAAGGGGTTCTTCACCCGTTCCCGACCTTTCACCTGAGGGTTGCCGTTGACCACGATTTCCCCAAGGTAATTAAGCAGGCGGGAGGCCCGATCTCGCCTAGCCTTAAAGCGGAAAAGTTCCGGAGTGACATCGATCATCTTGGTGCTAGCCCGACCCGCCACAAACTCCTTGTGGGAGATGACATTTTCAAGGAAAGGAATATTGGTTTTGACCCCCCGGATTCGCATTTCCCGTAGAGCCCGATGCATCCGGTCGAGAGCCTGCCCGAGGTTCGGGCCGGAGGTGGTGATCTTGACCAACAAGGAGTCATAAAATGGAGTAATGATGGATCCGGTGTCCCCCATAGCTCCATCTAAGCGTACTCCAAATCCGGCCGATGAACGGTAGCTAAGAATTTTGCCGTAGTCGGGAGTAAATCCCTTTTCCGGATCCTCAGTAGTTACACGGCATTGTACGGCACACCCGTTCCTAGGGATGCTCTCTTGGGCAGGAATACCAATTTTCGCACCGTGGAGAGGATGATTCATCGCCACAAGAATTTGCGAGCGCACAATATCGATACCGGTTATCTGCTCAGTCACGGTGTGCTCGACCTGAATGCGGGGATTCATTTCGATGAAAAACCACTCGTTAGTGTCCTGATCGAGAAGAAATTCGACGGTACCGGCGTTGTCGTACCCAATCTTGCGGGCCAATTGCACCCCTGCATCGCATAGATCTTTAACCACTTGATCGGGCAGGCCGATGGATGGAGCCACCTCGACCACTTTTTGGTAGCGACGTTGGACTGAGCAGTCACGCTCGTGCAAGTGCACAACATTACCCTTGCGATCACCCAGTATCTGTACTTCGAGATGCTTGGCCCGCCCAACATATCGCTCTAAAAAGACCGCGGGATTACCGAACGCACGCTCTGCTTCCCCCTGGGCCTCTTCGAGCATGGGCTCAAGGTCTTTCTCCTCCATGACTACTCGCATTCCCCGACCGCCGCCGCCAAAGGCAGCTTTGATGATCAGAGGAAAACCAATCTTTCGACCCCACTTGAGGGCCTCCGCGGCTTTGGCCACCGGGTTGGGGGTGGCAGGTAGGGTAGGAACGCCAGCCTCGTCAGCAGCCTTCTTCGCCGCCACCTTGTCGCCCATGCGCTGAATAAGTTCAGGCCGCGGGCCCACAAAGGTGATGCCGGCATCGTCGCAGGCCTTGGCAAAATCTGGGTTTTCTGAAAGAAAACCATAGCCGGGATGAATCATGTCCACCCCTTTGTCCTTGGCTAGGGTGATGATGGAATCGATGTCGAGGTAAGCAGCCACCGGCCCCTTGCCCTTCCCGATCAGGTAAGCCTCGTCCGCCTTGAAACGATGAACCCCGAAGCGGTCCTCCTCGGCGTAGATGGCAACAGTTCTTAAATTCAGTTCTGTCGCTGAGCGAAAAATACGGACAGCAATTTCACTTCGGTTCGCAACAAGTAGCTTTTTCATAGAATGGGGTCTAGGGAGTTAGGAAGAATACCAAGAAATGCCTAGAATTGACTTTTTCTTCAATGTCAAAAGCACCCAACGCCTTAATTTTCGTTTTTAGACAGGTAAATCCTCCCCCCACCAAGTCAATTAGGAGAGGGAGCCAAATGCTTGATCAAACCAGGAGATTATCTCCCCTTTGAAAACAAAGAAATAAAGCATGGCCGCCAAGGCGAGAAAAGGGCCAAAAGGAACCTCGTTTCCCCAGCTAAGCTCACCTTTACCGGCCGGCCTAACCCACTTTTGCACAAGCATAAAAGGGAGCAAAATAAGCGAACCGAGGGCAGCTCCGCCAAAAATACAAAATAACGCACCTTCCCAACCGCAAAAAGCTCCCACACAGCCCAAAAGCTTAATATCCCCCTCGCCAAGTGCTTCACGGCCAAAAAGTCGAGAAGCCACCGCCCCAATCCAGTAAAGCAAACCCGCTCCAATCAATAGTCCCATTCCACTGGACTTGGCTGAAATAAAATGAACCAACAGGGAAGAATCGGCGGGGAACCCGTGAAGCGAAGGAAAGCAAAATGAAAGGATTAATCCAACCAATGCACCTCCCATACTGAAACGATCGGGAATCAGCATGGTTTCCGTATCAATGACCACCACCGCCACCATAATCCATAGGAAAATACAGCCGTAGATTAAAGCACCAGATTCCGCGTTTACGGTTTGCTTCCAAAAAATCCAACCAAATACCAGTCCTAGAAATAATTCCACCCAGAGATAACGGGCAGATATTTTTTCACCGCAGCAACTGGCCCGCCCCCTTAGTACAACCCAGCCAAGAATTGGAAGGTTATAAAACCACGGGATTGGCTTTTGGCAAGACGGACAACGGGAGCCGGGATGAACCACAGAAAAACCCCGAGGTATCCGACTGGCACAGACATTGAGAAAACTTCCAAGGCAAGCCCCCACCACCAGTCCAACCAGGGCCATAACAGAGGGCTCAAAAAACAGTTCACTCACTGGATTAATCAATCCTAGGAGGCTACCTTGGCAGCTCTTTCCATCGCGGAAATGGGTACATGTGCCCCGGACCAGATTTCAAGTGAGCGGGCGGCCTGCCCCACAAGCATGCCCAAGCCGTTGGAAGCAGCAAAGCTCGCCGCCCTTGCTTCTCTTAGAAGAGTGGTCTGGGCAGGGTTGTATATCATATCGTAGACACAGGTATTATCCGGCAACCCACTGAGGGAAAGTGGCGAAGGATCAGACTCCTTTAATCCCAGAGAGGTGGCATTGATAATGAGGGGGTGGGAGGCGTTACCCAAAAAAGCTTGAACTTCAGCAGCAGAGAGAATCTCAGGCGGGTTCGAAAACTGGTTTTCCTGGAGCACGCGAACCAACTCCTCGGCTCGTTTAGTAGAACGGTTAAGCAGGCCGATCTTAGGACAACCCTCAAAAAGTGCCTGGGCGACAGCTGCCCGAGCGGCCCCCCCTGCCCCGAGGATTAAAATTTCGAAATCGGCTAAACTACGGGAAAATGCAATTTTAAGTGCACGGGAAAAGCCAACACCATCAGTATTGTAGCCCTTCCAGGATTCATTTTCCCAGCTAAGGGTATTGACCGCACCTATCTTAGCTGCTTCCTCATCTACTTGATCCAAAAGAGGGAGTACCTCGACTTTGTGGGGAATGGTAAGGTTTAATCCCCGGTATCCAAGCTCGGCAAGTTGAGAAAGGGCTTCGGGCAAACGCTCAACCGCAACCTCAACCTTGTCGTATCGCCACTGGGAAAAGCGTTGATCTACCCCAGCCATTTCATCGAGTGCAGACTGGTGCAATTGTGGGCTGATTGAGTGCTTAATAGGAGAACCAAGAACAGCAAGTCCCACACTTCCGACAGATAGTGGACAGATATGCCCTAGCTGCAGCGGAGGCTCAGGCATTGGGAGCTTCTTGTTGTATCCGTTCGAACTCGTGGACAAAGCTTAAAAACATACTGGAGCGAAAATCATCACCGGCTTTGGAGTATTGGTTGACTAGGTTCCGGCAAGCTCGACTCAGGGTTTCAGAAACCGTCACCGGCAGAAGGTAAGTACCGGCTTCCTCAAGGGAAACCTGACCAAGGTGTTCCTCCATCTGCTCGAGATCGATCAAACGCCCACCTGACCAGCAATCGATGTAGAAGGGGTGCTTTTCCTCAAAGCATCCCACGAGAAATCGACCAGGTGTACCAATCGGTTCCAGTTCAAAACCAACCCGCCGGGCGACGAGGATATAAATCGCACAGAGGGTAATGGGTAGCCCTTGCCTGCGGTCGAGAACCTGATGAAGAAAACTGTTTTCAGGATTATCAAAATCCTGACCCGCCCCCCGAAACTCGAATTCATGAAATAGTACACGATTTAAAACCGCACAAGTCTGACGGGCTCGAGAGGGGGTTACCATCAATTCACGGACGCGGTCAGCCATCTGATCAAGCAGCATCGTGTAAGATGGGCTTTTCAGATGAGGATAAACCGCGCGGTCAAGCAGAAACCAACCCGTTTCCAACTCATAACGTAGAGACTGGATGAAGCGCAAAAAATCTCCTGGACCATCCACCCAACCGAGACTTTCAATAATATCCAGCGCATGTTTGGCAAGATAACGGTCGTTTCCCTGGGCAATATTTTGCAAGAAAGGATGGGAACCTTCCGAATTCTTGGAAAAATACTCAAGTAAGCCCCCCCTCACTGACGCTGACTCGTCGTCCAGAAGAGAGATGATGGCATCCCATTGCTTAGATTGCTTATCTTGTGACTTTTTCACCTTCCCTGTAATCTCGCGCCTCTACCCAAATTGGGCAAGTCTAGGTTCAGCTTATTTGAAGCATCATTGGATTCGCACGCCAAACAGAGCGGACCCGACCCGGATCATCGTGCTCCCCTGAGCAATCGCTGAATCCAAATCGTCAGACATCCCCATCGACAACTCTGGCAACGAGACCCCATGTGATTGCTGCAAAAGTTCGCGCAATCCATGTAACTTGGCAAAACACGCACTTGCCACGGCGGGATTCTCTGGAGCGTAAGGGGCAATAGTCATTAGTCCGTCCACCTGCAGGTTAGCCGAACCTAAAGCCTCTTCCAGAGCTGCTTCGGTTTCCCTAGGGTTAAATCCGTACTTTGCCGGATCCTCCCCCGCATTGACCTGAAGTAGAACGGGACAGATTAGACCTAATCTCTCGGCGGCTGACTGGAGTTTTCGAATCAGTTTGAACGAATCAACCGTCTGTACCCGGACAAAGCTTCCTAACACCTGATTGATCTTATTACTTTGCAGATGCCCGATTAGTTCCCAATCAATTCCGCAGATTTCTTCCTGTTTAGACCGAGCCTCCTGCACCCTATTTTCCCCCACCCTAACGATGCCGAAATCCCTGCAATATTCCACGGCGGAAACTGGCCAGTTTTTTGTCACTGGAAGAAGGGAAACTTCGCTGGCTTCCCGTTGATTCTGCTCGCAGGCAACCCGTATCCGCTCCTGGATTGCATGGAGATTTTTCTCAAATTCATCTCTGCTGACCATAAGTAATTCTTGTTATTATTTTGGTTTCCATTAGTAAAAGTTATTACAGAAAGAATATGCACATTCAAAATTTCAAGACATTTTGCGACCTTGTTGAGACCCAAAGCTTCTCCAAGGCAGCCAAGCTCAACGAAGTCACACAGTCTGCAGTCAGCCAGCAACTTAAGGCGATGGAATCGCATTATCAAATGCTAATAATTGACCGGAATCAGAAAAAATTTCGCTTAACACCTCAGGGCAATGCACTTTACGCCACCTTCAAGGAAATCCTTACCCTGTATGAGCGCCTGAATTGTGAAATTCAGGAAATGCGCAATGTGGTCAGTGGTACTATCCAGATTTCCACTGTCAACAGCATTGGCTTGCATGTTCTGCCCCCCTACCTCAAGTCTTTCATCAAAGAGTTCCCTTCAGTCAATGCGAGGGTGGAGTACAGAAGGGCTAATCTTGTCTACGAAGATGTATTGCAAGGAAGTGCTGACATCGGACTTGTCGCCTTTCCCGAACCCAACAAAGAGCTTACCATCACCCCCTTTGCGAACGATGAACTCATCGTCGCTCTCAGCCCAGAGCATCCCTTCAACAAAAAAAGCATGATCAAGATGAAGGATTTGCAGGGAGTTGAATTTATTGCTTTTGAGAAGGATATCCCCACCCGCAAGGCTACGGACAAAATCCTAGCGGAAGCGGGGGTCGATGTATCTATTGTCATGGAGTTTGATAATGTGGAGACCGTCAAGCGTGCCATCGAAATCAACGCTGGCCTTGCCATTCTCCCAGCCAGCACGGTTGTCAACGAAGTCGAGCGTAATCAATTGGTAAGCTACAAACTTGAAGGTGGCATTCATAATCGGCCCCTCGCTATGATCCACAAAGATAGCCGCTTGCTTACTCCAGCCCTGCGTTCATTTGTCGATATGCTAGAAAACCACCCTACCTAATTGGACAGGGCAATCTGTGATCAGAAGTTCTTTTCTAATGGAGGGTAGGCTCGTATAAGCGTAGCGGTAAAGCTACCCACCACCACTTTACTGCTCACTCGCACAGGTACCCTGCGTTGATCATCGGAGTACCAAACCTGCAGCAACCCGTCCGGGCTTTTATTGAAAACACCGCCTAGGTTTTCCATGGCAGGCTCGGTGCGGATCACTGAGTAAGTACCCATAGGAAGTTTCAATTTCTCCCGATCGCCTGAACGCACAATCACCTGACGGAACTTTTTTCCGTCGCAAGTGGGCAGGACCTTTTCCGAGTTGGGCTCGATGGGATGGATGCGGAAATAGTAAGCAATGGCGAGAGGATCAAAACAGGGTTCGGGAAGAGGAATCGTTTTTGGATCTTCACCATTTAGATGATAACGCACCTCTTTTTTACCGTAGTCGTAATCGACCAAGATCTCCCTTCGGGTGCTCCCTTCACGCTGAGATTTTTGGTAGGACAGAGTTCGGGTAAAGTCATCATCCATTGTACTGGTGATAGTGGTCCTTACTTTATAAAAAGTATCAGCAAAAGAATTGGTACGGACAAAAAACTTTACCTGGTTAACCGATCCCATTGCCGAATGGTTGCCGTCATCTACCGACAAACGGTTGACCTCCATGGTCGCATAACCCACCGGGAAAAAACCCCACTTCATCTCGTACTCTAATTTCTCGCCAGAAATAAAGGGGAGCAAAGTTTCTGCCCGCAGCAAAGGAGCAAGCAGGAGAGAACCGGCCAGAAAAGAAAAAAAAGTTTTCTCTTACTCATGCAACCCGGACCGGATCCAACTTCCATATATCATGTGCATATTCTCCGATGGTGCGATCGGAGGAAAACTTGCCCGATCCGGCAACATTGCGAATGGCCATCGACGACCACTTTTCCTGATCCTTGTAAGCAAGACTAACCTTTTCCTGGGCTTCCACATAGGCCCGATAATCGGCAAGCACAAAGAAAGGATCTCCCCAGTCAAGCAAGCCACGGGTAAGGTCCGCGGTTTGCGTGCCGTGACCCGGCGAGAAGAAATCAGATGACAACCAGTCAAGCACAGCCTTGAGCTCTCCATCGGACTCGTAGTAGGAAAAGGGATCATATCCGTTGCACCTGAGGTCTTCGATTCCTTCTACGGTTTGACCAAAGATAAAGATATTTTCATCTCCCACTTCCTCGTGAATTTCTACATTAGCCCCATCGAGTGTACCGATGGTCAGGGCACCATTGAGAGCGAACTTCATATTCCCGGTTCCTGAAGCCTCCTTGCCTGCGGTGGAGATTTGTTCAGACAAATCGGATGCCGGAATCATCCGTTCCGCGACTGAAACTCCGTAGTTGGGCCAGAAGACCACCTTAAGCTTATCTTTGATCCGCGAATCTGAATTGATTTTCTGAGCGACCAAATTAATGGCATGAATAATTACTTTGGCCATGTGGTATCCGGGAGCGGCTTTAGCCCCAAACAAAAATACCCGCGGAGGAATGTCTAGGTCAGGGTTGTGCAACAGCCTTCGGTAAAGAGTCAGAATGTGTAGCAAGTTCAAGTGCTGGCGCTTGTACTCATGCAACCTCTTGATCTGGGCATCAAACAGAGCATCGGGGCTAATTCCTATACCGACGCGAGATTGGATCATCTTCGCAAGCACCTCCTTGTTATACAGCTTTATACTTCGAAATTTTTCCCGAAAGGAAGCATCCTCCGCGAGTTTCTCAAGCTCCCGCAACTGGGAAGATTCGGTCACCCATCCCGCCCCAATCGAATCGCTGACCAAACTAGAGAGCTTGGGATTGCATCCCACCAACCATCTCCTAGGAGTGATTCCGTTGGTTTTATTGTTGAAACGGGTCGGATAGAGCTCGGAGAAATCTTTTAACAGTCTTTGCTGGAGGAGTTCGGTATGAAGGGCGGCCACCCCGTTGACCGAATGACTACCGACCACCGAAAGGTGAGCCATTTTCACCTGACCGTCTGCAACGATAGCCATGCGACTCTTACGCTCATTGTCTCCTGGAGCAAGTTTTTCAACTTCATCTTGCAAAAACCGGCGGTTAACCTCAAGCACAAGGTCATAATGACGAGGAAGAACCTTGGCAAAAAGGCCTTCACTCCAAGTCTCCAAAGCCTCGGGAAGGAGAGTGTGGTTAGTGTAGGCAAAAGTTTTTCTCACCAGATCCCAGGCCTGATCCCAAGGCATTTGCTCTAGATCGACCAATATACGGAGAAGTTCGAGGATGGCGACTGCTGGATGGGTATCGTTCAGCTGAACCACCACTTTTTCGCTGAATTGGTCCCAGCCTTTGTGAGTCCTGCGGTAGCGGGCAATCATGTCCTGTAGAGAACAGGATACAAAAAAGTATTGTTGAACGAGGCGCAATTCCTTGCCGTTTTCAGTTTCATCATTGGGATAAAGCACCTTGGATATGGTCTCGACCATCGCTTTTTCCCGGACCGCCTCAACATAGCCGCCCTGGTTAAATACATCGAGGTCAAACTCCTCCGATGCTTTTGACTCCCAAAGGCGTAAGAAATTAACGGTATTGGTGTCGTACCCAACAATAGCGATATCAAAGGGAATGCCATCGACTACCTTGGTGTCGACCCATTTCGGACGGTAGTCACCTCGGTCATCGTAGTCGTGTTGCACATGACCATAAAGTTGTACCCTTTGCATGAATTGGGGACGGGCAATTTCCCAGGGGTTGCCAAACCTCCGCCAATCATCAGGTTTTTCTACCTGCCTGCCCTTTTCAAACTCCTGCTTAAAAAGGCCATACTGGTAGTGAATACCGTAGCCAATTGCCGGCAGGTCCATTGTTGCCATGGAATCCAAAAAGCAGGCAGCGAGCCTTCCTAGTCCGCCGTTACCAAGCCCCATATCATGCTCCTCATTGAGCAACTCAGAGAGATCAAATCCAAGCTCGGCCAACGCATCTCCGAGGGGTTCGCGAATACCCAAATTGCAAAGGTTGGATTCAAGCAATCGTCCCATCAGGTATTCGAGACTAAGGTAATGAACTCGGCGGACATCTTTTTTCAAATGAGTCTTCTGGGTGCGGATATATTTCTCCATGATTTGCTCACGGACTGCCAAGCAGACCGCAGTCCACAACTCCTGTTTGGAAACATTTTCCAACTGCCTAGCTAAGGTGAGACGGAGTTGGTGCAGAATAGATGCTTTCAAATCTGCAACTTGATCGGAGGGATTTGCCGGAGGGCAAACTTGAGAATTCTTTTTGGTTTGGGTCATAAATAAAGATTTAATTTAATTAGGCATATCTTGTGCCATCTCTCCAGGAAGAGTGTGAAAGTGCGCTTTTTGAAAAAAACTAAGGAAAACTCAGGATCAATTTACGGAGAATTTATAAACTGAGGTATGGCGGTAGGTTTCCCCGGGGCGGAGCACACAACTTGCCCAACCATCCTCGCCCTGATGATTGGGGCTATCAGGAAAGACCTGAGGCTCCAGGCAAAGTCCCGACCGTAAGGGATAGGGACTGCCCGACATCCCCATTAATGCACCATCCAAATAATTACCGCTGTAAAATTGTACACCTGGCTGATCTGTGAAAAGCTCGAGTTTCCTCCCCGAGTCCGGGTCTTTGAGAATGGCCGCCAAAGACAATTCCTTCTCTCCCTGTGGCACCAACCAGGTATGGTCATAGCCCTTCCCGGCGAGAAGTTGCCGGTGGTCTTGGTCAATCCTCGCCCCGATTGGAGTGGACCTACGGAAGTCAAAAGGAGTGCCAATCACCCGCTCAATTGCGGTCGGAATACCAGTATCATCAGTCGCAACCATCTGGGCACCAGGCAAAGTAAGCTCGTGAGAAAGAATAGAGGGAGTTCCCTCGCCGGCCAGATTGAAATAGGTATGGTTGGTGAGATTGACCACAGTAGGTTTGTCGGTGACCGCCTCGATTTCTACTTTTAACTCATCCTGATCTGTGAGAAAGTAAGTTGCCTTGGTAATAAGCCGCCCCGGGTAGCCTTCCTCCCCATCCGGGCTCTGATAGGTAAAGACAACCCCAAGATCACTCTCCAATGCCCTACCTACCCAAACCCTCTTATCAAAACCCTTCTCCCCACCGTGCAGATGGTTGGGGGCGTTGTTAGTTGCAAGCTGGTATTCGCTCTGATCCAAAGAAAATTTTCCCCGGGCAATGCGGTTGGCGTATCGACCGGCGATACACCCAAAGTAAGGGCTTTTGCTCACATAGTCCTCCAAGTTAGAAAAACCTAGGGACACATTTTCTTTCTTGCCGTTTCGGTCGGGCACAAAAATCTCCCGAACTGAAGCTCCATATTCGATAAGGCTCACCTCAAGGCCATGCTCATTGATCATCCGGAACTCGTGAACCTTGGTCCCGTCGGCCAACTGGCCAAATACCCGCTTGGAAATGGTCATTTTTTTCCTGATATCGGGCGGTGCCGGCGTGCTTAACCCAAGACTGTCTTTTCCCTTCTCGTAGGCACTCCTACCCTGATCAACGAGGTAAGACCAGCTTTCCTCTGCTTTTTTCTTAGTTTTTGTCCCGACCTCACTGGGCGTGCATGCAGGAGGCACAAGAGCCAGCGTGAGAACCAAAAAGCAGGTGGAAAAAATACTTTTTTTCATAAGTGGAAAGCATATTTGTGGAATGTCGTTGATTTAACAAAGCATTAGCCTAACTGGCAATCATAGTTTGCGCTTGAAACGATTCTCAAAATCACGCTTTGGTATTTCAAAATAGGTAGGTCTACCTTTGGGACAGACATATGGGTTTCTGCAAGCCAGCAACTGTTTGGTCAACCGTAGGATTTCATCATCTGAAAAATCATCCTTTTCTTCTCTAGTGTAGTTTGCACTCTTCTCTAAAGCTTGGCGGACCCATGATTCAAACTTATCACCTCCACGGCCCTCCCTTGCCAGATCGATAAAGTCACGGATGAAATGAGCGGCCTCCCCCGGGTCAAGCCAAGTGGGACAACCTTCCAAACGGTAGAAATTTCGCCCAAACTCTTCCAGTTCGAACCCGATCCGTCTTAATTTGGGCAAAGAGTTCTCGAGGTTTTTTCGATCCACACCATCCAACTCCATCGCTTCCGGAAGCAAGAGGGATTGGGATGAACAATTTTGGTTATCCCGCAGAGTGTTCTCCAACTGTTCCAGTCGAATTCGCTCATAGGCAGCACGGAGGTGGAGAGCAACCAAACCTTCGGGAGTGGAAAAGAGCACAAGATCCCCATGGGCTCGATCAATAAACCTCCAGGTGGCGGTGACATCCGCCCGTGACCCCACTCCAGACGCGGGAAGAAGGGATGCAGGCGACCCTAGGCTTGGAGAGGACACTGCCCTCTCCTCCTTCGCTTCTGCCGGAGAGGCAGATTCGTTGGAAGAACGATCCGCTAGGCTAGGCAAATCTTCCTTTTTCCCGAACAATTGAAGGGCTCCGGGGTCGATTTGAGGAACCATCTTCCCGGCCCGCTCATCGTAGACCTCCTTAACCCCGGGCACAACCTGTGGTGACTGCTCGAATGAGCGGTTGTGAGCGATCACCGCAGTGAGCACAAAATGGCGCACCTTCGCCTCCTCCCGGAAACGGATTTCTCTTTTGGCAGGATGTACATTTACATCCACAGCAGAGGGATCGAGGTTGAGAAAGAGAATCGCCGGAGGGAACCTACCCTTGGGCAAATAAGTGTGAAAGCCCTCCAAGACTGCGTAGGTCAGGGTTTTACTTTCCACCGGTCTGCGATTCACAAAAAATATCATCTCCTTGCGGGTGGATCGACTGTGCCCGGGCTTGCCCAATAACCCATGCAGAGAAAACTCGCCTTTATTGACAGAGACAGGAGAGAGGGATTCTGCCAAACCCCGACCAAAAATTTCCCGTACCCGTTCCTCTACTTTCTCACAGGCAGGCGAACGAAAGAGAGTGCGCCCCCCTTCCACCAAGGAAAAGGTAACGGAGGGATGAGCCAGCGCATAGAGCTTCGCCATATGAATAATGTGGGCAGACTCGGTGACCTCAGTCTTTAAAAACTTCCTTCTACCTGGCACCGAATTGAACAAGTGGGCAACTTCAATCCGCGTCCCCACTGGCATACCACATTCTTTAACATGAATAATTTTGCCTCCGTTAACCAAAATTTCACACCCTTCGTTCTCCTTGATCGCTCGACTACGCATGGTAAATCGACTGACACTCGAAATTGATGGTAGGGCCTCGCCACGAAAACCAAAGCTTTGGATATGATTTAAATCAGAGGCCTTTCGGATCTTGCTGGTCGCATGCCTCTCAATGCTGAGGAGGGCCTGATCCTGGCTCATTCCATAGCCATCGTCTTCCACTCGGATATATGATTTGCCTCCGTTTCTAAACTCAATCTCAATTTTAGTCGCACCGGCATCGATGCTGTTCTCGACCAGTTCCTTGAGCACGGCGACCGGTCTTTCGACAACCTCTCCCGCTGCGATTTGATTCGCAACCTGATCAGCAAGAATTCGAATCTTTGGCATCCTCATAATCCGTAAGCCGAGGTGGCATCATCGACAACGGGAAATTATGCACAATAAGATTCGGGCTTGGGAAATTTCTGTATTTTTGAGATGGTTAGCTCTTTTCTTATGGCAAATCTTCTGTCCACTCAGCAAAGCCCCTACCTTCTTGAACATGCCAATCAACCGGTTGAATGGATGCCCTGGGGCAGGGATGCCCTCGAACTTGCCAAGTCGGCGGATAAACCGCTCTTGTTATCAATAGGCTACGCTTCCTGCCATTGGTGCTGCCGGATGTCCGAGGAGAATTTTGAGGATTCCTATGTCGCATCCATCATGAACCGTCATTTTGTTTGTATTAAAATCGACCGGGAAGAACGCCCTGATCTTGACCAGACCTACATGGAAGCCGTGCGGATGTTCAACCAGTCTGCCGGCTGGCCCTTGCATATTTTCTGCATGCCCGACGGCTCCCCCTTTTGGGGAGGTACTTTTTTCCCTAAGGAGGATAATGGGGAAGGGATCGCCCCCTGGCCACAGGTACTGGTACGCATCGCCGAGCATTACCGCAAAGCGAGACATGAACTGCAGGAAAACGCTGACCATGCCAGGGGCAACCTCGAGCACAGCAATCATGCCAACCTTGCCAACCCCGGAGACTGGCAACCTCTCCTCCTGCTTCAAGCAGCCGAGAAACTTTGCTCTGCCCATGATGATACCCATGGAGGGTTCACCCCAGCACCTAAATTTCCCTCTCCCATGAAAATTGATTTTTTACTGGCGGTGAGTGAGGCTCAATCCGTCCGGCAAAATTCCAAACTCGCTAAGCGAATTGATGAGTGTATCTGCCAAACACTAACCTCGCTTGCCACCCGGGGAATTCAGGATCCGCTAGGTGGTGGCTTTTTTCGCTATGCTCTCGATGCAGAGTGGAATTCGCCGCATTTCGAAAAAATGCTTTCTGACAATGCCCTTCTGATTTCCACTTTTGCCAAGGCCCACAGGAAGTTTAAAAACCCACTCTTTGAAAAGATAGTCCGTCATTCATTAGAATGGATAGAAAAGGCTTTGGGCAAAAAGGACGGGGGCTATGCCTGCTCACTCTCCGCCGAAATTAATGGCGTGGAGGGGGCTCATTACCTCTGGAGCATGGAGGAACTGACAGAGGTTCTAGGTAAGAAGCGTGGGGGAATCTATGCCCAAAAATTATCCCCCATCGGGTCAACCCAAGAGGATGCCTACCTCCCCCGCTCCATTCCTCTTGATCAAGACTGGGATGCAGAGACCGACCAACAGACCCTCCGCCTGCTTGCTGAAAAAAGGGGTCAGAGAACAGCCCCACCCGCCGACCGCAAATGCCTGCTCACCGATCATGCCCTGCTCGCCCGGGCACTGATTGACGCGGGGGTATCCTTTGCCTCGGAT
>Ga0181584_10000754_pt1 | contig 23733 bp, 27 predicted proteins | sample 071ome_30_FD_132462 | JGI IMG/M metagenome (GOLD analysis project Ga0181584, IMG submission 132462) | Coastal salt marsh microbial communities from the Groves Creek Marsh, Skidaway Island, Georgia - 071406AT metaG (megahit assembly) | ecosystem: Environmental > Aquatic > Marine > Intertidal... | reverse complement strand
TTACTGATGTCTGGGTTTATGTCTATCTTCAAACAGTCAGGCTCCCTTAGGTGATAGCCGACAACCACTCCCACTTCTTGTCTATGCCGTAGCCATCGCCATATCCCTGCCCAACGCCAGCGGTCTGCCAGCCACCGATCTGGTCGATGATGTCGCTTGGACACTGAACCGCTCTCAGCCGGTCTCGCATGCTGTGCCGGAATGAATGCACAACACATCCGTCAGGTACATATGACCTGAGCCACTTGTTAAGGGCGCTGCTCGCGTAGTTGGCCTTGTTGCCTTCTAGCGTGCAGTAGCGAGGGAAGAGCAGGCCGCCATCACTGCTGTCTACAGCGCGTTTTAAGCCCCACAGGGTCGCCCCAACAAGAGGCACATCGCGTTCACTCTCGGCGGTCTTTAGTCGCCGCCACGGATGCTCTGACAGCCTGACGAACGGCACCTCTTCATCGAGGTGTATGTCACTTGCAGTAAGCCCAATCACTTCTGCCAACCGCATGCCACTGTCAGATACCGCTGCGATGATCCAGCGGATGTCATCATCAAGCTTGAGGCATAACTTCTGAACCTTGTGGATGTCCTCTATCGGGATCGGCATCCGCTTCACCGGAGCTTTGGCGTTCCCATAGTTCATGTTGGCAAAAGGGTTCACAGTCTCGATGCCGTGTTCTCTGGCGTGGTAGTTCCAGATGGCTCGGACATTCGACAGGTTGCGTTTAACAGTCGCCTGCGATGAGCCACGAGATACCAGCGCATCACGGAACTTCAGCGCATCTGATCGGTTGTATGCAGATATCGCCTTGTCGCCTGACAGGGATACCACTTCCAATACGCTCCGTCCTGATGAGGCAATGAACTTCTGATTACCTTCCTTGCCAGTGGCCTGCACATATAAGTGCATCGCCTCTGACAGGCTCGGCTCCTGTTTGGGGCCTGTTATCAGGCCTTCATAGACGGATGAGCCATTCTGCGGGAGGGCGAACAGAAGCTCCTGCCACTCACGATGGAGGGCAGCCACGATCTGACTGGACAGGCGAACAGCTTCAGTGCGGTCTGCAGTGCGAAGAGATCGCTGCAGGATTGAGCGTCCATATTTTGGGATAAGGGGCTTTGGAATGCGCTTCTGCAAGTAGTAGACGCCGCGCTTCCGATAGAGATAGGGAGCGGATACCTTCGTCATAATGTACGACCATTTGTACGCCCGCGATGATGCGAACAGGTCGAAACGCTATGCGTTCTGCGGGTATCGATGCGAAGAATGGCGCGCTCGGGAAGATTCGAACTCCCGACCCCCAGATTCGTAGTCTGGTGCTCTATCCAGCTGAGCTACGAGCGCATTCCATGATAGCGGGCAATGCCCCTGTTCAGGGAGGCCGCACCATAGGCGAAGCCGGCGGGGCTGGCAAGCCCTTTCCGGGCACGTGTCTGACCGACAAAACAGGCTTGTCAATGGCGGCTGAATGGCTAATGTCAGGCGGTCCGGTTTTCCTGCCGGCATTCAGGCTTGGCGTTCTGTGACAGCTTCAGGGGTGGCAAACATGGCGGACGGTTATGACAAGGCGTTTCCGGTCTCCTGGGAAGAACTTCATCGTACATCCAAGGCGCTTGCCTGGCGGCTGCTCGAGCTTGGGCCCTTCAAGGGCATTGTCGCGGTCACCCGCGGCGGCCTCGTGCCGGCGGCGATTGTCGCGCGTGAACTTGAAATCCGCCTGATCGAGACAGCCTGCCTTTCATCCTATCACGGCAGCGAACAGGGCTCGCTCGACATTCTGAAAGAGGCGCCAAGTGCCGGCACCGGCGCCGGCTGGCTGATTGTTGATGATCTGGTTGATACCGGCGAGACGGCGAAGGCGCTGCGGGCGATGATGCCGGAGGCGCATTTTGCGACCGTCTATGCCAAGCCGGCGGGACGTCCGCTTGTCGACACCTTCGTCACCGAGGTGTCGCAGGATACCTGGATCTTCTTCCCCTGGGACATGGAACCACAGCCTTCAACGCCGATCATCGGCCGCCGCGACTGACGCATCGCCGCCCGCGTCATCGGCGCTGGCCGGATCGCTGAACATCTCGATGGGAAGCTGCAACCTGAATTCACTGCCATCATCGGTCGAGCGGGTCAGTTTCAGATTGCCGCCCTGCGCCACCGCAAGGTCGCGCGCAATGGCCAGCCCGAGCCCGGTGCCACCGCGCCGGCGGCTGCGAAATGCCAGAAACAGATCCTCCCACTGCGCGCGCGGAATGCCCGGCCCGTCATCGGCGATGTCGACAACGCCAAGCCGCCCGGCGCGCCAGATGTCGATGGTGATCGCCGTAGCGCCGGCGGCGGCGGCGTTGCGCGCCAGGTTCAGCAGGACCCGCGCCATCATGGTGCGGTCAAGATAGAGCCGGTCCGGCCCGCTATACGCCACCTCGAGTCCCGAATCGGCGGCGGTTTCGGCCGCAAGATCGGGCATCGTGATGATCTCGGGTTCGGGAATGGGTGTTTCGGCAAGATAATCCAGCATCGACTGACACAGCGTCACCGACTGTTCCAGCGAGCGCACGACATGCGGCGCGGCCCTGCGGACCCGCGGGTCCTCGGAGGCGATCAGCGTGTCGGCGACAAGGGTCGCCGAACTCAGCACATTGCGCATGTCATGATTGATCTTGGCGACGGCCTCGCCGATATCGGCAAGCCGTTCGCGCTGGCGAAGCGCGACCAGCGTGTTGCGTTGCAGCGAATCAAGCGCCCCTGCCGCGGCGATGAACTCCGGCGAACTGGTCACCGCATCGGGGATCGGGCTGGCCACCGACGGGTTGTCGCTGAATTCGTTGATGGTGTCGATCAGCGCCGTCAGCGGCGCCGAATAATGGCGGTCGAGGAACCGGCGCACCTGCCAGACAATCAATCCCGCCACCGCCGCCATTGCCAGCAGCCATTTCAGGAAGACAAGCCGCAGGGCGCTGCGAAGATCCGGACGCGTCGGATCGAACAGCCGGCGCGCGGCATCGCCCGGCCCGGTGACGGAAAGCGTACCGCGCGTCCCCGGCAGGACCAGGTTGAGGCTGGTGCCGAGAAGCGTCAGCGTCGATACCGCCTGCAAATCGATGGTGGGTGCGGCGTCCTGGTGATCCGGCACCACCGGTGTGGCATCGGGGGACAGCGCCATCTGGCGATAGAGTGCCGGCGTGGTGGCAAGACCGGAGATGAAGACCATCACGAGGAACGCCACAACAAGAATCGCCGGGAGTAAAGCCGAGTGGCGCATCAGAATCGTCCCCACTGCCAGAACAGAACCAGAAAAGTTCACGCAGTATAGCCGAATTAGCCTTCGCGGGGTCAGGGATTCGTCTCGGGCAATGACCTTAGGACAATGACGGGGCGTGGAATGACGGGGCGTGCGATGACAGGGCGTGCAATGACCGGGCGTGCATTGACCGGGCATGCCGCCTCCCGCGGCAGAATGGCCAAAAACAATTGACACCTGCCCGCCCGCCCCCTACAACGCCAGCAGTTTCTGACAACCTGTTGACCGCGCGAAGGGAGCGTCGCCATGAAACGCACCTATCAACCCAGTGTTCTCGTCCGCAAGCGCCGGCACGGTTTCCGTGCGCGCATGGCTACTGTTGGTGGCCGCCGCGTCCTGCGGGCCCGCCGCGCCAAGGGTCGGGCACGCCTGTCCGCCTGACGGCGTGAAGGCGCCGCGGTGACCGCGCTGGTCAGCATTCCGTCGCGCGCCGGATTTCTGGCGGCCCGCGACAGCGGCATGAAAGCGGTATCGCGCGGGTTCATCCTGCAGGCCGCACCCACCGGACGGCGGGACTGGCGTCTCGGTCTGACCGCAACACGGAAAATCGGCAATGCGGTGCGCCGCAACCGGGCGCGCCGGCGTCTGCGTGCGCTTGCGCGCACGGAACTGGCAAGGCGCGCCAGGACAGGTATCGATTATGTGATGATCGCCCGCCAGGGAACGGCTGATCGGGACTGGAATGACCTAGTCAGCGATCTTGGCAAGGCTGTCGGCTATCTGCACCGCACGATGGACCGCGAGGCCAGCGCGCCGGCGGAGACATCGTGATGTCTCCGCGGATGACGTCTTCGGGGAATCGTCTCCGGCGTGCCGTGCTGTATCTTTTGGCCAGCCCGTTGATCCTCGCCATCCAGCTCTACAGACTGTTCATTTCGCCGCTTCTTGGTGCGAATTGCCGCCATTTGCCGACCTGTTCGCAATATGCCGTCGAGGCGTTGCAGTGTCATGGCCCCTTGCGCGGTGGAATCTTTGCGCTAAAACGTATCTCGCGCTGTCATCCGTGGGCGACGCCGGCATTTGACCCGGTACCGCAACCGGGCGAGGATGGCGCGGCCGGGCAAGACCGGCACAATGGCTGAGCGCCTGTTTCACATCTGGTGCATATGAACGCACAGGGACGCGATTGATGAACCCCGAAAACCGTAACATGATCCTTGCCATCACCCTGTCGATGGCGGTGCTTTTTGGCTGGCAGGTCTTCGTCGTCGGTCCGGAGCTGGAAAAGGAGGCGGCACGCCAGCAGGCGGTCGCCGAAATGCAGGCCGAGGAGGCCGGAAAGGCCACACCGCAGGCTGACAGCGCCTCGGCAACACCTTCAGGCGTGACCGTCACCGAATCACGGCCGGCCGACAACGCGCCACGAATCACCATCGACGCGCCGCTCGTCTCGGGGTCGATCTCGCTGGCCGGCGCGCGGATCGACGATGTGATGCTGAAAGGCTATCGCGAGACGCAGTCAGAGGATTCGCCCTTTATCCAGTTCCTGCAAAAGACAAGTTCCGACCTTCCCTATTTCGCCGAGTTCGGCTGGGCAGCCGGCAGCGGCAACCAGCCCATGCCGACGGCAGACAGCCTGTGGGTTGCGGATCGCCAGACCCTTGCACCGGGCGCGCCTGTGTCATTGTCCTGGGACAATGGCAAGGGTCTGACCTTCCGGCGGACGCTGTCGATCAATGACGATTATCTGATCACCGTGGATGACAGTGTCGAGAGCCGTCTCGAGGCGCCGGTGACGCTGTTCCCCTATGGACTCGTCAGGCGGCATGGCACGCCGCCGACCACCGGCATCTACATCCTCCACGAAGGCGCGCTCGGTGTTTTCGACGAGACGCTCCGCGAGGAGGATTATGATGACATGAAGGATGCCGATGGCGGGGTGATCGATGTCGCCCCGGAAGGCGCCGGCGGCTGGATCGGCATCACCGACAAATACTGGCTAGCCGCGCTGGTGCCGGACCAGTCGGTGCGGATCAATTATGCGTTCAAGTCACTTGGTGGCGGTGAGGACCGCTATCAGGTGGACTATATCGCCGCCGAGGGGCAGCTGTTGCAGCCGGGACAGGTTGTGGCCAGCAAGACACGCCTTTTCGCCGGCGCCAAGAAGGTCTCGCTTCTTGATCAGTATTCCAAGGAATTCGGCATTCCCAATTTCGACCTGGCGATTGATTTCGGCTGGTTCTACTTCCTGACCAAGCCGTTCTTCCTGGTCATCAACTGGCTGTATGGCATCCTTGGCAATTTCGGCGTCGCGGTGCTGGCCTTCACGGTGATCGTGAAGCTTGTCTTCTATCCGCTGGCCAACAAATCCTATCGCTCAATGGGCAAGATGCGGCTGATGCAGCCGAAGATCCAGCAGATCCGCGAGAAGCATTCCGAAGACCGCATGGCGATGAATCGCGAGATGATGGAGCTCTACAAGACCGAGAAAATCAACCCGGCAGCGGGATGTCTTCCGGTGCTGCTGCAGATTCCGGTTTTCTTCGCGCTCTACAAGGTGCTGTTCGTGACCATCGAGATGCGGCACGCGCCGTTCTTCGGATGGATCACCGATCTGTCGGCGCCCGATCCGACCTCGGTCTTCAACCTGTTCGGGCTGCTTCCCTATTCGGTCGGCTTCCTGCCACCATTCCTGCAGCTTGGTATCTGGCCGATCCTGATGGGGATTTCGATGTTCCTGCAAATGCGGCTGAACCCGGCACCGCCGGATCCGGTGCAGGCGAAAATCTTCCAGTTCATGCCGCTGATATTCACCTTCCTGCTGGCCACTTTCCCGGCCGGTCTGGTGATCTACTGGACCTGGAACAACCTGCTTTCGATGGCGCAACAATGGTACATCATGCGCAGAATAGCGAAGGAGAGCTGACGGACGAGGCCCTCGAGGCCGGCCGTCTTCTGTTCGCTGGAAGCTGCGACTTCATCGCGGCCGCCAACAACATGCGCGTATTGCCGCCGGAAGGCCTGCCCGAAATCTGCTTTGCCGGCCGCTCGAATGTCGGCAAATCTTCGCTGATCAACGCGCTGACCGGCCGGCGGGCGCTGGCTCGCACCTCGCAGACCCCGGGGCGGACCAGGCAACTCATCTTCTTTGATCTTGCAAGCCGGCTGCAGCTTGTCGATCTGCCCGGCTATGGCTATGCGTCGGCGCCAAAGACCGACATCAAGGCCTGGACAACGCTGACCCGTAAATTCCTCGCCGGACGGGCCTCATTGCAGCGGGTGTTCCTGCTGGTTGATTCGCGACGCGGGGTTGGGGCCGCGGATTCCGAGATCATGTCGCTGCTTGATGCCAGCGCCGTGTCATGGGCGGTGGTGATGACCAAGGCCGACAAGCTGAAGCCGGCCCCGCTGGCGGCGGTCTGCGACGCGACCGCCGAGACGATCGGTCGCCATGTTGCTGCCTATCCCCATATTTTTGTAACCTCGTCACAGGAAGGTGACGGCATCGCCGAATTGCGGGCCCATCTGGCCGGGCTGGCCCTGCCACGCGGCTAGCCTGCACCGGACGGGTGCGCGAACAAGACTTGCGCCGAGTACCGGCTTGCCGATAGTTTGACGCGCGGCGCGGGACAGCGCCGGTGGTATGAAAGGCAAAATGATGGACGACACATCTTCTTCCCTGCAATCGAAGCTGATCGAGCGGACGGGCATGCTTGTCGAGGCGCTTCCCTTCATGCGCCGCTATTCCGAGCAGACGATTGTTGTGAAGTTCGGCGGTCATGCCATGGGTGAGACGGAATATGTCGCCGCCTTTGCTGCCGATATCGCGCTTCTGGATCAGGTTGGCGCGCGCCCTGTCGTCGTCCATGGTGGTGGCCCGCAGATTGGTGAAATGCTGGCGAAGCTGGAGATCGAATCGAATTTCGTCGACGGGCTGCGGGTGACCGACGAGGCCACCATTTCGGTTGTCGAGATGGTGCTTGCCGGCGGCATCAACAAGGCGCTTGTGGCGGCGATCGCACGTGCCGGAGGCCGTGCTGTCGGCATCAGCGGCAAGGATGGCGGGCTGATCCGGGCACGCAAGCTTCTTGGCAAGAGCCGCACCGAGGGAAGCGCCATCGAACAGGCCATCGATCTCGGCTTTGTCGGTGAACCGGAACAGATCAATACCGATGTGCTGGACGCGCTGAATGCCGGCGATCTGATTCCGGTTGTGGCGCCGGTGGGAAGTGATGCTGCCGGCGAGACCTATAATATCAATGCCGACACGGCGGCCGGTGCCATTGCCGCCGCGCTTGGTGCGACGCGCATGCTGATGCTGACCGATGTTGCCGGCGTTCTGGACAAGGAAGGCGAGCTGATTACCGAACTGACGGTCAGCCAGGCCGAATCGCTGATCCGTGACGGGACGGTTTCAGGAGGCATGATTCCGAAAGTCGAAACCTGTATCAATGCTGTTCTCGGGGGAGCCGAAGCCGCGGTGATCATGGATGGGCGGGCGCCGCACGCGCTGCTTGTCGAATTGTTCACCGAGCACGGAATGGGAACCATCATCAAGGCCGATTGACCGGCCATTTCCGCGAAAGGCAGCCATCCGATGTCACCTGTTTCAAAGTCGCCGCAGAGCTTTCCCACCGATGAGATTCGGGACTGGGTGTTCGATCTCGACAACACCATCTATCCGGCGCGCTCGCAGCTGTTCCTGCGCGTCGCCGTGCGGATCACCGACTTTGTCGCGCAGCATTTCAAGGTGCCGCATCACGAGGCGCGGGTGATCCAGAAGGATCTGTTCTATCGCTATGGCACGACCATGCGCGGGCTGATGGTCGAGGAAAATCTGGCCCCCGAGGATTATCTGCATTTCGTTCATGATATAGATGTCAGCGACCTGCCGCGTGAGACCGAGCTTGACCGGATGCTGGCGAACTTGCCCGGGCGCAAGCACATCTTCACTAACGGCACGGTGCCACATGCCGAGAATATTCTCGACGCCTATGGCATCCGGCATCATTTCGATCATATCTTCGATATTGTCGGGGCCAATTTCGTGCCGAAGCCGGAACAGAAGGCCTTTGACAGTTTCGTGTCGACAACCGGCATAGACCCGCTTGGTGCGGTGATGGTCGAGGATATGGCCCGCAATCTGGAACCGGCGCACGCGCTTGGCATGCGCACCGTGTGGCTTGTCAGCGATCATGACTGGGCCGCCAAGGGTGCCGACGAGCCCTATGTGCATTTTGTCGCCGAGGATCTGAAGAGCTTCCTTTCGGCCCTTGCCATTCCGACCTGAAAGGTCGATATCAACAACAGATCATATCATGGCGAGAACGCGGAGACGCCGGCCTCGCCAACAGACACAAGTGGAGACGAAGATGGATTTGGCGCAGCTGGAACAGGACATCAACGCGGCGTGGGACGCGCGTGACACGATTGGCGCCGAGACCACCGGCCCGGTTCGTGATGCGGTATCGGCGGCGCTGCATATGCTGGACAGTGGCGCGGCGCGTGTCGCCGAGCCGCGCGGCGACCATCAATGGCATGTCAATCAGTGGCTGAAAAAGGCCGTGCTGCTGTCCTTCAGGCTGAATGACATGGCGGTGATCCCGTCCGGCACCACCTATCCCGGCCATGGCGAGGCGGCCTGGTGGGACAAGGTGCCATCGAAATTCGCCGGTTGGGGCGAGTCCGAATTCCGCGATGCCGGCTTTCGCGCCGTGCCGGGCTGTGTTGTCCGGCATTCGGCGCATATCGCCGCCGGTGCCGTGCTGATGCCGAGCTTTGTCAATCTCGGTGCCTATGTCGACAGCGGCACCATGGTCGATACCTGGGCGACGGTCGGGTCCTGCGCACAGATCGGCAAGAATGTGCACCTTTCTGGCGGCGCCGGGATCGGCGGCGTTCTGGAGCCGCTGCAGGCCGGCCCGGTGGTGATCGAGGATGACTGCTTCATCGGCGCCCGTTCCGAGGTTGTCGAGGGGGTGGTTGTCGAGCAGGGCGCGGTGCTGTCGATGGGTGTCTTCATCGGTGCCTCGACAAAGATTGTCGACCGCGTCACCGGCGAGGTTCATATGGGCCGCGTGCCGGCCTATTCTGTGGTTGTTCCCGGCGCGCTTCCCGGCAGGCCGCTTGCCGACGGCTCGCCCGGCCCGTCGCTTGCCTGCGCTGTGATCATCAAGAAGGTCGATGAAAGAACCCGCTCGAAGACCTCTGTCAACGAATTGCTGCGCGACTGATGGCACCGTCGCTGTCGCATGCTGTCGAACTGACCCGGCGGTTGATCCGCTGTCCGTCGGTGACGCCGCATGAAGGCGGTGCGCTTGACTGTCTGGAAGGCGAGTTGACGGCGCTCGGCTTTGTCTGCCAGCGGTTGCCCTTTGGCGAGGGTGACGGGCGGGTCGACAATCTGTTCGCCCGCCGCGGCGGTGATGGTCCGCATATCAGTTTCGCCGGCCATACCGATGTGGTTCCGGTTGGTGACCGCGGGGCCTGGACACATGACCCGTTCGGCGCGGTGATCGAGGATGGGCGACTCTATGGCCGTGGCGCGGCCGACATGAAAAGCGGAATTGCCGCCTTTGTCGCTGCTATCGCCCGCCTTCCCGCCGACAAGGCCGGCGGGTCGATCAGCCTGCTGATCACCGGCGATGAAGAGGGCGATGCCGTCAACGGCACCGCGAAGATGGTCGAATGGGCGGCGGCGCATGGCCATCATCCCGACATGTGCATCGTTGGCGAGCCGACCAACCCGACGGCGCTTGGCGACGTGATCAAGAATGGACGGCGTGGCAGCCTGTCGGGACATCTGGTTGTCGAGGGACGGCAGGGGCATGTCGCCTATCCGCATCTTGCCGACAATCCGGTGACAAGATTGCTGGCCATGCTGGCACCGGTGAATGGCTGCGAGCTGGATTCCGGCACACCGCATTTTGGCCCGTCGGTGGCGCATGTCACCACCATTGATGTGGGCAATCCGGCGACCAACGTCATTCCGGCGCGGGCCGAGGCCCGCTTCAACATCCGCTTCAATACCGAGCACAGCGCGGACAGTCTGGTCGGCTGGCTGGAGGAGCATTTCGGCCGGATCGGCGGTGACTGGACGGTCAGCTGGAAATCGAACGCCGCGCCCTTCATCACCGCGCCCGGCCAGTTGACCGACCTGCTGGCCGATGCCAGCGAGGCCGTGACCGGGCGCCGTCCGGAGCTGTCGACCACGGGCGGCACCTCGGATGCGCGGTTCATCACAAATCTGTGTCCGGTAGCCGAATTCGGCCTTGTCGGACAGACCATGCACCAGGTTGACGAGCATGTCCTGACCGCCGACATCGATGGTTTGAGCGCGATCTATGAGGAATGTCTGCGGCGCTTCTTTTCCGGAGGTGCGGCGTGAACGAGGCTGACAATTCACTGGCATTCGCACGCCTTGCCGAGCTGTTCAGGCGCACCCTGCTGGTGATGCTGGGACGCCGGCCGATCAGCGGCAGCTATGTGTTCGACGCACCGGCGGTCTGGCAGGCGATCTGGGCGTCGGTGATCTTCACCCTCATCGTATCGGTCTATCCCGGCCTTCGCTCCGGCATCGCCGTACTGGCGGCCAATCTGATCCTGCAGCTTGTCGCCGTCGTTCTGATGGTGCTGCTGTTCGCGATGATCCTGCGCGGTGCCGGCCTGTCCAATCGGCTGTTCGCCTTCGCCGTGCCGTTCCTGTGGGTCGAGAATGTTCAGCATCTGGTTGGCGGGCTGGTGCAGAATCTGGTGATCCTGTCGGGTGACGCGACCATGCTGATCCTGCTCACGCCGTTGATCTTCTGGACCGTCTACTGGCTGTGGCGAATTGGCCGTGACCAGCTTGGCCGTGGCGGATGGTTCGCCACCGGCCTGTTGTTCCTGTCATTCGTGATCGATGCCGGATTGTTCCTGTTCGTGCAGTCACGCGTGCAGAATCCCGGCTGATCCCGTGCGGTTGATCTGAACCGGCCGACCTAGAACGGGTAGGTTACCCCGGTCAGATACAGCCCCTGTGGCGGGGCGGTCGGGCCGGCGGCGGACCGGTCACGGGCCTGCAATGTTGCCGCGACATCCTGCGCCGTCCATTTGCCGGTTCCCACCAGCGCCAGCGTGCCGACGATGTTGCGCACCTGATGATGCAGAAATGACCGGGCCGCTGCATGCACATGCACTTCCTCGCCAGCCATTTCGACCCGCAGCACGTCAAGCGTTCGCAGCGGGCTGTCGGCCTGGCACTGGCTGGCGCGAAAGCTGGTGAAGTCATGCCGTCCGACCAGATGTGCGGCCGCCTCGCCCATCGCCGACACATCGAGGCTGGCCCGGTGATGCCAGACCCGCCCCCGATCCAGTGCCGGCGGAGCGCGCCGTGGCAGAATGCGATAGAGATAGCGCCTGCCGGTGGCCGAAAATCTGGCATGAGCATCGGCCGGCACCTCGCGCGCGGTGCGGATTGTCACCGGATATGCGGCTGTCAGCGCGTTCAGCGCCGCCATCACCCGCGGTGCATCAAACTTGTCGGGAGCGTCGAGATGCGCCACCTGGCCGGTAGCGTGAACACCCGAATCGGTGCGGCCAGCACCCTGCACCGGGCAATCACCGCCGGTCAGTTCGCGCGCCGCGTCCTCCAGAACCTGCTGAACCGACAGGCCGTTATCCTGACGCTGCCAGCCGACAAAGGGCCCACCATCATATTCGACGGTGATGAAGATGCGGCGCGTCATTCGTCAGTTGCGCCGAGCGCGCTGCCAACGGCTACCGGATTGCCGTTCAGAAAGGCGCGCGCCGACATCGGTTTGCCGCCGGCAGGTTGCAGCTCGTCGAGGATGACCTCGCCACCGCCGGTGCCGATGCGCATGCCGCCCGCCGGATCAAGCCCCAGAAAATGCCCGGGCTTGGCGGCGCTTGTTTTGTCACCGCGCCGTGCCGCGCGCACCCGGATTCGCCCTTTCGGACCGATGAACCAGGCGCCCGGCACCGGGGTGAAGGCCCGGATCTGCCGGTCGATGATCAGCGCCGGCAGGGACCAGTCGATCTCGGCCTCGGCCGGCGTCAGTTTTGGCGCATAGATCGCGGCTGCATGATCCTGCGGCTGTTGCCGGTCGAGGATGCCGGGGAGACCGGCCACCACCTCGCCAAGCAGCTCGGCGGTGAGGCTTGCCAGCCTGTCATGGAGGCTGGCGGCGGTGTCGGTATTGCTGATGGCGCATTCCCGCCGCGCCAGCACCGGGCCGGTATCAAGCCCGGCCTCCATCACCATCGCGCAGACGCCGGTTTTCGTGTCGCCGGCGGCGATGGCGCGCTGGATCGGTGCCGCACCGCGCCAGCGTGGCAACAGCGAGGCATGGCCGTTGATACAGCCGAAGCGCGGAATCGCCAGCGCTGGAGACGGCAGGATCAGCCCATAGGCGACGACGATAAAGACATCCGCCTCGAGCGCCGCCAGCGCGGCGGCATCCTCGTCGGTCTTCAGGCTTTCCGGATGGCGAACCGTCAGCCCGCGTGTGGCGGCATGCGCCGCTACCGGTTGCGGGGTTTCGCGCATGCCGCGACCGGCGCGGCGTGGTGGCTGCGTATAGACGGCCAGCACATCATGATCGTCGGCAAGCCGGTCAAGCGTCGGAATGGCGAAAGCCGGACTTCCCATGAAGACGATCCGCCGGCGTGTCATGGCCGCCTCCTAGTCGCCACCATTGACCTGACGAAGCTCTTTCAGGGCGCGCCGCACGATCATGTCACGCTTCAGCCGCGAGATATGGTCGATGAACAGGACCCCGTCCAGATGATCGATTTCATGCTGCACGCAGGCGGCAAGAAGCCCCTCGCACCGCATCATCTGTTCATGGCCGTCAATATCGACATAGCGGACATCGACATGGGCCGGCCGTTTGACCTCGGCGGTCTGTTTCGGGATCGACAGGCAGCCCTCTTCCATCACCGCTGTCTCGTCCGACCTGCCGATAATCTCCGGATTGATCATCCTGTGAAGTTCCGGCGCGTCGTCTGGCCCGCAATCCATCACGATCAGACGTTCAGAGATATTGATCTGCGGTGCTGCAAGGCCGATTCCTGGCGCGTCATACATCGTCTCGGCCATGTCGTCGAGAAGCTGGCGAACGCCGTCCGTCACCTCGCGCACCGGCGCGGCGACCCGGCGAAGCACCGGGTCGGGAATGCAGATGATGGGGATCAGCGCCATTGCCCTGCCTTTCATGGCCGTCTTGTTACAGGTCTTTGGAGTAGGGGAAGCCGGCGAAGCAGTCAAGTTGCAGTCGGCCGGTCGTCATGCCAGACTGGCAGTATCTGTCGACGCGGTGATTCCATGCTGTCGGCAGGACTGTCCTGACCCGCCCTGCAGACGGATTTTCCGCCCATGCCGCTCGATATGATGACCATTCTTCTGGCGCTTGTCGTCATTGCCGTCCTTGTCGTCATGCTGGTGCGCCAGCGCACCGCCGGGCGTGATGGCGGGCATGACAGCGAAGCCCTGGCCGAACTGAAGGGACAGCTTGCCCAGCTTGCCGCGCAATCCGGCGAGCTTCACAGGACCGTCGCCGCGCAGATGCAGGAAACCGAGGGCCGTCTTGGCACGCGTCTTGAAAACTCGCTTCGTGACCAGAATGAGCGCACCAACCGCTCGCTCACCGGCATGGCCGAGAAGCTTGTGGTCATCGAGCAGGCAAACGCGCATATCTCGGCGCTGTCGGGGCAGGTTGGCGAGTTGCAGAACATCCTGTCGAACAAGCAGGCGCGCGGCAGCTTCGGTGAGGTGCAGCTGGAAAATCTGGTCCGTGACGCGCTTCCCGAAAGCGCCTTCAGTTTCCAGCACACGCTGTCAAATGGCCGCCGGGTAGATTGCTTTCTGGATATGCCGGCACCGCCCGGCGCGATCTGTGTCGATTCCAAATTTCCGCTGGAATCCTATCGTGCGCTGACCGCCGCCGGTGGCGAGGCTGACCGCACTGCGGCGCGGCGGGCGATGGAGACAGATGTGAAGAAACATATCGCCGACATCGCCGAGCGCTACATCATCCCCGGTGAGACAGCGGACAGCGCGATCATGTTCCTGCCGTCGGAATCGGTCTATGCCGAGATCAACCTGCAGCTTCCCAAGCTTGTCGAGGAAAGCCGGCGGCGGCGCGTCTATATGGCCGGGCCGGACAATCTGATGCTGATCCTGCATACGGTACGGGCGATCCTGCGCGATGCGCGCATGCATGAGGCCGCCGGCGTGATCAAGGCCGAGGTCGAGACGATGCTGCAGGATGTGGCGCGGCTGGATGAGCGGATCAAGAAGCTGGCAACGCATTTTGGCCAGGTGGAAAAGGATATCGACGATATCCAGATCTCCAGCCGGAAGATTTCCTCACGCGGAGCGAAGATCACGCAGATCGATGTCAGCGATGACAGCACGCCGCCACCCGAGTTGCCGACTGAATTGCCGGGCGACCCGTCCGGCCAGGGGGGTCACTGACCGCCAATACGTCCCCGCGCCTTCAGCGCCTGTGCCAAAGTGCCGTCATCGAGAAAATCCAGCTCGCCGCCAACCGGCACGCCATGTGCCAGCCTCGTCACCTCGATCGACAATGGTGACAGTTTTTCATGGAGATAATGCGCCGTCGTCTGTCCTTCGACGGTGGCCGGCAGGGCGAGGATCACCTCGCCGACATCCTCGCGCGCGCGGATCAGCAGCCGGTCGATAGTGAGCTCCGACGGCCCGCGCCCGTCAATGGCGCTGAGTGTACCGCCAAGAACATGATACAGGCCGCGATATACGGCGGCGCGTTCCATCGCCCACAGATCGCCGACATCCTCGACAACGCAGATGGTCTGCCGGTCACGCTGTGTATCGCGGCACAGCGCGCAGATATCGCCAGTGTCCAGATTGCCGCAATCGGCACAGCTGCGGATACTGCGCGCCACCCGCCCCAGATCCTCGGCAAGTGGCAGCATCAGCCGGTCGCGGTTCTGTAGCAGATGCAGCACCGCGCGCCGCGCCGAGCGCGGGCCAAGCCCCGGAAGGCGGGCCAGCCGGCGGATCAGATTGTCGAGCTGGGAATCCATCGGGGTCGTGCGGATCAGAAGGGCAATGACATGCCCGGCGGCAGGGGCAGGCCGCCGGTGATGTCCTTCATCCTTGCCGCCATGGCCGCATCCGCCTCGCCTTTCGCCTTGTTTGCCGCAAGGATGATCATATCCTCGAGGATCGACATGTCATCACTGTCGCTGTCGTCGGCGATGGCGGCCGGATCGATCTTCACGCCGCGCATTTCACCCTTGCCGGTGACGGTCACCGTGACCGCGCCGCCACCAACGCTGGCGGTGAATTCGGTTTCGGCCATTTCCTGCTGCAGCGCTTCCATGCGCGCCTGCATCTCCTGAACCTTTTTCATCATGCCGGCCATATTGCGCATCATCTCGGAATATCCTCATCTGACTGGTCTTCAGGGGGGTGTTCCGCCGCTGTGACGGATTCGATTTCGGCGCCGGGGAACATCTCGGTGATGGCTCTGACCAGAGGTGCTCCGGCGATGGCCTCGATCTCGCGCTGTTGCGCCGCACGCCGTTCCTCGGTGATGGTCATGCCGCCGGGGCCATCCGACAGGCTGACCATCCAGCGCTCACCGGTCCAGTCGCTGAGCCGGCGAGCCATGTCGCCCGGCAGGCTGTCCGGTGCGCCGTCGGTGAGGCAGATATCAAGAAGGCCGGGCTGCAGGCGGACAAGCCGCACATGGCTGCGGATATGCGCCGCCAGCAGCGGGTCGTCATGCGCCTCGGCAAGTTCGGAAATATCCAGCAGGGATTCCGGTTGCGGCGGTGTCGCATTGTCGGACTCGGCGACGGGCATTGGAGCCGGCGCCGGAACCGGCGTTGCAACTGGTGCTGCAGCCGTTGTTGGCTGGAGTGATGGTTGGAGTGATGGCTGGGCCGCCACCGCCTCACCGCCGCCGGCATGCATCGTGGCAGGTGGCGGGTCGTCTGCCGCTGCGGGTGTTGTCATGTCGGGTTGCGGTGCCGGCATTGTTGGCGCGGGCACGGTTTCGGTCGGGCCTCGGGCCGGGCCTGGAGCCGGGCCTGGAGCGGGGCCTGGGGCCGGTGATGTTGGCTCGGTGCCTGCCAGACGTTGAACGATGTCACCCGGAGTCGGCATATTGGCAATGTGCGCCAGCCGGATGACCAGCATTTCGGCAGCGGCTGGCGGTTGTGGCGCCGAGGTGACTTCGCCATGACCCTTGAGCAGCATCTGCCAGGCCCGGCCCAGACGCGCGATCCCGAGCCGTGCCAGCGCGTCGATGGCGTCCCGTTCGGATTCGAGAAGCGTGTCGAGCGTGCCGCCGGCAGCTTTCTGGCTGGCGCGGTGAACAAGATCCATCAGATCTGCGATGATCATCTCCGGCTCGGCGCCGCCGGCCATGGTTGCCGCCAGTGCAGCAAGCGCGCCGGCCGTATCGCCCCGCATCGCCCGGTCAAGGATGGCGATGGAGTCGGCCCGCCCGGGCCGGCCAAGCATCTCGGCAATGTTGTCGATCGTCATCCTGTCGGCGGTCATCGCCGCCGCCTGGTCGAGAAGCGACAGCGCGTCGCGGACCGATCCCTCGGCGGCGCGGGCAATGGCGGTGATCGCCTCGGCATCGGCGGTGATCGATTCGCGCTCGCAGATCATCTCAAGATGCGCGGCCAGCATATCGGTTGGCACCCGCCGCAGGTCAAAGCGCTGGCATCGTGACAGGATCGTCACCGGCACCTTGCGAATCTCGGTTGTGGCGAAGATGAATTTCACATTGTCGGGCGGTTCCTCAAGCGTCTTCAGAAGCGCGTTGAACGCGCTTTTCGACATCATGTGGACCTCGTCAATGATATAGATCTTGAAACGTCCGGAGACCGGCCGGTAGCCGACACCCTCGATGATCTCACGCGCGTCATCGACACCGGTATGGCTAGCCGCATCGATCTCCAGAACATCGACATGGCGTCCGGCGGCGATGGACTGGCAGGGCTCGCAGGCACCGCACGGCTCCAGCGTCGCGCCGCCTTCACCATCCGGTCCGATGCAGTTCAGCCCGCGCGCCAGAAGCCGTGCCGTCGAGGTCTTGCCGACGCCGCGAACGCCGGTCAGCACAAAGGCATGCGCCAGCCGCCCGAGTGACAGCGCGTTTTCCAGCGTGCGGACAAGCGCTTCCTGGCCTATCAGCTCGGAAAAACGTTCGGGGCGGTACTTGCGGGCAAGTACCCGATAACCTGTCAGGACGCTGTCGCTCATGATGTCAGGAATCTAGCGCAGCAGGGGCGGCTTTGCCACCGGTAACTGCCACGCCCCGGCCTCCGGCCCGCATGCTGGCGCCAAACATCTGGCCGACCATCTGGCCAAACATATGACGGGGAAAGCGGAAGACTGAACAACCCGCGCGAAAACGACCCTGGCTGCTTCCTCTCGGACCTGACCGGTTAGACCGACAGCACGTCCGTCCAGCCTTCCTGATCTCTATATGGATGAAAGCGGCAGGGGGGACAAGCCATTAATGCCGGATCTGGCGGGTGGCTGGTGGCGCTGCTGTCCGTTGTGGTGGTGGGTCAGCAGCTGGCGCGCACCGGGCTTGCCGGATAGGTGCCGAGGATCGTCACCTCGCCATCCTGGCAATAGAAGCGCAGCTCTTCCATGGCGAGCTGCATGTCCGGGGCGTCGATATGGCCCTCGACATCGACATAGAACTGCGCATGTTCGGCCGATCCCGGCCGCAGATAGCTTTCCAGCTTGGTCAGGTTGATGCCGTTCGTGGCGAACCCGCCAAGCGCCTTGTAAAGCGCCGCCGGCACGCTGCGAAGCTTGAACACCATGGTTGTCATCATCCGCTCGCCATTCAGCGGTGGCGTGACGTCGGTGCGCGACATGACGAGAAATCGTGTGGTGTTGTGCTCGGCATCCTCGGCCGAGGCCAGCAGCACATCGAGGCCATAGATCTGGCCGGCCAGTTTCGAGGCGATGGCGCCAACGGATGTGTCGCCGCGCGCCGCGATATCCTTTGCCGCGCCGGCGGTATCGGCGTGCATCACCGGCGTCAGGCCGAGCGAGCGCAGCCGCTCGCGGCATTGCGCAAGTCCCTGCGCGTGGCTGTGTACCTCGACAAGCGAGTCGAGCGTGGCTCCCGTCGGCGCCAGCAGGTGATGATTGACCCGCTGGAAATGCTCGCCATTGATGAACAGGCCGGAATCGGGAAGAAGGTGGTGGATGTCGGCCACCCGTCCGGCGATCGAGTTTTCGACCGGCACCATGGCCAGCGCGGCGCGCCCCTCCTGGACGGCGAGGATCATGTCCTCGAACGAGGCGCAGGCAAGCACCTCCATCTCCGGCTTCACCGCCTGGCAGGCCATGTGCGAATAGGCGCCGGGCACGCCCTGAAACGCGATGATGTTGCTGCTGTCGCTCATAGACTGGGTATCCGTTGCTGTCCTCCGGCGACATCCCGCCGGTGCGCGAGTATCATGTCATGTTCGGAAGCTGTCAATCTCGGTGGTCATGCGGTTGGGCAGGTCAGCCCGGCGGTTCAACCAGTCCGGCAACCCGGTCAGTCATCCACCGCCAAGGCGTTGCCGGGTCGCGGCAAGGTCTTCCTCGGTATCGACTCCGGCCGGAGCTTCGGCGATCTCGGCGACGGCCACTGTCATGCCGGCCTCAAGGGCGCGAAGCTGCTCCAGCCTCTCGGCCATTTCCAGCGGTGACGGGGGCAGGTCGACGAATCGCGCCAGCGCGGCGCGCTGCCATCCATAGACTCCGACATGATGGTATTTCGGTGCGTCTCCGGTCGGCACCGGGGCACGGCTGAAATAGAGCGCGGTACCAATGCGCGGGATATCATTATGGGAGGCGTCATTGCCGGGTGGGGCGGTGTCATCCCGCCAGCTGACGACCGCCTTGACGATTTGCGCGCGCGCCGCCTCGGTCTCGTCGGCAAGGGTGACAAGAGTCGACAGCGCGGCCCGGCTGTGCTGCGCCGTCGCCAGAAGTGTCGCCGGGATCATCGGGTCGAGCTCGGGAAGGTCGCCCTGAAGATTGAGGATCATGTCAAAATGCCGGTCCGGATCGATCCGCTCGACCGCCTCGAAGGTGCGGTCGGACCCGGACGGATGGTCGGCCCGCGTCTTCACCGCATTGCCGCCGGCCGCCTGCACGGCCGCAATGATGGCGTCGTCGTCGCTCGCCACCCAGACCGGCGCGATATTGGCGGCCATGGCACGCTCCCAGACATGCTGGATCATCGGCTTGCCGGCGATGTCGGCAAGCGGCTTTCCGGGCAGCCGGCTGGCCGCCATGCGGGCGGGAATGATGATGACAGGCGACAAGGTCGAACTCATGATGCGGCAATTCATCACATAATCTTCGATTTGCCTAGGCAAAAGGCGCAAATAGGCTGATCGGGGGCTTGAGGGCAACCGGCAATTTCGCTAAGAGATGGGCGTTGGGTCGGCCTTGTGGTGGCCGGCCGCCAGACAGTGTAGGGGGAGCTTCCGCATCCGCGGGAGAGTTGAGCATGGACGAACTTGGTCTGAACAAGCTTTTTGCCGGCATTCTCGTCGCCGGCCTGCTGCTGATGACAGGGGTGAAGCTTGCCGAAGTCCTCGTGCCGCACAGCGAGCTCGAGCAGAATGCCTATGTGATCGAGGTGCCTGAGGGTGATGCCGCCGGCGCTGCCGCGGCGCCTGCCGCCAAGGGTCCCGAGCCGATCATGGCGTTGCTGGCCAGCGCGGATGCCGTTGCCGGCGAGAAACTGGCCAAGAAATGCACAGCCTGCCATGTGTTCGACAAGGGCGGTGCCAACAAGGTTGGCCCGGGGCTCTGGAATGTCGTCAATGCGGACAAGGGCGTGGTTGACGGGTTTGGCTACTCGAACGCGCTGATCGAATTTGGAGGACAGTGGGATTATGCGGCGTTGAATGCTTTTCTGGCCAAGCCGAAAGCCTATATCTCCGGCACGAAGATGAATTTTGCCGGGCTGAAGAAGCCGCAGGACCGCGCCAACATGATTGCCTATCTGCGTCAGCAGGCGGATTCGCCGGCCGCGCTGCCGACCGCCGAGCAGATTGCCGCCGAAAGCGGCAGCTGAGGCACCGTGAGCGATATCAGCCGAGTCCACAGCCAGCTTAGCAATGCCGAGCTGGCTGAGTTTCTTTCCGGGCTTCCCGCGGTCAGCCGGCCGGTCATCTCGAACTGGTTTCGCAGCGGCGGCACCATCGAATGGAAGGCCGATGATTCGCCAGTGACGCTTGCCGACAAATCGGCCGAACTGGCGCTTCGTGACGCCCTCGTCGCGCAATTTCCCGATGACGATATCCTTGGTGAGGAACACGCTCCGCATCGCGGCAGCAGCGGCTATGCCTGGATCATCGACCCGATCGACGGCACCCGCGCCTTCATCTGCGGCCGGCCGGTCTTCGGCACGCTTGTCGGGCTGGTCAGGAATGACGTACCGATCGCCGGTCTGATCGACATGCCGATGCTGGATGAATGCTATGTCGCCGTCGGCGATGTCGCGACACTGAACGGCACCGCCATCAGCACCAGCAATGTCACGACGCTCCGCCAGGCGCGGCTTGCCACAACCGCGCCGGAAGCGCTTCTCGCGGACAGCCTTGATGCCTTCAACAGGCTCAGTGCCGGCGCGGCGACCAACAGCTATGGCGGTGACTGTCATAACTATGCGCTGCTGGCCGCAGGCCATCTCGATCTTGTTCTCGAAGACGGGCTGGCGACACATGACATCATGGGGGTGGTGCAGGTGATCCGCGCTGCCGGCGGTGTGGTCACCGACAAGGCCGGAGCGCCGGTATCTATGCGCGAGACGACGAGCCTGCTTGCCGCCGCGACCCCGGCGCTTCATGCCGAGGCGCTTGCCATCGTCAGGGGCAAGAGCTGACAGGGAGGGTAAGATGATCCGGATCGGCTTTTACGGGAATGCCAGTGCAATTGCCGACTGGGAATCCTCACTTGCCACAAGGCTGCCGGCATTCGAGATCAATGAGTTGCCGAGCGAGGCCGGCGCGGCAAGCGACGTCGCGCTTGTCTGGGCGCCGCCACCAAACGCTTTCGCCAATTGTACCAGTCTTCGCGGCATCATCATGCAGGGCCAGGGTGTCGACCATATGATGCGCGACAGCACCGTGCCGCGCGACATTCCGCTGGTGCGGCTGATCGATCCCGACATGGCCAACGCGCTCAGCCACTGGGCGATTCTGAACGCACTGGATTTCTGGCGCGACGGTGCCGCGTACCGTGCCCAGGAGGCAATGCGGGACTGGCGCTCGCTGCCGCAACGGCCGTCTACCGGGGGGCGTGTCGGCATCCTGGGCGTCGGCGCTATTGGCACGGTCATCGCGCGGCGGTTCGCGGCTTTGGGATTCAGCGTCCGCGGTTTTGCCAGATCACCGAAGCAGATTGACGGAGTCGAAATCTTTGTCGGTATGGACCAGCTTGCCGATTTCGCCGACGGGCTCGACATTGTCGTGTCAGTGCTGCCGCTGACCCCGCAGACAACCGGCATCATGAATGCCGGCTTTTTCGACCGGCTGGCGCCGGGGGCCTTCATCATCAATGGCGGGCGTGGCCCGCAGGTGAATGATGACGATCTTCTTGCCGCCCTTGATTCGGGCCGGCTTGGCGGGGCGGCGCTCGATGTGTTCGCGGTTGAACCGCTGCCGGACGAGCACCCGTTCTGGACGCATCCGAATGTACGGGTCTGGCCGCATGTGGCTGCGCAGACCAATGCCACCTCGGCAGCTGACCAGGTGGCGCAGGCGATCCTGCGGATGATGGCCGGCGAGGAGCCGGCGAACCGGGTCGACTGGACGCGCGGTTACTGACAGCACCTCGGTTTCAGCCGGCAAGGCTCTCGATATAGGTGAACAGCGCGCGAAGCCCCATCGCCTCGCCACCCTTCGGCCGGCCGGGGCGACCAGCCAGGTTCCACGCCATCACATCGATATGCGCCCAGTTCGTGTCTTTGCCGGCAAAGCGCCGCAGGAACAGCGCCGCGGTGATCGCCCCGCCATAGCCCGACGGGCCGGTGCTGGACAGCGCCACATGGCCGGCATCAAGATGACGCTCATAGGGCTCGAACAGCGGCAGCCGCCAGAGCGGATCGGCCGCCGCCGCCGCCGCCGCGAGGATGCCGGCGGCGGTGTCATCGCGGTTGGCGAACAGCGCCGGCAGTTCGGTGCCGAGCGCCACCCGCGCGGCGCCGGTCAGCGTGGCAAAGTCAATCATGAAGTCGGGCTCGTCCTCGCAGGCAAGCGTGATCGCATCGGCCAGGACAAGCCGCCCCTCGGCATCGGTGTTGCCAACCTCGACCGGCAGGCCGGCACGGGTGTCGATGACATCGAGCGGCCGCATCGACTTCGATGACACCGCGTTTTCCGCTGTCGGCACGAGAACCCGCAGCTGCACCGGCAGCCCGGCCATCATCACAGCGTTGGCAAGGCCAAGAACCGTTGCCGCGCCGCCCATATCCTTTTTCATCAGCTCCATCGCCTTTGACGGTTTCAGGTCAAGGCCGCCGGAATCAAAGGTGATCCCCTTGCCGATAAGGGTGATTTTCGGGCCGTTGTCACCCCAGCGCAGGTCGATCAGCCGCGGCGCGATCTCGGCGGCGCGCCCCACCGTGTCGATGGCGGGATAGTCGCTGGCAAGCGCCGCGCCGGCGGTGACCTCTATGACGGCATCGAACCGTTCGGCGAGATGACGTGCCGCCGCCTCAAGCCCGGCCGGGGTCATGTGATTTGGCGGCGCGTTGATCAGGTCGCGGCAAAAAGCGGTGCCGGTGGCCAGTCCGGTCACACGCCGGCGCGCCGCATCATCCGATATCGCGGCGAGGCTGAGTTCGCGAACGGCCCGTTCCGGCGCCTTCGCCTTGCGATAGGCGGTGAAGCGATATTGCGCCAGTGCCCAGCCAAGCCCGATCGCGGCAAGGTCAAGCGCCGGATCGCATGGCCCGGCCACAGACCAGCGTCCGGCCGGCAGCTGGGTGGCGATCGCGGCAGCATCCCAGATGGCGTTTGCCGGATCGATGATCCCGACAGCATCATCGCGGTCAGAATTCTGGCCAGTAGCCGGCAGAAGACAGGCCTTGCCGGCTTTGGCGGCAAAGTCGCTGGCGGCGATCCAGTCCCGCGTGGGCGCGTCGGCGTCGTCACGCCAGGCGTCATATTCCTGTGGTGTCAGCAGGCGCAGGGAGCGTGCGTCCAGGTCATCCGTGACAAGGCCGAGTTCATCTGGTTCGCGAAGCGGAAATCTGGTCATGAGTCATCCATCGGGTGTGGGGCAACGAGTGCGCGGACATGCCCCATGCGCATCTGCAAGGTAATTCCGCGCAAACCGAGATATATCGTAAATGCGGCAAAAAGGCCATTCAGTCCAAGCCCGCCAAGCAGCAATATGGCAACAGCGAACAGCGCGGCCGAGACCAGCATCGCGTTGCGCATCTCGCGGCTTTGTGTGGCACCGATGAACACGCCA
>Ga0181584_10000753_pt1 | contig 23735 bp, 17 predicted proteins | sample 071ome_30_FD_132462 | JGI IMG/M metagenome (GOLD analysis project Ga0181584, IMG submission 132462) | Coastal salt marsh microbial communities from the Groves Creek Marsh, Skidaway Island, Georgia - 071406AT metaG (megahit assembly) | ecosystem: Environmental > Aquatic > Marine > Intertidal... | reverse complement strand
TCAAGAAATTCAGTCTTACGAAATGAAACGGCAGGTCTTTCAAAACCGAGTGGATCTTTTGATGGCTCTTGGAGGCGGGTGGGAAAGCCCGGTTCTGGAGACGGTTTCAAGCCTTCCGAAGAAAGATTTACTCAATTGATCCAACCATGAAGTGGAAACAAGCGATTATCAGCCTTTTGGTCATTCTCGCCAGTGCGGGGCTGACACTGGTCATGGTGCTGAAACCTCGGGAAATGGTTCCTGTCGAAAGCCCTGAGCTCATCCCAAGTGTTCAATGTGTTCTTGCGCAGGCTGGTAAGCAGCGTGCTCTTGTAACGAGTCAGGGTCACCTGCGATCCAAAAATGAAATTACCCTCTCCAGTCAGGTCGATGGCTTGATCGTTGAAATGGCCGAAACATTCGCAGTAGGCGGTGTTTTTAAGAAAGGCGATGTTCTTCTCAGAATCGAGAAAAATCATTACGAACATGCTTTGGCTCAGGCCCAAGGACAGCTGGCTGCTGCTGAGTTGAAGTTGGCTCAGGTTGAGGCTGAGGGCGAAGTTGCCGTGAGGGACTGGGAGGTATTGAAAGATATGGTAGAGCTTACACCTAGTCCACTGATGCTGAAAGAGCCGCAGATGAATGAGGCGAAGCAGTCTCTTGCTGCGGCAAAAGCGTCGCTGAGAAGCGCTGAATTTGATTTGGAAAAAACGGTCATTCGAGCTCCTTTCAATGGCAAGCTTCTGAATAAAATGATGGGGAAGGGCCAATTCGTGCGTCGGGGAGAACCCTTGGCGACGATGTATGAAAGTGAAACATTTGAAGTTTTTCTCCCTGTCACGATGCGGGAATTGGGTTTTTTGTCGATGCCTGCGGCAAAGACTGCCGGCAAGCTTAGCTCGGCCGTGGAAGTGGACCTTTTCGCCGAAGCAGGGGGTCAACGTTGGCAGTGGAATGCGCTCGCAAAACGCTTGAGCGCTTCGGTTGAAGCCAATACCGGGGTCATTTTCCTGATCGCTGAATTGACAGGAAACACCCGACAGGATCAGGGAAACGACGAAGAAATGCTGGAGCCTTTGCCTGGCATGTATGTCGAGGCTGAGATTCGCGGAAAAAGCTGGGCCGAGTCCATTGTCGTGCCACGCTCGGCACTGGGGCCTGAGAAAAAAGTAGGTGTGATAGGCAGCAATGACCAAGTTCATTTAAGAGATGTGGAGGTCGGTCAGTTATTGGGTGACCAAGTGATTCTGATCGGTGGTATCGAAGACGGAGAACGAGTCGTTGCCATGTTTCGGGAAATACCTTTTGACGGTGCAAAAGTCCTTCCCATGATGCTTGAAAATTCCGTTGGCCCATGAATGGTATCATTGATTGGTTTGCAAGAAACCATGTTGCGGCCAACCTGCTGGTAGTGGGTATTTTCGTAGCTGGACTGATGGGGCTCTGGTCGGGGAAACGGGAGGTTTTTCCATCCGTTAGTTCTGACATGATTTCTGTCAGTGTGGTGTATCGAGGTGCAGCACCCAGCGAAGTTGAGCAAGGCGTTTGCATCAAAATCGAAGAAGCCATCCAAGGCATCGAGGGTATCAAAAAGATATTATCCACTGCCACAGAGGGGCTAGGGACGACAAGGGCTGAATTGGTTCCGGGCACCGATATTCCTGAAGCAATGGATGATATCAAGTCTGCCATCGATGCCATTGACACGTTTCCACAGCTCACGGAAAAGCCGGTTATCGAGGAAATCGTGGTCGAGAAGCAGGTCATCAATGTTGCCATAGCGGGTGAGGTTGGGGCAACGGCTCTTAGGCAATATGCCGAGTTGGTTCGGGACGACTTGACGGCGATACCGGATATCACTCAAGTCCGTCTAGCCAATGCACGGCCTTATGAAATTTCCATCGAAGTCTCTCCTTCTGCACTAAGACAGCATGGGTTGACCTTTGACGCTGTGGCAGCAGCCATTCGCAGGTCTTCGGTAGATCTTCCCGGAGGAGGTATCAAAACAAATGGGGGCGAAATTTTGCTCCGATCTATTCACCAAGCGTATCGTGGAGAGGATTTCGAATCGATCCTGTTGATGGTTCGGGAGGACGGGACTCGGGTGTTGGTCAAGGACGTTTGCCGTGTGATTGACGGTTTCCGTGAATCCGACCAGGAGAGTCTTTTTGATGGAAAACCCTGCCTCATGGTTCAGGTGTTCCGGGTCGGAAATCAGAACGCGCTGACCATTTCATCCAAGGTGCAAGAATATGTGAAGAACCAACAGTCCTTGCTTCCTGCTGGTATACAAATGACGACTTGGCAGGATGATGCATCCTACCTCAGGAGTCGCCAGGAGTTGCTTGTTAAAAATGGTTTTTTCGGTCTGGCGTTGGTGTTTGCCACCCTGGCGCTCTTCCTTCGATTTGGTTTGGCCTCATGGGTCAGTCTGGGACTTTTTGTTTCCTTCATGGGTACCTTGTGGTTGATGCCCATTATGGATGTGAGCATTAATCTTCTCTCACTCTTCGCTTTTATTCTGGTATTGGGAATCGTGGTCGATGATGCCATTGTTGTCAGCGAAAACATCCATTCTCATCAACAGCGAGATGGTTTTTCGTTGCTCTCTGCCATTCGGGGGACGCAGGAAGTTGGGAAACCAGTCATTTTTGCTGTTCTGACAACCGTTGCAGCCTTCCTGCCTCTTGTGATGGTTCCGGGTAATACCGGTAAAATCATGAGGGGGATTCCACTAGTCGTGATACCGACATTATTGTTTTCCTTGGTGGAATCCTTATTGGTTCTTCCGTGCCATTTGAGTCACCAGGCACCTGCATCATCCCATGGAAACGGCGCCGGGTTGCGTTCGTTGTGGGGCAAACTGCAAAGTATCTTTACTTCCAGGTTGGAGGCTTTCGTGCACCGCACTTACAGTCCTTTTCTTCAGGTGGCCATTAAGTGGCGTTATGTGACGCTATCTTGCGGCCTGGGGATTTTTCTGCTGACCCTTGGTTTAATGGGAGGTGGATGGATACGCTTCCAGTTTTTTCCGCCAGTGGAAGGAGATAATGTCGCTGCCATTTTGACGATGCCAGAGGGGACATCCTCCCAAGAGACCCTTCGTGCGGTGCATGCCCTGGAAGCGAGCGCACTGCGGGTGAGGGCTGAGGCAGATGTGTCCTCAAGTTCAGCGGGACCTTCACCGAAAAGCGTCTTCCTTCACACCCTCTCATCAATTGGTCAACAACCCTTCTACAAGACGCAACAGGAAGGCGCCGGCAAGTTTGTTCCCGATGTTTCAAATGCTCACTTGGGAGAGGTGCACGTGGAATTGGTGCCATCCGAAGAACGAGTGGGGGCGAGCAGTTATCAGTTGGCTAGTGCCTGGCGAGATGCCACCCAACCCATTCCGGGGGTGGAATCCCTCAAATTCACCGCGTCCATTTTTTCTGCTGGAGAGCCGATCAATTTGCAAATTACAGGGCGGGACTTTGCCGTTCTGGAGCAGGCTGGCAACGAATTACAGGAAATACTCGCACGCTATCCTGGCGTGAAAGACATCAGCGACACCTTCAAGACTGGCAAAAGCGAAATCCAATTGGAAATTAAGCCCCGGGCCGAAGTGTTAGGGCTGAGTCAGGCAGAGCTTGGACGTCAAGTCAGGCAGGCCTTTTACGGTGAGGAGGTGCAGCGCATTCAGCGCGGCAGGGACGACATGCGTGTCATGGTGAGATTTCCAAAGGTCGATCGATCCAGGATAACCACATTGGAATCCATGATGATACGCACCTCCGATGGTCGTGAAGTACCTCTAGAAGAGGTTGCCACACTGCAGTGGGGCACGGGGTTTTCATCCATTGAAAGGGTGGATCGCCGGAGGGCCATCAATATTCTGGCAGATGTGGATGTGACACAAGCCAACACGACAGAGATTATTCGGGCACTTGATGAGGAAGACTTGCCATCTCTGTTGGCCAAATATCCGGGACTGAACTTTTCCTGGCAAGGTGAGCGGCGTGAGCAACAGGAAACCATGGCTGGCATTGCCTCTGGATATCCATTGGCGTTGGTCATCATATACGCCCTGCTGGCCATTCCATTCCGATCCTACACGCAACCCCTGATTGTCATGTCGGCCATTCCCTTTGGCCTGATTGGTGCCGTTTTTGGGCATATCCTCATGGGCATGGATCTGACCATACTGAGCATGTTCGGTATTGTAGCCCTCTCCGGGGTGGTAGTGAACGACAACCTCGTGCTGGTGGTCTACATCAATCGAATGCGCGAAGAAGGGATGAGTCTTGGGGAGGCCGTATTGAAAGCCGGAGTTGCCAGGTTTCGCCCTATTCTGCTGACTTCACTGACCACTTTTGTCGGACTGATGCCCTTGATATTGGAAAAAAGCGTTCAAGCGCAATTCCTGATCCCCATGGCCATTTCTCTGGCTTTTGGGGTGATGTTTGCCACAGTGATCTCCTTGATATTGGTACCCATCGGTTACCTGCTGCTCGAAGATATTAAGAGCCTTTTTATCCCGGCTAAGGCATCCAATGGCTGATCAGTCTTTTAGTTTCTTGCCAAAAAGGCCCGTCCGGGCCTCTTCAACAAGAGTCATGACGATCGGGTGGTTGAGTTTACGTTCCACCGTGATGGCGTAGAAGGATTCCTTGATCTCTTCGGTGCTGCCAATCACCCTCACACCGTATTCACGGCACACTTCATCTTCAACAACCGAAGGAGCAGGGAAAATTCCCGCAGATTCCCTGCCGAAAACCTTCATCAATGCGCTGTCGTGAAATTCGGCAACAATAGAGGGTAGGATGTTTGCTTTCTTGAACCAGGAATCTAGAGATCGCCTCAGAGCTGTATCATCCGAAGGCAGTAGCATGGGAGCTTGATGAAGACATGCGGGAAAGGTTGCACTGAGTTTCTTTGCGGTTTCGTCGGTTGCAAAAAAGGAAATACCACATTCGCCCAGCAAGTGATTGAATGCCTTGACGCGAATGCCGCCACTGATGGGCGCGTCAGCTAAAACCAGATCAAGGTGCTGGATGGATAGTTCGGCAAGCAAGCGATCGGTGGGACCTTCCTCACAATGAATGCGTATCGGTGGATCTGACTTCAGGACGGGGCGGAGGATGCGATGACAAACCAGCTTTGGGAGAAATTCCGAACTGCCCACCCGAAGCCTTTTGGGGCGACCGCTTTCAAGACCTTTTAAATTGGAAAGAAATTCATCGCCGAGTTGAAAAATATCGTTTGCATAATCTTGAGCCAGTTGGCCGACGTGGGTCAGTTCCAGACCGGAACCTTTGCGGATGAAGAGAGGCTCACCGATGAATTCCTCCAGTGATTTTATCTGCTTGGATAGAGTAGGTTGGGTCAGATTCAGGGCCTTGCTGGCACGGCTAAACGAACCCTCGCGGGCAACAATCCAAAAATATTTCAAATGGTGATAGTTCAGCCAGTCCATACTGTTAATATAGATAAAACCTATAGCAATGCAATAAGTATTTCCATTAGACTATATTGCCCATTGAGTGGACAATGAGTTCATGTCTTTTGCTTCACCATACGAAGGGCTTCTCAAAGGGAACCAGGTTTTCCAATCGACTCGTTTCAATGAGCGACAAGAACTCTTTGGGAAACTAGCTACTGGCCAGAGCCCTCATTCAACCCTCATTACTTGTTCGGATTCCCGAATCGACCCTTGTTTGATCACTCAGAGCGAACCAGGAGATTTGTTCGTGATCCGAAATGCAGGCAACATGGTTCCAACCCTACGTGATAAGGGGAGTTCCGAACTCGCCAGCCTTCAATTTGCCGTGTGCGTGCTGGAGACACCGCATCTCATTGTATGTGGTCATAGCGACTGTGGCGCCATGAAGGCCTGTCTGAAGCCCGAAAGTGTTGAGAGTTTGCCTTATTTGGCTGAATGGATTCAGAATGGTTCCGAACTGCCGGGGAAAGTTTCCGGGGAGGCTTCTGATGATAGGCTAAATGCGACCATTGGCATGAATGTGCGTCATCAGCTTGAGGTTTTGCGTTCGCATGCATTCATTCGTGAAAGATTGGACAGCGGCCAGCTTTCTTTGCATGGGTGGGTTTACGATATTGGCCAAGGGTCCATTCGTGAGCTATAGCCTTTATCCATCGATGATGGATGAGGATTCTAGCTAGAAAACAGGCCATGGGTTCGGACTAACTCTCCTGACGCATCTTTTCCTGATAGGCTTCGGATTCCATTTCCTGGGGCTTGGCCTGGCAAAGTTTTTCAAAACCGGGAAAGTTCCAACCATTGGGGAAACTCCTGCATTGCTTGGGCTTCACGTCTTGAATGCTGCAGTCATTCTCCTTCAGGAAGGTGCATGATCCATCGGCCTGATCATTCAATGCAAGGCCCGTTCGCTGTTGGTTGAGTCGTGTGTGAGATTGAATGAACTCCACCTCGTCCATGCCTAAAAATGCCGCAATGCGTGCAACATCTAGATCACTCAACTTCACCTGCCCCGGCCAACGACAGCAGGCGGTGCAGCGTTGGCAGTGATAATAGACAGGCATGGCCAAGGAGCGATTAAGGTGTTCGGTGTCTTCTTATCGGGTCATCATCCTTTGAGTATCACGACATCAGGGAAGGAGGATTTTGACCGATGACTCATCGCGAAGTTTTTGAAGGAAGTCCGGAAGGAGTGATTCCACATGCTTGGTTTCCAATTGGTTTCGAATGCTCTGGGCAGCTTCGCTGAAAGGCTGAATCGTGGACGGTATTTTTTCGATACATTTGAGGATGTGATATCCATTGACGCTAAACACAACAGGTGAGATTTCTTCAGGCTTTAGCGCGAAAGCTGCATTTTCAAGTGCCTTATCTTGCCCCCCTTTGACTAAGAGGACTTCGCCACCTCTCTGCTTGGTGATGGCATCCTTGGAATGGGCCTGAACCAATGACTGAAAGTCTTCTCCAGCCAATGCCTTATGACGTACCGATTCGGCTTCAAGGAGGATTGCCTTGCGGTCTTCGGATGAGACAGGTTCCCTTGTTGCTGGGTTCAGTAATGGAAAATAGATATTTCTTACGCGAACCTGCTCAGGAGCGGTGAAAAATCGCAAATTTTGCTGATAGAACTCGCGCGCATCCGCATCGGGGACAAGGTAATCGTTGCGTAAGGCATCATCGATCACGGTTTTGACGATGGCTTGTTCGAGGATCTGTTGCTTCAAGTAATCCAGGGTCATGCCGGAGGTCATCAGTTGTCTTTCGAAGGATTCTAAGGAAGGGTGCTGCTGTTGCATTTCTGCGAGCGTTCTGCCCGCTTCAGGGGATGCTCTTTTCCTCTGCTCGGCGGTCGCCTTGTTCAAGAGCAGGGCAGTAGTGATCATACGGTTCAACAGTTGCCCCTCCAGTTCGGCACTTTCGGATGGGCCCATGGGATTGCCTTGACCCGCGCGGGTGGCTTTGGCCGTGATGATGGCCTTATCCAGATCCGAGCGTGTGATGCTGAAACCTTTGCCACGTGCCACGATCATGTCCTTGAAGAGATCGTCGAGTTCGGATGCGGCGGAGGCAGCCGTCATCTCATAATGAGAGTGTCCGCTGAGGATTAGATAAACCACCAGACACCCGCAGGCGCTTAGCCATGAAAAAGTGCTTTTCACAATCGAACAATGCGAATGCTGCGAATCGCTTCATCACTGCGAATCTGATCGAGCACGCTGTCTTTTGGGATGCTGTCGAGATTCAATACCGTAAGTGCATTGCCTCCCTCGCGGTCCCGGTGAAGGCTCATGTTGGCGATGTTGATCTGATGGCTGGCAAGAATGGTCCCTAGATGACCTACAATACCAGGACGGTCCTGGTTGTTGATCAGGCAAACGACACCGTTGGGATCGATCTCGACGGGCAATCCATTGAGTCGGACAATCCTGGGATTCATCTGTGCGCCAAAAAAAGTCCCTCCTGCAGAGGTTTTTTCCTCACCACAATACGCCGCCACATGAAGCCATTCGATGAAATCAGCAGCCTCATTGGATTGAACTTGTTCCACCAGAATGCCAAGCGATTCGGCCATGGATTTTGCATTGATCTGGTTGACGTTGTTGCCTCCGGCATTGGCCAGAAATCCGGTAAGCACGAAACGTGCAATGGGATCAAAGGGTACATCCGAAGCCTTCCCACCAAAAGTAATGACCAGTCGATCATTTTGTTGGGGGGCAAGCTGAGAAACAAGGCGCCCGAGTTTTTGGCCAAGAGTCAGGTAGGGTTTGACCTTCTCGTAGGTTTTGGCATCGAGACTTGGCATATTGACTGCATTTTGGACAGCCCCGGTTGTGAGATAGGCTGTAATGGAATCCGCGATCTCAATGCCGACATTGGTCTGCGCTTCTCTTGTGCTGGCCCCCAAGTGAGGTGTTGTGACGATCTCTGGCATGCTTCGGAATGGGTGATCTGCAGCCAAGGGCTCGGATTCGTAGACGTCCATGGCAGCTCCGGCGACCACTCCTTGCTTGATAGCTTCGACCAAATCGACCTCGTTTACGATCCCGCCTCGAGCACAGTTCAGAATGCGAACACCCTCTTTCATTTTGGAAAAGGCTGCCTTGTTGACCATGCCGCGGGTTTCATCCGTCATGGGCATGTGCACGGTAATGAAATCGCTCTGCGAGTAGATGTCATCCAGACTGGCTACCTCGACTTCCATGGCCTTGGCCCTGGAGGGAGAGAGATAAGGGTCGAAGGCTAGCACCGCCATGCCAAAGGCTCTGGCCCGCTTGGCGACTTCACTGCCGATCCTGCCCAGACCTAGGATACCTAATTTCTTCCCGAAAAGCTCCGTCCCTTGATAGGATTTACGGTTCCACTGGCCTTGAGCCATGGACATATGGGCTTGTGGAATTTTCCGGGCCAACGACATGAGCATTGCGAAGGTTAGTTCAGCTGTTGAAATCGTATTACCACCTGGCGTGTTCATGACCACCACACCCCTCCTGGTGGCAGTCTCCACATCCACGTTATCGACACCTACACCGGCTCGCCCCACAACCTTGAGTTGGGGGGAGTGCTCCATGACCTTGGCTGTGATTTTTGTCTCTGACCGCACGACATAGGCCGCTACATCCTGGGCCATGGAGATGAGGTCTTCCTCACTGGGCCGCTGCTCGAGGACAACGACCTCCAAGGTCGATTGCTGTTTGAAAAATTCAATTCCTTCAGGTGATATGGGATCGCAGATCAATACTTTCATTGTCTCAAAGAGCGATGAGCCTAAAAAATCGCCATGATGAGGTCAAACATGGAAAAATCATCTCGCATCACCTGATGAATCCATCGAATGATGCGTTCCTGACATGGACTTTTGCCACTGAGCCTCTGAAGATAGCCTAAGCGTGTTCAGGCAAGCATACGATGAGACCACCAATATGGAACAACAAGCAGGAGCCTTTTTGGAAGCGATCCGATGAAACCTCTTGATCATCGAATTTATTTTGATGCCCAGGCAACTACCCCCTTGCTTCCCGAAATATTGGAGGCCATGCTGCCCTTCCTGGAAATGTGTCATGGCCGCTCGGACGCTGCCTACCTTTCCGCAAAAAAGGCTCGCAAGGCCAACTGGGAAGCGCGAGAGAAAGTCGCTGCCATGATCGGAGCAGACTCTCCGGAGGAGATTTACTTCACCCAAAGCGATCTCCAGGCCAATCATCTGGCTATCATGGGCTACACCCTGGCCATGGAGGGCGTTCAGGGTGACTGGCTCAGTTCTGCTTGTGATGCACCTTCCGTGCGCTTGTGTGACTCGATGACCCAGCGATGGGGCTGCAGACGACGAGAATTTCCAGTGAATGTGCATGGCTTGGCTAAGCTGGACTCATTGCTGGAGCAGATTCAAAGTCATCCTCTCATGGTGAGCCTGCCACTGACGGTTCCCGAATGGGGAAGTGTCCAATCCTTGGAGGCGATTGCGAATGCGTGCGATTCCAAAGGTGTCGCACTGTTCGTGGATGCAACGCATGGTGGAGGGTGGCATACCATTGACGTCAGTCGTATCCCCGTTTCCGTGCTGAGCCTGGCCCCACACCGGTTTCATGGGCCTGCAGGGGTTGGGTTGCTTTATCGACGGAAGGGCACGCCCATGGGTTCGCTGTTGCCGGGCGAACGAAGTGAAGCCGCCCTCAGCCCCGGGATGGAATCCATGGCTGCCATTGTAGGGGCAGGGGAGGCTAGTGCGCGCTCACCGCAGGGAAACCCACAAGTGATGGACACCGTAAGGCGTATTCGTCATGTGCTCGCAGAAGGCTTGGAGCATCATCTGGACGGAGTGGCCATTCTCAAAAGAGAAGATGCCCGCTCTGACCTTTCTCATTACCTCACTGTCGCCATCGATGGTGTGGATGGAGAAGCGTTGATGCTGATGGCCAACGTCAGGGGCTTGGAGTGTCACTCAGGTGTCTCTTGTCGAGTGAGTCAGGGTGAAGCGGATCGACTGACGCGTGTGTGTGGACTGCCAGAGGGATTTTTGCGAAGTTGTCTGACTTTATCATGGCATGCCATGAGTCGCGAGGAAGAAGCCCATAAGGCTCTGGAGATTCTTTTGGGATGCGTCAAAACCCTTCGGGAAATGAGTCCTAGCTGGTCGAGGATTGCCTCTGGGGAAAATGTTTCGATGAGTCGTTGCTACGCTCAATTGTGCCAGAATTTAAGCTAGGGGAGAGCGGATCATGACCCGTGATCAGGCCCTTCATCCCCACAAAAAGACAACAAAGGATAATTTGTGAGTATTCGGTTGGAAATGATTCAAGTAGCTCGTCTGGCTCCCAAATTACTGGGAGATTCCACCCAGTTGATTGAAGATTATCTTCTTGGGCAGCGTCACATCGCAGGCGGCTTTGTTAACCGGGAGGGCATGCCTGACCTTTACTACTCTGTTTTTGCATTTGATGCCCTGCAATGTCTGCAGTCCAAACACCCATTGGATGGTTTTGCGGATTATTTAAAGTCTTTTGAGTGCGGTGATTCCCTTGATTTCGTCCATTTCTGCTGCCTGGTTCGATGTGCATCGATGGTTTTAGGGAAGGAAATCTCCAAAGCTCCCTTTCTCGAGCGCCTGTGGAGTCACCGTTCAGCCGATGGTGGGTTTCATCCTCAGCAAGGTAACGATGAAAGTACGGCTTACGCGACCTTTCTAGCGGTAGGAGCCCTTCAGGATTTGGGGTGGGATCTGTCATCAATCCGCTCGGAGGTTCTCGCCTCACTGGACGGCTTGCGGGCGGGGAAGTCGGCGTGGAGTAACGAAAGGTCAGTGGCCATACCCTCCACGAATGCTACGGCTGCAGCGCTCACAACCCTTCGCCAATTTGGCTGTTTTCCGGATGCCGAAACGACTCAATGGATACTGCAAATGGCCCATCCGATGGGAGGGTTTCTGGCTGCACCCCAGGCGCCGATTCCCGATTTGCTTTCCACAGCGACGGCCCTGCATGCCCTGTCCGGGGACAATCAGCCGCTGGAGATTTCTATGAGGGAGCGGTGCCTGGATTTTCTAGATTCTCTATGGAGTAATGTGGGGGGGTTTCATGGTCATTGGCACGAAGATCATATTGATCCGGAGTATACCTTTTACGGTTTACTTGCCTTGGGTCACTTAAGTGTTTCAGAAACTCTTCAATAGCCCTAACATTCCCCAGTGCCATCCCCCGCCACCACTCCTCAGCTGGAGCTTCCACAGATGTTTACCATGGAAACATCTTGGCAGGTGCCCGACCAAGATGAACCCCTGTGGGAAGTGCAGTCCCTGCTAAAACCTTTCTCCAAAGGATTATCACCCGGCAATCGAATTGGAGTGGCGGTCGGCAGTCGTGGCCTGGCTCATGGGGCTTCGCTCGTCAAGGATGTCTGCCAGCATCTGAATGAGCTGGGGGTTAAAGTTGTCCTCATTCCCGCCATGGGCAGCCATGGAGGTGCCACAGCTCAAGGGCAAGCCACCGTGCTGGCAGAGTATGGTATCACATCGCAAAATTGTGGGGCTTCACTCGAACCGTCGATGGAAACCATCTTGCTCGGTGAGAGCCACCTTGGCACTTCGGTTTATTGGAGTTCTGTCGCAGCAGAACTCGATGGCGTTCTCGTCGTCAACAGGATCAAACCCCATACGGATTTCAAAGGGATGGTTGGAAGTGGTCTGATGAAGATGCTCGTGGTAGGACTCGGTAAGCGCGAGGGTGCCTCCGCCTTTCATCGCTCATCCTTGGAACATGGATACGAAACCATTCTCAGAGCCCATGCCGCAAAGATTCTTGAGACCATGCCAGTTCTGGGTGGCATCGCGGTGATTGAAAACGCGCGTCACGATACCGAATCTGTTCACCCTGTGAAGGCTGAGGAATTGTTGGAACAGGAAGCATGTTTATTCCAAAGGGCGAAGGCGTTGATGCCAGCGCTGCCCTTTGATCACATTGACCTCCTCATTGTGGATCGGATGGGTAAGAATCTCAGTGGTTCCGGAATGGATCCCAACATCATTGGGCGTGGGGTTCACGGATACTCGACCCATTTTGCAGAGCAGCCGCAGCATCCCAGAATCAAGCGTATTATGGTGAGGGAGCTGAGCCCCGAATCTCATGGGAACGCGATTGGTATTGGCATGGCGGATTTCACGACATCACGATTGGTCCGCTCCATGGATCACGCAACCACGTTCGTTAATGCCGTCACCGCTATGACACTCAATGGGGCCAAGGTGCCCATACACTTTGAAAAGGATGTGGATGTTATCCGGTGGGCATTGAGTTCCCTCACTCAGAATGTCTCTAAAGAGGCGCGTATTCTTCGGATTCGGGATACATTGAACCTTGATGTGATGGAGGGGTCCGTATCCCTTTTGCAGGAAGCCAAGTCGCACTCGGGACTTAAGCTGATAGAAGGCCCCGTTCCCATGCGTTTTGACGCGAATGGGAATTGTCTTCCCCTGCGATGACCATGCACGGTAGTGGACCAGGTGGTGAGACCTGGGCCTCAATTGGAAATCATGTCATGCTCCCGCGCGTAATTGAAGAGTCCACCCGCATCGACCACGGAGCGTACATCTCCCAAAGGTTTGAACGTGTAGGTCTTTCCGGTGGTTTCTACTTCGATCTGACAGGCATCGAGATCGACTGATATCACATCCCCCGTTTGTAGTATCTCACACAGTCGTTCCGGGCATTCACAGGGATAAAGCTCACCCGTGGCCACACAGTTGCGGAAAAAAATGCGGGCAAAACTCTCTGCAAGAACAAGCTGACAATCCGCAGAACCCATCGCGATAGGGGCATGTTCCCGGGAGCTTCCACAGCCAAAATTACGTCCTGCGACCACGATAGGGTAGTGGCTATCAAGCTTGCCTTCTTCTACGTAGCGTTGGTTGTAGAGGGAGTCAGGCAATCCGCACAATGCATAGCTCCCCAACTTTTCGTATTCCTCTGCAATGGTAGGAATGAGGTTGAGATATTGCGCTGGAATGATCTGGTCTGTGTCAATGTTGTCTTGAACGACATACACCGGTCCCTTGATTACCTTGCTCATAACGCTGGCCAATATGCCCATGGTAGGGTTGTTTTGGCAACCCTAATGGGCTATTAGTTAGCAAGGTTGGAGGAAAGGGCCTCAGTGGAAGCCTTTTGCGATGCCATGCCGCCCGCATCAATTAGGTGGCGCAAGATGTGCAAGCCTTCTCTGGTGTAGGCATCGAGGCGTTTATCCTGTTCTTCCTCGTCTTCACCGACATAACTTTCCTCATCGATCTCGTCTTCCTGGTCGAGAGAATCTTCCGCATCTTTTTCCTCGTCTTCAACCACTTCGGGGTAGGATGCTGGATCGTCACCGTCGAAAAGCAACACGGCTGGGGATTCATTGCGGACATCATCCATGGTGATACGGTGAATCTTCAGCCCGGGAAACCTTCTGGCCTGCCTTTCGCGCTGACGTGATTTGTTACGGACCTTTTCCTCTTCTTTTTCGTCGATGCGGTCCTGCTCTCTGAGGCTGACGGTCTTGCGCTTCTTGACTTCCTTGTATCTTTCAATGTCGTCCAGAATGTATTGAAAATCCTTGTCCTCCCGGATGCGAACTTCGGAAGCCTCTTTGAGGGTTTCAATGATGGGCCTCACCCTGTCCAATGATTGGTAGGATGCTGCGTCGATGATGTCAGGCTCCAGGCTTCTGGGAAGGTTCGCTTCACCGAGTTCCATGTAATCGTAAATGGAAGGCAGAATGACATCTGGAGTCACACCATGCTTCTGGGTCGTACCCCCAGCGATACGATAAAATTTTTGAATGGTGTATTTGAGCATGCCGCTTTGCTGGGGAGTACCCTTGAAGCGATTCAATTCCATCAGGGTTTGGACGGTACCTTTACCGTGAGTGGATTGATCACCGACGATCACCGCTCTCTGGTAGTCTTGAAGGGCTGCAGCGGTAATTTCTGCTGCAGAAGCACTGAGTTGACTGACCATGACCACCAAGGGGCCATCGTAAATGGTGCTAGGATCTTCGTCCTTCAAAATCTTCTTCTGTTTGGCATAATTCTGAACCTGAACGACAGGCCCCTCTGGGATAAACAATCCCGTAAGGGCAACCGCCTCTGGAAGAATCCCCCCTCCATTTTTGCGCAGATCCAAGGCAATGCCTTCGACTTGCTCCTTGTCCAGCCTCTTGAGCAGCTTGGCGGTGTCCGAGGCGACATTTTCGTAGTATTGGGGCACGGTAAGAACGCCAAGACGTCGGGAGACTCCCTTTTCATCCTTCATGGTGATGATTCGCGCCTTTGAGAATTGATCCTTCAGTTCAATGCGATCTCGGAGTAGAATAACTTCTTTTGTGCCGGATCCATCGACTGATTTGGCGGGAATGATGGTTAATCGAACCCGGGTGTTGAGTTCGCCACGGATCATTTGAACGACCTTGTTAAGCTTCATTTCGACCACGTCGACGGCTTCTTCCTCTCCTTGTGCTACTGCGATGATCTTATCGCCCGGTTTGATCTGCTTGCTTTTGTCTGCTGGGCCACCAGGAACCAGGCTGACTATTTGGCAATACCCTTCATTGCTGCGCAGGAGGGCTCCAATGCCGGTGAGCTCGTTATTGACATTCTTGATATAAAAATCATCTGCTGTGGATGGGCTCATGTAATCGGAGTGCGGATCGTAGGCACTCGCGAGGCTGGTCAGGTAAATTTGCAGGATTTCGTCGGGCTCGAGCGTGTTGTAATCTTTGACCAAGCGGTCATAGCGTTTGGAGAGGCGCTCCTTGACCTCGTTGAGGTCCTCCTTGCCCATGCGTCCTTGCAACAAATCATATTTAATTCTCAGACGCCATAGATCTTTCGCCTCTTCGGCAGTGCTGGGCCAAGGCTCCTCTGCGCGCTTAACCTGTATCGCGTCCTCCACATCAAAAGAGTATTCCTGCTTGAGAAGTTCATCGATGACTTCGCGTCGCTCAGCCAGACGGAGTTTAAATCGATCAAAAATCTCGAAAGCCGGCGCTGCATTAGGGACTCTTTTCTGGTCCAAGATGCCAATGGTGAAGTCATCCAGTTGTGTGCGATATTTTTCGGCAAACTCATCAATATCGGACTGCAAGAATATCTGGTGATTCAAGTCCAGCGCGTCGAGGTAGTTATCAAAGAAAATTTCTGAAAGTTCATTGTCGAGCCATTTTTGTCGTAAGTGGCTTTGGCTCAACACTTGGCCTACCACCTCGGTGATTTTGCCACTCTGCCGCATGCTCAGTTCCAATCCAAGCAGTGGATTCACAGTCCAAAAGGCGAGGACCATGAGGGCTGTTTTTCGCAGGAACATCATCATGATCTAGACTTTGCACGGTTCCGGTGGCAATTCAACACCGATTGAGATTTTTTTGACGATTGATAGATTGTGTTCAGAAACCGCATATTTCTGCCGATAGACTTCTATAGCAGCCAAAAAAGGGCCACACTTTTGAAAATGAGCAACTTGCCTTCACAGCAGAAAGACCGTCCACAGCATGAGTGATTGGACTTCACGCAGAATGGTGTGGTTTTGCCTAGCATGCTTCCTATCATGGATGGCTGCGCTCTCCAGCCAGGAAAAGGCTGGAATGCCAGGAGCCACGCTGTACCTCGGATTTGATCCATTGATTCAACCAGCACCCATCCGGGAAAAAACGTGGACCGTTGTAACTGAAGGAACGCTTGCGAATCTTCATACCTCCGGAATGATCGGTCAGGGATTGGTCTCTCGCGAAGCCATGGATGGTATCCTGCTTCAAGCGACACAGATCACGGCCCCAACGGCCGCATTTCTCCGGGGTACTTTCAAATGCTTTTTCAAACCCGATTGGACAAGTGGGCAGGGGCCTGGCCGACATGCCACCCTGGCGGGTTTTGGGCAGTGGAAGGTCCCGCCTGACATGACAGGCTATTGGGGCATCACCATGGATCCTACCGGAAAGCAGTTGCAGCTGGGAATCCAGTCGCCCACGCGAGGAGAGACTCTGATAGCGGTACCCATTCACTTTAAAAAGGATCGGTGGGTGGAAATAGCTGTCAGTTATGGGCCTGAGGGAACATGGGTTCACGTGGACGGAGTCACCCATGGCCCTGGACAAGGGGTGTCATTTCTCCCCCCCAACCGAGCACTTTCAGACACAGGTCTTTCGATTGGTAACGCCCCCACGGGAAACCAGCCTGTCGGGGGTATCCTGGATGAGATTCAATGGTTCAATTTTCCGCTCAAGCAGGTGGAATTGGAATCCAGGCAGTGGTCGATGAGTGCTCGAGTCGATGACAAGCAGTCCTCTATCCATTTGAGCTGGCCACCGACGTTGGATGGCCCCTTTGCCATTCGCAGGCGTCCTCAAGGCCAGAGCCGCTGGAGATTGCTGGAAACCGAATGGAAGGGGTTTGATTATCAGGATTTTGCTGCGGCGTTGCAAAAAGGCCAGATCTATCAATATCAGGTCCAGTCTCGTTCCGGCAAAGAGCATCTCAGGGATCTGGCTGTGGGCTATAACTTGCCTGCCAATGTGCACCCCGGAACCATCCTGATACTGGTCGATGAAACTTTGGCACCGCAGCTTCAAGTTGAATTGGAGCTTTATTCCCGGACACTAGAGCGCGAAGGCTGGCAGGTTTTGGTAGCCCAGTCCCCTAGACACGATGACCGTGACTGGTCACGCAATCCACCGCTTATCTCACACGTCAAGGGTCTTGTGCAAACCCACCTGAGTCAGCAGATTGATCAAACACGACTGCTGCTTTTGCTTGGGCATGTGCCAATTCCTTATTCAGGCTTCAGGGCACTGGATGGTCATGCTCGTCCTCAGGATGATCACCGTGGTGCCTGGCCTTGCGACATTTATTACGGAGACCTTGATGGCATTTGGACCGATCATTCCGTATCGCACGTCAATCAGACCTCGCAGCTTAATAGCAACCTTCCCGGAGATGGTAAATTTGATCAGGATTTAACGCCGACTCTGTTGGAGGTGGGCGTTGGGCGTGTCGATTTTGCCAATATGCCATCGCTGCTTGAAGGTCGTTTCGTGCGTTCAGACAAGAAGCAGTCGAATCTGGAAATCAAGCTTCTGAAGGAGTATCTCGGGAAAAACATTCTTTACCGGAATAAGCGCCTAAACTTTGCGATGGAAACCATTGTGGATGCCACCTTGTCACCCATCATGAATCAGAAAATCATTTCTACCGCCGCCACTTCCGGTTGGGCGACTTATGGTGGCGACTACGGCCGGTTGAGAAGCGGGAGAATTTTTACCAAAGGAAACCGGTCGCTATGGGGGTTCGTCAGTGGCTATGGGGGTTCTCAATCTTTGCAAGCAGGTGAAGGCCTCATTCAAACCAAGGATTTCAAAGGTTCCACTATGGCTGCAGATGTTGGTTTTCTTGCGCTTTATTCATCCTGGCATGCCGATTGGAATCAGGCCGACGGTTTCATGAAAGCGTGTCTCTCATCCAAAGATGGACCTCTTGGGGTCCTCAGTACGATGGCTGGGCCTTGGAATCTGGGGCGTGTTGGCCTGGGTGCTTGTCTGGGTGAGGTCTTCTTAGCCTCGGTGAATGGTTCAGAAAAGGGTGCCTCTAGAGCCATGGCTTTTTTGGGGGACCCTTCTCTCAGGTGTCACGTGACCCCTCCTTTGGATGATGTGAAAATTCTCTTTGCAGAAGGTCAGAGATATCTAGCGTGGGGCGGGCCTCAACTCGATCACCCTGAAAAGATTCATCTTTACCGAAAGCCGCCCGGTGGTCAGATCTTCGAATATTTTCTTTCCACGGATTCGGAAGCGACATCCATCGGCCTTCCTCAGGAGGTCGCCTCCGGGACGGAATTCATGGTCCGACAGGGTGAGTGGATTCACAGCGGGAGCGGCTCTTTCGCCAACCTCAGTCTGGGAGTGGTCGCTCGGACTCCGTGAGGGCGGGGGATCCTCCGATCAAATGAAGGCCCGCCCACAGGGATCCATTGACAAATGCTGTTGTTTGAATGATCAATGGCGATATGCAAATCAACAGGCTATGGCTATTTGCTATTCTGAGTTTTTCGCCCCTCCTAGGCTGCGGTTTGGAGCAAACATCACGAGAAGAGCAGACGCCTTCCGCTAAAGTCGCAAAAGAGGCACCGGTGCTTCACCTGGACCATGCCCAGCCTAAGCTACCCACGATGCGGCTGTTCTTGGCTGACAAAACCGTCACAGCTGAGTTGGCCAGAAGTGTCAGGGAAATCGCCACCGGCATGATGTTCCGCGAGAGCATGGGGGAGAACGAAGGCATGCTGTTCGTTTTCAACGCGCCCCATCAAACCTCCTTCTACATGAAAAATACTTTGCTGCCTCTTACCTGTGCCTATATCGCACCAGATGGCCGCATCCTGGAACTTCACGACATGGAACCACTCAATGAATCCAGCATTCCAGCCCAATCTGCCAACATTCAGTTTGTTCTGGAGATGCCTCAAGGTTGGTTCAAGAAACAAGGAATCCAAGTGGGAACCATGATCGTCAGCGAAAAAGGACCCCTCAAGCAAGTCCTGGTGGGGCGCTAACCAACGTTCAACTTTTCATAAGGAGAATGGCTGTGTGAAGTGTCTACTGGCTCAAGTCAACCCCACCATTGGTGACTTTGGTGGTAATCTGACAAAAATTCTGGAGGCCTACGGTCAAGGTGTCCAGGCAGGAGCGGATCTGGTTATTTGTCCCGAGATGGTTTTAACAGGTTATCCTCCACGCGATTTGCTGCTCAAGTCGCATTTCGTCGATGAATGCCTCCACCACCTTCAATCCATAGCCGAACAAACGGGACCTGTGGGGCTGATCGTGGGAACCATTGATCGAAATGCGAGTGGAGCCGGTCGTCCGTTTTACAATGCGGCGGTATTGCTGCAAAAAGGCAAAATTGTCGCCAAACGTTACAAGACCTGCCTTCCTACGTATGACGTTTTCGAAGAAGATCGCTACTTCGAGCCGGCTAGAGAGAATACCCCGATTGCCTTCATGGGGGAACACCTTGGATTGACCATTTGTGAGGACGCCTGGAGCCATCCTTCGGCGATTCACCAATCGCACTATGGTCACAATCCCCTGCAGAAACTCAAAGATCAGGGCGCGAGTCTTCTCATCAACATTGCGGCTTCACCCTGGCAGGTTGGAAAGGTAGCCGTGCGGCAGCGGTTGTTCGAAGCACAAAGCAGTGAGTTAGGGTTACCGGTTCTTTATGTCAATATGGTCGGAGGGAATGACGAGCTGATTTTCGACGGTAGTGGCATGTTTGTGGATCCAAAAAGGGGGGTGGTCGCCCAATCCGCGTTATTTGAAGCTCAACATCTATGGGTGGATACCCAACAACAAACCACCGCATCTTCACCCGATGGCTTGGATGTTCTTGACGAAGAAGGTCAGATTATTAAGGCCTTGGGCCTGGGGATACGAGATTATGTCCATAAATGCGGATTTCAGTCGGTTCTGCTCGGGCTTTCCGGTGGCATCGATTCGGCATTGACGGCAGTCATCGCGGTGGAAGCGCTGGGCCCTGAGCATGTCATGGGGGTTGCTATGCCAACCCGATTTTCCTCTAAAGGAAGTCTCACCGATGCCTCGAAACTAGCCGAAACACTAGGGATTCATTATGAAGAGATTCCTATTGAATCGGCGTTTGAAGTCATCAAGAGCTCCCTTAGCCATCTCTTTGCAGACAAGGCAGAGGATGTGACTGAGGAAAACCTCCAGGCGAGGATCCGAGGCACGACCTTGATGGCACTCTCCAACAAATTCGGATCCCTTTTGCTGACCACGGGTAACAAAAGTGAATTGGCTGTGGGCTACTGCACGCTTTACGGAGACATGTGTGGCGGTCTGGCAGTGCTTAGTGATTGTCCTAAGACCATGGTTTATCGCCTTTCACGATGGATCAACCGTGCGAAAGAAATCATTCCATGGGAAACGATTGAAAAACCTCCTTCAGCCGAACTCCGCCACGACCAGAAGGATCAGGACAGTTTGCCTGATTACGCTACTTTGGATGCCATAATGGAGGATTACCTGGTGGAACATCAGTCGATCGACAGCATTGTGGCCAAAGGGCATGACCGCTCATTGGTGGAAAAACTTATCAGGCTGATGGATCTCAATGAATACAAGCGTCGACAGGCTGCTCCCGGGCTGAAGGTGACCTCACGCGCTTTTGGAATGGGTAGAAGGGTGCCAATTGCCCAAAGGTTTCGCGAAAAGTCCGAAAAGTCCAATCTCACCTGAGTCAAGGTGCCTTGGCGCAGCGTGAACTTTATTCGGAGGCCTCACTGGTGGCCCCAGCCAATCGCTTGAGATACTCAAAACTGTACAATCCGGTTCGGTGTCCGTCACTGAAGTCAAAGCGAATGGCATAACCGCCCACGGGCTGCCAATGAATCACCCGCACGCCGGGAAACTCCGTTTGCTCACTGGCTCCGTGCATGTGCCCGAAAAGATCCGGTTCCCCCTGGTTTTCAGCGCTCGGCGAAGCAGCCCGGAGAACCTCCATGGAGAAAAAATCTTCGCTTCCGTCATTCCAGCGGATAGCTACTTCATTTCCGATCAAATCCAGTTTTTCCGGCCTAAGGGGCAACATGTTCAAACCATGGCATGCCCATAGGCCCCAATCAAGGCAATGAAAGGCACTGTAGATTTTGTGGAGTATCTTGTTTTATTCCAAAAACCGGTCTCGTCCAAAACAGTGCGTGATTTCTTCCATTGCAATAATACGTATAGGTATTATTTTAAAAGTAGCTTGTATGGGCCCACATCATTTAATCCCAATTTTCTCGCGATCCTGCCAGAACCTCACCCTTGCAGTGGTCTTGGCTGCGTCCGGATATCTCGCTGCGGCGGAAACGGCGGGGGTTGCGACAGAAACCTCATGGCCTATGTATCGGGGACAACCGTCGCTGAGCGGAGTGAGCCCAGCGTCCCTTGAAGGTAACCTCAAAGAGGCATGGGTTTTCAAGGCAGAGTGGGGGATCAAGTCTTCTGCAGCCATCGTGGGTGGGCTGGCCTTCATTGGCTGTGATGATGGTCATTTGTTCGCCCTCGATTTAGAAACCGGTCAAAAGAAATGGGCCTTCAAAACAGAAGGAGCCGTTGAAAGCTCTCCTTTGGTCTTAGGGGATGGCGTTTTTGTCGGATCGGCAGATGGAGCGCTGTATCATCTCTCGATTCAAGATGGGAGCGTGCGATGGAAATATCAAACAGACGACCAAATTCTGGGAGCCCCGAATTGGTATCAAGTCTCCGATCAGGAGCACCCCTGGATCATTGTCGGAAGCTATGATTTTCGTCTGCATTGCATACGCAGCAATGACGGTTCCAAGGTTTGGGATTACGAAACGGGCAATTACATCAACGGCAGCCCTGCCATTTCGCAGGGCAAGACTGTCTTCGGGGGCTGTGACGCTCTGCTCCATGTGATTAACTTGAAAGATGGATCGAAGGCCAAGGAAATTGACGCCGGAGCCTATATCGCTGGGTCCGCCGCCATGCAGGATGCCTTGGTTTATGTAGGGCACTACGAGAGTGAGTTTCTGTGTTTTGATTTGGAAAAAGGTGCGCTTAGCTGGAAATACCGTAATCGAAATTTTCCATACTACTCTTCTCCTGCCATTTACGAATCATCGGTGCTCATTGGGGGCCGCGATCGTCAGCTTCACTGTTTGGATCGTTTCACGGGAGACAAAAAATGGGTGTTTTCAACCCGCGGCAAAGTCGACTCTTCTGCGGTGATTCTTGGTGGACGTGAAGTGCTTTTCGGATCTGAAGATGGTCGGCTTTATCGACTGAAGCTTGAAGATGGGAAAGAAATTCAGTCCATCGATCTTGGTCAGCCTCTGACCGGATCGCCCGCTGTCGTAGAGGGATGGGTGGTCATCGGAGACGAAGATGGCCATGTTTACGGTTTCAAAGACAGCAGAAGCTCCTAACCATGCCGATCCCACCTCTTGAAATACCATTGATCTCATGAATCCATCTGCGGAATCCCAAACCACACCGAAAGTGGAGCAAACCGGCAAACAGCAGACCCAGGCCGGGAATTACTTTGTTTCAAATTATCCCCCCTACTCATTCTGGAAGCCGTCGTTTGTTGATCAATATGAGCAAGCTCTGGAGCGTTCTCCGCTTCCGGAAACACCATTGGGGCTGTATTTTCACATCCCGTTTTGTCGTAAACGCTGCCACTTCTGCTACTTCAAGGTCTACACGGATAAGAATGCCACAGCCATTAATGGCTACCTCGATGCTGCCATCGAGGAACTTAAAACTTATTCCCAAAAGCCATTCATCGGTGGAAGGCTTCCCAAATTCATTTACTTTGGAGGCGGCACGCCCAGTTATTTGTCCGTACCTCAGCTGACGCAGTTGACAGATCGTATGAAGACCCTACTTCCTTGGGACGATGCCGAGGAAGTCGCCTTTGAGTGTGAACCTGGAACATTGACTGATCAAAAGCTTCGCGCTATCCGGGACATTGGCGTCACTCGCTTGAGTCTTGGTGTGGAGCATTTTGACGATCACATTCTCGAGACCAACGGTCGCGCACACCGTTCCAAGGAGATCGAAAAAGCTTATCGTTGCGCCCAGGACCTTGGCTTTCCTCAAATCAACATTGATTTGATTGCTGGAATGCTCGAGGAAACCGAAGAGAAATGGCAGATGGCGATTGAAAAAACCCTTTCGCTGGCTCCGGACAGTGTGACGATCTATCAAATGGAAGTTCCGTTCAATACGACGATTTACCGTCAAATGAAGGAACAGGGTCAACTCAGCGCACCTGTGGCAGATTGGGAAACCAAACGAAGATGGGTTCGTGAGGCCTTTGAGAAATTCGAACAGGCAGGGTACGCTATTACCAGTGCCTACACGGCTGTTAAAGACAAGGAGAAAACCCGCTTCGTCTATCGGGATCGCCTTTGGGAGGGCGCGGACTTACTCTCGCTTGGAGTGGCATCTTTCGGTCATATTGGAGGCACCCATTACCAAAATCATGCCGACTTTGACCCTTACATCGAACGGGTGAACCAAGGCGAGCTACCCGTCTTTCGTGCCTACACTCCGAACGATCTGGAGCGTTTGATCCGGGAATTCATTCTGCAGCTTAAACTGGGACATACCCGAAGTAGCTACTTTGCTCAAAAATTTGGAGTGGATGTTCAAAAGCAATTTCATGAGCCACTCAAGCGTCTGATGGATTGGGGGTATCTGCGATTGGAGGGTGGTCACATCAAACTCAATC
>Ga0181584_10000749_pt1 | contig 23759 bp, 25 predicted proteins | sample 071ome_30_FD_132462 | JGI IMG/M metagenome (GOLD analysis project Ga0181584, IMG submission 132462) | Coastal salt marsh microbial communities from the Groves Creek Marsh, Skidaway Island, Georgia - 071406AT metaG (megahit assembly) | ecosystem: Environmental > Aquatic > Marine > Intertidal... | reverse complement strand
GAAGATACCGGCCAGGAAATTTCCCCCGACCAGATCTGGGACCTGTTTGAAGCCCATTACCTGAACCTGCCGTCACCGTTATTGCTGAAAAGTTTCTCCATCGAGAAAACGCAAAACGAAAAGATCACCGGAGTCATCGAGCTCGATGGCGAGGTATTTGAAGTGGCCGGCTCAGGATCCGGCATGCTCGAAGCCTTTGTTGATGCCCTGAAAAGCACCTTCGGCATGGACCTGCAAATTCTCGAGTATGGCGAGCATGCCTTGAGCCAGAGCGCCAAAGCCGATGCCGTCACCTACCTGCAGTTGAAATACGAAGGCCGCCGATTCACCGGTATCGCCATCGACGAGGACATCGTCACTTCCTCGGTCAATGCCCTGCTCAATGCCGTGAGCCAGGCTCTGCATGCCCGCCGCCAGGAAGCAGCATAGGCAGAAGCTGGATAAGTGACAGGTACAGGTTATCCGCAAGGGTAACCTGCACTGGCAAAAAATTTTTCCCAATCACGCTGCAAATTTATTGAGCGCCCCCATTCTTTGCCTTACTATTTGCCACTGCTGAAGACAGGCAGGTTTTCCTTGCTGCCTGCCGGTAATTTCCTGTCAATTACGTCAGGCCCACTATGGAACAGGCAGCCGCCGACCCAACCCTGCTGATCAAGTTACTTGATACATCCATGCCCTTTGGCAAATACAAGGACAGGAAGCTTATCGACCTGCCTGAGGCTTATTTGCTGTGGTTTCAGCGCAAGGGTTTTCCGAAAGGCGAATTGGGGATGCTTCTACAATTTGCTCTTGAAGTAGAGGTTTCTGGAAGCAGAGACTTGGCCAAATCGCTCAAAAATGCCTAATATTTGTCCGCTAAACTCCACTTTGCCATTTTCTTTTAATGTTTCTCGCCAAAAACGGAAAACACTTGTCGTTTTTGTAAAAAGTGGGAAAGTTGAGGTAAGAGCACCCCGTTTTGCCTCGTCAAAGTGGATAAATGAGTTCGTTTCCTCCCACTCGGACTGGATTGTCAGTGAAATCGCCCAGCAGAGACGGAAATCCCGGCAACGCCTGGTGATCGCCGACAGGCGTGAAGTGTTGTTCATGGGCCGCCCCCGCACCATCGTGGTCCTGGTGGGCCCACAACAGGAAGTCCGCCTGACCCGGGACTTCCTGTTTATCTACACGCGGAAAAACACGCCCGAGAAAATTGAGCACCTGTTCAATGAATGGCTCAAGGACAAGGCCCGTGAATACATGGCCGTAGAATCATTCAAGGTAGCCAGGCAACTCGGTGTGCGCCACAAGCTCAAGGACGTGGTATTTCGCAAGACCAAGTCCAAGTGGGGACATTGCTGCCAGGACGGCACCATCCAGTACAACTGGCTCACGATGATGGCGCCGAAAAAAGTCATTCATTACCTGATTGCGCACGAGTGCAGTCACCTCAGGCATATGAATCATTCAAAGGCATTCTGGGATACCGTGGAAAGCGTTTGTCCTGACTACAAGGAGCTCAGGGACTGGCTGGGTGATAACGGGCACCGCTTCTGGAGCCAGCCTGAGTAGCAGTTTATGCCGGCGCTACTTGCTGGCTACTTTTTCAAACAGTAAATCCCAGACCCCGTGTCCAAGCCGATTACCGCGTCGTTCAAACTTGGTTTCAACGCGCTCATGGCTTGAGCTGAACTGACCCTCACCTGCCTGGTTGCGAAAGCTCGGCGAGGCAGACAGGACCTCCATCATCTGCTCGGCATAATTTTCCCAGTCAGTGGCCAGGTGTAAAATCCCGCCTTCCGGCATTTTTTTGGCCAGTCGTTCAACAAAAGGTGGCTGAATCAAACGACGCTTGTGGTGACGCTTCTTGTGCCAGGGATCGGGAAAGTAGATCTGGATGCGGTCAATGGATTCGTCATCAAAGCAGTTCTCCAGTACCTGCACGGCATCACCCTGCATCACGCGCAGGTTGGTAATCCCCTTTTCCCTGATGTCACGCAGCAGGGTGCCAATACCGGGTGGATGCACATCAATGCCGATGTAGTCCCTGTCAGGATTCTGCAGGGCCATCGCAGCCAGCGAATCACCCATGCCAAAACCGATTTCAAAGACAAGCTCGGCATGACGCCCAAAGATTTCCTGCCGGTCCAGGCGACCCTGGTCTGCATCCAGCCCGTATAGCGGCCACAAGGTTTCCATGGCCTGCTGTTGTGACGGTGTCAGGCGACCACCTCGCACCACGTAACTGCGGACAGGCCGCTTTTTATCCGTTTGTTCCGTCATTGCTGCTTCCAGAAACCGATAAACATCAAACCCCAGCCACCCAGGAAGGCCAGGCCACCAGCAGGCGTGATCATGCCCAGCCAGCTGATACCCGTCAGGGCCAGTACATACAGGCTGCCACTGAACAACAGGATGCCGGCCAGAAACAGCTGCGCGCTACCGTAAAAAATACGCGGAACGCTGCCGCTGTTGATCAACAGACCGGTGCCGAACAGGGCCAGGGTATGAAACATGTGGTACTGCACGGCGGTCTGCCAGGTCTCCAGCCGTTCTGGTGAGAGCATGGCCTCAAGCCCGTGCGCACCAAAGGCCCCCAGCAGGACCACCAGAAAGCCATTGCATGCAGTGAGCACCAGTACCCGGTTAGTCATCAGTGATTCCTTGACTGCCAATGGCCGTCATGAAAAGTGCTGTCAATAAAAAAGCCGCCCGGTTGGGCGGCTTTGTTGGTAGTCGTTTAAATCTGGTGCCACTTCAGGTCAACAGATCAGGCCTCCATGATGGCCTTGACCTTGTTCATGGCATTTTTTTCCAGCTGGCGAATACGCTCGGCGGAAATACCATATTCATCAGCCAGCTCATGCAGGGTCGCCTTGTCATCATTGAGCCAGCGGCGCTGCAGGATATCGCGACTGCGATCATCCAGGTCTTCCAGGGCCACATACAGGCCATCTGTCGATGTCTTCTCGTAATCGTCGGCTTCAACTGTACGCGCCGGATCAAAACGGACATCTTCAAGATACTGGGCTGGTGCCTGGTAGGCTTCGTCGTCATCGGCATCGGCGGCGCCGTCAAAGGAGGCATCATAGGCTCCCATGCGACCTTCCATCTGCATGACCGTTGCCGCGTCTACACCCAGGTCACTGGCAACAGCTTCTGCCTCGGCCTGGCTCAACCAGCCAAGGCGCTTCTTGGAGCCGCGCAGGTTGAAGAACAGCTTGCGCTGGGCCTTGGTGGTGGCAACTTTGACAATACGCCAGTTGCGCAGAATAAATTCGTGCATTTCGGCCTTGATCCAGTGCACCGCAAAGGAGACCAGGCGCACACCCACTTCCGGATTGAAGCGTTTGACGGCCTTCATCAGGCCCACGTTACCTTCCTGGATGAGGTCGGCTTCGGACAGGCCATACCCGGAGTATGACTTGGCCATATGTACAACAAACCTCAAGTGAGCGAGTACTAACTTACGCGCTGCATCAAGGTTATCCTCGTAGTAATACTGGTTTGCCAGTTCCTGCTCTTCTTCCGCGGAAAGCACGGCAATACCATTCACCGCGGTGATGTAGGCGTTTAGGTCACGCCCCGGCACCATGGTGTCGATAACTTGCAGCTCTTTACTTGTGCTGGCAGTGCTGTTTTCCAATGACATAAGTCCAGTTTTACCTTTTGTTTTGACGGTGTTGGCGGTGTTGACGCCATTACCACCGTTATGAGTGTCACTACGAACGTCGTTAATAGTCTTCATATATTATTTTATACGAATCACCGTAGCCGGCGGATTCTACCACTTATTTACTTAGACAGCCAAATGGCAACAATGTTCTGAACTTATAGAAAAATCTTTGTTTTTCAAGGTGTTACAGGGATTTAGCACCCTGAAACAGGCCTTTTTTCCAATATAGGACCATTTGGGTGAATTTCAAGGGCTAAACAGGCAGATTTATTGCCGGTTCAGGCCCCCCGGCCGCTTCAATTGAGCGTAATCCCTGATATACCATGGGCGCCTGTTTTCACGTTTGACTACTTACGGAGCCATGATGTTTTTGTCTCGTTTATTGTCCCTCACCAGTGCCTGTCTGGTCATGGCCGGTTGCGCCAGTTCCCAGCCTACAAATCCCGGTTCGAATGCCGCCGCACTGCCGACGCCTGATTACCCCGACGTCATCACCGTGGAGCGCGGCGGCTTTACCCCGGAAGGAATCGAGTACGATCATCGCAACCAGCGCTTCATGCTGGGCTCATTCATAGAAGGCCGGGTTTATGCCCTGGCCGAAGACGGCAGCCTGACAACTGTCGTCGAAGACTCTGACGTGGATGCGATCATCGGGATCGAAGTTGAGGAAGACCGCAACAGGATACTCGCCGCCATTGCCGATCCCGGCGTGTTCGCCGGCCAGACCACCGGATTTGCCCGGGTCGGGATTTTCGATTTGGCCACAGGTGAACGTCTCGGATTGTATGACCTGGATGCGGCCTATACCGACGCACCGGCCGACACACGCTTTTTCCCCAATGATGTGGTGGCCGATGAAGCCGGCAATATCTATGTCACCGATTCCTTCGCCGTCGTTGTGTACAAACTGGATACCAACGGCCAGGCCTCTGTTTTTGTCACACGCGACAAGTTCCCTGAAAACCAGTCCATCAACGGCATTATCAGTCACCCTGACGGCTACCTGTTGATCGCAGGCTCAGGAACCGGCGTATTGTACAAAGTGGACGTGCGTAATCCGGACAGCTTTTCACTGGTCGGACTGCCAGGGAAATTCCCGGGTATAGACGGGATGGTGTGGGACAGCCAGGGCAACCTGGTCATGACCACCACAGGCCGCACGATTGGTTTGTCCAGCCGTGACAACTGGGCCTCGGCACAGATTGAATTTGCCGTCCCGCAGGGACCGGCCTCCACCGTTGCCCGCGTGGGCGATGCACTTTATGTGGTGCATCCCCATTTTGCCGACCAGGATCCACCCACCGTTGAACGCGTTAACATCAACACCGAATCACCCTGACAAGGAACACCCATGATAGAAAAAGCAGTAGATACATCAGCACCCGTCAACGACCTCATTATTTCCCGTTGGAGCGGTGTTTCCTATGACGCCGAAAAAATGGTGAGCACATCAGACCTTCAGTCCCTTGCCGAGGCCGCCCGCTGGGCACCTTCCTGTTTCGGCGACCAGCCATGGCGCGTGATTTTCTGCAGCAAGCAGGAAGACGAGACAGCATGGCTGCAAGCCTTTGAATGCCTGGGTGAAGGTAACCAGCCCTGGTGCAAACATGCGCCTGTGCTGGCCATTATTTGCGCCGACACCCGGTTTTCAAAAAATGACAAACCCAACGGCTGGGGGGCCTACGACACCGGCGCGGCAGCCGTCAGCCTCTGCCTGCAGGCCGCCGACCTCGGTCTGATGACACACCAGATGGCCGGCTTTTCACCCGACCAGGCCCGCTCAACCTTTGCCATTCCCGAGCGTTACCAGCCCATGGCCATGATGACTATCGGTTACCAGTTACCCGAAGACAAGCTGCCCGAGGAGTTCCGGGGAAGGGAACTCAAACCCCGGGTTCGCAATCCACTGGGGGAGAATTTTTTCCTGGGAGGTTGGGGGAAAGGGATCTGAGCGGAAAGAGGCAAGCCAGGATGGTTCCTGGAAATTTTATGCCAAAGGTTATCGGGAAAATTCAGCGATAGATCGTAGGTCGGCATAGCCCTGCAGGGGCGTTTGCCGACATGATTGCAGTACCAGGACCTGATTAACGCATCAATGTCGGGAAACGGCGCTTCGCGCCTATCCCGACCTACGACTCTTCGGGCATTCGTCAAAGCCCAACGTGTTGTTCCTTGCCTCTTTCCTCTAAAAAAAACCGGGCTTTCGCCCGGTTTTTTTAATAATAATATTCCGTATATCCCGGTAATAGCCGGTACCTGGAATTGAGAAAGGCCACGATATCGATCAGCTCGGTAACCAGCATGTCTTCTTTCATATACATGGGGGAGCTGTTGGTTCGGCGTCGCACTTCGCTCGGCAATTGGTCGAGGTATTCATCGGACAGGACGTGATCCGGATTGATGATGGAGGTCACCAGGTCACCATAGGTCTTGGCAAAGTACATCTCACCGCCCAGTTCAACAGTCACCGGTCTTGGTCCTGAAAATGCCGGTAATTGCACACCGTCGACGACATGACACTGGTTACATTCCAGCCTGACAAAAGCGTCCTGGCCTTCCTGGATATCGCCGTCAAGGATGGGAAAACGAAAACTGCCTATTTCATCGGGGTAAGTCCGGCATCCACTGAGAAAAACCAGCAGCAATGCCGCCGTCTAACAGGACTTCCATTTTAACTTCATGCTGAATACCTCTTTCATAATTTGAACATGGATACCTGGGTAACCACGACTGACGACATAATAGAGTTGCCATGTCTCCCACAAATTGACATAAGTCACTAAACCGAAACTTTGTCGGCCGCAGTATAGAATAAATGGTTGGCCAGAACTAATGTGCCCGACCCATCCTGTGCCTAGAGCGTATCCTGCGTACCGAAAATGGCCGTGACCTGGCTGGCCAGGAAGCCACCGTTGCCATTACAGGCGGCCAGGTTGGCATTGGCAACCTGGCGATCACCGCACTCCCCGCGCAATTGCTGGACAGCCTCTATCATCAGGAACATGCCATACATGCCGGGATGCACACAGCTCAGGCCGCCGCCATTGGTATTGACCGGCAGCGATCCCCCCGGAGCAATATTGCCATTGGAGACAAACTGGCCGCCTTCGCCTCTCTCACAAAACCCCATGTCCTCCAGGAAGAGAATGGTGTTAATGGTGAAGGCATCATAAAGCTCTACGACATCGATATCTTTTGGTGTCACCCCGGCCATGGCAAAGGCTGCCGCGGCGGCTTCTTTTGCAGCCGTGACGGTCAGGTCCGGCATACTGGAAATCAGGTTGTGATCGGTACGACTGCCCACACCCAGCATGTAAACCGGGGGTTTGGGGAAATCCTTCGCCCTGTCTTTGCGCACCATGATCATGGCAGCGCCGCCATCACTGACCAGGCAGCAATCAAGCAGACCCAGGGGATCAACAATCATGCGGGCATTGACAACATCTTCCACGGTCAGGGGGTCGCGCATGCAGGCGGCCGGATTGAGCTGCGCCCATTTGCGTGCTGAGACCGCCACTTCGGCCAGCTGGGCCTTGGTGGTGCCATACTCATGCATGTGACGGGCAGCAGCCAGGGCATAGGGATTGATCGGGTTGCGCGGTTTATAGACATCTTCCACGGTATGCATGGCCGGAGGATGAGTGAAGGGACCGGTGGCGCTGTTGCTGCCGTAACAGATCAGGGCCACATTACATAAGCCAAGATGCAGGGCTGCGGCAGCCGACTGCACGGAATTCACAAATACTGAACCACCGGTGTTGGAGCCATCCATGAAAGTGGGGTTCAGGCCAAAGTATTCAGCGACGGTCAACGGTGTCAGCAGTTCCACGAAATTGGCGCTGAAGATACCGTCGATTTCATTCTTGTCGATACCGGCATCGGCAATAGCCCTTTCCACGGCCCGTGCCATGATTTCCATGTGGTTCATGCCCGGCATGCCGGTGAATTCAGTCAGCCCGACACCAACGACGGCAGAACTGCCTCGCAAAGAATCTACCATTCCCGGTCTCCCTGTTCTTTGTTGTAGAAGACTACGGCGGGTTTATCGTCCACCATGCCGACATGGGCGCTGACTTCCATGCCTATAGTGACCTCTTCAGGGTCAACATCTATAACCCGACTCATCATTCGCGGCCCCTCTTCCAGGTCGATCAGGGAGATATTGTAGTTGCCGCCTTTTTCGGGCTTGCGCCTGACAACGGATGTGGAATACACCGTGCCCTTGCCAGTGACTTCAACCCATTTCAGCTCGGATGATCCGCAATGGTTGCACAGGTACCGGGGGTAAAACACGTGACCACCACACTCCTTGCACTGCTGGATGCGGAATTCACCACGGGACAGGCAGTCCTCGTAGGTTTGCAGGGGGCCGGGGTTTTCTATTGCTTTATTATTGTCTTCCACAGAGGTTTCCTAGACTACATTTTTCAAAAGCGGGCGATTCTAGCATTAAATGCCGGGTACCGAAATTGACTTTAATGGTTGGCTCAGTCATATTGCGCCCCCTGTTTTTGGCACCGGATCACCAATGGAATTCGAGCTTACCCTGGTCAGTATAACCTTGCTGGTGACAGCCGGCTTTCTTGCCGGGTTCATCAATACCATTGCCGGCGGGGGCTCCATGCTGACACTGCCTGCACTGATGATCTTTGGCATGCCCGCCGATATTGCCAATGGTACCAACCGTGTGGGCATTCTTCTGCAGTCATTTGCCGGGGCAAGAGGCTTTCACAAGAAGGGCAAACTTACCCCATCCACCATTATCCCGACGCTGGTACCCACGCTGATTGGCGCTTTCTTTGGCTCCCTGCTGGCCTCCTACCTGCCCGTATCGTGGCTCAAGCCGGCCCTGCTTGGCACCATGCTGGCCATGGCCGTGCTGATGCTCATCAAGCCCTCCGTGGTAGCCCCGCCCGAAGGCACACCCGCCTATACACTGAAGGAAAGGCCCATGGCAGCCATCGGGCTGTTTATCGCCGGCTTTTATGGTGGTTTCATCCAGGCAGGGGTAGGTTTTATCATCATTGCCGCGGTGGCTGGCGGGCTGCGCTATGACCTGGTACGGACCAATGCCCTGAAGATGGCCATTACGGCTGCACTGACTATCATTGCCCTGGCGGTCTTTGTCGCACGGGGACAGGTGCTCTGGATTCCGGGGCTCACCCTCGCCATAGGCATGGTGGCCGGCGCCATGGCCAGCGTGCAGTTTGCCATTAATGTACCACAGTCGGTGCTCAAGTGGACGCTGTTCGTGATGGTATTGATTACCTGCGCTGCAGCCTACTTCAGTTAGCCAGCGGACATTTCGCCCGCACCTTCGCCGGGTAACAGGTGTAACTCCCGGCACACCTTCCTGATCATGCTCCAGGCAAAACAACAGGCCAGCACATTGCCCAGGGCGGCCCCCGCGAACAACCCTTTGAGCCCCCAGATAGCAGACCCGATGCAAGCCAGGGGGATGTAAAGCACCATCAGGCGGACAAAGGTCAACAACAGGGCAATTCGTGGCCTGTGCATGACATTGAGCGATACCATGCACAACACCACCACGCCATGGGCACCATAAGTCAGGGGGAGAATCAGCAGGTAGGTCCTGATGACCTCCATGACACGGGGATCATCACTGAAGGTGCCAGCAATGGTATTGCCCAGCAGAAGCAAAACGATGTACACCAGGCACTGGAAGCCAAGCACGAATTTCAGGCTGCCCATCAGGGCGCTGTAGGCGCGCTCACCCCGACCTGCGCCAATATTCTGGCCAATAAACATGGGCACCGTTGAAGACAGGGCCATGACAAAAATCAGGCTGATGGTTTCCACGCGGCTGCCAACACCGAATCCGGCCACGACCTCTTCACCATAGGTGGCTGCCATGGCCGTCATGATGGCCGCGGCAAGGGGCGTCATGATATTTGCACCCATGGCAGGAATGCCGATTCCCAGGATCCGGCTCCAGTTTTTTCGCAGGTGCTGCCAGCGTGGCGCTGCCAGGTCGAGAAGCTTTTCAGAAAAGCCCAGCAGGTAAATCGACAACATCAGGGTAATAACAGCTGACACCAGTGTGGCCGTAGCCGCGCCACGAATGCCCATTTCGGGAAAGGGGCCAAGCCCGAAAATCAGCAGGGGATCAATCGTGATATTGAGTATGGACAGGCAGGCGGCCAGGGTCGCCGACATCTTGATATTACCCATGGAACGAAAGGTGCTGTTGCCAATGATCACGAGCATCAGGGGAGGCAGCCCCAGCAGCAGGATACTCATGTAATCCTGGATATAAGGCAGGGTATTGTCATCTGCGCCGAGCGCCCGGAATAGCGGTGTCATGATCAACAGGCCAAATGCCGCAACAGTGACTGCGAACAGGGCAGCGAACATGAGCCCGTCGCTTATCAGCCGGGAGGAGTCGGCGAAACGGCTTTCCCCTATCAGGCGTGAATTGAGCGAACTCATGCCCATGCCCACACCCAGTGCCAGGCTGATATAGATGGTATTGACGGGAATCACGAAACTGGCCGCTGCCAGTTCCAGGGTACCAAGACGGCTGATATAGAACGTATCCACGATACCCATCAGGTGCATCGCCAAATTGCCAATCATTGCCGAAAACGTCAGGCGCATCAGCAACGGCCGGATTGGCTCACTGACTATGCGACGTGATCTTTCGGCAGCTTTCTCACTCATACCCTATTCTATGATGATAAATGGCAGATGAAAAAAAACAGTAAATAATAGATAAAAAAAGAGGGCCTGAGCCCTCTTTTTTTCAAACCAGATAAAGTATCAATATTCGACGTATGGAATCATTCGACCGAATACGATTACAGCAATCCAGATTGCAATCGAAATAAACGCAATCACCTTGGCTCTGAATTCTGCATCTTCACCATCGGCAAGTGCCTGCAGTTCCTTGTGTTCACCAAACCAGAACCACAGGGCATTAAGACCAGCGATAACAATCAGGCCCATTTTCCACTGGAACGCTATGTTCGGAAAATACCTGAACGGGTTGGCACACAGAAAGGCTATACCGGTCAACAGGTTTACCGCAAAGGCAATGATTGCGACCGGAATAAACTTCAACGCGGCATTCATGTTAATAAAGCGGCCATAGCCAAGAACACGAACATCAATGACAAGCAGCGAACCAAACAAGAAGGTCAGCCCGATGAAATGGATGGTTTCCATCATCGGGAATAACCAGAAGATATTGCGCATTTGCTCGCCTAGCCAGGTGGCTTCAAGCCAGGTGGCTAACGGTTCGTAAGTTTCATAATCCATGAGTCACCCCCCCCTTATAAATAAGCCATGAGCCGGCCAGTGATCATGGCAACGAACCAGCAGGCAATACATGCAGCGGAATACAGCTTGGTAAGACCTTCGCCGGCTCCGGACCGCACACCGTTCATAACAACCTTCATCAAGATACCACCTACTACGATACTGCCGATCTTGAGCTGGAAGGAACCCTGGAAAAAATAAGTTGTTGGTGTGTTACAGAACAGGATCAGGCCCGAGACGAGATTGATCAAAAAGCCTACCCAGCCAATGATAAACAGCTTGTCAAAAGCCAGAATCGAAATGTTCTTTGCATAGCCCAGCACCCTCAGGTTCAGTGCTATAACAACCCCCATTACTGTCGCCATGCCTACAGCATGACTCGAAAGTACTATGGGATAACCCCAAAGAGATTCACGAATGAATATCCCCAATGGACTTTCTTCAAGCCAAATTAAAAAACCCATATTTAATTACCTATTCAAAGATCAGGTTTTGTGTCCCGGAATTACAGCACACAGCCGTGGCCCGGAAAAGCCAAGGCAGAGACTGGATAATGATTGGTTGATCAATATCAAGGTTTGCGCCGTGAAAGGCCGGTCTTATTATGTGCCCCCAACTAAAAGCCGGCAATGATAATGCCAGCCCTGAAAAGCACGCCTAAAGTAAACCACATCCTGGCATTATTCAAGTTGGTCCAGACCTTGTCATACGTGGATTACTGCATCACTTCCACCCAGGCCGGGAAGTGGGCAATTGTAATGGTAACGCCGTGAAAAGGGTGCAAATATTAAGGAAAAATAGCCACCCCACTGGCTGGATTGTCTTAATAGGTGTGGAGCAGGCCCGGGGTCTATGTCATTGCCGGCAGGGGCATGCACCCTGCTCCTGGTTTGGACATGGCATTGCTCGCCCGCGGCGCGATTGATGACCGGAAGCGATACAGAACGCCAGCCATCATAATCATGCTGAAACTCCTGGCCGTCTGTGGACACATCACTGGTCATCACAACATAGCACTGCCATAATTCACCCACGTTTTATCAGCCTTGTCCTGGCCAATGGAAGAAAAAGCACCTGTTTTTTACCCGTTCTCGGAACGGTTCAGAGACTTTGCCCTGGAAAGGAACTTCCGCTCTGCATCCTTTGAATCAGACAAGAAGCAGTTACGCATACTGCTGTTTTTTTCAGTCGCCTTCCTGGGGGCAGCTGTAATCAACAATGTCATCGACCAGGATATCTATAGCAGTAACATCATTGTTCCACGCATCCTGATTACCATTGAAGCGCTCGCCCTTATCGGTTCCGTTGTCATCATTTTATTAATGGAAAAGATCGAGGATTTTGTCATTTTTGACATTACTTTTTTCGTCCTGCTGATCATACACACCGTATTAACGCTTTATGACAATATCATCAGGCCTGCGGACTATATCGGGGCTTTTTACATCTGTAATTACATTATCTATTACGTCTTTGTTCCCATCTCAACACGTTACCAGGCACCGCCGGCCCTGCTGCTTTCCGCCGGAATGATCATCACCCTGCTGTTACTGAAAAACCCGAACTATCCGGCACAAGTCACTTATAGCCTGCTGGCTCTTGTCTTTCTCAATATCAGCTGCCATATCATGTCCGTCAAGCTGGGTCGCTCAAACCGCAGCAGCTATCTCGCCCTGCAGGAAGGCAAACAGGGAACACGACGCATGAAGAAGCTGGCAAAGGAGATCAAAACGCTTTCCGATGTGTTTCCCCTGTGCTCGGCCTGCCTGAAAATTCGCGATGAAAAAGGACACTGGCTGGATCCGGAAACCTATGTTTCCGTCTATCCCAAACGGGCCCTGGATACCGCGACCTGCCCTGAATGTAACCGCAGTCATCGCCAGCTCAGTGACAGTAATCATTGACTCGAACAGTCACAGTGAACCGGTTCAAATCCTGGCTTTCTAGCGCACCATCTCCAGGTAACCGCGCCCAAGCGCTTCCCCGCTGTCAGCATCACTGACGACAACCGCACCTTCCCAGTACTGGAAAGTGACAGCCATCAACTGATCTTCAATCACTGCATCAATGATCCAGTCATGCTGATCATGGGTCATGCGCCAGCGCGTGGTATACCGCGTGCCATCAGGCGCCGTCCAGTCATCCAGTTCTTCCAGGCTGACCTGGCCGGGTGAAACCGGTGTCTGTGTGCCCACCAGGCTGGTGTAATTGCCGCTGCTGTTGGGATGGGCATTGCCGTCCAGGTCGCGTAGCTGGTAATACATGAATTCGCTGCCGTCATCGAGCTGCAGGGAGAACCAGTCCCAGCCGCTCTGGTCAGCAGCAAGCGCACTGGTGCTCCACTCACGGTCCAGCCAGCTGCTGCCGGTGACGGTATGGGACTGATCATTGATAAAAACCTGGCCCGTCGTCTGCAGGCGCGTGATGCTGTAATAATAGGACGCATTGCCCGCATCCGGGCTTTTCTGGCTCAGCCCGGCATCGCCCTGTAATACCGGTTCCTTCAAGGGTTCCAGTTGCAGTGCCAGGGCGAAATCCTCGGCAAACACCTCTACCTCCCAGGGAAAGTCGTTGCCGGCAGAGAACATCTGCCAGTCCTGTATCCAGACCCGCCAGGGTGAGGATTGCACACCGGCCAGGCCGGGCTCCTGGCGGGAAAAGATTTCCGCGGCATAGTGCATTTGTGCAGTGCTGTCAGTCACAGCAGCATGCCCCATCCACAGGTGATTGGTGCACCACGTGTCATCACTTTCGCAGTCATTGCTTTCATCTGGCCGCAGGGCACTGGCAAAGAAGGTCACCTGGTAGCCAAAGTGCTCGCCCTGCTCGGTCTCCAGGTTGCCGGTGAGATACCACCATTCGTTACGGTAACCGGGGTGGCGGCCATGATCGGCTGGGAAGGTAAAGCGGCGCGGCTCAGTGACCCGCAGGAAACCTGCCACATCGTCACTGGCCAGGACCTGGGCAGCAGTAAGCCGCCCCTGTGTCCCGGGCGGTTCCTGTTGGCTGCATGCAGACAACAGAGCGGACATTACCAACACCCATTTAATCAATGTCTTCTCTTGCCTCTTGACTCTTGTCTCTGAACCTTCCATGTCGGCAAACGGCCTGCGGCCTATGCCGACCTACGTGTAATCGTTCAAGCGCAACGCGTTGCGCCTTGTCCCTTGTCTTAAAACTCATTCTTCCCGCAAGGCAAGCGCCGGCCTGATCCGGCCCGCTCGCCAGGCCGGGTAAAAACCCGCTATCAGGGCAGCCACGACAGCGAGAAGGAAACCTTCGCTTAACACAGATGCTGGCGGGAAATGCTGCATGCTCCAGCCAAATGACCGGCGATTGATAACATCGACCAGGATATTCGACATGAGCAGGCCCAACGGCAAGGCCAGCAAACCCGCGCAGACACCCAGGATGGTTGTCTGCCGCAATACCAGCGATGTCACCTGGCCTGGTGTCATACCGGTAGCGCGCAGGATGGCAAATTCCCTGAGACGCTCCAGTTGCAGTGCCATCAATGTGCTCAGCACACCCACGAAGGCCACGAGTATGGCCAGCATGCGCAGCACATTGGTAATAGCAAACGTTCGGTCAAATATTTGCAGGGTCAGGGTTCTCAGTTCACGATTACCAATCAGGTTGAACTGGTTGTCCCGGTCAGCAACCAGGGCCTGCAACTGGCCCTCAACTTCATCCAGGTTGGCATCATCAGTCACTTCTATTGTCAGGCGCGTCACCGGGTCCCGTGGCCAGTACTCGGCATACAGGCGAGCTGGCATATGGACCAGTCCTGTTCCGGAGGTGTAATCATGAAATATCCCCAGGACTTCAAACGCGGCCATGCCCTCCCCGGTCAGCAGCGATACCTGGTCACCAAGCGCCAGTTTTTGCTGGTAAGCCAGCGGCTCGGAGACAAACACACCCGCGCCATTGTCAAAAGCGTCAAAGCCGTCGGGCAGGACATCCTTCATGTAGAACTTGTCCGCCGCTGGCAGGTCATTCATTCCCAGGCGAACCGGACCAAAGGCAGATTCGATTTCCTGGAGTACGGAACGATGGACACTCCCGATGGAGTCCAGGGCCTGGATATCGCGCTCCAGCGCCGGGTCAATGGTGCCCGTGACAGCAGTCAGCTGAATATCCCCCGGCAGGGACTCTTCCAGCCAGACAATCACCGTGCCACGAAAACTGCTCACCATGACACCCACACCCACCGTCACCGAAATCGCCACGCACAAGGCTGCCACGGCAAGCCCCGTACGATTGATGCCAGACAGGCTGCTGCGCAAGGCCATCAGTCCGGAAAGATCCAGCCAGCGCCTGCCGATGACGAGCATGACGCTTAACAGGGCTGTCAGCCCCAAGGGCACCACGAGACAAAAACCAAAGACGATGATGGTCAGTGCCACGAATCCGGTGACCAATGAACCGTATTCAGGAAGCAATAACAGGAAGCCAATAGCCATGAGCAGCACACCGGCTGCGGCCAGCCAGGGCACCACGTGCTCCCATTCGCGCCCTTCTGCTGCCGTGTGCTGCAGAGTGACCGGTTTGCTGCGTGCCGCGCGCCATGCCGGCAATACCGCGGATACCAGGCTGAGCAAAATGCCCAGCATCAGGCCTCTGGCCAGTACCACCGGGTCGACGTAATAGCCGGAGACAGCCAGATCGTAGTACAGGGCATCCACCGTCCCGGTCACCATGTTGACCAGGAAGCCGCCCAGCCACCAGCCGGCGACAACACCCAGGATACTGGCGATGAATCCTGTCACGGCATTTTCACCGAGCACCAGCATCAATACCTGGTTCGAGGTCACGCCTTGTGACCGGAATATACCAAGGGTTTCCTGGCGCTGGAGGACTGACAGGGTCACCGTGTTATAAATCAGCAGCCCGGCTACCAGCAGCGATAACAGGCTCATCGCAAGCAGGTTGATATGAAAAGCCTCGCTCATGTCACGCAAGTTGTCATTGCGCACCTGTGCAGGCACCAGGGCAAGATTGCCCGGTAGCCAGGCAGCAAGCTGGTCTGCTTCGGAGTCACTGAGCACGAGATCGATACTGTCCAGCCTGCCTGGCCGGTTGAGTATGGTTTGTGCGGCGGCCATGTCGGCCAGGATCAGCTCACCGGTGGCATCGGCATCAGGGCTGGTAAACACACCTGAAAGCATCACCTCGGTCACACTGTTGAGGGTGCGTACCTGGAAAGCATCACCCGGGGCCAGGCCGAGAGAGGTTGCCAGTTGTTCAGCCATCACGACCCGGTTGCTTGAGCCGATGACAGCCACCAGGTCGCCGGCCAGGGTGAAGGCATCGGCGGGCATCCCGGGCCGGCTACGCGACAGTGATGCTTCGCTGATGATATCCATGCCGATCAGCGTCAGGTTGCGGCCATCCACCCTGACCTGCCCGCTCAGTGACGGTGCTGCGCGGCGATAACCAAACACACGCTTGATGCCGGTAAACACGGCATCGGGTATACCCTGCGAACCACCGACCACCTGGTGACTGATCTCACCGTTGATCAACTCCAGAGAACGCTCAAAGGCATGCCGGGCACTGTTGTTGGCCAGGTCAACGGCCACCACCATCATGACCCCGATCATGATGCCCAGTATATTCAGCCCGGTTTGCCAACTGCGAATGCGGGCATAACGCAGCGCACTGCGCCAGAGCAGGGAAGATCCACTTGGGGAATGCATTGACATGATTATCTGATTCTTACTATTAAACAGATTGTTCTACCGGCCATCGTGAAATCGCTATAGCCCGACGTGTCGTTCCTTGTCCCTTGCTCCTTGTTCCTTGTCCCTGATTTACCAGGCAAATTCACCCGCCCGTTCAGCAATAATCCCGTCTTCAAGGGTCACGATCCGGTCTGCGGTTTTAGCCACTGCCAGGCTGTGCGTCACCATCAGCAGCGAACTGTCACTTTCCGCCAGCACCTGGTTCATGACCTCCAGGACTTCCTCGCCGGTCCTGGCATCGAGATTGCCCGTGGGTTCATCGGCAAGCACGATGCCGGGTGAATGCACCAGGGCCCTGGCCATGGCGACACGCTGCTGCTCGCCACCGGATAAACGCGAAGGAAATTTGGTGGCCTTTCCAGCTACGCCAAGGCGCTCCAGCATGGCGAGGCTTTGCTCGATAGCCGCTTTGCCCTTGATGCCATTAAGCTCCAGTGACAGGGCAACATTTTCAACGGCTGTAAGACTTGGCACGAGATTGAAGAACTGGTAGATGAAACCGATATGCTCGCGGCGAAAAAGTGTGCGCCGGGTTTCATCCAGGGTATTAATGACCTGGTCACTGATGGTGATAGTGCCGGCTTCCGGCAAATCGATGCCACTGACCAGGTTAAGCAGTGTGGACTTGCCCGAACCACTGCGTCCCAGCAAGGCCACTTTTTCGCCTTTGCCAATCAACAGGCTTGCTTGCCTGAGTACTGTTTGCTGTTCCGAGCCTGCGGAATAGGTGTGAGTAACCCCTGAAACAGAGATATGAGGTGTAATAGCGGACGGCTGGGAAGGATTAACAGCCTGGGCGGTTTCCTGGCTCATGGATGAATACTACCGTTTGTGCAATACCGTAACCTTGCACAGAATCCTCACCCAAATCAACGTTTGCCTTTTATCCCTTTATCCCTTTATCCCTTTATCGAAAAACCCACCGAAGCTGTCGGATGGCCCCACTACGTGCATTATCCGACCTACCTCCTTTACCCTTTGTCGTTCCTTACCGCTTCAACCTTTCCGCCACAAACCTGCTGATGTCCACCAGTTGCTGATCGCTGAGGACATTGAATGCCGGCATGGTATTGGTCCCCTCATAAATGACCCGCATGATCTCGTTCAGACTCAGGTTATTCGTGAGTGCCGGACCAACCCCCTCCACGCCTTCACCGGTTTCCCCATGACAGGCCACGCAGGCATTGTCATAAATGGTGGTGCCATTATCGAAATCGGCCTGCAATGACGCCAGCTCGTCGCCGGAGAAAACAAGAGATGAGACACTTTCCTGGGCGTTGAGCCCGCCCAGCGACATTAAAGATAGTGCGGCAAACGACCCTGCCTGGAATTTCCTGAATAACATGATCAGTTGTCCCTTATACAAGGACAGCCTGCAGCCAGGCGGAAATATCGCTTATCTCTTCACTGCAGACGCTATGCTGCATGGGATAGGTTTTGAAGTCGGGCGCATAGCCCATTTTTTTGAGGTACTTGATCGTGTTTTGTGCCATCCACTCGGGGAGTACGGGGTCCTGTGTGCCGTGGTAGATTGCGATTGGCAATCCGGCATTGGCCGGATGGGCTGTGACGGCCTCTGCCGTTGGAAAGAAAGTCGATAGTCCCAGGATCCCTGCCAGCGGCTTGTCGTAGGTCAACCCGGCCTGAAGACATACCGCACCACCCTGGGAAAAGCCCACCAGGAGTATTTGCTCACTGGCAATTCCACGCTCAATTTCCCGGTCAATCAGTTTATGGATGGCTGCGGTGGAAGCCAGCAACTGGGCCACATCGATATGTCGCTCACCATGCTGCAGGATGTCGAACCAGGCAGGCATCTGCATGCCACCATTGATGGTAATGGGAATTTTGGGGGCATGGGGCAGCACGAAGCGAACGCCGTGCTCTCGCACTATTTTCAGTTCCGGAATAATGGGCTCAAAGTCATGACCATCGGCACCCAGCCCATGCAGCCAGATCACGGAAGCGTTAACATCGGGGCCGGTTTCAATTTCAACAGCAGGTAATATGTCCATCAGGTGATTATACTTGAGGATTGCTGTTCACATAAAAGAAAACGGACTCACTATGACAGAAATAAATTTTCCTTCACGCTGGCAGCCGGAAATGCCGGATGCTATCCAGCTTTATTCCCTGGCAACGCCAAACGGGCAAAAGGTCAGTATTGCCCTGGAAGAGATGGGCCTGGAATATGAGCCTCACCTGATCAACATCCTTGAAAACGATCAGCATGACCCCGGTTTTCTCCAGATCAGTCCCAACGGTAAAATTCCTGCCATCATTGATCCGCATGGTCCGGAGGATAAGCGCGTGGCATTGTGCGAAAGCGCCGCCATCCTCATCTACCTGGCAGACAAGACCGGCAAGTTGTTGCCCCAGAACTACCTGTCCAGGATGGAACATATTCAGTGGCTGATGTTCCAGATCGGACATATTGGTCCCTTCTTTGGCCAGTTCGGGCATTTTTACAAGTTCATGCGCGACAAGATCAAAGACGATTACCCGCTTGAACGATACAGCAACGAGAGCAAACGCCTGCTGGGTGTGCTCGATACGCGCCTGCAAGGCCGCAAATACATCATGGACGAGTACAGCATCGTCGACATCGCCATAGTGCCCTGGGTGAATTGCTGTGCCGAGTTTTACGAGGCCTGGGATTTTCTGGAAATGGGTAGCTTCAGCAATGTTGAAGCCTGGCGTAAACGGGTCAGTGAGCGCCCAGCCTATATCAAGGGCAAAGATGTGTGCGGACTATGACTCTGGAAGACGTGGCCTGAAACGAATGGTGGACTGGGCATAAAAATACGAGCTGCCCATGACGCCGCTAATACCGGCGATAAAAACCACCAGGGCCAGTCCTGGCTGCAGGCTGACGAGCCACAGATAACAACAGATGATGCCAAGAGGAATACCGGATAAAAAACTCAGGATGACTGACATCTTCTGGACCTTTTCCATGGACTCATTGGTGGGAGTAAGAATGTTGTCGCAGGAAGGACAGGATTTTCTGCTGTTTTTTGAAGCAAAGGCAAAATGAAACGGCAGTTTGATGCTGCATCCCGGACAACGCATATCATTTGACCTGTTTTTCTTCTTTACATGTTTTTCGGCCTGTCAGGTCTGACCAGGCAGGCCGGGCTTCTTGTTCTGGTGCTATTTAGTACCTGTACAGATTATTCCTGGATATCACCTTCCAGGTACAGCCAGGTTCCCTGGTGCCGATGGAAAGCTGAAACTTCATGGTGAACCTGCGGCGGACCATCATCAACGCAGTACGTCGCCTTGAACTCCACCCTGCCAAGATCACCCTTCTGACGAAAGTCGATGATTTCCAGTCCCGTCCAGGTATGACCTTCAGCGATGAGGTCTGCCATTTGAATATTTTTGGCTGTTGCCGGATGCCAGGTCCTGATCAGGTATTCACGGTGTCCTTCACCACCAAGTGCATAGGCAGCATAACGGGAACGCACCAGTTGCTTGACCGTCTTCGGTTTGGCCTTGTGGCTCAGGAAAGGTTCGCAGCATTTGCCAAAAGGTTTTTCGCTGCCGCAAATACAGGGATCAGTTGGCTTCATGCCAATGATTGTAGAAGGAACTAGGGACAAGGAGCAAGGAACAAGGGGGTTCAGGCAAGCAGGCTGGTCGAGTGATTCTGTTTTTACCAACGGGTTGGCTGGCAGAATTGTAGGTCGGCATAGCCCCACAGGGGCGTTTGCCGACATTATTCCTTTAGCGATATTGGCGACTTCAACGTCGGGAAACGGCGCTTCGCGCCTATCCCGACCTACGGGTTATCGTCACAGCCCAACGTGTCGTTCCTTGTTCCTTGTCCCTTGCTCCTCCCGGCACAGCCGGGTGTCATTCCGGGTAATTCCGCCCAATCGACATTCCGCATATCCTGGAAAGATGGGTATATGGCAGGCCAGTCTCTTCATGCCAGGTATTGAAAGCTTCCTGGCACAGCTTCAGGTCCTTTTTGCTGGTCGGGTTGTCTTTTATTTCCAGCCCCGATGCCTTGAGCCTGCCAACCACATCCTGGCTAAGCACAATACCGTCCTTGCCGATAAAACGGATGAAATACATGCCGGTATTACCGCCCAGTCGTGAAGCATGCTTTTTCAGGTAGCTCATCAAACCGACCTGGTCTGACACAGGCCAGCTGGAAAAGAATTTACCGAAGGAGCCATGCTCCTCGGCTATTTCCATCACGAAGTGCGCGTTATCGAGCACTGAACGAATCTTGATCCAGTTGCGCACGATGCGCGTGTCTTCCGTATAGGCTTCCCACTTTTCAGGTGGCATGTGGGCCAGCCCGCGCGGATTGAATCCGTGGAAAGCTTCCTCGAAACCGTCCCACTTGTTTTTGATCACGCGCCAGTTGAACCCGGCATTGAACACACAGCGGGTCATCATGGACAGATAACGATCATCCTTGATGGCAGAAAGCTGGCGTCGTGATTTCGGCGCATGATCAACCAGCAGTTTGTCGAGCGCCTTCTTCCCGCCCTTGCGCTCGGCAGCCAGTGCATGGATTTCTTTGAAGGGTGTCAGGGTCATGGTTGTTGTTAAATTGAGGTGTTTAACTGCAGTGTAGTACAGAAAGAACAAGTAGCAAGGCGCCTTGCGGGCAACAAGTTCAAGGCTTCAACGTCGGGAAACGGCGCTTCGCGCCTATCCCGACCTACGGGTTTTACTTCATGCCCAACGTGTCGGCCCTTTATCCCTTTATCGACATGCCCATCGAAGCTGTCGGATGGCGGCACTACGTGCCTTATCCGACCTACACCTAATCAAACTCTCCGCGACTCACAAACCCCGCCACATCCCGAATCTGTTCCGGTGTCAGAATTTCGGCAAACGCCGGCATGCGCTCGTTCTGGCCGCGGCTGACGGCATTCACTATGCCCTGCATGTCACCGGCAATGTCGGTCAGAGCAACACCTTCGTGCCCCGCAGCGCCAAGGCCATTGTCACCATGACAGGCAGTACAGATCTGGCGATAGGTGGCCTCACCGGCGGCAAGGTCGGGATCGCCCGGAGCAATTTCCACATCCATCATCGCGGCCAGCGGCGAGGCCACATCGCGTGATGACACCGGCTCCATTGTGCCTTCCAGGGAAAACAGCCAGAGGCTGTCACCCTTGGCGCCGGAGGAATAGACCGTACCTGCAGACATGACAGCGATGTACTGCAACCCTTCATGCATGAAGGTCGTCGCCGTGGCATTGACGCCTGCATCGGTGCCGAACTCCCAGAGAATGCTGCCATCGTCTTTGTCCATGGCAGTCAGGCGGCCATCACTGCGACCGGCAAAGATGAGTCCGCCGGCAGTATTCATCGACCCGCTCATACACCCTTCAACCCATTGGCGCTGCCATTGCAGGCGGTTGGTTTTCAGGTCGATGACAGAGAAGATGCCGCGGCGGGGAATGGAAACACGGGTCAGTTCACCGGCGCCCATCCACATGCGCGTGTGATCCGGCTCGCCCTGGAACTCCACTTCACCATCACTGGTGGAGTAGGCCGTGTTGTCGATACCGCAGATATACATGTGATTGGTTTCAGGATCATAGGACGACGGTGCCCAGTTCACTGCCATCTGGGGCTTGTAGATAACCATCTCGGTCCAGAACGGGGTAAAAATCCGGCCCTGGTTGACCAGGCCGATTTCCTCTGGCGCGATATCAATTTGCTGGGGCACCACGGCATCACCGATGGGATAGGGCTGGGTTGGCGAGGTTTTCTGGCGCGGTTCCTGCGGCACAGGACGCTCTTCAATACCAATCAGCGGCTCGCCGGTAATGCGGTCAAGAATATAGACCCAACCGGTCTTGGACACCTCGGCAATGCCTTTGCGCATTACGCCGTTGTATTCGGCATCAAACAGGATGGTAGGGTTGGGCGAATCGTAATCCCAGATGTCATGATGCACCTGCTGGAAATGCCACTTGTATTCGCCGGTGTAAACATCCAGCCCGAGCATGGACACGGTAAACAGGTTGTCGCCTTCACGGGTCGAGCCATTGAAATCCGGCGCCGCATTGCCGGTGGAGAAATACACCATGCCCAGCTCCGGATCGATGGTGGGCGTCTGCCATACCGGGGCACCGCCATACATCCAGTTTTCGTTGTAGTCCGGCCAGGTGTCATGACCGGCTTCCCCCGGGCCAGGAATGGTATAGAAGGTCCACAGCAGCTCGCCATTGGATGCATCAAAGGCCTTGACCCGGCCACGGATACCCATTTCCCCGCCGGCAAACCCGGTGATGATCATGCCGTCGTAATACAGGGGGGCACTGGTGATGGCATAGCCTTTCATGGGATCTTCAGCCTGGATTTCCCAGGCCACTTCCCCGCTGACCTGGTCAAGGGCAATCAGCTTGGCATCGACTCGCCCGAGATAGATTTTGCCTTCCCCCATGCCCAGGCCACGGCTGACCCAGCCGCAGCACAGGTTGACCCGCGCCGGATCGACATTGGCCGTGTACTTCCACAGGTGTTCCCCGGTCTCCACGTCAATGGCAAAGACATCGTTCTCACCGGTCACCGTGTACAGCACGCCCTCGTAATACAGCACCTGGGCCTGCCCGCTGTGATTGGGTCCCAGGCCGGATTCCAGGTGGGTGCGCCAGTTGGCTTTCACGTTGGCCACGTTGCTTTTGTTGATCTGGTCCAGCGGCGAGTAGCGCCAGTTATAGACATTACCGCCATTGGTCACCCACGCCTGCTGTGGTGCCCTGACCAGGTCTTCACCCAGGAATTCCGGTGACGGTGTGATCTGGGCATAGGCCAGCATTGCCGCTGATGAAAAAATGGAAGTGATGAAAACCTTTAACGCTGTTTTCACGATGGGTCCCCTTGATATCGTATTCAGAGTTTTGCTGGAATTTCCTAGATGGGTTATTCGCGGCTAAAGTGTTTCCTGCATAAAAGTGTTTCCTGCATAAAAGTGTTTCCTGCATAAAAGCCGCTTCCTACATAAGAGCAGGCCGGGCAATGGCGAAACGGTTTCTTACTGACTGGCCATCAACTGCTCAATGACCGCCGCCGTTTCAAGATGGGCATCACCACCGGCACCG